>Ga0066256_1004316_pt2 | contig 12326 bp, 10 predicted proteins | sample ThiBio_1000_biof_FD_87107 | JGI IMG/M metagenome (GOLD analysis project Ga0066256, IMG submission 87107) | Wastewater bioreactor microbial communities from Cape Town, South Africa - Thiocy_expt_1000_biof (version 2) | ecosystem: Engineered > Bioreactor > Thiocyanate-remediating >...
TGTTTCGAGACGGATGCCGGCAGCGCTTCGCTGGCGGATCTGTTTCAGGGGCGCTCGCAACTGCTTGTCTATCACTTCATGTTCGGGCCCGATTACAAAGCCGGATGCCCGTCCTGTTCGGCGATCGCCGACGGATTTAATGGCATTGCCGTGCATCTTGCCAACCATGACGTGATGCTCTGGGCCGTGTCGCGGGCGCCGCTCGCCAAGTTGCAGGATTACAAGCATCGCATGGGTTGGACGTTCCCCTGGGCTTCGTCGTCCGACACCAGTTTCAATTTCGATTTCGATGTCTCCTTCACCGAAGCGCAGCAACAGAAAGGCATCGAGTATAATTATCGGCGCAACTCGATCCGGGAATGGCGCAATGTCGGCGGTGCCGAGGCTCAATTCGCCGCCATGTGTGGCACAGATGTGCCGACCTATCATCGAGAACAGCCGGGCCTGAGTGCTTTCGTGCTGGAAGATGGTGTCGTCTACCACACCTATTCCGCTTATGCGCGGGGCGTCGACGGCGTGTGGAGCATGTATTCCTGGCTCGATCGGGCACCTAAAGGGCGTAACGAGCCGGGGGTGTGGTGGCGGCGCCACGACGAATATGCCCCGGCCTGAGGCTGAGATGGTCCTCGTTCGTTGCCATGACGAGAAGGACCGCGATTCACCGTCGTCCCGATGGATCTTCTTTGCTGCCTTGGCACTGCTGTTTCTCGCCAATGCCGCCTTGATGGTCGTCTGGTGCTCGTCGATGTCCGGCATGGGTGTCGTGCCCATGCCGGGCAATTGGACGGTGTCAATGATTTGGATGCCAATGTGCGGTCAGACGTGGTTCGACGCGGCTGCGGCCTTCGTCGCCATGTGGACCGTGATGATGGCGGTGATGATGCAGCCATCGTTGGCTTTGACGCTGTGGCGATCACGGATCACGGGTGCGATCGATTTGAGTCTACTGAGCCTGGGTTATCTGTTCGTCTGGGTTGTGCTCGGATTAGCAGTTTTCGCAACCGGTGCGGTCCTGCTTCAGGTCGCGATGCGTCAGCCGTCCCTGGCGCACCTGGTGCCGGTCGCGGCCGGTGTGCTTGTCCTGTTGGCGGGAACCTTTCAGTTCAGCTTCTGGAAAGCCCGTCATCTGACCCATTGTCGTCAGATGGTGTTGCAGAATGGGATGGCCTTTCGACAGGGTTTGCGCCTCGGTCTACATTGCGGTTGCAACTGCGCCGGCTTGACGGTGCTTCTCCTTGTCTTCGGCATGATGGATCTACGGATCATGGCCGTCGGAACGGTTGCCGCCACCGTTGAACGTATCACCCGATCGGGCATAACGGCCGCCCACGTGATCGGCGCGCTCGCCATTGGCGTTGGCGTGCTGATGATCGCGCGGGCGGTGGTGGGATCGCTGTCGCTTTAGGCCGCTTTGGCGCGGTAGCGTTCGGCGGCGTGGCTTTGCGCGAGGTTCGGCAACATAGCCTGGCGGGCCGCCTCGAACGCGGTCCACTGATCGGCATTGGGCAGCGGCGGGATAGTGATGAGTTCGTGGCGGTCGAAACCGACCAGCGCGGCATCCACCAGTTCATCTGCGTCCATGACGCCAACAAGCGTATTCACATCGCGGCCGGAGCGTTCCCAGATTTCGGTGCGGGTGGCAGCGGGCAGAACGGCCTGCACATAAACACCCTTGGGGCCGAGTTCGAGATGGAGGCCCTGGGTGAGAAACAGCACGAAAGCCTTGGTCGCGCCGTAGACGGTAAGATTGAGTTCAGGGGCGAGCGCGACGACCGAGGTGATATTGATGATAGCGCCTTCGCCTGCCTGGGCGAAACGCGGCGCGACCGCATTGGCGAGCCGGGTAAGGGCCGTCACGTTCAACCCGATCAGCTTCGCCAGCTCATCGCCGCTCTGTTGCAGAAAATTGCCGGGCGCGGCAACGCCGGCATTGTTGACGAGGATGCCAATGCGCTGGTCCTCGCGCAGGCGCGTTTCGACCTTGGCGAGATCGACGTCTTTGGTCAGATCGGCTTGCAGAATATCGATTTTGACACCGGCCTCGGTGCGCAGGCGCTTGGCCAGCTCTTCCATACGGGCGGCATCGCGAGCCACCAAAACGAGATCATGGCCGCGACGGGCAAAACGGTCGGCATAAATGGCGCCCAGGCCCGTGGAGGCGCCTGTGACGAGAACGGCTGGCTTCTGGCTCATGGATAAGCTCCTGCTTGCTTTATTGATGATGATCATCATATAAAATAAACATGATAATTATCATGTTTGGAGTCAAGGGGTGATCAGGCCGAAAGCTGGAGAGAAAAATGAAAGTCAGTCGTGAACAGGTGGCGGAAAACCGGCGGATCATTTTGGATGTCGCGGGCCGGCTGTTTCGGGAGCGTGGCTTTGAAGCCGTAACCGTCGCCGAAATCATGCAGGCGGCCGGGCTGACCCATGGTGGCTTCTACGGTTATTTCACCTCCAAGGACGATCTCATCGCCCAAGCCCTCACCGAGGCTCTGGCGAATTCCACCATTCGTGCCGATGATCTCGCCGGCTATGCGGCCAGCTATTTGTCGCCGGACCATCGCGACGATCGTGCCCGGGGCTGCGCGACGGCGGCCTTGGCCGCCGATACGATCCATCAAAAAGACAGCGCCCGCAGTGTGATGACGCAGGCGCTGGAACAGCAGATCGCGCGCTTGAGCCGCATCGCGCCTGGCCGCACGGCGGCCCAGAAGCGCAGCGCCGCCGTCGTCAGTTGGTCGACGATGGTCGGCGCACTCATCCTGGCACGGGCTAGCGACGACCCTGCCTTGTCCGACGAAATCCTCACCGACACGCGAGCCTGGCTCGCGGCCCAAAGCGGGGCACAAGGCGAAGCGCACATACCGCGCAAGGGCCGCAAGAAAACGGCCGGCGCGCGATAACGATCGTTGTCACGCGGTTGGCGCGACGAGGGACTTGCCGACGTTTTGGATTTCGCCCGACAGAAAATCGGGAAGCGCGTTGAACGTCAGCGGGCCACGGCCGGATAGCACCGCTGTACGGAGTTGCGCGAGAGCATCGGTCGTTGCCGCCAATTCGGGCTGCGCGAGCGGCGGCTTGCCGGCCTTGCCTTGTTCGGCGGCCTGTTCGATGGCCCAGCAGGCAGCCAGCGTTCGATAGGCGAGGCGTTGTGTGGCAACGACGGTCGGCCACAGATCTTCCGCGGCGTCCTGCTGGCGGGATAGGCCGCCCATTTCCGTCTCGGTCGATGTCACCAAGACGAAGACTTCGTGCTGGAGCGTGCTGCGGGCGCGCCGCGCGGCCGGCGTCGTCACTTGGCCGGTGGCGATATGTCGAAGGACGTCCTGCAGCACTTTCAAGGTTTCAGCGATCTCCTGGCGAAGGGAGGCGGCGGGGCTGCGCGGAGCCGTGAGGGCATGGACGAAGAGGGCGATCAAACAGCCAACGAGCGTCTCGATGCCGCGCGCCCACAGCAGATGACTGTCGTCTGCCATGGGGCGGCCGCCGGAGGCGATCAAAAGCGCGATCGCGGTGATGAAGACCACGGCCAGGGCATAGTTGCGCGTGACCGTGACTTCGATGGTGTATTGCAACAGCATCATGGTCGCCACGAGCCAGAGGCCCGTCGGATGCAGCGTGAGAATGGCGGCGGCGAGGCACAGACCGACCAACGTGCCGGTCATGCGTTCGAGGCCACGCTGCAACGTGCGCACCCAGTCCAATCCCTGATGCAGCATCAGGACGGCGGAGGCCATCACCCAGTAAGCATGTTCGAGACTGAAGGCGGCGCCGACGACACCGGACACCGCGACGGCAAGGCCGACGCGCAGGGCGCTGCGCATGGCGGGCGAGCGGAGATTGAGATTTTCACGCAGCAAGCCCTTGAGACCGGGACGGCCGAGGGGCACTTGCGGCGGCTCGGTGCGTTCGCGATCGGCGCGCAAGGATCTGGCGGCCGCTCCGATCTCGCGGGCGCGGCCCGCGACAGCATCGAGCTTTTCTCTCGGCTGGGCGGCGGCATTGATGCAGGTGGCGAACAGCAGATGCAGTTCGCGGTTCAAGTCCCGCAGGCGGCCCAAAGCGCCATTGGGGCGCGGCTTGGGCGGCTGCAAACTGACGAGCACGGCCCAGGCTTCATGCAGTGCGAAGGCCGCGCCATGACGGGCGTTGTCTTGTCCGGCGGTGCCGGTCGCTTCGGCGAAGAGGGCTACGGCCTTGGCGGCGTTGGCGACGGCGGCTTTCTCCGGTCCGCGCGGCGAAAACAGAGCGCCGGCCATGTGCAGGATCCACGACAGGGCGCCACCCGCCAGCACCAGCAGGCCGATCTGCCAGACGGCGATATGGGGCGCCGGCAAAGCCGTGCCGGCGGCGCAGGCCAGCACGAACATATAGGCGCCAGGCGGGCCGATCCGGAAAGCGTTGCAGATGAAGGTGGCGGCGATCGAGAGCATCACGACCAAGGGCACGACGAGCCAAGGCTCGGCCTGCGCCCAGGCGCCGAGACTGACGACGAGGCTGAAAGCCACCGCGATCCACGCCACGACGGCCGCGCGGTTCTGATAGGGACGGTCGGTCGCATAGAGTGCGGTGAAAGCGCCGATCGTGGCGAGCATGCCAGCCGGCACATCGCCGGCGAGCCAGCCTGCGGCTACCGGCAGGCCCATGCTCAGGGCCGCGCGCAACGCCGCCGGCCAACGAGGCGGGGAAGGGCGCAGCTTGAAGAGGGCGCCCATGCGAAGGGCGGACTTTGGCGGCGGTGGCGTATCCGGCAAAGCGGAAGCAGGGGGACTCATAGGCGCATCGTAAGGAGCGTCGCGCTGCTTGCAAGGCAGGCTGCGCCTATGGTCCCGCTTGGGCTACCACACGCCCGGCACCAGCCGATATTTCACCCGCCGCCGATATGTATCGTAGTCGGTGAAATGATGGCGCAAAGTTTCCTCTTCTCCAACGGACCGCCAGGCGAGGGCCAGGCTGAGCAGAGCGGAAATCCACAGGCCGCGCCAGGAGCCGAGGAGAAGCGGCAGGCCGATGAACAGCAGCAGCGCGCTCGTATACATCGGATGGCGGACCAAGGCATAAGGGCCGGTGTCGATGACTTTCTGCCCTTCTTGAATCTTCACCACCGGTGCGGCGAACGTGTTGGCATTGAACGTCCAGGCGCAGCCGGCGAATTCCAGCACGATGAGCAGCGCGCCGAAAACCTGCAGCCAGACAGGGACGGCCGAAAAGCCCGTGCGTGCCGCATCCCACGACATAAAGCCGAGCCAGCCGAAGAAGAGGACCATGAACACGCCGAGGAAGATCTTATCCCAGCCCGCTTGACCGCGTTGGATCGGCGAACCCATGCGTTCGCGCAGCAGTTCGGGGCTGCGCTTCGACAGCCACAGAACCATCGCTAGCCCGCCGCCCGCAAACAGCACCAACATCACCCAGGCACCGGGATAAGCGAATGTACCGGCGGGCCAGAACAACAGCGCTGCCATGAAGATCGTCCAGACGATCAATTGCAAGAGATAACGCAACATGGATCGCTCCTTTCAGTCTTCGCGTGGATCGGCGATCCATCCGACATACGTCAGATAGAGGCCGATCAGCGTCAGGAGGCCGAAGCCGAGGCGCAACAGAGTCTGATGCGGCATCATCGTTTCAGCGCCGCGGACGATGAGATTGGGCGCGATGAGCAGGACAGCGCCGCGCAGGGCCAGAAACCAGCCGAAAAGCGACACTAGAACCGCGGCCAGCGTGCGCCAATATTGATGAAAGGCGATGATGATCAGGCCTGATAGCAACAGCATGGCGCCGGTGATCCAGACCATCGCTTCATTGGCGAAGAAGTCTTGGAATGTCTCGGTCATGGTTGGGATGCGATAGATGATCAAGGCCGTCACTATGGTCAGAAAGGGGCCAAGAACTCTCGCGAAGGCACGGGTGCGCGCGTGAGGTGAAACGGATTGGACCATGATGGCCTCCAATGTCGGCGGCCCGGCTGCTGGAGCGAGGCGAAGTCCAAGCGCGGGCTGAACGCGCGGGCGCAGTGGACATTCCGATAGTATTTAGTATATTCGATATATGCCGAATATGTCAAACGTAGAGCCGGATCAACGACGTTTCATCGACGGGATCGCCCGCCTGTTCGTGCCGTGGGGCGTGCCGCAGACGGCGGCCAGTCTCTATGGCTATCTGCTGCTGTGCCCGCAGCCGGTTGACCTCGACGAAATCGCGCGCGATCTGGAAATCAGCAAGAGCAGCGCCAGCGTCGCTGCGCGGCTCCTCGAGCAATATACACTGGCGCATCGTCTGCGCGTGCGCGGCAGCAAGCGCATCCTCTATGAGGTCTCGGAGAATTACGAGGAGATGCTCACCCAGCAGAACCGCCTGCTGGAGGCGCTGGCCAATCAGCTGCTGGCGGGTGCGCAGATAAGCCGGGCGAAGAAGATCAAGCAGCGCCTGAAGGAAATCGCCGCATTCAATTTGGCGGCGCGTGACGCGATGACCGAGATGTTACAAGCGATGCGTGCCAAACGCGGCGGATAAAGGGAGGGATGTTGCGTCGTCCGCTCCTTGGCGTTACATGTCCCTCGTCGAAAAGGACCAGGAGCGGCATTGGTAAGCCCGCTTCCTTCCGGAAGGAGGCTCCGTTCACCATAGAGGTGAACCCGCGACAAGCATCCGGCGCGGTCGCGTCGGTGGCTTGGCGCGCTTGAGCTGATTCTTTGGCGTTTTCATGCTGCCGCAGGCTGCGCTTTCCAAAAGAAGGAAAGTCACATGCCCATCATCAAAGCCAATACCGGTATTGTCACCCAGATCAACGTTTTCGACGTTCCGCCAGGCGGTCAGCAGGCGCTCATCGATCTCTTGAGCGAAGCCGCTCGGTTTGCCTGCGAAACACCGGGCTGGCTTTCCGCCAGTCTGCACAAGAGCCGCGATGGAACGCGGGTCGTCAACTATGCGCAGAGTGAAAATATGGATGCGGCCCTGGCCGTGATCAATCGGTTGCGAGAGGCCGGGTTTCTGGATCGAAACAAGATGTTGGGGGAGGCGCGCCCCGGGCTTTACGATGTTGTCTTCACGCTTGAGCGTTGAAGGGGAGGGCGCCGGGCAAATTGCATTGCCCGGCGCCCAAATCCTCAGTTGAGCCGAATGTTGTTCTTCTGAATGACGTCGCTCCATTTGCGACCTTCATTTTCCAGGAAGCGCCCGAAAGCCTCTGGCGGCTCGTCGACCGGCACAAGCGACTGAGCGTCAAGCCACGATTTCAGATCGGGCGTCTTCAAGGCGGCGCGAACGGAGGTGTTGAGCTTTTCGACGATCGGGCGGGGGGCATTGGCCGGCGCCACCATGCCGACCCAGGATGGCACCTCGAGGCCCGGTAAGGCCGGGCGGATGGTCGCCCCGTAAGCAGGGACCGCAATCCGCTCCCCCGGGGTGCCGGCAAGCCCCTCCAGCTTCCCGCCGCCACGATCTCCCGGCCCCGATGGCACGCTGACGAACATCACCTGCACCTGACCGGCGACGATATCGGCGATGGCCGGCGCGCCGCCGCGATAGGGCACATGGGTGATCTTGATGCCGGCCATGGTGTTGAACAGTTCTGCGGTGAGTTGATTGGAGCTGCCGATGCCGGTCGAGGCATAGTTCAGAGCATCGGGCTTGGCTTTCGCCAGTGCGACCAGTTCAGCCACCGTATTGGCGGGAACCGATGGATGCACGACCAGCGCCAGCGGCGACGTCGCGATCAAGGCGACCGGTGCCAGATCCTTATGCGGATTGTAGGACAGTTTATAGAGCTGGTCGCTGACCGCATGGGTGTCGAACGTAGTCAGCAGCGTATAACCGTCGGGCGCGGCCCGGACGACCTCGACCGTGCCGACGGTGCCACCAGCGCCGCCCTTGTTCTCGATGAGAAACTGCTGGTTGAACGCGGTCGACAGCCGGGCGGTGAGCGCGCGGGTGGTGTTGTCGACGATGCCGCCTGCAGGGAAGGGCACGATCACGCGGATCATCCGGTCCGGATAGGTCTGCGCCGCAGCGGCCTGCGGCAGAAGGGCGGCGCCCAGGCCCGTCAAGGCGAGGGCAGTGGCGCGGCGGCGTGTGATGGAAAATTTATGAGACACGGGCTTCAACCTTCAAGAATGGCGACCGCGCGGCACCAGGCCGCCGATCCGTTTTTGATTTTGATGGGGAAACAGCTCACGGTGAAACCGTGCGGCGGCAGCTGATCCAGATTGGTCAGTTTTTCCATCTGGAAATAGCCGATGTCGCGGCCGGCCTTGTGGCCTTCCCAGATGATCGCCGGATCATGATCGCGCCGATAGCGCTCGACCACGAATTTGAAAGCCGGATCCCAGCTATAGGAGTCCGTGCCGACCACGCGCACGCCGCGTTCCGTGAGCCATAAGGTTGCGTCGCGACCAAAGCCGCAGGCGCTCTCCCAATAGTCTTCCAGGCCTTGGCGGGCGCCGGCGCGGGTGTTTGCCAGAACGATGTCGAGCGGTTGCAGGGCATAGTCGATGCGCTTGAGTTCCGTCTCGATATCCGAAGGCGTCACCACATAGCCGGCATCGAAGTGGCGGAAGTCCAGCTTGACGCCGGGGCGCTGACACCAGTCAAGCGGCACTTCGTCGATGCCGGGCGCTGGCCGGCCGCCGGCCACAAGGGCGTGATCGGTCGTGGGGTGGTAATGCCACGGCGCATCCATATGCGTGCCGGCATGGGTCGACAGTTCCATCTGTTCGACCGCCCAGGCCTTGCCTTCCGGCAGGTCCTGCGGGCCGATCCCGTCGAAGAGTTTCGAAAACAGATCGAACGACTGGTCGTGGTTGACATATTGGATTTTCGGCCGATGGTGCGGTGGCGAGGTCGGCTTGTCTTCGAGAGTGACGGAAAGATCGATAAAGCGGCGTGCCATCTGTTCAGCCATATCTGTTCAGTCATGTCGTTGAAATGGGAGCCGGCTGGAATCAAGGCCGGTGCGAAAGCGGTTCGTGGCCGCCGCGCGCTCAAGCCCATCCCCCGCGTGTCCCCGTGTTGGATTGCTTATTCATTCATGACGTTATTGTTGTCAACGGCGCATTGAATGCGCGCTTTGCGAAAAGGAGAATTCGGAAACAAATAGGTGCTATGCTGCGCCGATGTCGCAGGAGAGCCATCATGTTGCCCGCGCAGCGAAATTAATATCCGATCCCGTTCCGAAATCGTCTTTTCCGTTCCTCGCGGGTTGATTTGATGACAAGCGCCGAAGTCGAGAAGCCGCTTCCCGCCGAACAGGCTTTTCCGCCATTCGCGCCGCCGATCGCGCCGCGCAATGCCTTGCGAGAGGCGATCACCGCGCATACGCGCACCCCCGAGGCCGATTGTCTCGCGCCGCTTCTTCCGCGCGCCACTTTCGATGCCGGGACGCGGGCGGCGATCGCCGAGCTGGCGCGCCGACTGGTCGTCGCGCTGCGTGGCAAGCCAAAGGCCTTCAGTGTCGGCGAATTGATCCAGGAATATTCGTTGTCGAGCGAGGAGGGTGTCGCCCTGATGTGCTTGGCCGAAGCCTTGTTGCGCATCCCCGATGACGAAACGCGCGATGCGCTGATCCGCGATAAGATTTCGACCGGCGACTGGCACGCCCATCTCGGCCACAATCGTTCGCTGTTCGTCAATGCGGCAACCTGGGGGCTTCTCGTCACCGGCAGGCTGACCGCCACCGTCAATGCCACGGGTCTGTCGGCATCGCTGAGACGCTTGATTCATCGTCTCGGCGAGCCGGTCATCCGGGGCGGCGTCGATGTGGCGATGAAGATGATGGGCGAGCAGTTCGTTATCGGCGAAACCATCGAGGCCGCGCTGCATCGGGCACGCCAGCAGGAAAGTGCAGGCTTTCAATATTCCTATGACATGCTGGGCGAAGCGGCCCTGACGGCGGCCGATGCCGCACGCTATTTCAAGAGTTACGAGCAGGCCATCCACGCCATCGGCAAGGCTGCCGTCCACCGTGGCGTCTATGCCGGGCCGGGTATTTCGATCAAGCTTTCGGCGCTGCATCCACGCTATCAACGTTCGCAGGCCGCGCGGATGATGCGGGAGCTGTTGCCGCGCGTGAAGGCGTTGGCGGTGCTGGCGAAGAGTTATGACATCGGTCTCAATATCGATGCCGAGGAGGCCGATCGGCTGGAGCTGTCGCTCGACCTGCTTGAAAGGCTCGCGATCGATGCCGAGCTTGGAGGCTGGAACGGCCTGGGTTTCGTTGTGCAGGCCTATGGCAAGCGTTGCCCTTACGTCATCGACTTCGTCATCGATCTGGCGCGGCGCAGCCATCGCCGCATCATGGTGCGTCTGGTCAAGGGCGCCTATTGGGACGCGGAGATCAAGCGCGCGCAGGTGGATGGGCTCGAAGACTTTCCGGTCTTTACCCGCAAGGCCCATACGGACATTTCCTATATCGCCTGCGCCCGTAAACTTTTGGATGCGGTCGATCTGGTCTTTCCGCAATTCGCCACCCACAATGCACAGACATTGGCGACGATCTTTCATCTGGCGGGCCCAGATTTTCACATCGGCAAATATGAATTCCAGTGCCTGCACGGCATGGGCGAGCCGCTCTATTCGGAGATCGTCGGGCCGGACAAATTGAACCGCCCCTGCCGCATCTATGCGCCGGTGGGAACGCACGAGACCCTGCTGGCCTATCTCGTGCGCCGCTTGCTGGAGAATGGCGCCAATTCGTCTTTCGTCCATCAAATCTACGACGAGCATGTGGCAATCGAGGATTTGATCCGCGATCCGGTCGCCATCGTGCAAAACGAAGAAAGGCCAGGCGAGGGGCATCCGGCTATCGCGCTGCCGCCCGATCTCTATGGAAAGACGCGCCGCAATTCATACGGCCTCGATCTGGCGAACGAGGATGTCCTGGCATCGCTTTCGGATGCCTTGCGAGTGAGCCGACAGACCCGTTGGGACGCTCGTCCTTTGCTGGTGCGGGATGTCGTCGCCGAGACGGCTCGGCCCATCCTCAATCCTGGCAATCGGGCGGATCACGTGGGCTGGATCATTGATGCTCTGGAGGAAGACGCGCGGCTGGCGGTGAAATCCGCGGTTGAGAGTACATGGCCGTCGGTGCCCTTGGCGCAGCGGGCCTTATGTCTTCGGCGCGGCGCCGATCTCTTGGAAGAACGGCGCCTGGAGTTGGTACCGCTGATCATGCGCGAGGCGGGAAAATCGGCGGCCAATGCGGTGTCGGAAGTGCGCGAGGCGGTTGATTTCCTGCGCTATTACGCGGTGCAGGCTGAGGCGACCTTGCCGGCGCAGAGCCAGCCGCTCGGGCCGGTGGTCTGCATCAGTCCATGGAATTTCCCGCTTTCCATTTTTACCGGCCAGATCGCGGCGGCTCTCGTCGCTGGCAATCCGGTGCTGGCGAAGCCGGCCGAAGAAACGCCTTTGATCGCCGCGGCCTGTGTTGGGCTCTTGCATCAGGCGGGGGTGAGCCGGGACGGGCTGCAATTCGTTCCAGGCGATGGCGCTATCGGCGCGGCCCTCGTGGCGGCGCCACAGGTCGCCGGTGTCGTCTTCACCGGCTCGACCGAGGTCGCCAAGCTCATCCAGGCGCAGTTGGCCAGCCGGCTTTCGCCGGAAGGCCGCATCATTCCATTGATCGCCGAGACCGGCGGCCAAAATGCGATGATCGTCGATTCCTCGGCTCTACCGGAACAGGTCGTCGCCGATGTTCTGTCATCGGCTTTCGACAGCGCCGGACAGCGTTGCTCGGCGCTGCGCGTGCTCTGCTTGCAGAACGACGTGGCCGAGAAAACGGTGGACATGCTGCATGGCGCTTTGCAGGAGCTCGATGTCGGCACGACCGAGCGGCTTGCCAGCGATGTCGGTCCCGTCATCACGGAGGATGCCGCGCAGACGATCGGCAACCACATCATTCGCATGGGCGCGCGTGGTCACGAGGTCCGTCAGGCTGGGCTTGATCCTTCGACCGAAAATGGAACCTATGTGTCGCCGACGGTCATCGAGATCGATGACATCGAGGAATTGCAGCGCGAGGTGTTCGGCCCGGTGCTGCATGTCATGCGCTATCATCGCGACGACCTCGATGCGCTGATCAAGCGGATCAACGAGACGGGATATGGGCTGACGTTCGGCTTGCACACGCGCATCGATGACACGGTTTCCCATGTGTCGGAGCGTGTCGAGGCCGGCAATATTTACGTCAACCGCAACATCATTGGCGCGGTGGTTGGCGTGCAGCCCTTCGGCGGGCGAGGATTGTCGGGTACGGGGCCAAAGGCTGGCGGCCCTCTTTATCTGCATCGTTTGGTTTCTCAAGCTGGCGCGCTACCGAAACCTGAAAC
>Ga0066256_1004254_pt1 | contig 12325 bp, 8 predicted proteins | sample ThiBio_1000_biof_FD_87107 | JGI IMG/M metagenome (GOLD analysis project Ga0066256, IMG submission 87107) | Wastewater bioreactor microbial communities from Cape Town, South Africa - Thiocy_expt_1000_biof (version 2) | ecosystem: Engineered > Bioreactor > Thiocyanate-remediating >...
AACAAATCTCTTTGTGTGCGTTGCACGATTGGTCGGGCGACTCTCCTCCGTGCCGTGCCGTTCAACGCCGACTCGGTGCCACCGTGGTGGGCATGTCTACGGCTCATCTTTCTGACACCCCCCATTAATTGCGCCGCGCTTGTGCAGTATTGGCATGCACGCTGCCAGCCCTCTCATTTGTTGTTTTGTGACGGTACGTTCCGACGGGTTCCACGCGTCGCAACACAACATGGCGGGCGCCACCAATGATGACAGGCGCCGCTACTGGGCAGGCGGCGCACCCCTGCTGTTGTGCGCGTTGGCAGGCAACCCAGCCACCTCCGCTGCCATCCTCGCCTGCCTGAACACCGTCGATGCAAGCCGCCTGCGGCGTCTGCACCCGGCCGTCGCAGCGGTTGTAACTGGCGTGCCATGGTGCGACACGTCCACCCCCCTGACCGATACCGTGAGGTGGCGTGCAGCGTTGCCGGCAGCGGTGGGTGCGAGGCTGGTGGACTACCAAAAGGCGGGTGGACGCCTGGTACCGGTAAAATCGGCGCTGGCGGCGTTGGCCGGCGTCATGCACCTGGACCTGCAAGACTGCTGGTTTGTGACAGACAAGGTGCTGCTCCGCCTGCCGCCCTCGCTGCGAACACTGAACGTGTGCAAATGTCCTTCCCTGACCGAACACGCCAGCTTTGTCCAATTGACAGCACTGACGGAGCTGGACTGCCGCTTTACGTCGGTGGTTCGTCGCGGGGTGGCTGGCCTTCCGGCGTCGCTGCAGGTGCTGGACATCTCCAGTGTGTACATGCAGTCCGGGTCGTCGCTAGCACATCTGGCGTGCCTACGGGTGTTGCGCGCGAGGGGTGCCCGCCTGGATACCACTGAAACGTTGGCGTCCCTGTCGCCCAGCCTGCTGGAGTTGCATTGTCATACCCTACCCTCAGGCGCGTCGTTTGCACACCTGCCCGCGCTGCACACACTGGACGTCTCCCTCGCGACCTTTGACGACGCGTCGCTGGCAACCCTGCCGCCGTCCTTGGCGTTCCTCAATGTCAGTGATTGCAAGAACCTCACGCCTGCTGCAGAACTGCCGCATCTGCCAGCGCTGCGGCTGCTGGACGTCAGCCGCACAGGCGTCGGGGACGCGCTGGTGGGAAGCCTACCGGCGGGACTGACGGAGCTGCGCATGGTAGATTGCCGCGACGTGACGGCAGGCGCCACATTGGACCACGTACCGGCGCTACACGCGCTACACAGCTATGGCACGGATCTGGCGCCCGGTGTGCTTGCTGCTTGTCGCGCGCGGGGGTGTGCGGTGCCAGCGGCGGGCGTGCTGTATGGGGTTGTGCCAATTGCGCTGCTGGCAGATGGCCGGCTGGCAGGCGGTGGCGGGTGGGGCGCTGTGCAGTTGTGGGATGTGGCGGCAGGCGACAGTGAGGCGGGCGTGGCATTGACTGCAGACAGCAATGTGTCTGCGCTGGCGGCGTTGCACGATGGACACCGGCTGGCCATCGGTGGACTGGGTGCAGTGGGTTTTGTGGAGATATGGGAAGTGGAGGTGGTACCCCCGGTGCGCACGGCAACCGTCGCCTGCAGTGGCGGCGGTGTGTGGGAACTCTTGGTACTGTATGATGGCCGCCTTGCCGCCGGGTGCAGCAATAACGTGGTGCAGATCATTGACGCCAATGCGTGTATCGTGGCGGCAACGCTGGAGGGGCACACACACGGCGTGGCGGCGCTGGCAACTCTACCCGGCGGCGAGTTAGCCAGTGGGTCGCTTGATGACACGGTGCGGCTGTGGGATGTGGACACACAGGTGTGTGTCGCGACGCTGGAAGGGCACAGCGGTGGTATACATGCTCTGGCAGTGCTGGCAAATGGCCGGCTGGCGAGCGGGTCGAATGACGGCACAGTGCGGTTGTGGGATGTGGGCACGCGCACCTGCGCCGGTGTACTGACTGGGCACACGGATAGTGTGAGTGCGCTGGCTGCGTTGCCGGATGGCCGCCTGGCCAGCGGGTCGTCCGACGGCACCGTGCGGGTGTGGGACACGCGCCCTGCCGCCGCAGTTGGTGGCAGGCACGCTGCGGGTATCGCACCCACAGTGACATGCGCACATGCACTTTATTCCGCATCGGCGTTGGTGCCGCTGCCTGACGGCCGGCTTGCAAGCGCCGCCGGAGGTAAAGGCGTTGTGTACCTTTTGCACTTGCCGCCGCCTGTGACGTATTAGTAGGGCTACTACACCGCTGCTGCCGCGCCACGTGGCGCTTGCCGCCCCACCGCGGCCACTGATCTGTTGTTGCCGTGCAGCTGCGCTGCTTGCGTTGCGGGCGTTGAACCAAAACCACACAAACACCACACCACTGCAGCGGCTCTGACGCCAATAATCCGGCTCCAACGCACCGTTTGGGCCCGCCGAGCCCGGCTGTGCGGGACAGAGCCCGACCGGTTCCACATGTTGCTGCGCAGCCGCCGCAGTCGCCGGCTGTGACCGCTGGTACCGGTGGATACCGGACCGGCACCGTGCCGCGCCGTCATGACCGCGCACTTATGCGTTTTTGACAAGCACGCCACCGACGCACACAACCGCACGCGCAACGGGACGCGTATGATAATGCAGTGCTTGTGTATTTATTTTCCGGCGTGTAGCCACAGCAATTCACAATTTCCACAACCCCACCCCACCACTGCGCAACCATACCGTTCCGTCGGTCCCATACCGGTACCGTGCAGCCTGTGCTGCAGCAGCGCGCCAAGTGCAACTGTGCCCCTGTTGGCAACGAGGCAGTGACCAGGTCTCCACAAGGTGGCAGCAACGGCACGCATGGCGAGCATTAGCAGTGACGTAGCCAGCGGCGGTGGCGGCGGCGGCAGCGGCAGCGGCGGGGGAAAACTCGAAGGCGACGGTACCAGCATGGCTGTGGTGGACGATGTGCCGCTGCTGGTGCGCGTACTAGCCGGCAACCCAGTCACATCCGCCGCCATTCTTGCCTGCCTGAACACCGTCGATACAAGCCGCCTGCTGCGGTTGTACCCGGCGGTAGCAGGCGTGGTGGCTGGTGTGCCGTGGTGCGACATGGACACGAAAGTGACGGACGTCGTGCGGTGGCGCGCGGCGTTCCCTGCAGCGGCGGGCGCCAGGGTAAGCCGAGAACCGGTCGGCGGATGCCTGGCAGCACCAGCGCTGGCAGCGCTAGCGGGCGTCACACACCTGAACCTGCAGAACTGCGAGTTTGTGACTGACGAGCTGCTGGTGCACCTGCCGGCTTCACTGCGCACGCTGAATGTGCGCGACTGCCGCAGCCTCACTACGAGTGCCAGCTTCACCCACTTGACAGCGCTGACGGCTCTGAACTGCAGCGGGACGCCGGTGATTGAGCGCGGGGTGGCTGGCCTGCCGCCGTTGCTCCAGACGGTTGATGTTGGGTTTTCTTCCTTGCCACCCGGTGTGTCGCTGGCGGGTCTGACGCGCCTCCAGGTGTTGCATGCCGTAGACACTACCCTGGATGCAGTCACGCTGGCGTCCCTGCCGCCTAGCCTGCTGGAGCTGTACTGCGATGAGCTTGCACCTGGCGCGTCGTTTGCGCACCTACACGCGCTGCACACGCTGGACGTCTCCCTCACTGACATTGGCGACGCGTCTCTGGCAACCCTGCCGCCATCCCTGGCGTCCCTCAATGCCAGTGTTTGCAGGAGCCTCACGACTGCCGCGATGCTGCCACCCCTGCCTGCGCTGCGGCTGCTGGACGTCAGTGGTACACGCGTCGGGGACGCGCTGGTGGCGAGCCTGCCGGCGGGCCTGACGGAACTGCGCTTGATTGGTTGCCGCGACGTGACGGCGGGCGTCACATTGGACCACGTACCGGCGCTACAAACACTGTACAGCTATAGCACGGATCTGGCGCCTGGCGTGCTTGCCGGCTGCCGCACACGCGGATGTGTGGTACCAGCGGCAGGGGTGCTGCGTGGGCACCGACGCCATGTTCAGTCGCTTGAGGTGCTGACAGACGGCCGGCTGGCAAGTGGTGATGAGACCGGCGAGGTGCGAGTGTGGGATGTGACGGCGGGCGAGGGTGAGGCTGGCATGGTTCTGACTGCAGGCAGCGGTGTGACTGCACTGGCGGCGCTGCGGGATGGACCCTGCCTGGCTGCCGGTGCGAAGGGGAGCGTGGAGATTTGGGATTTGGGTGCAGTGCCTCCGATGCGTAAGAGGGTTGTCGCCTGCAGCGGCGGCAGTGTGCAGGCATTGGCGGTGTTGTGTGATGACCGTCTTGCTGCTGGCTGTGGTGACGGTGTGTTGCGGATCATTGACGTGGATGCGGGTGCCGTGGTAGCGACACTGGGGGGGCTCGTGGACAAGGTAATGGCGCTGGCGGTGCTGCCCGACGGCATGCTGGCCAGTGGGTCAGTCGGCGGCACCGTGCGGTTGTGGGACGTGGGCACGTGGGCGTGTATTGCCAAGTTGGCAGGGCACGGCGGCAGCATACGGACGCTGGCGGTGTTGGCAGATGGCCGGCTGACGAGTGGGTCAGAAGACGGCGCGGTACGGCTGTGGGATGTGGGCACACGCACCTGCGTCGGCGTTCTGACTGGGCACACGCACCGTGTGACCTCAATGGCCGCGCTGCCCGATGGGCGCCTCGCCAGCGGATCTTCCGACCGCAGTGTCCGGGTGTGGGACACGCGCCCCGCCGTTGCGGCTGCTGGCAGTCATGCCGCGGGCACCGTGCCCGTGGTGGCATTTCCTCACGGACTATCACATCGTTATGTGCTGGTGCCGCTGCCGGACGGCCGCCTGGCATGCGCTGGTAGGCCTGAAGGCACAATACAGCTCTTGCACTTGCTGCCGCCTGTGTAGGGTGCAAGAGTGCAGCTGCGCCGCTGCTGCCGCGCCACTGGCTCTTGTCGCCTCACCGCGGCCATTGGTCTGCAGTTGCCGCGCAGCTGCGCTGCCTGCACAGCATCATTACCGGTATGTCGGCCGCGCGGCGGCGCCATTGCTGCAGTTGTATTGTTTGCATGACTCTTGAACCGATAGCATGCAGTGGTTCTGACGCACCGGTAATTACGCTGGCGCCGACGTGCCGCGTGGGCCGTGGCCCGCGCGCATGTCAGAGTCGGGCCAACCCGTGCCCGGCCGTGCGGCCCGTGCCGCGCCGTCGCCCGTGGGTCAGCAGCCCGCCTTCCTGCGTCTCTGGCATCTGGATACGCACCGTGCCGCGCCGGCGTCATGGCCGCGCACTAATGCAATTTTAACGCGCGCGCCGCCGACACGCACACACACGCGCGTGCAAAGATACCTATGTTATTATGGTGCTTGTGTATTGATATTTTGGTGTAACACCTGCGATATCCACATTTACCATTTGCAGCAGCACCGAGCATCAGTACTGAGCACCAGCACTGTGGCAGCAGCGGTCGCAAGCACCGATCACCAAAGACGGAGGAAGATGGCAGCCGCTAGTACCGGTACGACTGCCAGCGGCAGTGCCAGCACCAGCGGCAGCCGCGCCGGCGACGACATACCGCTGCTGGTGCGCCTGCTGGCCGGCAACCCAGCCACATCCGCCGCCATCCTTGGATTCCTCAACACCGCCGATGCAACCCGTCTGCGGCGGCTGCACACGTCGGTGGCGGCGATTGTGGCCGGCGTGCCGTGGTGTGACACATCAACACCCGTGCTGGATGCCGTGCGGTGGCGAGCGGCGCTGCCGGCAGCGGTGGGCGCAAGGCTAAGCCAGCGACCGGCGGGCGGAATGGTACCACCGGCGCTGGCGGCGCTGGCGGGTGTTACACACCTGGACTTGCGTGAGTGCGAGTTTGTAACGGACGAGCTGCTGCTGCACCTGCCGACCTCGCTGTGCACACTGAATGTACGCAGCTGCACGGGCCCGACTGAACGTGCCAGCTTTGCGCACCTGACGGCGCTGACGGTGCTGGACTGCAGCTTCACGTGGGTGGGTGTTCGCAGGGTGGTTGCCATGCCGGCATCGCTGCAGGAGCTTGATATTACCAGTACGTCGTCGTCGTTCCCTGGTACTGCATCGCTGGCGCACCTGGCGCGCCTCCGCGTGTTGCGTGCGAACGAAACCAACCTGAATGCTGCCACGCTGGCGTCCCTGCCAGTGGGCCTGCTGGAGCTGCATGCGGCACGCTGCAGTGGTATGTCTTCCCCTGGCGCGTCGTTTGCACGCCTGCCCGCGCTGCGTACGCTGGACGTCTCGCAGACTGGAATTGGCGACGGCGCACTTGCAACCCTGTCGCAGTCCCTGGTGTGTCTCAATGCAAGTGAGTGCAGGAACCTCACGCCTGACGCAGTACTACCTCTCCTGCCCGCGCTGCGGCTGCTGGACGTCAGTGGCACACGCGTTGGGGACGCGCTGGTAGCCAGCCTGCCGGTGGGATTGACGGAGCTGCGCATGTCGCGCTGCGCCGATGTGACGGCGGGTGCCACGCTGGACCACGTGCGCGCGCTGCAAGTGCTGCACATCTATGAGACGGGCCTTGCGCCGGGCGTGTTTGCCGCCTGTCGCGCTCGTGGGTGCGCGGTGCCAGTGGTGGGCGTGCTGCGAGGGCACGAGTATCGGGTGTTGTCGTTTGCGCTGCTGCCAGACGGCCGGCTGGTGAGCGGTGACGCGGCCGGCGAGGTGCGGGTGTGGGATGTGAAGGCGGGCGGCAGTGAGGCGGGTGCGTGTTTGAGGACACGCAACGAAGTAAGTGCGCTGGTGGCGCTGCGGGACGGGCACCGCCTGGTCGCCGGCGTGGCGGATGGGTGCGTTGAGATATGGGAGGTGGGGGTGGTTCCTCCCGTGCGTACGGCAACTGTCCCCTGCAGCGGTACCAGCATGCGGGAGCTGACGGTGCAGCATGATGGCCGCGTTGCCGTTGGGTGCCATGATGGCAAAGTACGGATCATTGACGTGGATGCGGGTGCCGTACCGGTAGCAGTGGCGCTGGAAGGACACTCGGGCAGGGTACACCGCTGCCATTGCGCCGTGGCAAGGCGTTGGCGGCTCTGATGAGGGGAGTGACAATAATGGACCTGATCGGGTGCGGAAGTATCACCGACGACATCATCGCGCGCCTGCCGCCCACACTGCGCGCACTGAACGTGTCCAAGTGCTGGGAGCTCACGCAGTCTGTCAGCTTTATGCATTTGCCGGCGCTGGAGTCGCTGGACTGCAGTGACACAAACGCTGTGACGGCGGGGGTAGCGCACCTGCCGCCGTCGTTGCGCGAATTGCGCATGCATCATCATCGCAGGCTACCGTGGCCGGCTGACTTCAGCCACCTGTGCAACCTGCGGGTGGTGAAATGTAAAAGATCATCGGTGTTCTCCAGCGCCAGCGCCACAAGCCTGCCGCCGTCGCTGGAAGTGCTTGACTTTGGCAGCGAGTATTGCGACACAACCCACAACCCGTGGCCTCGTGGTTGGTCGCTTGCGCACATGTCCCGCCTGCGGGTGCTGTGTGCATCGCGCGCTAGTATCGATAGCGCAGCTATTGCCATGCTGCCGCCGACCCTCCGTGTTCTGGATCTTCAGGACTGCTGCATGCTTGCATCGGCCTCATTTGCGCACCTTACCTGTCTGCACACGCTCAATCTCAACGACGTACACAACATCAGTGCCGCAGCGCTGGCTTCCCTTCCGCCCTCGCTCGTGTCGCTCGACCTGTGTGAAATGAGCTTCCGCCAGATGTTATCCCCAAGAACCGTGTTCCCCCACCTGCCGGCGCTGCGGGTGCTGAACGTGAGCTGCACCGAAATCGGCGACAAAGCAGTCGCCAGCATGCCGGCCGGGCTGGAGGAGTTGTACATGATGCGCTGCGCCAAAGTGACACAGCGTGCCAGCTTGGACACTCCGGGTGCTGCAGTGTACTAGCACAGAGCTGTCCAGCACCACGATCAAGGCATGCCGCGCGCGCGGGTGCACTGCGCCCGCCGGTGGCAAGCCTTGGTACTCGTTCCACTGCCGCGCAGGCAACGGCGGGACTGGCGTTTGCTGGCCGCCCGATTTGGGCGAGTAGAGTTAACACTTGCGGCGATGCGCTGACCCTGCTGCTGATCGCGATGCAACTGACTTGAACTCTATTTCCGAGTTGGCGGCCAATACCACCAGATGTGAGGAGGGACGCCGTCACGTCGCATATATCGCAGACGCCGCTGCCACGCGCTCCTGATCGTACAACACTGTGAACATGGCAGTTGTAGCGGGTTGTGTGCGGTCCCGCCGCCACTCCTATGATGTTGCAGCAGACGTGCGCGGCGCGCCCCCTCCTGCGATGGAGGCACCACCGCCGCTGCTGGTGCAGCTGCTGGGCGGCAACGTTGTCACGTCGGCGTTTGTGCTTTCGTGCATCAACACCGTCGACGCCACCGTGCTGCGGCGACTGCACCCAGCGCTTGCTGCGGCGATTGAGGCGGTGCCTTGGGCGACCGACGCTGCAATTCGAGTTCACGACACCGCCAGGTGGCGTGCAGCGCTGCCAGCGGCAACAGCCCTGAAGCTGGCGCCGAAAAAAGAGCCACTGTCACTGTGTCGCGGTGAGGCGTTGGCTGCGCTCAGCAGTGTGACTTCCATGGACCTAGCACGTTGCCTTGATGTTACAAATGCCGTCATTGCGCGCCTGCCGCCCACGCTGCGCGCGCTACACGTGGCAGAGTGCCGGCGACTATCCTGCACCAGTTTCTTGCACCTGCTGGCGCTGGAGTCGCTGGACTGCAGTAACACAAACGCTGTGACGGCGGGGGTAGCGCCCCTGCCGCCGTCGCTGCGCAAGTTGCGCATGCACAATAATTCTAGACAAGAACCGGCCGACTTCAGCCACCTGCAGAACTTGCGGGTGCTCAAATGCAAAAAACAATCTGTGTTCACCGTCGCCAGCGCCGCGAGTCTGCCCCCGTCGCTAGAAGAACTTGACATCAGCAAGTTGCCACTCTACATAGAGAGAAGCGAGTTGCCGCCTGCATGGTCGATCGCGCACCTGAACCGCCTGCGGGTGTTTTATGCAGTAGAAGCCACCATTGATAACGCTGCCATAGCCACGCTGCCGCCGTCCCTCCTCGTTCTGAATCTCAACAGTTACAAACCACTCTCTTCAGCTGTTTCGTTTGTACATCTCACGTGTTTGCACACGCTCAGACTCTGTGGCGCTCTTATTGATAGCGGTACACTGGCCACCCTGCCGCTCTCGCTCGTGTCGCTTGACCTATATGAAACTAAAGGTTTGACGTTAGCCACAGTATTTCCACCCTTACCAGAACTACGGGAACTGAATGTGAGCTACACCAATATCGGCGACGCAGCGGTGGCCAGCATGCCAGCCGCGCTAGTAGAGTTGCACATGACGCACTGCAGAAACGTGACTCAACGCGCTAGTTTAGACCACCTGGTGGCACTGCGGGTGGTGCAAAACGACGGAACAGACTTGTCCAGCACAACCATTGAGGCATGCCTCATGAGTGGGTGTGCGACGTCCGCAAATTAGCTATATTATTCACTGAATCTTCAGTGACGTTTGAATTTGTAACTTAACGAGAATGTCAATAAACACAAAAATGTCAGTGGCATAAGCTTATCTCGAGCGTCAGGGTTCGGAAATCTAAAAACTCTAATTAAAAAGGTTGGTGATCCCATCATTTTATTGCAAAAGACAAAAATATTAAACAGCCGGGGTTTTATGAATATGTGGTGCAAAAACGACAGAAATAAGCAAAAATGTGCGCAACAATCCGTTTAACCCAAACTGTCTCGTTATCGGAATCAGACTTAATATTAAGTCGGTATGTACTCATTGATTTACGCAGGAATACACATGGCGGTGACGCCCACCACCGCGTTCATACACTGAGGGCAAAGTTGTTTAACAAGCAGTGCCCGGTAGAAGAGGGGGTAAAGTGGAAAGTCGTGTCATGTCACCGGTTGGATAGAAGAATGTGAAGCTCCTTTGTCGTATTTGGTGAAGCCATCATGGGTGGAGGAAACATGGGAACAGTACATAAGACCACCGTACGACGGGTGCCAAGGCACCCAACGCCGTGCGGTGGTCGCAATTGTAATCACATGACGTGTTGTGTCGTGTCGTATGATGAAATAAATCAAAAACATCAAATTAGATATCAATGGGTATCATTTGATATATGGTATAGTAATAGTAAAGAGTCGTATGTTCCATGCAAATCTTGATTACGTATAAACTGCTGCAACGCTTTACGGGAATTTTGTGAACAACTGTGTTGCAGAACACAAATTGAGTATTTTGGGACACGCGCTATATGTCTGACGTGCTTCTGAAATGTGATTGTTAGTTATATAGTATGAAACGAGTTGTATTTTAGCCTATGGAACATTCTTGTTTCATCGCCCAAGCGGCGAGTAGATTGTTCAGTGGTTGGGTTTTAACATTTTTTGTTTTTGTTCTAAATTTGCGTGCTATGTTGTTGTTCTTGATTCTTTATTTGTAACGTGGCAAAAATACACATATTCTCGGTGATGTATAGTTTTTAAGTTTGTTTTGATAGTTATACTTATGCATAACATTTCACACAACAAATTCTGTCATAGTAGCTGTCACCACCACCTTCGCCCGTGCTTCACGCTGTTGTTGCTTTTGTTCCACGCTTCTTTTGCGTTGTAGTAGCGCGCCGCTGCTAGCAGCACCGGCAGACATGCAGCGCCTTTGAAGTTTGTTCGCACCTCGTCTTCCCAGCCTGGGTCTGCTGCCATTTCAGGAATGTCTTCGTCGTTGAGTGGCGCCTCTGGATTCGCTGCTGCGTGGTACACGGTGATGACTGCGCGACCGTCCGACGTGCTGCCCAGTTCTTTCCACGCTGCCAGGAACTCGGGAATGTGCACCTCCAGTTTCGCGTCCTGCAGCGCCGCCACGACGGAATCAATTCTACCTGTCAGTGGATAGTAAAAAACCCAGGTGTAGGGAGGTATCGTTCCACGATGCGCCGCACGACCGTCACCGCTGGCGCCACCGCGATGTACCACCCCTGGAGTGGCTCGTCGGGCGGCGGCGTGAGTTCACTGTGCCCCGGTCTTGGCAGCTTAGCCGCCACTTCCGCCAGTGAAGCCATGGATGGCCACTCGGGTACTGCCGGCGGCGGGGTGGTCGGTACGGCGGCAGCGAAGGCCGCTGTCTGAGCGCGGTAGTAGCGTATTGTCGCCAGCAGCACTGGTAGGTAGGTCTTGCTTTTATAGGCTGCTAATGATGTCCACCCGAGTTCGTCGTGTTCCTCCAACCTCCTTTTCATGGTGAGCCGCCCCAGCAGTGCGCCGCCCTCCGCCGCAGCGCCACACATGGCAATGACGGCGCGGCCATCCGGCGTGGCGCGCAGCGTGTCCCACTCGGCTTGGAAGTGCACCACGGCGTCGTCTCGCCCCAGCTCCCGCAGCTTGCTCACGATGGCGCCGTGGTCGGGCGGGATGCGCGTCATAATGATGTCGGTGTAGGGGGCCACGATGCGACTCAACACCACCACAGCTGGCGACACCGCCTCCTCCCACGTATACCTGTACCGGTCTTCTGACAGCGACGGCAGCGACGGCCACTCGGGTGCCCGCGGCGGCGCGGCGGCGGCGGCGGCGGCGTCAGCGGTGGTGCCAGTTCCGGCACCACGCCTGTGACGCCTGTGGCGCCGGTGACGCCTGTGACGCCTCATTGGTGGCGGCAGCGGCGGTGGCGCGCAGCCACTCGCAGATGCAGACATGGCGGCGGTGGGGCGCGTACACTCGCGCGGAATGGACGCAACAAAGCGGCGCAGGAATTGCACAGTGTGGCAGAAGTTGTTGGTTGGTGGGAGTAACACTTGAACAGTCTTTCGAGTCTGTGGGCGTTGGTAGCCTTGTGGTGGTGGACCTATTTATTGTCAATATACCGGACCGGTACAGTATTCAATTAGTTTAATGCACCCTATCGCTTTTCAGGGCATGCGGGGTATTTCACCCTATTGTGCAACGTTGCATGTCATAGACAGTGCCGGACTGATGCTAGGCATGCGACCCGTCCATGCACATCCAACACTCATGGCCATCAGTGTGCGACGCATCTTTAGTACACATTGACCCTTTCGGGCATGTCCCTGTACAACGAACTTTCCTTGCGGCCGCTGGTGCAGGCGGCGCAGGCGCAGGCGCAGGCGCAGGCGCAGGTGCAGGAACAGGCGCAGACGCAGGCGCAGGCGCAGAAGCTGGTGGCGCTGGTGCAGGCGCAGGCGCAGAAGCTGGTGGTGCAGGCGCAGGAGCTGATGCAGGTGCAGGTGCAGGTGCATCACCGCCATCACCCCCTCCACCACCACCATCCTTTGTGGACATTTTGAGGTGGCACAGAAT
>Ga0066256_1004527_pt1 | contig 12323 bp, 12 predicted proteins | sample ThiBio_1000_biof_FD_87107 | JGI IMG/M metagenome (GOLD analysis project Ga0066256, IMG submission 87107) | Wastewater bioreactor microbial communities from Cape Town, South Africa - Thiocy_expt_1000_biof (version 2) | ecosystem: Engineered > Bioreactor > Thiocyanate-remediating >...
AAGACGGGCTTCCGGGCTGGGCGCAACAGAGGATTTGACTAGCATGAAACTCGACAGTTCGATCGCCGCGGTCGTCACCGGCGGCGCCTCCGGCCTCGGTGAGGCGACGGCGCGGGCGCTCGCCGCCCAGGGCGTGAAGGTCGCCATCTTCGACATGAACGAGGCGCGCGGGACCGAGGTCGCGGCCGAGATCGGCGGGCTGTTCTGCAACGTCAACGTGACCTCGGACGAGAGCGTCGAGGCCGGCTTCGCCAAGGCCCGCGCCGCCCATGGGCAGGAGCGCGTGCTGGTCAACTGCGCCGGCATCGCCACCGCGATCAAGACCGTCGGCCGCGACCGCGAGACCAAGGCGGTGAAGGGCTATCCGATGGCCGAGTTCGAGAAGGTGATCGCGATCAACCTGGTCGGCACCTTCCGCTGCATCGCCAAGTCGGTGGAGGGGATGCTGACCCTCGACCCGATCGACGCCGACGGCCAGCGCGGCGCGATCGTCAACACCGCCTCGGTCGCGGCGCAGGACGGCCAGATCGGCCAGGCCGCCTACACCGCCTCGAAGGCCGGCGTGCTCGGCATGACCCTGCCGATCGCCCGCGACCTGATGAACGAGGGCGTGCGGGTCAACACGATCCTGCCCGGCATCTTCGAGACGCCGATGATGAAGTCCCTGCCCGAGCCGGCGCAGGTCGCCCTGGCTGCCGCCGTGCCCTTCCCCAAGCGCCTCGGCAAGCCGGAGGAATATGCCAAGCTCGCCCTGTTCCTGATCGGGCACGACTACATCAACGCCGAGCATGTCCGCATGGACGGCGCGATCCGCATGGGTCCCAAGTAAGCAAGGAAGACGGAAGCCTTTCGCGCATGACCACGCTCGAACTCACGGCCCCGCCGGGCGCGCGCGAGCAATTGCTCGACACCGCGAGCGAGATCATGCGCGAGGGCGACATCGTCGACGTCTCGCTGTCCGAGCTGTCGTGCCGCTCGGGGCTGAACTCGGCGCTGGTCAAGTACTACTTCGGCAACAAGGCGGGGCTGCTGAAGGCCCTGCTCGAGCGCGACATGGCTCATATCCTGCGCGCCGTGGACACCCTGCTGGCCAAGGACATCGAGCCCGAGGCCAAGCTGCGGCTGCACATGGACGCGGTGGTCAACACCTTCTTCCGCACCCCCTACACCCACCGCCTGCTGATGCGCCTGATCCGCGAGGGCGACGGCCAGGAGGCGCAGCGGCTGGCCGATTCCTACCTCAAGCCGCTGATGGGCGCCTATGACCGGCTGATCGGGGAGGGCGTGGCCAAGGGCGTGTTCCGCGACGTCGATCCGCAGCTGTTCTACTTCACCGTGATCGGCGCGGCGGACCGCTTCTTCTCGGCGCGGCTGGTGCTCAAGCACTGCTCGGACACCGACGTCCTCGACGAGTCGCTGCGAGACCGATACCGTGCCCACCTCAACGACTTCGTGGTGGCGGGAATCCTGGTCCAGCGATGAGCATCTGGCATATCGGCGTGAGCGGGGGCTCGGGCCTGGCCGAGGGCATCGGGCTGGAGGACGCGCAGGAGATCGCCGTGGCGAGCCCCTTCGGCGAGCCGTCCGGGCCGGTGACGGTGGGGACCCTGGCGGGCGTGCGCTTCACCTTCCTCGCCCGCCACGGCGCCGGGCACCGCCTGCCGCCGGACGCGGTGAACTACCGCGCCAACATCGACGTCCTGCGCCGCTGCGGCGTGACCGACCTGCTCGCGCTCTCGGCGATCGGCTCGCTGCGCGAGGAACTGGCGCCCGGGCAATTCGTCGCCGCCGACCAGTTCATCGACCATACCCACGGGCGCGGGCGCTCGTTCTTCGGACCCGGCCTCGTCGGTCATGTCGGCCTGGCGGACCCGGTCTGCCCGCGGCTCTCGGGCCTCGCCGCCGCGGCGGCCGAGGTGGCGGGGGCCACGGTCCATCGCGGCGGCTGCTACATCGCGATCGACGGCCCGCAGTTCTCGACCCGGGCGGAGAGCCGGCTCTACCGCCAGTGGGGCGCCGACGTGATCGGCATGACCGCCATGCCCGAGGCGCGCCTCGCCCGCGAGGCCGGACTGCCCTACGCGATCCTCGGCATGGTCACGGACTACGACGCCTGGCGCGAGGACCAGGCCGGGGTCGAGGCGCACGACGTGCTGGCGGTCATGGCGGCCAACGCGGGCCTGGCGCGGGCGGCGGTCCGCAAGCTGGCCGGGATGCTCCCGCCCGAGCGGGCGGCGACGCCGGTGGACGGCGTGCCCCGGGGCGCGGTGGTCACGGCGCCGGGGGCCTGGGACCGGGTGCTGGCGGCCAAGCTGGGGTTGTAGGCGCGCGCTAAGATCGTCCCCGTTTTTTGCGAAGCATAAATGGGGGGGCGCCGATTGCTTGCGTTCCCGCCCCTATTCGTCACCCCGGACTTGATCCGGGGTCCCGCTTTCTTTTCCGACGTTGCGCACGAAGAAGCGGGCCCCCGGATCAAGTCCGGGGCGACGAGGTGTAGGAGGGGAAGGAGAGGCTGGCGCGCCAGGCGCGTCTCATCGCCCGCTGGCGAATGCGGGGTAACGCCGGGAGGAAGAAAACGCGGACGGGCTACGGCCGGCGCGGATTTGCCTGAACCTGACAGGCTTGGCTCGGCATGAATTGCTGCGAACGGCTGGCGGGGCACACCTGAAACCCGCCGGCTCGGCCCTGGATAGCGAGGACGGGAAGACGGGGCGGGCTCGCAAGCTGCCGTCTTCCGGACAAGGTCCTTGCAAAGGGTGCGGCCACTTCAGGTCCGCTGAAGCGCGCCGGCCGTGATCGCGGGAGACTAAGGAGACGAAGGCCTGCCGCCTCCCGCACCCGCCGCTTGTCGGCAGCGGCGTTGCCATCCGCCGAACCGACGGCAGGGCATATAACCGATATGGTTTTAAATGTCAAGCGGAATCTGATTGCGGGCGCGTCGGCTTCCCAAAAGACGACGGCCCTCCCCACGCCGGGCGCGGGAAGGGCCGTCTCTCCCGAAATCGTGGGGCGGCTACTTGGCGCCCGGGCCGCCGCCGGAGAAGGCGTCGGAGATCGAGCAGGCCGCCGGGCCGAGGATGACGATGAACAGCACCGGCAGGATGAACAGGATCAGCGGCACGGTCATGATCGCGGGCAGGCGCGCGGCCTTTTCCTCGGCGCGCATCATGCGCTCGTTGCGGAATTCGGCCGAGAGCACGCGCAGCGCCGAGGCCAGCGGGGTGCCGTAGCGCTCGGTCTGGATCATGGTCGTGACCACGCCGCGCACCGCCTCCAGGTTGACGCGGTAGGCGAGGTTCTCGAAGGCCTGGCGGCGCTCGGAGAGGAACGACAGCTCGATCGCGGTCAGGGCGTATTCGTCGCCCAGCTCGGGATAGGCGCGGCCCAGTTCCTTGGCGACGCGGTTGAACGAGGCGTCGACGGTCAGGCCGGCCTCGGCGCAGATGACCATCAGGTCGAGCGCGTCGGGCAGGCCCTTGCGGATCGCGTCGGTGCGCTTGTTCACCAGGTTGGTGAGGTAGATGTCGGGTGACTTGTAGCCGAAGATCACCGCCACGGCGAAGGCGGCGAAGCGCTTGAAGCTGCCCCATTCGGGGAAGTAGTTCGCCCAATAGACCACCGCGGCGACCAGGCCGCCGATCACGATCGGCATGACCACGCGGCCGACGATGATCAGGAAGGCCAGCTCCTTCTTGCGGATGCCGGCCTGGGCCAGGCGCTGCTGGATCTGCTGGACCTGGCTGTCCTGGAGCATCTTCAGCGACGACAGGGTGTCGCGCATCTTGTCCGCGGTCTCGGTCTTGCGGACCAGGCTGGCGCGCTTCTTGGCCGAGGCCATGACGATGCCGGCCTTGAGCTGCTCGCGCCGCTCGGTCAGCGCCTTGACCCGGCGGGCCATCGGATCGCGCACGGTGACGGCGGCGTAGATCGCCAGGATCACCGCCAGCGCGGCGATGGCCGCGAGAATCGTGCCGACGTAGATGACGTCGACGCCGAGGAGGGTGGGTCCGGATGAGGTGGTCAACATGGCTTGCCGGTATCCCCGCTCAGATTTCGAAACTGACCATCTTGGCCATGATGAAGGCGCCGAGCGACATCCACACCAGGCCGCCGAGGCCGGTGGCGATCAGGCGATCGTCGGTGAAGAAGCCGCCGAGGTAGCCCGGATTGATCCACCAGATCGCGGCGAAGACCAGGAAGGGCAGGGCGCCGACGATATAGGCCGAGGCCTTCGATTCCGAGCTCATCGCCCGGATCTTGAGCTTCATCTGCCCGCGCATCCGCAGCACGTTGGCGAGGTTGGAGAGCGTCTCGGCGAGGTTGCCGCCGGTCTCGCGCTGGATCGCCAGGGTGATGACGAAGAACTGGAACTCGGGCGTGTTGATCCGGTCGGCGGTCTCCTGGAGGGCGTCCTCCATGGTCTTGCCGATCTTGATCCGCTCGGTCACGAGCTTGAACTCGGAGCCGACCGGGCCGGGGATCTCGCCCGAGACGATGCCGAGGGTCTCGGTCACGGGCAGACCCGAGCGCAGGCCGCGGACGAGCAGCTCGATCGCGTCGGGGAACTTGGCGTTGAACTCGTTGACCCGCTTCTTGATGAAGTAGCCGACGACGAAGTGCGGCAGGCCCGCGCCGACCATCAGGCCGACGACGAGCGCGAGCAGCGGCGCGCCGGTCTTCAGCAGCATGACCACCGCGACGGCGATGGCCAGGCCGACCGAGGCGTAGAGGTACTGCGCGATCGACCAGTCCTTGCCGGTGCGGTGCAGGCGCAGGGCGAGGGCGGCGATGCGCGATTCCGAGCCGGCGATCTTGTGCATCGCCGGCTTGCGCGCGGCGACCGCCTTGCGGAGCTGGGCCTCGACCCGGTCGACCGTGCTTTCCGAGTGGCGATAGCGGACGGCCTTCAGCCGCCGCGTGCCTTCCTTCGCCGGGGACGGCCCGGCGAAGGCGGAATACAGCAGCCACAGATAGCCCCCCAGGCCGATGGCGATGAGCAGGATCTGGATAGTGCTCATGGGCGCGGACCGCCTTCCTTCTCAAACTCGGTTCGGCCGCCGCGAAGCGGCCGAGCGCATTTCTCAGTTCGCCTTCGCGGGCTTCTTGTCCTTCTTCGCCAGCATCGCCTTGAGGTCGATCTTGCCGAGGAGGGACTTCTTGGCCGGCTCGGCCGTGAGCGGACCGGCGCTTTCGACGTCGGTCGTGCCGAGCACGGCCTGGGCGATCTCGCGGATCACCGCGCCGGCCTTGCTCGCGCGGTTGGCCTCGGCGAAGGTCTGGCCCAGCTTCGCGGCATTGGCCGCGGCCTTGAGGTCGTAGGGGATCGTGTAGTCGATCTTCCGCTCGATCGAGGCCTCGAAGTCGCTCCGGGAGATCTCCTGGACGCCCGACTGGACGCGGTTGGCGACGACGATCGGCTGGACGTGGGCGGCGTTGCTCTTGAGCCAGGACAGCAGGCGGATCGAATCGCGCGCCGAGGCGAGCGTCATCTCCGTCACCAGGGTCACGACGTTCACGTCGGCCAGCAGGTGCGGGAAGTTGATCAGCATGTTGCGCGGCATGTCGATGACGGTCATCTCGAAGGCCTGGCGGAACTCCTCCTCCAGCTGGAGGAAGGCCGTGCCGTCGGTCATCAGCGGCGAGTTGATCGGCGCCTCGGCCGAGAGGATCGCCAGGTGGTCGTTGGCGCGGACCATGGCGCGCTCGATGAACAGGCCGTCGATCCGGCTGGGGTTCTCGATCGCGTCGGTCAGGCCGCGGCCCGGCTCCAGGTCGAGCGCGAGGGCGCCCGTGCCGAAGTGGACGTCGATGTCGAGCAGGGCGGTCGGCATCTTGTGGTCGGCGCTGAACAGCCAGGCGAGCGATGCGAGAAGACCGCCTGGGCATTGACCAGCGCGTCGCGCAGGCTGCCCGGCGAGAGCGGCTTCAGCAGGTAGTCGTGGATGCCGCTGGCGAGCAGGTCGCGATAGAGCCGCACGTCGTTGACCTGGCCGATGGCGATGACCACGGTGCCGGGCTCGCAGACCTCGGCCAGGGCGTTGATGTCGCTGAGCGGGTCGCCGCTCTCCGACATGTCGACCATCAGGATGTTCGGGCTCGCCGAGATCGAGAGCGACTGCACGGCGTTGCGCAGGCCGCCCTTGTTGCACTTCTCGGGCGGCCAGCCCATCTCGATCACGACCGGGCGCAGCACGTCGAGCGCCGCGTCGTCGCAGATGAAGGCGGCAAAGGCGTCGCGGTTGCCCTGCGTACCGGGTTTCCAGGGAGCGTTCATGACTCAGTTGCCCTTGCTGCTGGTTTCTTTGAGGCCGGCCGAGCCGGTCGGCTTCTGCTCGCGATAGGTGTCGATCGCCTTGTTCGAGCTCATCACCGCCGTCTGGCCGGTCGTGCTTGAGCCGCGCACCAGGTCCTCCGGATTGGCGACCATCGCTGCGAGGTTCGAATTGACCGCGCAGCCGTAGTTGGTGCTGGTCTCGTTCATCAGCGCGTTCTCGGAATTCTTCGACCAGTCGGGGCAGCCCGGCACCGAGGCGGAGCTGCGGCTGACGACGATGCGGGCGGTGCCGGCGTTGACGTAGCCGGGCGTGACCGGCGCGCCCTCGCTCAGCAGGATGCCGTAGCGCGAGGCGACGGCCTCGACCGCCGCGCGGGTGGCGCCGGAGGACAGCGGATCGTCGATCGCGATGCGGTCGCCGTAGCGCAGGTCGAGCGCGTCGAACCAGTTGGCCAGGCGCCGCTGCTCGGGCACGGAGAGCCCGCCCGGGCTGGTCGCGAGGTCGAGCGTGTAGTTGGTCCGCTCGACCACCGGCTGGTGGATGCTTTCGACCATGTTGTTGTTCTTGGCGGTCAGGCCGGCGCAGCCGCCGAGGGCGAGCGAGAGGACCAGAGCCGCGGCGCTGGTCGTGCGGATCGTGAGTGTGCGCATCGTCGTCTGTTCCCTCAATTCAGGCTGAAGCCGGGGCCGACGTCGCCGGCCTTCGCGGAGCTGCGGTGCTTGCGCTCGTCGCGCTTGGCGTCGGCGTCGTTGCTCGCGCGCGGCGCGGGCTGCGGGACCGTGGGGGCCGCGCCGGCATCGCCGACCTCCGGGCCGACCCGCGGGCCGGGCGCGGCGCGGTCCGGCGCCATCTGCGGGGTCGGGCGCTGCTGGCCGCTCTTGCCGTCGGAGATCTTGTTTTCCAGCAGGCGCTGGATCTCGTTGGCGGTGTTGAAGCCGTCGGTCGGCAGCTTGATGTCGTTCGCGTTGACCGGGTTGACCAGGTAGGGCGTGACCACGATCACCAGCTCGGTCTCGCCCTTGCGGAAGTTGGTCGACTTGAACAGGTTGCCGAGCACCGGCAGGTCGGCCGCGCCCGGCGTGCGCTTCAGCGTGTTCTGCGCGTTGTTCGACAGCAGGCCGCCGATCATGAAGCTCTGGCCGGAGCCCAGCTCCACCGTCGTCTCGGCGCGGCGCACCGAGAGGCCGGGGATCTGCGCGTTATTGAGCACCACGGCGCCCGACGCGGTCAGCTCGGACACCTCCGGACGCACCCGCAGCGAGATCCGCCCGTTGGCGAGGACGGTCGGCGTATAGGCCAGGCTGACGCCGTAGCGCTTGTACTCGATCGAGAAGGTGCCGTTCTGCTGCGGCACGGGGATCGGGAACTCGCCGCCCGCGAGGAAGTCGGCGGTCTCGCCCGACAGCGCGGTCAGGTTCGGCTGGGCCAGCGTCGTGACCAGGCCGACGGTCTCGCCGAGGTCGAGCGCGCCGAGGATGTCGAGGCCGAACAGCTTGCCGGCGCCGGCGAAGGTCGATCCGATGTCGGTCGCCGTGATCGAGGTGCCGGGGAGCAGCGCGATCTTGCCGGTCGTCGGGTCGATGCCGTATTCCGAAGGCGAGTTGCCGACGCCGAGGACGCGGCCGGGATTGAAGGTCGTGCCGAGCGAGCGGCCCTGGCCCATGCCGAACTTGAAGCCGCCCGAGCTGTCCATGGTCGTCAGGTTGACGCCGATGTCGCGGACCAGCGAGCGGCTGACCTCGGCGATGCGGACCTGGAGGTTGACCTGGAGCGGCGTCGCCGTCTTCAGGCGGCTGATGACGTTGGAGCCCTGGCCGACGAAGGCCGTGACCAGGCGCTGGGCCTCGGCCGCGTCCTCGGGCGTGGCGACGGTGCCGGTCAGCAGCACGGTGTTGGTGCCCATCGTCGCGACCGAGATCTTGGCGTCGGGCATGGCGATCCGCAGCATCGAGTCGACCGAGTCGATGTTCGAGCCGACCCGCACGGTCGAGGACCAGACCACCGCGCCGGCGGCGTTGCTGGCATAGACCGTGGTCTGCCCGCCGCCCTTGCCGAAGACATAGACCTGGCGGCCCGACTTGATCTGCACGTCGGCGACCTTGTCGTCGGCGATGAAGATGTCGGTGATCGGCCCCGGCATGGTCACGAGCTGGCCGCGACCGACCGAGAGGGCGAGGTCGCCGGCCGGGCGGGTGACGGACTGGGCGGCGGCCTGGCCGGGCGCGAGGGCCAGCGGCGCCACGGCGCAGGCCGCGGTCAGCAGGGTATGGATCAGGCGGCGGTTCATCGTGTTGCCCCTAGAAACGGCGTCGGCGACGCGCGGTGTGATCGGACACGGAGTGATCGGGTTCGGGATGGCGGCGGCGGTCATCGTCCTACTTCCCCACCGGCACGGCTTCGGTCGTCTTGCCGCGGGTCACGCGGACCACGGGGCCGGTATAGGCGCGCGGCGAGATACCGCTCGGGCCGCTGGCCATCGGCGCCGAGGCCATCGGCGGCGGGGCCTGGACGGGCATGGTCCGGCGCTGGAAGCGCGAGACGTCGCCGCCGGTCACGAAGCTGGTGGCGCCCTCGATCGGCTGGTTCATCGCCTGGGTCAGGAGGCGGTCCTCCTCCAGCTTGCTGGCGCCGGCCGGAACCTTGACCGAGCCGCTGGCGATCGCCCGCTCCAGCTCCGACTGGTTGTCGGCGATCGAGCGCAGCGAGAGGCTGAGCGAGCCGATCGTCTCGGCGACCTGGATCTTCTCGGCGATGCGCGGGGTCACTTCGAGGGTGACGGTCTTGGATTGCTTGACGACGCTCTTGCCGTCGATGGTCTCGGTGTCGGTCGCCTGGTCGGTGGCGAGCACGCGCAGGTTGCGCAGGATCGTCTCGGTGGTCTTGAGGTCGCTGTCGCCCTGGCCCTTGACGAGCTGGGTCAGCAGCAGGTCGACGTGGTCGCCGGGGAAGATGAAGCCGGCGACGCCGGTCTTCTGCGAGACGGTGATGGTCACCGCGCGCATCCCCGGCCCGAGCGCGGCGGCGAGGAAGCCGCGGTCGCCCGGCGCGACGAGCGAGCCCTGCGTGACCGGCTGGCCGGCGGTGATCGGGTTGCGGACGACCGTGCCGAGCAGCTTGCTCATGTCGGCCTCGCCTTCCAGGAAGTAGGCGTCCTGCACCATCTCCTTGGGCCAGGCCTCGAACGAGATCGAATCCTGGGTGACGATCGTGCCCACGGGCAGGGCGCGCTGGGCGACAAGGACCTTGGGGCCCTGCGCCACCGGCGGAACCACGGCCTCGGCCTGCGGCGCCGAGCTGCCGGAAAGCACGCTTCTCGCGGCGAGGCCCGTGCCGATCGCGATGATCAGCGCGCCGAGCAGCAGCAACAGCTTCTTCTTGTCCATGGCTTTGCAAGCCCCCCTAGAGTAGTCCCGTCGTGGAATTGGGTCGTTTCAGGCCGTTTGATCGGTCAAAATGGTTAAAATCCGGTCACCCGGCCAAAGCGCCCTGGCGCAAGGCGGGCAAATAGGTCTGGGCGAGCACCAGCAGCGCGGCGCTGGCGATGGCGACGCCGTAGGGAATCGCCAGGCGATCGCGCTGGCGGCGGGCGATGTGCCAGGCCCCGAAGGCCAGGGTCAGCACGCCGCCGATCACCGCCATCGCCAGGAGCAGGTTGAGGAAGACCAGCGGCTTCACCCAGAGGGCGAGCGCGGTCAGCAGCTTGACGTCGCCGCCGCCCATCCAGCGCAGCGCGAAGAACCCGGCGAAGACGACGAAGCTCAGCGCCGCGACGCCGAGCTGCCAGGCCATGTCGCCCAGCGAGAGGCCGCTCGCCCACCAGAACAGCGGGGCGCAGAGCGCGATGGCCGCGTTCAGCTTGTTCGAGATGTGGCGGCTGCGCAGGTCGGTGAAGGCCGCGGCCAGCAACGCGATTGCCAAGGCCGCCAGCAAACCGTAGGAAAAATAGCTGCTCTGCATAGTGCCCCCAAAGTCCTGGAAGGCACGTGTAAAGGGCAGTGCTTACCAAATAGTAACCATGGGCCCGGGCCTCAGACTAGCCAATGACGAGCGCTGAACAGCAGGCCGGCCAGCCCTGCCTTCCCTTCGACCGCCGCGCGATCCCCGCCGCGGCGACGGAATCGCGCTGGGCGCTGGCTGACGGCCATGCGATCCGCCGGATCGACTGGCCCGGCGGATCGCGCGGCTCGATCCTGTTCATGCCGGGGCGCGGCGACGCCTATGAGAAATACCTGGAAACGCTGGCCTATTGGGCGAGCGAGGGCTGGCGCGTGACCGCGGCGGACTGGCGCGGGCAGGCCGGGTCCGGCCGGCTCGGCCTCGACCCCGTGACCGGGCATATCGACGACTTCGCGATCTGGGTCGGCGACCTCGCCGGGCTCTGGGCCGCGTGGAAGGCGCAGACCCCCGGGCCCCACGTGCTGATCGGCCATTCGATGGGCGGGCACCTTGTCCTGCGCGCCCTGGCCGAGCGCCGGGTCGATCCCGCGGCCATGGTGCTGAGCGCGCCGATGCTCGACGTTGCCGGGCCGCCGTTGCCCGATTGCCTGCTCCACGCCGCCGCCCGGCTGATGGCCGCGATCGGCGATCCGCGCCGCCCGGCGTGGAAGTGGAGCGAGAAGCCCGGCCAGGTCCCCGCTGACCGCGCCAATCTCCTGACCCACGATCCCGACCGCTACGCCGACGAGCTGTGGTGGCGCGAGCATCGGCCCGAGCTGGTCATGGGGCCGGGCTCCTGGGGCTGGATGGAGCGCGCCTTCGCCTCGATGCGCGTCCTCACGCGGCCGGGCGTGCTGGAACGGGTCGAGACCCCGGTGCTGCTGATCGGCGTGGAGCGCGACAGGCTGGTCAGCTATCGGGCGATCGCGAAGGCGGCGCGGCGGTTGCCCCGGGGCGAGCTGCTGCGCTTCGGCGCGGAGGCCCGCCACGAGATCCTGCGCGAGGCTGATCCGGTCCGCGACCGCGTCCTTGCCGGTATCGACGAGTTCCTCGCCCGCTGCGCCCCGGCGCGCGTCCCGTGAAGCGGTATGACGTCGCCGTGGTCGGCGCCGGGATGGCCGGCGCCTCGCTCGCCGCCGAGCTGGCCGGAGAGGCCAGCGTCGTCCTGCTCGAGGCCGAGGCCGCGCCCGGCTACCACGCGACCGGGCGTTCGGCCGCGTTCTGGACCGAGAGCTACGGCGGCCCCGGCATCCAGCCGCTGACCACGGCCTCGGGCCCGCTGCTGCGCGACGGCGGGTTCCTCGCCCCGCGCGGCGCACTGACCATCGCGCGGGCCGGGCAGGAGGCCGCGCTCGACCGCTTCGCCGCTGGCTTCGCCGCGCTCGGCGTACGGATCGAGCGGCTCGGCCGGGCGGAGATTGCCGCCCGCATTCCCGGTCTCCGCGCCGAATGGACCGGGGGGGCGCTGGAGCCCGATTGCTGCGACATCGACGTCGCCGGGCTGCACCAGCACTACCTCGCCCGGGCGAAGCGTGCGGGGGCGGAGCTGCTCTGCTCGGCGCGGCTCGTCGCGGCGGCGCGCGACGGCGCGGGCTGGACGCTGGACCTCGCCGACGGGCGCCGGATCGCCGCCGGCCTGCTGGTCGACGCCGCCGGGGCTTGGGCCGATCCGGTCGCCGGGCTCGCCGGGCTGCGGCCGCTCGGCATCGCGCCCTATCGCCGGACCGTCGCTCAGCTCCGCACGGCGCCCGCGCCGTCGCCGGACCTGCCGCTGGTGCTCGACCTCAACGAGCAGTTCTATTTCAAGCCTGAATCCGGCCGCCTCTGGCTCAGCCCCCACGACGAGACGCCGAGCCCGCCCTGCGATGCCGCGCCCGAGGAGATCGATGTCGCCACGGCCATCGACCGGCTCGGCCAGGTGGTCGACTGGCGGGGCGGGCGGGGCGGGGACCCCCGGGGCCGGCCGCCCCGCGTCGCGCCCCCCCGGCCGCCCGCCCTTTGCGTCGGCTCCCCCCCGCGCCCCCTCTTCTTGGTCGCCCGGCCGGGGGGCCTCCGCCCCCCGCACCCCCCCCCCCCCGCCCCCCCCGCCGGCGCCCCCCCCCCCCCCCCCCC
>Ga0066256_1004529_pt1 | contig 12315 bp, 11 predicted proteins | sample ThiBio_1000_biof_FD_87107 | JGI IMG/M metagenome (GOLD analysis project Ga0066256, IMG submission 87107) | Wastewater bioreactor microbial communities from Cape Town, South Africa - Thiocy_expt_1000_biof (version 2) | ecosystem: Engineered > Bioreactor > Thiocyanate-remediating >...
AAGCGCCGAACCAGGCTGGCCTTCCCCTGGGGGGGATTGCCGGGGCCGTTACCCGCCACCGCGATCTGCACATCCTCGCCCACGATCCGGGCCGACAGCAGGATCACCCCGCCGCGCGGGGTATATTTGAAGGCGTTGGACAACAGGTTGAACATGATCTGGCGCAGCCGCCGCGCATCGGCCAGGAAGCGGCCCGCATCGGGGGCGCAGTCCACCTCCAGCGTCAGCCCCACCTTGCCGGCCCATTCGCGGGCATGAGCGGCGACGTCGGTGACGATCTCGAACAGGTCGATGCGTTCCAGCTCCAGCCGCAGCGCGCCGGATTCCACCAGCGCCAGATCCAGAATGTCGTTGACCAGGCTCTTGAGCGTGTTGCCGCCCGCCACGATGGCCTGGACATATTCTTCCTGCTGCGGATTCAGGCTGCCGGGCGCGCCGCTGGCCAGGTGCTCGGAAAAGCCCAGTATGGTGTTCAGCGGGGTACGCAGTTCATAGCTGACATGCTTGATGAAGTCCGACTTGAGCCGGTCGGCGGCTTCCAGCCCCTCATTGCGGTCGCGGAGGGCGTTCTCGATGCGGAAACGGTCGGTGACATCGGTGAAGGCCGCCAGCAGCGCCCCGTCGGGCAGGGGCGACAGGTTCAGCGACAGGATGCTGCGGTCCGACCGCTCCACCTCGCCCAGGTCGCGGGCGGCGGGAATGCCCGCAGCGATGGCCTGGATCAGCTGGTCCCAGATGGGCGAGGCGCCGAAGCTGTCCTCGCTCAACGCCGCGATGGTGCGCACATGCGGTTCGCCCGCCAGGTCGTCCGCGCCCATCTCCCAGATGCGGGCAAAGGCGGCATTGTGCAGCTTGAGCTTGCCGTCGGTGCCGAACACCGCCACGCCCTCGCTCAAGGTGTCCAGGGTGGCGGACTGCACCTTCATCAGGGTGTTGTAGTCGCTTTCCAGGTTCAGCCGCGCGGTGACGTCCTCGTACAGCAGGGTCAGGCCGCCAAAGGGGTGCGGCTGGCTGGCGACACGGATGGTCTGGCCGCCCGGCAGGTGCCAGACATCCTCGCTGGGCTGCTCGCGCCGGCCGTCCTGGTAGAGCGCCAGCCGGGCGCGCTTCCAGGCGGGATAGTCGCGCTGTTCGGGCAGGCGGCGATGGTCGCGCAGACGGTCCAGGATTTCGCTTTCGGCCGGATGCTTGTCCAGCCAGCTTTCCGGCAGGCCCCACAGCCTGGCGAAGGCGCGGTTGTAGAAACTCAGCTTCTGGTCCCGGCCGAAGATCGCCACCGCGGTGGCCAGGGTATCCAGCGTGGCGGCATGGGCGTCGGCATGTTGCTGCAACCGCGCCTCGGCGGCGGTGATGTCGGTGACGTCCACCGCCGTGCCGATCACCCCGGCATCGCCCAGCGGGATTTCGGTGAAGGACAAAGCGCGGCGCTGGCCGCCCACCACGGAAAAGCGCTTGGCCTCCTGGGGCGCGTTCTCGGCCCGCGCCGCGGCGGCCAGGTCGCGCTCGCTTTTGTCCAGCGCCAGTTGCTCGCGCCGGGCGGTGTCCAGATCGGCGGCGCCCGCGCCCCGCAGGAAGGCATGGTTGGCCCAGCTCAGCGCCAGCGCCTTGTCGCGCAGCCAGACCGGGATCGGCAGCGCATCCAGGATGGCGCGATAGTCGGCGCCCTGTTCGGCGGCCACCGATTCCTCCAGCCACACCACCGCCATGCTGCCCACGGCGCGGCCCCGCGCCGTCAGCGCGCGGCCATGATGATCCTGCACCTTCAGGGCGAACCCCGCCCCGCGATCCGACAGCCCGTCCAGCGCGCCCGACAGGGCCAGCGCATCGGGCCCCTTGAGGCAGGACTGCAACAGCTCCTCGCCGCCGCCATAAGAGAAGGGGCCTTCGCCGCCCTTGCCCCAGACCACCAGCGCCTCGCGGCCCGCGCCCAGCAGGGCCTCGCGTTCGCCGATGGCGGCCTTGGATTTGGCGCCCATCAGGCGCAGCGAGCGCCGCAGCCGCCGCGCCGCCCGCTGTTCGGCCAGGGCCCACAGGCCCGCGGCGATGGCCAGCGCCACGCCGCCACAGGCCAGCGCCGACAGCACCACGATATTGCCGTTCTGGAATGTCAGCAGGTCGGGGGCGGCCTCGCCCACCGGCGCCAGGGCTGGCGTCAGGGCCGCCGCCAGGGCAGGCAGGGGCGTCAAGGCGCATGGCGCGGCCGCCAGCAGCAAACCCCGCCACCGCCGCCCGTGAACCCCTGGCTTCCCGTCCTGTCCCGAATTGGGACGCATCCGGCTGCCCCCGTTAACCCTCACGCCTTGCGGCGAATCATTGTGGAATCAACAAGATAGCCGTGAGCCCCGAGTCCGACTAGGGCTTGTGGTTAATAATTTCCTAAAAACGAAATGCGGTTCACGCCGCCAGATTTTGCGGCCTGTGGATATTTCCGAGTCCGATCAAGGTATTAACGGCCGTTAACCATTGGCGCGGCGCGTCAGCCGCCGGGCAGCACATTCCGCCAATAGCTGCGGGGCGGATGGCCCCGTTCGGTCATGCAGCGGGCGAACAGCTGGTTATAGGCCCGGTTGCGGGCATAGCGGGTGGCCTCCTGTAGCCGCACATCGCTGTCCAGCGGCGCCTGGGCTTCCATGCGGCAGAACACGCCGTCGCGCTCATAGGCCGCGATGCCGCCCCGACCGACTCCGAAACCGTCCGGCCCGGTCCGCGCCAGGCTCTGGCAGGCGGCGAGGACGAGGAGCAGGGGCAAAAGGAAAAGGGCGCGCATACGATGTTCGTAGCGCGCCCCGTTTCCGTCGTCCAATCCGCTTTTAGTAGCGGTAGGTGTCCGGGCCCCGGCGGCAGAGCCGCCCATAAAAAGAGAAGCCGGACCTTCGTATTGCTCCCGTCTGGAATCAATACCGATAAGTGTCCGGCTTATACGGACCCTGTTGCGGGATGGTGATGTAGTCGGACTGCTTCTTGCTGAGTTCGGTCAGCTGGGCGCCGACCTTGCCCAGATGCAGGCGGGCGACCTTTTCGTCCAGCACCTTGGGCAGCACATAGACCTTCTTCTCGTACTTGCCGGTGTTCTGCCACAGTTCGATCTGCGCCAGGGTCTGGTTGGTGAAGCTGGCCGACATCACGAAGGAGGGGTGGCCCATCGCATTGCCCAGATTCACCAGGCGGCCTTCCGACAGCATGATGATGCGCTTGCCGTCGGGGAACTCGATCTCGTCCACCTGCGGTTTGATGTTGTGCCATTTGAGGTTCTTGGTGGCCGCGATCTGGATCTCGCTGGCGAAGTGGCCGATGTTGCAGACGATGGCGCGGTCCTTCATGGCGCGCATATGCTCCAGGGTGATGACATCGACATTGCCGGTGGCGGTGACGAAGATGTCGGCCTTGGGAGCCGCCGTCTCCATGGTCACCACTTCATAGCCTTCCATCGCCGCCTGCAGGGCGCAGATCGGGTCGATTTCCGAGATCATGACGCGGCAGCCCGCGTTGCGCAGCGAGGCGGCGGACCCCTTGCCCACATCGCCGAAGCCCGCGACCATGGCGACCTTGCCCGCCATCATCACGTCGGTGCCGCGGCGGATGCCGTCCACCAGCGATTCCTTGCAGCCATACAGGTTGTCGAACTTGGACTTGGTGACGCTGTCGTTCACGTTGATGGCGGGGAACAGCAGCTTGCCGTCCTTTTCCATCAGATAGAGGCGGTGCACGCCGGTGGTGGTTTCCTCCGACACGCCCTTGATGGAGGCGGCGATCTCGGCGAACCAGCCCTTGGGCTTTTCCTTCAAGAGGCGCTTGATGAGGGCGTAGAAGACCTCTTCTTCTTCATTCTCCGGCTTTTCCAGGAAGGCGACATCGCCCTTTTCGGCGCGCAGGCCGTGATGCACCAGCATGGTGGCGTCGCCGCCATCGTCCAGGATCATGTTGGGATAGCCGCCGCCATGCCAGTCGAACAGCTTGGCGGTATAGTCCCAATAGTCCTTCAGGCTCTCGCCCTTGACGGCGAAAACCGGAATGCCCGCGGCGGCGATGGCGGCGGCGGCATGGTCCTGGGTCGAATAGATGTTGCACGACACCCAGCGGATGTCGGCGCCCAGCGCCTTCAGGGTCTCGATCAGCACGGCGGTCTGGATGGTCATGTGCAGCGAACCGGCGATGCGCGCGCCCTTCAGGGGCTGCTTGGGGCCGTATTCGGCGCGGGTCGCCATCAGGCCCGGCATCTCGATCTCGGCGATGTTGAGTTCCTTGCGGCCCCATTCGGCGAGGGAGATGTCCTTGACGACGTAATCGGTAAATTCGGCCATGACCACGATTCCTCAAATTGCGTGGGCGCTCATAGCAGCCGGGCGGGGCAGGGGCAATAAAGATATAAAGGTTTTTGCATATGCTCGGCGGCGATCCCGCTCCGGCCCGCCAATTCAGGGCCCTGTCACCCGGAATCCGGCTTTTCGCAGCAAAGCGGGCAGGCCCTTGGGGCCGGTCAGATGGCCCGCGCCCACGGTGATGAAAAAGGTCTTCTTCTCGCGCAGCAGGGCGCGCAACTGAACCAGCCAGCGGGCATTGCGGTCATCCAGCAATGCCTTGCGGGCGGCCGGATGGTCCGCCAGGCCGCCATTGATCAGGTCGTCCAGCGCGGACTGGTCGCCGGCCTGCCAGGCGTCCACCAGCGGCCGGATCTGGGCGCTGGCATCGCGCAGGTCTTTCAGGCTGGCGCGGAACTCCTCCATCTCCAGGGCCGGATCGTCCGGGGCCAGCAGGGCGAACTGTTCCTCGATGGTTTCCAGATAGCGGCGCTCGCGGCCCGCCACCTGCGCCATCACCTTGTTGTCCACCCCATCCCCGGCGCTGAAATTGTGCCGGGCAAGCTGGTGGAACAGCATCTGCAACGCCGCCAGCCAGGGCCGCATGCCGTCCACCTGCGCCGGCGCCAGCCCCGCCGCCGCCAGCGCCGCGTCATAGTCGGCACGGCTGTCGTCCGGCAGCAAGGCGCGCAGGCTTTCTCCGGCGGGCAGCGTGCCGCGCGCCTGGATCAGCGCCTGCAGGCGGGCCATGTCCTCGGCGCTTTGCGGCACTTCAAAGACGAACACCTGGGCTTTCTTCATCGCGGCGGCCACTTCGGGGCCGCGCCATTCCACATCGGGCGGCAGCACATGCACCGAGCCGAACAGATAGGCGTCGCCGCCTTTTCCGTTCCTTGGGCCGGTCACATGCCAGAGCGACGGCGCGGCCAGCGCGGGAGAGAGGAACAGGAGAGTAAAAAAGAGTACCAGCAGATGGCGCAGGCGCATCCTGACGGTCCCGCCGTCCGGCATTACTCTTCGCCGAACTTGGCTTCGACCAGGGCCAGGATGGCGCGCAGCGCCTCGGCGGCGTCGGGCCCTTCGGCGGTGATCTCCACCTCCGAGCCGATGGAGGCGGCCAGCATCATCAGCCCCATGATGGAGCGGCCATTGACCGTGTTGCCGTCCTTGATGACATGGATGTCGGACTGGAAGCGGGCGCTGGCTTCCACCAGCTTGGCGCTGGCGCGGGCGTGCAGGCCACGCTTGTTGGGAATGACGACGCGCGCGGACAGCTTGGTCATCAGGCGAGATCGGCGCTTCCGGCGCGCATGTATTTGCGCCCCGCGTCGATGGCGTCCTTGACCGCCTGATCCAGCGGCAGCTTGGCGCGGATGTCGATCAGCTTGATCAGGCTGGGCAGGTTGGCGCCCGCCAGCACCTCGATCTTGCCGCGTTCCAGCAGGGTCAGGGCCAGGTTGCAGGGGGTGCCGCCGAACATGTCGGTGGCGATGATCACGCCCTTGCCCGTATCCACCGACTTGGCCGCCGCCGCGATCTCGCGCTGGCGGCGCTCGATATCGTCCTCGGGGCCGATGCAGACCGCGCGCAGATGGGTCTGGGGGCCGACCATATGCTCCATCGCGGAGATGAATTCCTGGGCCAGGCGGCCATGCGTGACAAGGACAATGCCGATCATGAACAACCCTATGAAGGCGCGGACCATATCAAATACCCGCAGCCGGGGAAGGACTATTTGGGGTTGTCCCTTTGGTTGAAAGTGTCGCGCAGCAGATTCCGCGAAAAGGCCGCCAGCGCCGCGCGGATCTTGGCCGGTGTCGCGGCATGGCGGCCATCCAGCGCGATTTGCGGCGGCAGGGTGGCGGGACTCAGCGGGGCGGGCGGCGTCCCTTCCTGGCGGGCCGGCAGCCCTTTGCCTTCGCGGCCCAGCCGCACCACCCGCGCGACGGCGACGCCGGATCGCGCGGGCAACGCCATGATGCCCAGGCCGCGGATTTCGATCAGGCCCCGGATGCCGGCGGGCGCGGCGGCGCGCAGCACGCCATTCTTGACCGAAAGTAATGTGCGGTCGTCGGCCACCAGCACCGCGCCCCGGTCGATCAGGCGCAGGGCGATTTCGGACTTGCCCGCGCCGCTGGCCCCCAGCAGCAGGATTCCGCGGCCTCCGATGGCCACGCAACTGGCATGGATGTTGACGCCCGGGTCAGCCATCGGCGACCGGCAATTCCACCGCCAGCCGCGCGCCGCTTGCGCGCCTGTGATTATCAGTGTGGCTATCAGTGTGGTTATCAGCATGGTCGTCGGCGCGGTTCTCGGCCTGGATGCGCCCGCCCGCGCCTTCGATGATCTGGCGCGCGATGGACAGGCCCAGCCCCGAATTGCGGCCGAAACTCTCCACCGGCCGCTCGGTATAGAAACGCTCGAAAATGGATTCCAGGTTTTCCGCCGGAATGCCGGGGCCTTCATCCTCCACCGTCACGCGCACCACCCGCTCGCGCCGCGTCGCGGTCACGATGACCTTTCCGCCCGGCGGGCTGAAGGACACCGCATTGTCGATCAGGTTGCGGAACACCTGGCCCAGCCGTTCGGCGCGGCCGTTGACGATGGTGCCCGGCGCAAGCTCGTCGCGCAGCACGAAGGTCACCGCATGGGCGGCGTCGGTCATGCGGTAGATTTCGATGATGGTGGACAACAGGCGCGGCAGGTCCACCGGCTCGGGCGCCTCGCGCGACAGTTCGGCGTCCAGCCGCGAGGCGTCGGAAATGTCGGTGATCAGCCGGTCGATGCGCTTGATGTCGCCGCGCACGATCTCCAGCAGGCGGGCGCGGCTGTCCTCGTCCCGGGCGCGGCTGAACATCTCCACCGCGCTGGCCAGCGAGGTGAGGGGGTTCTTCAACTCATGCGCCACATCGGCGGCGAAGCTTTCGATGGCGTCGATGCGGTCGTACAGCCCGGCGGTCATGGATCTCAGGCTGTCGGCCAGGTCGCCGATCTCGTCGTCACGCTCGGGAAAATTGGGAATGTCGCCGCGCGCCCCTTCGCCGTGGAACTGCCCGAAGCGGACCCGGTCGGCCGCCGCCGCCAGCCGCCGCACCGGCTCGGCGATGGTGCCCGCCAGATACAGCGAGGACAGCAGCATCACCAGAAAGGCCACCGCGAAGACCTGCAGCAGCGTCGCCCGCTCGGCCCGCAGGATGTCGTCGATGTCGCCGCCCTCGGTGGAGAGGAACAGCACGCCATAGATGGCGGTGAAACGCTGCACCGGCACCGCCACCGACAGCACCAGCCGGTTGCGGTCGTCCACCCGTTCGGCGCTGCCCACCGCGCCGGTCAGCGCGGTCTGGACCTCGTGATAGACCCGGCCGTCCTCACCTGCCTCGTAATAGGGCTGAAGCCGCGAAAAGGGCCGTACGCCCATCACCCCGTCATAGACGCGCTTGAGCCCTTCCTTGAGACGGGTGGAGGCATCCAGCGCCGGAAGCTCGGAGGTCTGCACCACATTGCGCGCCAGCAGATTGCGGGTGTCGATCGCCAGCCGCCCGGCGGGGGTGTAAAGCCGCCCGCGCAGGCGGGGGGGCGCGATCAGCTGGCGCAGCAGCGGCTCGGCCCCGTTGATCTTCACGGCCTGGCTGGCCGGGTCGGTGGCGTATTCGGCCAGGGTGCCCGCCACGATGGCGGCCTGTTCCTGGATGGAGTTGAGACGCTCGGCCACCATGCCGCGCCCCGTCACCTGCACCAGGATGACGCCGCCCGTCAGCACGATCAGCGCCAGCGCATTGAAGGCCAGGATGCGCCAGGTCAGGGCGGAAAAGTGGGGCACCGCGCGCCGCTATTCCCGGTAGCGATAGCCGACGCCATACAGCGTCTCGATGGCGTCGAAGTCGTCGGCCACCACCTTGAACTTCTTGCGCAGCCGCTTGATGTGGCTGTCGATGGTGCGGTCATCGACATAGACCTGGTCGTCATAGGCCGCGTCCATCAGGCTGTCGCGGCTTTTGACGAAGCCCGGCCGCTGCGCCAGCGCCTGCAGGATCAGGAACTCGGTGACGGTCAGGCGCACCGGCTTGCCGTCCCAGGTGCATTCATGGCGCAGCGGGTCCAGCGCCAGCTTGCCGCGCACCAGCGTCTCCTTCTTGGCGTCGCCGCCATTGGCGGGGGCGGCGGCCGGCCGGCCCCCCGCGCGGCGCCGCACCGCGCGCACCCGCCCCCGCAGCCGGGGGCGGGGAAAGGGCGTGCGGGGGTGATCGTCGGCCCCGGCATTGAGGCCCATCAGTTCGTCGATCTCCTCGTCCTTGCTGGTGAGGAAGATCACCGGCAGGTCGGGCGTGCCCTGCTTGAGGCGGCGCAGCAGCTCCAGCCCGTCCATGCGCGGCATCTTGATGTCCAGCACCGCCAGGTCGGGCGGGGCGGTGGTCAGGGCGGTCAGCGCCGCCGCGGGATCGGAAAAGGTGCGGACCTGATAGCCTTCCTGCTCCAGCAGCATACTGACGGAGGCAAGGATGTTCTTGTCGTCATCCACGAGTGCAATGTTGGCCATCGGTAACCTGTCCACGGCGCGGGTCTTTGCCGTCCCGAGCGCGGTGCGCGCCGCGCATGGGCCGGTTGCCCATATCGCGCCTTGCGCCTGCCCAGGCCGCGAAATCCCTCGTGCCTGATCTATCGTCGAGGCAGTATAAGCCCATGATGAACAAAGCAAAGTCCAAAAGGTTCCGGCTTGGAAACCCCCGCTAGTCCCGGATTGTTCGCCGGAAATGTCGCTTTTTACGAGCGCTACCGGCTGGCCTATCCCGACCGGCTGCTCCGGCGGGCAGCCGCGCTGGCGGGGGCGGGGCCCGGGGGGGCGGGGGGCGGGCCGGGGGGCCGCCCCCGGAATCGGGCGGGTCCCCCCCCCCCCCCGGGGCCGGCGGGGGGCGGGGCCGGGCCCCGGACCGCCCTCCCGGGGGGGGCGCCCGGGGGGGCCCCCCGGGGGGGGCGTCGGGCGGGAGTTCCGCCGGGGCGGCCCGGCGCGGCGGACCCCGGGCCCGGGGCCGTACCGGCTGGTCGCCATGGGGCGCAGCTTCCACTGGATGGACCGCGCCGCCACGCTGGCCATGCTGGACCGGATCGTGACGCCGGACGGCGGCGTGGCGCTGTTCCATGACGCCCATCCGCCGGTGGCGGAAAACCGCTGGTTCAAGACGCTGTGCGATGTGGCCCGCAAGTTCGGCCGCGACGAGAACGAAGATGCGCGCGCGCGCGAAGGCGGCCACCGCCGTTATGAACCGTTCCTGTTCGCCTCGGCCTTCACCGAATTGGACGGACTGTCGGTCACCATCCGTCAGCCGCTGACGGTGGAGGATATCCTGGGACGGGCCTTTTCCATGTCCACCTGCGCGCCGGACCGGCTGGGCGGCCGGCGGGAGGAATTCGCCGCGCGGTTGCGCGCCGCCTTGCGCCCGCTGTCGCCGGATGGGACATTCACCGAGGTCGCGGAACTGGTGGCGCTGCTGGCGCGGCGGCCGTCAAACGCATGAACATCACGGCCACATGAACATCACGAGCATAAGATACGTCATCCGGGGGGAACGATGCTGAACCTGATCCTGACGGGGCAATTGTCGCCCTTCACGCTGCTGGTATGGGGCGTGGCGCTTTTCCTTTTCTTCCTGCCCACGGTGCTGGCCTTTCAGAAGGGCCACCGCCGCTTCTGGGTGATCCTGGCGCTGAATCTGGTGATCGCGCCGCTGCAACAGGTCATCCTGGTCAAATTGTTTCCCGCTTTCTTCGCCATAGCGGGCGCCACACCGGCCGAACTGGTGTGGAAGGGGCTGATCGCCAATCTGGGCCTGGGCTGGCTGGCGCTGCTGGCCTGGTCGCTGGCGCCGGTCGCCAGCCCCGATCCGCGGCTGCTGGCGGTGCGCAACACCAAACTCTATGACCTGGCGGCGGGCCTGCCGCTGGCGTTGTGGTTCGCCTACAGCGTGGTGCGCCTGCGCCCCAGCATCGCCGCCGACATCGAGATCATCGCGTCGGGCGGCGGCACGCTGTTCGTCTGGGCGCAGCTTTTCTCGCTGGCCGGTTCGGCGCTGTTCAACCTGCTGCTGGTCTGGCTGCTGCTGGTGCGCGACAAGCCGGTGCTGAAATCGCGCGGCGCGATTCCGCGCATCGCCGCCTTTGCCGGAACCTTTCTGGGCGTCGGCATCATCCAGCTTCCGGTGGCGCCGCTGTCCCTGCCGCTGCAGGTGACCGCCGCCCTGCTGGTGGGGACCGGCAGCGTGCTGGCCGCCATCGTGCTGTCGCGCCTGGGCAAGTCCTTTTCGATCATGCCCGAGGCGCGGCGGCTGGTGACCGACGGGCCCTATGCGCTGGTGCGCCATCCCCTCTATGCGGTGGAGCTGCTGATCATTGCCGGCACCGCCCTGCAATTCGCCCAGCCGCTGGCGGGCATCCTGGGCGTGACCGTGCTGCTGCTGCTGGTGATCCGCACCGTGTTCGAGGAACGGGTGCTGGCCGAAGCCCATCCCGAATATGAGGCGTATCGCGCGAAGACAGCGCGCTTCATCCCGGGAGTCATCTGACTCAGGCCGTCATGATCCGGCCATGACGGCCTTTTCAATTTGTCATGCCCGCGAAAGCGGGCATCCAACGTCAGAAACAGTCGGAACAAAGTTGGATTCCCGCTTGCGCGGGAATGACAATGGATTGGGATGGGTATGACAAACCGCATCGCTGTGCCTGCTGAATGGCACGCACGCGTGATGACGATTGTTGGCGATGCCTATTTAAACTCGACCTTGAGGATTTCATACGACCGCGCCCCGCCGGGGGCGGCGACCTCCACCGTGTCGCCCTTGGTCTTTCCGATCAGGGCGCGGGCGATGGGAGACGACAGGGAAATGCGGCCGCTCTTGGCGTCGGATTCCACATCGCCCACGATCTGATACTTGCGCTCCTCGTCGGTGTCCTCGTCCACCAGGGTGACGGTGGCGCCGAACTTGACGCTGCTGCCCGACAGCTTGGAGATGTCGATGACGTCGGCGCGGCCGATCTGGTCTTCCAGTTCCATCACCCGGCCCTCGATGAAGCTCTGGCGCTCCTTGGCGGCGTGATATTCGGCATTCTCCGACAGGTCGCCATGCGCCCGCGCCTCGGCGATCGCCTTGATGACCTCGTGGCGGTCCACATTCTTCAGGCGGTTCAGTTCGTCCTCCAGGCCCTTGAAGCCCGCGGCGGTCATCGGGATCTTTTCCATGTCTCTCTCGTGCTGCCTTTGCGGCAAAAAAGCCCTCCCTCCGGCCGCAGGGCCGGATTGGGGAAGGCCTGATTACGCTAAATCCTTGTCTTGCCGGTGTTATTTCCGAAGCAGCCCGGCGATGTCCTATAAAGAGTAGGACTGCAGGGGGGCGACTTCAAGAGACCCCTCCCGCAGCGCCTGGATGGCCTGGATGGCCGCCGCCGCGCCCGCCATGGTGGTGTAATAGGGCACCTTGAGGGTCAGCGCCGCCCGGCGGATCGAGGAGGAGTCGGCCAGCGCCTGTGCCCCGTCGGTGGTGTTGAAGACCAGCTGGATTTCGCCGTTCTTCAGCGCATCCACCACATGCGGACGCCCTTCCAGCACCTTGTTGATCACCGTCACCGGCAGGCCCTTGGCCTCCAGCGTGCGGGCGGTGCCGCGGGTGGCGATCAGGTCGAAGCCCATCGCCAGCAATTCGCGGGCCGGGGCCTCGATCAGATCCTTGTCGCCTTCCTTGACCGAGATGAAGACGGTGCCGCCGGTGGGCAACTTGACGCCCGCGCCGATCTGGCTCTTGGCGAAGGCGCGGCCGAAATTCTCGTCCAGTCCCATCACCTCGCCAGTGGAGCGCATCTCCGGCCCCAGGATGGTGTCCACGCCGGGGAAGCGGGCGAAGGGCAGCACCGCCTCCTTGACGCTGATGTGTTTCGGCGCGGGCTTCCCGAGGTTCATGGATTTCAGCGTCTCGCCCGCCATCACGCGGCTGGCGATGGCCGCCACCGGCAGACCGATGGCCTTGGCCAC
>Ga0066256_1004530_pt1 | contig 12314 bp, 5 predicted proteins | sample ThiBio_1000_biof_FD_87107 | JGI IMG/M metagenome (GOLD analysis project Ga0066256, IMG submission 87107) | Wastewater bioreactor microbial communities from Cape Town, South Africa - Thiocy_expt_1000_biof (version 2) | ecosystem: Engineered > Bioreactor > Thiocyanate-remediating >...
CCCCCCCCCACCCAACCAACGTACGCGCACACCCTGCCGGATCCATGACAGCTCCTCCTCCATCGCCTTGGCGCGCTTGCGGTCCTGCTTCTTCTCCACGTCCAGGCGGCTGGCCTTCTTCTCCAGCCACACGGAGTAGTTGCCCTGGTACGGGAACGCGGCGCCGCGGTCAACCTCCAGAATCCAGCCCGCCACGTTGTCCAGGAAGTAGCGGTCGTGCGTGACGGCAATGACGGTGCCCTTGTAGTCACGCAGGAAGCGCTCCAGCCACGCCACCGACTCGGCGTCCAGGTGGTTGGTGGGCTCGTCCAGCAGCAGCACCTCTGGGTGCTCCAGCAGCAGGCGGCACAGCGCCACGCGCCGCCGCTCGCCGCCGGACAACTTGGTGACGTCGGCGTCATCCGGCGGCACGCGCAGCGCCGCCTTGGCAATGCCCACCGTGTGCGACAGGTTCCAGCAGTCATAGTAGTCAATCTGCGCCTGCACGCGCGCCTGCTCCTCCAGCAGGCCGTCAATGTCCGCGTCCGGCTCCGCCATGGCGCCCGACAGCCGCTCATAGTCCGCCAGCAGGTCCGTCTTCTCCCGTAGCCCGTCCATGATGTTGTCGTGCACGCTGCGGCTGGCGTCCAGCACCGGCTCCTGCGCCAGGTAGCCCACGCGCAGGCCGGCTGCGTGCCACAGCGTGCCGTCAAACTCGGTGTCCACGCCAGCCAGGATCTTCAGCAGCGACGACTTGCCGGCGCCGTTCAGCCCCAGCAATCCAATCTTGGCGCCGCGCTGGAACGCCAGCGACACGTTCCGGAACAGGATGCGCCCACCAGGCAGCGTCTTCCCCAGCCCCGACACACTAAACACCACGTCACCCTCCACGCCAGCGCCACTGCCGCCGCCGCCTCCACCGCCTCCGCCTCCGCCACCACCACCGCCGCCACCGCCGCCGGAGCTGGTTCCGCTGCTGCTGCCACTGGCGGCGCTTGCCGTTGCGCCGCGTGCCACTGGTGCCGCCGCTGCACTACCTCCCTTCCCCTTCTTCTTGCCGCCGCCGCTCTGCCACCGCACCGGCCCAGCCGCCGCCGCCGCTGCAGCAGCGCCGGCAGCAGGCGTGGGCAGGATGGCGCCACACCTGGCCGCAGCAGCAGCCGCGGCGGCAGCGGCTGCCGCTGCCGCAGGTACGCACAGCGATGGCGCCGCGCCAGCGACTGCCGCACGTACAGGGCTGACCACCCCGCGCCCACACAGTGCCAGTAGGGCAGCCATTGCGCGTTGTGGCTGAAGCTGGAGGTGGCTAGCAGCGTGGTGTCGCAGGTCGCAGTTGGTGGTCTCGCTCTTTCTCTCACTTGCTCCGGTCTGCGGCCAGCTGCAACGTATGCGTCAGCTGCTTGCATCTGGCACCACAAAATGCGCGCCTCGCGCTGCAGCAGCTGGCGCAGCCACCACACAACGCGCCACCACGAGTGGGTGTGAGTGGGCAGCAAGAGGGGGATCGTTTTTTCCAGTGGGAGAACACACCAGCAGCTACGCCATTCGGAAACTTGATATTGCGCACGCGGCAATATTGGCGTGCGATAATACAAGAAATTTGTTGGCCGTGGATGATAATACGGAATGGTCTAGTTTTTATGCCGCGATATTTGAGTTTCATGTTCGAATTATAAGCGATTCTACACCACCCCCTCCCCCTCTACCAGTACCCGTGGAATGGCGGATGATACTACTGCCGCCGCCGCTGCTGCTGCTGCTGCTGCTACTGCTACGCCACCTGCGAGCACTGCAGGTCCAGCTGCTGCCGCAGTGTCTCACGATGGAGGTGGCAGCATTGTTGACCGCCGGCAGGCGCTGCAGGCGGCGATTGTGGCAGGCCGCCGGCGGGATGGCGAATCGGTAGACCATGCACCAGCTGCGACGGGGGCAGCAGCAACGTACGCACCGGCGGGGGCAGCACCACCGCCCGCGCTGTGGAAGCGCGAAGAACTGTGGCGGAGCAGCGATCCTGCGGCGCGGGCGGCCGCGGCGATGGATAGCTTTCGGTATGAGTTTGATGCGCCGGCGGGCGCGGCGGACGGCGGCGGCGCGCCGCCACCAATTGAGATTGAGGAGGCGCATGACGCAATTGGGCACCGCGTGTGGGACGGCGCGGTGCTACTTGGCAAGTTCCTGGAGCACCTGCATGCGGCGCGGGAGGCGGTGGTTGCGGCGTGCGCCGCGTCTGGCGACGGCGGCGGCGGTGACGATGATGCGGCGGCGCTGGCGGCGGCGGTGTCTCGGTTGCGGTTTGACGCGCCCACGCCCGCACCCTCGGCAGACGCATGTCGCGTCATTGACGTGGGCAGCGGCACCGGTATCTGCGCGATGATGGCGGCACGTATTGCGGCACGTGCCAGCGCACCCCTGCGGGTGGTTGCCACGGACCTGCCTGGCGTGGTACCGCGCCTGGCACGAAATGTTGCTGCGGTGGGCGTCGCTTACATGGTGCAGGCAGCGCCGCTGCCGTGGGGTGACGCGGACGCCGCAGCGGCGGCGCTGGCAGCTGTGTCTGATGCTGCCGCATGGCGTGCCACCGCCGCCGCACCACCTGCACCTGCCGGCGTCGACGTCATACTGGCGTGCGACCTGGCTGGGCCGCCCGTCCCGCTGGGTGCCGCCCTCGCATCGACGCTGGCCACCCTGCTGCGTGCAGGCCGGCCTCATCCGGCACCCCCACCCATCCTCCTCCTGTTGTGCCAATCGCACCGGGACCTTACTGCGACCCTCCTGCCCGCCCTCGCCGCCGCCGGCGTCCACCTCCTGCCGCTGCCGCCCGCTGCGTTGCACCCAGCATACCGCAGTGACCGGCACACACTGTATGCCGCCGTCGGCACCACCCCGGCTGCGCGCCCTTGAATGAATTCAATTGCTGCCAGGCCTGGCCAATCATAATTATCATACGATAAATCAATAACCCTAGTATTGCGTTCACGACTGCGCGCCCTCCTCCTCAGGCGCGACGTGTGCACCCGCTGCAGTCGCCAACACTGCAGCGGCGGCGGCAGCGGCCGAGTCGGGGCTGCCGGCAGGCAAGTCGTCCGCCGTGTCTGCAGTGTCGTCCTCCCTCTCTGTCGCAGCCGCCACCAGCGCGCCCATGGCGTCGCCATCATCTCCACCATGGCCGCCGCCGCTGCCGATGCCAGGCTCGCCGCCAGTCTCGCCGCCGTCACCAGCCCCCGCGTCACGAGCACTAGCCTGGAACGCTGCAAGCAGGCCGCCAACCGCCGCTGCCGTGTCGCCGCCGTCGTCATTGTTGTCGCCGCCCTCGCCGCTGCCGTCGTCGCCGTTGTAACTGGCGCCGCCGGCAGCAGCGCCGTCTGTCGGTGGCACAACAACCTCTGCCTCCGTCGCCGCCGCCTCGCTTGCCGCGGTAACACTGTCATCAGTGCCGCCAGCACTGTCAGCAGCGGCGGTAGGCGCAGCCGAACCGGTGTCATCCGTCGCTGGCGCCGCCGACAGTGCATCGGCTGCAGGTGCTGCGCCATCCCCCGGCGCCGCGGCAGCTGCCTCGCTAGCTGCCGCCGCCGCCGCTGCTGCCGCAGCTGCTGCCGCTGCGGCGTCTGCAGCCTCCTGCTGCCGCGCCAGGTGCGCCCGGTGCAGCTCCGCCACGCGCTCGTGCGTGAGCTTGGACAGCGCGCGGTGCTCGCCCACCGGCAGCTGGCTGACCGCCATGTCCATCAGCGCCGCCGCGCCAGACAGGTCGGGGTGCTCCTCCTCGTCGCCCCGCCGCCACCCAGACAGGCGGTACAGCAGGGGGTCGCTGGGGAAGCCATCAGCGCCGCCGCCCGCGCCAGGCACACCGGTGCCCACGGCAGGGTACCCCAGCCCTGCCCCACCCCGCCCGCCGCCGCCTGCGGCGTGTACCGCTGCTGCCGCCGTGTGCGTGTAGTCGTCCGGCGCCTGGCCCAGCGAGTACCGCAGCACCACCTCGTTGCCAGGGTCGCCGCACGCCACCAGGCGCGGGTGCGACGCTGCGCCCAGCACCCGTACCGGCGCGTCAAACTGGTAGTCTGCCAGTACCGCGGCGTCCGCCGTGGCAGCCAGCTTCCACACCGCTTCCGCGCCCCACGCGCGCGACGCCTCGCAGTCTGGTAGCAAGTCATCCGCAACGGGTGCGGCAGGCACGGATGCCACCGAGCCGCTGCTTGCCAGCCGCTCCAACTCCACCGCCGCCGCAGGCGGGGAGGGGCCGGGCGGCGGCGGTGCGTACACCGCATCGTGCGCCAGCGCGTCATACACCGAGATGTCAGGCACGGCGGCCGCCAGCGGGTTGGTGTACGGGTCGCCGTCCGCGCAGTACGGGTCCGCGGCGCGCTCCTTCTCGTACTCGCGTGACGCCGCGGAGTCGCCCTCTGGCGCGCGGTGCAGCACCGGCAGCTGGAACTTGGCAAAGTCATCCACCTGGCCGATGACGCCCACCGGCGCTGCTGCCGCCGTCGGTACTGGTGGCGCCGGTGCCGGCACACCCTGCCGCGCCCCACCCCATCGCCCACCACCCCGTCCGCCGGCAGCGGCAGCAGCGGCAGCCGGCGGGGCGTGTGCAGCGCCATGGCCCACTGTGCTGCCGCCGCCGCCGCCCGCGTTCTCGCCGCCCTCCTCGTCGTCGTCGTCAATCGTGTACGCCCACCCGTCTTGGTACACCACGCGCTGCCGCGGCGCCGCGGCAGGCAACCCGCCACCATCTGCGGGCGCGCCAGCATCGCGGTCACCTGCGTACGCGGCAGGCATGATGGGGCGTGGCAGCGCGGTGGCCAGCATGGCACGCACGGCGCCGCGTACCCACGGCCGGCCCACTGACGGCATGCCCGCCGGCGTGGCTGCCTGGGACCCGCTGATGTACCGCCCTGTGGGGATGGACCGTGCCGTGGACCGCGCCGCCCCTTCACCCTCGCTGCTGTCGCTGTCGCCTGCCAGCCAGCGCGGCGCTGGTGCCGCCACCGGCACTGGCACGGGTGCTAGCGCTGGCGACGGCACGGGCGCCGGTACGGGTGCCGGCGCCGGCACAGGTGCCACGGCAGGTGTGCCGCCACCCAGCATGGTGGCAACCTGCACCGCATGCGCTGGCACCTGCCCCACGGTGGGCACGTTGCCCGCCAGCACCGGCCGCGGTGCGGGCAGGCGCTTATGCTCCGCCACGCTGGCGGCCGCCAGCGAGCGGCCACCCAGCACCCGCCGCGCCGTCGTGTCTACCGTCATGCCATAAAACAGCGGCAAGGCAGCGCGCGCGGCGGGGCGCGCCGAGAAGCCGGCAATCAGGTCCGCATCGGTGCTGTTGCCACCACCGACGCTTGCCAGCGGCACCGGCGCTGCTGCGCTGCCACCAACCGCAGCTACCGCCGCCGCCTCGATGATGGTGGCGGCCTCAGGCACCTTAAAGTCGGTGGCTGGCGGCACCACCAGTGTGAGCGTGCCGGCCGCAGGCAGGCGCAGTGCAGTGGCGGCGGCGGAGAGACCGGCGGGCAGGAACCCCACGCGGGCGCGCTCCGTGGCGGCGGCGGGGACCCGCGTCAACGCCGCGCCGCGCCACTCCACCGTCTGCGGGTCCAGCATGCCATCAATCGGCGCCACGGCAGCTGATGCGGTGGCGGACTCGTCGCCGCTGCCGCTGCCGCTGCCACCCGCGCCCGCGCCCGCACCCGCGCCCGCGCCGCCGGCTGCGCGCGCAGCGGCGTTGGCGGGTGCCAGCGCGCAACAGGGGCACGCCACGTTCCAGCACGCGTCGCTGGCGGCCTCCTTCGGCACGCCGCACGCCACGCACCGCGCGTACGCGTACAACGTGTTGTAGTCGGCGGCGGGCTTGACGGTGAACGCCACACGCGCCGCGCCCACACCGTCCATGCCGCCAGGGCCAGCGAGTGGCAGCGGCGGCGGCGGCGGCAGCGGCGGCAGTGGTAGGCTGCCAACGGCGCCCTCGGCGGCGGCGATAGCTGCGGCGACGATGGGTGACAGGCGGTCGCTTGCGGCGGCGGCGGCGGCGGCGCCACCATACAACAGCGCATCCTCATGCGCCGCCAGGTACGCGGTCATGCCGCGCAGGCCATAGAACGGTGGGCGGCGGTGGCTCCCCCGCCCCGCCGCCTTGTCCAGCGCCGCGTCGTACTTGAAGTCCCACGAGTGCAGGAACGGCTCCGCCGGCGGCACGCCGTCGCCAGCCGGCGGCGGAACGTACACCTTGCCGCTGGCGGCGGCGGCGGCGTTGAGGGCGGCGCGCACCGGCTCCCGCGCCGCCACGCCGCCCGTCAGGCGCGCATAGTAGTCACCCGCGTCGGAGCTCTCGTCGGAAGATGAATCGGGCACGGGCGCCCCGCCCGCCACCGCCGCCGCCTTATCCAGGCGCCCCGCGCCCAGCTTGTAAAACCGCAACGCCTTGCCTGCCGTCGTCGCCTCCTTGGCCTCCTTGGCCTCGCGGCCCGCGCCAATGATGCTGGCAGCAATGGAGCCGGGCGCACCGGCGGCGGCGGTGGGTGTGAACCCGGTGGCGCCGCCGTCGTCGCCGCCGCTGCGCGGCGAGTGTGACGGCGGAGCACCGCCGGCGGCGGGTGGGTCAGGCAGCGCCCAGTCGCGGTGGCGTGCAAAGAACGGGTCGCACGAGCCCGGCAGGTCCATGCGGTTTACAAAGGTGCGCAGGTCGGCGCGCTTCTCGTACCGCGCCTTGTCCGCCATGCGCTGCGTGTACGCGCGCACGCGCTCCTGGATGCTCATGGCGTACACGTTGCCGGTGGAGTTGGCAAATGCGGCGATCGTCCCGCCGCCGCCCTCCGTCACCGCCACGTACTCCCACCCCACGCCGCGCTGCGGCCGGTCGCCCGCACCCTTCCGCCGCTTCCCGCCCGGTGCCGCGCTATCGCCGCCGCCGCCATCACCGTCGCCTCCCATGCCGCCCGACGCCACCGCCGCTGCCGCCGCTGCCGTACCGCGCACGGCCTTCATGCGCCGTGGCCGCCGCATGCTGCCGTCGCCGCCGTCACCCTCCTCACCGCCACCCTCCTCCTCGGCGCCACGCCCGCGCTTCACACCCGACGCCGCACCGCTGGCGTCATCATCCCCGCCGTCGCCGCCACCAGCGGCAGCAGCAGCCTCTGCCGCCAGCCGCTTTGCCTTGGGGATGTGGTTTGCCCACCGCCCCTTCTTCACCTTTGGCACCTCGACGCCTGCCGGCGCCACCGTGTCAGCGGTGGCGGCGGCGGCAGCAGCAGCAGCAGCGGCGGCAGCAGCGGCGGCGGCGCCGGCGGCTGTTGGCATCACCGGCGCTGCCGGCGACAATGCACGAAGCGCAGCCGGCGCGGCGGGCGGTGCCGACGGCGTACCCCGCAGGCTGAACGCGCCAACACCGCCGCCTGTGGCGACCGACGAGCTGGCTGGGCTGCCGAGCGGCGGCGGGGAGGCGGATGGCAAGGGCGGCGCGCCCATCATGGATGCGCCGCCGTCATAGTCGCTGTAGTCGCTGCCGTCATCATCGTCGCCATCGGCGCTCGCGGCTGGCGAGCGCGCAAACCGCCCGCCCACGCGCAGCTGCTTGCGCGCCCTGCGGCGTGCACGTGCGGCTGCCAGGCCACGCGACGTGGCGCTGCGCACCAGGCTGTTGGGCACCGCCAACCCATTCTGGTTGCTGGTCGGCGTGCCGCCACCCTCGCCACCGCCGCCGCTACCCCCGCCGCTCCCGCTCCCGCTGCCGCCACCACCGCTGCCGCTTCCACCGCCACCGCCACCACCGCCACGGGAAGTGCGATCGGCCTCAAGGTCCGCTGACGACGCGTCGTCGTCGTCGTCGTCGCTGTCTGACGACGGCGACAACCCCGCCGTCTCTGCCGCCAGACTGCCACTGCTAAGTGCCCGCTTGCCGCGCTTCCCGCCCGCCCCTGGCTGCGGCGGCAGCGGTGGCTGCGTCGTCGCCGCTGCGCTGCCATCACCAGCAGCTGCCGCCTCCTCCGCTGGCGCCGTGCGGGTGGACCGCCGTGGTGTAACGGGGTCCACCTCGCCTGACGGCGCGGCTGCAGCGGCACCGCCTGGCGCGGCGGCATCGGCGGCCTCGTCAGGCGTGACTAGCGACACGCTGCGCTCCTTCCGCCTGCCCTTGCCGGCCGCACGTGCCACCGACTCCTCGCTGTCGCTGCCGGCAGGTGCAGCATTGCTTGCAGCCGCAGCGGCCGCTGCTGCTGCCGCCGCCGCCGCTGCTGCCGCCGCCGCGGCGGACGCAGCAGATGGCGGCCGCCCGCGAGGCCGCTTGCCAGCTGGTTTGGGGAGTGCCGCTGCCGCCGCAGTAGCCGCCGGCGCCGCTTGCTGCGGCGGCAGCGCTGGCGCTGGCGCTGGTGCTGGCGGTGCAGCCGGTGGGGGCGGCGAGGGCGTGGTGCGTGCAGATGACGCCATGCTGGATGCCCGTGATCCGCGGCCGCGGGCAGGGCCGGCAGGGGCGCCCGCTGTTACAAAGCCCGCTGTTGCCGCGCGGGCCTTGCTGCCCTTGGCGGCAGACGTCGCCGTCCGCGCGGCCGGTGGTGCAGGTGCCGGCGGCGGCGGCGCAGCTGCTGCACGCGTGCGGCGGACGCGGCCCTCCCCGCCGCCGCCACCCCCACCGCCGCCACCGCCACCGCCGCCCCCCCCCCCACCGCCGCCCCCCCCCCCGCCTGCCGTCACACCCAACGCCCCGGAAGCGGCGGCGGCCGCAGCGGCAGCAGCCTGGGCGCCCCCGCCACTTCGACTGCCACTCCTCTCGCCGCGCAGCAGGCGGCGGAACTCGGGCGTGTACACCAGGCTCATGCTGCGCGCACGGCGCTCGGCCTCCGACTCGCTTGTTGCCGTGACAGGGGTGGCTGGCGCCACGCTGCCCCCGCCGGCCTCCGCACTGACACCACCACGCTCTGCCGCCACATCATCACCGGCTGCCGCTGGTACACTCTCCACACTGCCGCGCGACGCGATTGGTGCCAACACAAGGGCGTCAGGCGGCGGGGGCGGCGCATACAGCAGCCGACGCCGGCGCCCGCTGCTGCTACTGGTGTTGCCAACTGTGTGCTCCGTGCCGCTGCCCGCGGATACCGCGGCGGCAGCAGCGGCGGCGGCGGCGGCGGGCTGCAGTGCAAAGGGGGATGGTGGTGGGATCAGCGCGTCATCAGCGGCTGGTCGTGGCGACGCGGCAGTGGCACGGCCACGCAGCCAGCTAGTCAGCGGGGAGGACGACAACGTGGCACTCGGCGGCGGGCCCTCGCTTACCAATGCAGCAATCGAATGCCGCCGGCGCAGTGCTCCCGGCCTACTTGCCGGTGACGGCGCATGCTCCGGCGCTGGCGCGGGGGTGGACGACCCCCATCCACTGCTGCTTCGCATGCGCGGCACGCTGACACCCCTACTGCCGCTGCCAGTCGTTCCGCCTACCGCTGCTGCCGCCGCTGCTGCGGCTGCCGCTGCAACCGCTGCTGACGTGGAACTGGCACGTCGCTGCCGCCCGCGTGCTGCGGCAACCGCCGCTGCGGCTGCCACGTCTGGTACAGCGCCGGGTACGACGGCGGGGGCGACGCCCGGCAGGGACTGGCGCCGGCGCGGCCGACCCACCAGCGCCGCCACGGGGGAGTGCCCTTCAACGGGTGACGGCGGTGCGGTCCCAGCACCAGGAACTGGGCTGCTGGCGCCACTGCTGCGTGGGCTGGCACAGGAGGGCGTGCTTGATGGCAGAGCGCTGCTCCGCACCGTCAGAACCGGCGTACTGCGGCCCGACGTGGCAGCGCTGGCTGTCTCGCTCGTCGGCGCACTGCTGGTTGCAGCGCAGGACCCGCCGTCGCCGTCGTCGTCCGCGCCGGCAGCCAACCCCGTTGCATTGCCCAGCACCGTCGCGTAGGCGCCGTCCATGCTGCCGCCGCCAGTCGACCGGCCCCACTCCGCGGTGTCGGCAGAAAGCACGGGCGATGCCGCGCCGCCCGCGGCGGTGCCGTCAGCCGTGTCACAAACGGCGCCAGTGTCTGTCGCCGATGGTAGCGCGGACAGCGGCGTACGGCGGCGGGAGGTGCCGCCGCCGCGCCACAGGCGGCCGACTAAACGCGTCATCCACGAGCCCTGTGTGGCTGCTGCTGGTGCCGGCGCCGGCGCATACGAGCCGGCAGCCGCTGCTGCGGCCGCCTCCGCAGCTGCTGCAGCAGCGGCTGCAGCTGTAGCGGCTGCCACAGCGGCGCGGCGGCGCTGTGCATGCAACGCGGCGCTGGGCAGCCAAGCCGGGAGGCCGTGCAGCACGCGGTACACGGCGGAGGTGGCGGTTATATGTGGCAGCCAAAAGGTAGGCGGCACTGGCAGGAGGGCGGGCGCGGAAGTGAACAGCACCGTTGCCACGGTTGCGGGAGCCGCAGCGGCAAGGGCAGCAGCCAGGCGGCGTGCCACCGCAATCCCTGCCGGCGTGCCGCCCGCCGCCGCCGAACCAGCGCCGTCGCATTTCTGCACAGCCAGCGCACGCACGCGACCCTCCAGGTCGTCAAACCCGCCATCCCGTTGCGTCACCTCCCACCCCAGCGCGCCTGCAAACGCACGCACCGCCCATGCAAAGTGCAGCTTGCCGTAGCAATCGCGCGACGCCACTTGGCGCGGCACGCGCACCAACAGCGCCGGCACCCATGACGTCGGCGTCAGGGTGGCGTGTGCATGCAGCACGCGCGACAGGACGCCGCCAGCGCCGTCGCGCGTCAAGCGGCCGGCAGCCGCAGCAGCAGCTGCAGCGGGGGTCACTAACCGAGCATGTGGTGCCAGCAGCGCCGCGCCGCGCACGCTGCCAGACTCCAGGTCAGCTGGCAGCGGCAGGCAACAGGCGCGCTGCAGACAGGGAGGCAGCGCGCGCTCCGCCCGCACCCGGATGCGGTGTAGCGCGCAATACCATTGCGGCGCACTGCCCGCCGACAACGCCGCCGCCGATGCTGTGACAGCTGACGTGGACACGGCGCCCATGGCATCAATGGACGGTAGCGCCGCAGGTGGCAAGGGCGGCGACGTCGTGGTGGCGGGGCGCATGTGGAACACCCAGGACGCATCAAACCGCCACAGCACGGCGCCGTCGCCAAGCGCCGCCAGCTGCACTGCCAGCGGCTGCACCGCCGCCCGTACGACTGCAGTGCCACTACCCGCGCCACTACTGGGCAGTGGTACGCTGCCGCCGCCATCACCGTCCGTGCCACTGCCACCGTCGCCACGGTGGCTACTCGCTGCGGTGGTTGGCGCACGGCGGCGACGGCGTGGCGCGCTCACACTGCTGCCCGCGCTGTCCAACTCGCCCACGCTCTCCTCCGCATCCAGCGGCGAGAAGGTGGACACATGCCGCCGCACCGACCGCCGCCGCACCAACCCGCGGCTGCTGCCACCACCGCCGCCGCCACCTGATAACGAGGTGCCGCCACTGTCGGCACCCGACCCGCCGCCCTCTCCCCCGCCACCTGCTCCGCCCGCACCACCACCGCCGTCACCGCCACTACCGACATCAACCCCGGACGCCAGACGCGGCGGGGTGGCGCTGTAGACAAACTCGTCTATCGCGGCGGCCGGGCCGTCGCCCGCCTCCGCCAGTGAACCTGCGCCATCTGGCGCCGGCCGTGGCGGCATGTGTGGCAGGCGCAACACAGACAGGCGCCCAGCACCCAGGCGCACCAGCGCATCCACTGCAGTGGCAACACGGGCGGACAACGGGGCAGCCGTTGTCGGAGTGGGCGGCGCGGCACGCAGCCACACATCCACCAGCAGCGCGGTGTTGAGCCCCGCGGCGGCGTCGCTATTTGATGTCGACGACGGCGGCGACGGCGCCGGTGCTGGTATTAACGCCGATGTACTTGACGCAGACGGTGGCAACAACGCAGTCAGCGCTGCCAGCAGCGCCGCCTTTACGTCTTCCGCCGTGATGGCGCCGGGTGTGCACACCTCCGTGGGCGCGCCACCCATACGACCGCGCCACAAGTCTGCCATGGACCGCGTCTGTGGGTACACCTGACACAAGAACCCGGGAGCAGACGGCAGTGCGGGGGCAGCGGTGGCGGCGCTGTCGTCACCTCGGGTCACGCGCAGGTCACGTGGTCGCAGGCCGCCGCCGGGCACCAGGTACACGAAGCCGGGCAGCGTCGTTGCGCCGCCGCCACCGACGGGCGCCACGCCAGGCCGGATGTGTGCCCACCCAAGGCCACACGGCAGGTCCACCGCCAGCAGCTGGGCGCACCAGCGCGCCAGCGGCGGCGCCCCTCGGGAAAATCCAACGGCATCGGGCGGTGATGGTGACGGCAGGGGACAACGTGCTGGGGGTGCGAGGGGCACGCGACCCGCCGTCACAGCCCGCC
>Ga0066256_1004531_pt1 | contig 12311 bp, 9 predicted proteins | sample ThiBio_1000_biof_FD_87107 | JGI IMG/M metagenome (GOLD analysis project Ga0066256, IMG submission 87107) | Wastewater bioreactor microbial communities from Cape Town, South Africa - Thiocy_expt_1000_biof (version 2) | ecosystem: Engineered > Bioreactor > Thiocyanate-remediating >...
TCGCCGCCTCGATGGCAGCACCAAGCCTGGGCCCGGCAGCGCCTTAGTCTTCGAGTTGGTGCATGCGCAGATCAAGCGCTCGCGGCAGCGGGTGCGTCGTCAGGTCCTGTCGGATTTCATCGATCGTCGCGAGACGCCCGAGTTCGGCCTCCAGCCGCCCGCGCCGCAGCCGGCCCCACAGGTCCGAGAGCAACGTCTCGCCTTCGCGGATCGTGGCGAAGCGCCGGCTCAGCAGCAGCCGTTCGAGCTCGTCGAATTGTCCCGCATCGGCTGCCACGACCGCCCGCGCCAGAATGATCCGCTCGTTGTCGCGAATGCCCGCCGGCAAGGCCTCGACGAACGCCTTGAGTTCGGCGGGCCGCTCGGCCGCCATGAAATGCGTGGCGATCTCCACTGCCAGCTCGGCGGGTGCCTCGCCCGTCCGGCCGGCGCGCCGGTAAGCCGCTGACGCCGCGCCGGCATCGGCGGCCCTGAGCGCGCGCCGCCGCTTGGCCGGCCCGCTCGGCCCCCGCGCCGGCGGGGGCTCCCCCCGCCCGGACGGCGCGATGGGGCGGGCTCGGCCCGGCAACGCGGGACCCCGTGCCCGCTCACGGCGCATAGGTACGGCCCTGCCCCCCTCGGACACGCGTCCATCGAGCGGCAGTCGCGCCTGCTCGCGCAGGAACGCATCGATCTCGGCCAGCTCGGTCGGCGGCACCGCGCCGTCGACAAAATCTGCCGCGTGCGCCACCGCCGCGCCGTATTCCGCATCATGAGCGCGACCTGCTTCCAGCCGCACTGGAAAGAATGCCTCGGTCCAGTCGAGCTCGGCGCCGCCACCGAGCACGAAGCGCTGGTTCTGCGTCGGCGCGACGCCGCTCTGGATTTCGAGGTACTTTCCCTCGCCCGGCCGCGACAGATAATCCATCCAGTTCTGCCCGCCCGGCGCACTGCCGAAATAGAAGAATTTGCGGCCCACCATTTCGCCGGTGCTGGTCTGTCCCAGCCCGAAACCGTCGCGGCCCACCGACATCACGAAGCGCCGATCGGCATGCGGCGCCCGGAAGAACACCGATGTCGCGTTTTCCCAATTGTCCGGGTAGGACGCATCCCAGTCCGGCCGCGGAAACTCGCAGCGGCCGAGATTGTTGCCCGGCCAGATGTGTTCAACCGAATAGTCGGCGGGACTCAGCACCCGCGTTCCCTCACCCATCGGCGCGGCGATGTTGGTCCACCAATAGGCGAGCTTCGCCTCGGCCGACGGATTGACGATGCGTCCGTGGGCATAAAGACACGCACCGTCGCTGGGCAGGAACAGGTCGACCTGCCACGTCGCCTCGACGATCCGGTCGAATTCGTAGATCCGGAGGACCGGCCCGCGCGGCGTGTCGCGCACGCCCGCGAACACCGGGGCACAGGTGAACGGCGTATGCCCGGGGATCAGCCCGTTCCACTCGATACCGCCCGAGAACCAGGCGTTGAGCGCGGCAAGGTTGGCCGGCTGGAACACCGGATTGCGGAACACCAGGTCGCGGCCGGTCGCCAGATCCTTGAGCTCGAGCAGCCGTCCGCCCAGCGAAGGCGCGACCACGGCCCGCAGCCGTCCATTGTCGAGCACCAGCACGTCGAGTTCGCCGGGCTGCAGGTTGCGGTCATAGTCGTCCGAAACCTCGTAGGGCAGGATCGAATCCTCACCCCAGTTGAAGCCGTGCCGGCTTTCCTCCTCGGAGAGGCCGAAGTTCGGCGGCGTCGGCTTGTTGGGCATCGGCTGCTGCCAGCGAAAGCGCGGCAGGTTGCTTGCCGCCCCGAGCCGCGACATCGGCAGCAACAGCTTCTCCCGGCGGACGGTGCTCACGGTGTCGCTCCTTCCTTGAGGAACAGCTCTACCACCGGCACGACCACGTCCGGCTTCTTCACCGGCAGATGGAGCGTCAGCGTCGTGTCGCCGACCGGCGGCACGAAATGCGGATCGGTATCGGCCCCCAGCCACTGCACCTCGCTCGCATCGTTCAGCATCTGCGCAAGCCCGTCGAGATGCAGGTACTGGTTCGGCCAGCTGTAGATGTGGACGTAAAGTCGATTGCCGCGCTGGGTATAGCGGCATCCGTCGGGTGCGGTGAACGGCGACTGCCCGGCGCCGTAGATCGATCGGCTGTGGAGCTTCATCCAGCGCGCATAGGCGTCGAGGGCATCGATGGCCCGCTGGTCGAAGGTACCGCGCCCGGTCGGGCCGACGTTCATCAGCAGATTGCCCCCCAGCGCGACGCCATCGATCAGAATCTTGAGCAGTTGCTCCGGGCTCTTCCAGCTGTCCTCGTCGCGATGATAGCCCCACGACCCGGAGAAGGTCTGGCACATCTCCCAGGTGACCGGTCGGCCATTGACCGTCGGCGGCGTCCGCGGCGTGTACTGCTCCGGCGTCAGCACGTCGGGAACGTCGGTCTCGATGCCGAGCCGGTTGTTGACGATGATGTCGGGGGCGAGACGTCGGACCAGTCGGAGCAGTTCGAGGCTCTGCCAATCGTCGGGTCCCTTGCCGGGAAATCCCTTATAGGTCCTTCCCGGATAGCTGAAATCGAACCAGATCACGTCAATCTTTCCATATGCGGTCAGAAGTTCACTGACTTGCTCCCGCATCGTGGCTGCATAATTCGACATGTTTCGCCCGGTATTGAGGGCAACGGCGTCCTCCCGGTTGCGCAGGGGGTGGTACATGTCGAGCGTGAAGTCCGGATGCTGCCAGTCGGGCAGCGAGTAATAGAACCCGACCTTCAGCCCCTCGGCCCGAAACGCCTCGACGAACGGCGCGATCAGATCCCGCCCATACGGCGTGTTGGTCGCGTTGTACTCCGTTGTCTTGGTGTCCCACAGACAAAATCCGTCGTGATGCTTGGCGGTCAGCACCACGTACTTCATCCCGGCGGCGCTCGCTCGGGCGGCCCACTCGCGTGGATTGTACAGATCTGGATCGAAATGGTCGAAATACTTTCGGTACGCCGCGTCGTCCATCTCCTCGCGGCTCTTCACCCACTCGTGCCGCGCCGCCAGCGCATAAATCCCCCAATGAATGAACATCCCGAAGCGATCATGGCTGAACCAAGCCTTCTTCTCCTCCGGCAGGAAGAGATCGGCAGATACCTTTTCGCTCATGTAACCCGCTCCGGCGCTTGAGAAATCCCAGCTAGCTACCACGTCCGCAGGCCGTTTCAAGGCCGCCACCGTTCAGCTGCCCCGGGCTTGATTGTGCCGCGCAGGGCATTGCAGTGTACTCGGATGCTTGGTCTCGATATCCGGTTCCCGATCATTCAGGCTCCGATGGCCGGGGTCTCTCCCCCCGCCATGGCAGCGGCAGTCAGCAATGCCGGAGGACTGGGCTCGCTGGGTCTGGGCGCCACGGATGCGGCCGGCGCGGTCAAGCTGATCAAGGACTTCAGGGCCCGCAGCACCGGCCCGCTCAATGTCAACGTCTTCGTTCACCAGCCGCCCCGGATCGAACCCACGGTGGAAGCCGACTGGATAGCAGCGATGCGGCCGATCTTCGACGGTTTCGGTGCCGAACCGCCTGCAACGCTTCGCACCGTCTACAGCAGTTTTCTCGATGACGACGCGATGCTGGAGGTCCTGCTCCAGGCGCGCCCGGAGGTCGTCAGCTTTCACTTCGGGCTGCCAGACCACGGACGCCTCGCAGCCCTGAGAGACAGGGGCTGCAAGCTGATCGCCACGGCGACGAACCTCAAGGAGACTCTGGCGGCCAAAGCCCTCGGCATCGATGCCGTCGTCGCACAGGGGATCGAGGCTGGTGGACATCGGGGCATGTTCGATCCTGCCGCGTCGGACGATCAGCTCAGCACAATGGCGTTGACCCAGTTGATGGTTGCCGAGGCGGGGCCGCCCGGGGTCTCGGGCGGGGGGCCCCTCTGTAGGAGGGGCGTCGCCGGGGCCCTACGGCCGGGGGCGGCGCGGGCGGCCCCGCGCGCGCCGGCTGGTCCCCCCCCCCGGAGGGCCCCCCCCGCGCGCCGCCCGGCGGGCGCGGGGAGAGCGGGCGGCCCCCACACGGTCCTGACCCCGGCGATCTCGGGACGCCCGGCGCGCTGCCTTGCCAACGAGTTCACGCGCTGGGCCCAAACCGCCCGGCAAATGCCACCCGACTATCCGCGGGCCTATGATATCGGCAAGGCCCTGAACGCCGCCGCCAAGGCAGCGGGCGTCGGCAGCTATGGCGCCCAATGGGCCGGTCAAGGCGCCCCGCTTGCCAGGGCTTTACCCGCCACCGAAATTGTTGCGGCCCTCGCCGCCGAACTATGACCCGCCAGTGGTAGCGGCAGCGGCAGTAGCGCCGGTTCCGCTCAGCAGGCGTTGTGCCGCGGGATCGAACAGCGGAGCGAAATGCACGCCAGAGCGCCCGTCTGATGGGCCTCGCGGCTCACAACGGGGCCGAAGCAAAACGTTCTAGCAAACTTGGTCCGCGGTGCAAAAAATAGTCTACTGTCGAGATAGACTATTTTGCGCTCCCGGCTAGATTTTCCTGGCGAGTGGGGTTTCGGAAGTCGGCATCTCCCCCGACTGGACCCCGCCCTGGCAGCGGCCTGACCTGCTGCCCGCAGGAGAAAATCATGACATTCCTCTCAAAGGCCGTGTCCGGTCTTCGGGCTACCGCCGCGGTATCGGTTCTTGCCGTCACCGCATTCGTTTCGACCTCCGCCCATGCCGGCAAGACCCTCGATGCCATCACCGCGCGTGGCGTGATCAAGGTGGGCGTCGGCACCACGCCGGGCTTCTTCTCGCCCGACAGCAATGGCCGCTGGCAGGGCTTTTTCATCGACTACGGTCGCGCCCTGGCCATCACGGTGTTCGGCGATGCCGAAAAGGTGGAATTCACCAACTCGTCGCCGCAGCAGCGCCTGCCGGCCCTGCAGGCTGGCGAGTTCGACATCCTCCTGTCGGGCGTCACCATCACGCCGACCCGCGCCTTCAACCTGGGCTTCCATTTCGGCCCGACCATCTTCTACGACGGCCAGGCGATCCTCGCGCGCAAGGACACCGGCGTCGCGACGGCGGCCGAGCTGGATGGTGCCACCATCGGTGTGCAGTCCGGTACGACCGGCGAGCTCAACATTGCCGACTTCTTCCGCAAGACCGGCAAGAGCTTCACGCCCGTCACCATCGAGGAAACCAGCGAATTTCTCTCCGCGCTCGAATCCGGCCGCGTCGATGCGATCACGCAGGACTCGTCCGACCTCGTGGGCAAGCTGACGCAATTGCAGGACCCGAGCGCCTATGTGCTGCTGCCCGAGCGGCTCTCCAAGGAGCCGCTGGCTCCGGCTATCGCGGGTGGCGACGATCGCTGGCTCGAGATCGTCAACTACACCGTCTACGCCACCTTCCAGGCCGAGGAATGGGGCATCACCAGCCAGAATGTCGATGAGTTCCTGACCTCCGAGGACCCGGCGATCCAGCGCTTCCTCGGCGTGGATCCGAGCTTCAACGAGGCGCTCGGCCTCGATCCCAAGTGGGCCTACAACGTCATCAAGACCGTCGGCAATTACGGTGAGATCTTCGAACGCAACCTCACCCCGCTTGGCTGGGAACGCGGCTACAATTCGCTGTGGACCGACGGCGGCCTGCTCTATTCGCCGCCCTTCCGCTAAGCGCTCCACATGAACGCGGTAAATGTGCCGGGTCCTGCGGGGCCCGGCTTGGTCATGAAGGCCGCCGGCTGGTGGGGCAAGCATGCGCTCGCGCAGATTGCCCTGATTTGTGCCGTTGTCGCGCTGTTCTGGTGGCTCGGCGCCAACACCGTCGAGTCCATGGCGCGCATTGGCATCGCGCCGGGTTTCGATTTTCTGTTCCGCTCCGCCAATTTCGAGATCGGCGAAAGCATGATCCCGTTCGGCGCGGGCGACACCTATGGCCGCGCGCTGCTGGCGGGGCTGCTCAACACCGTCAAGGTCGCGCTGCTCGGCTGCCTGTTGGCCACGCTCCTCGGTGTCGCGCTCGGCGTGGCGCGCCTCTCCGGCAACCTGCTGCTCGCCAATCTGGTTCGCTGGTATGTCGACGTGGTCCGCAACACCCCGCTGCTCCTGCAATTGTTCTTCTGGAGCGGCCTGCTCAAGGCGCTGCCCGGACCTCGGCAGGCGATCTCGCTGCTCGACGCGGCCTTCCTCACCAATCGCGGCGTCAACGTTCCGGCCATGATCCTCGGACCCGTCGCCCCGCTCACGCTTGTCAGTGTGGGCCTCATCCTCTTCCTCGGCATCGGCGCAACGGTGCTGTTGTGGCGCACCGGCCGGGTAGGACGCGCGCTCCTGGCGCCTCCTGCTGCATTGGGGCTCGCCCTCCTGATGCTGATCTTTTCCGGCACCACCCTGTCCCTCGACATCCCTGCCCTGTCCGGCTTCAATATCCGCGGCGGCTGGACGCTGACCCCCGAGTTCGCTGCGCTGCTGATCGGCCTCGTAGTGAAATTCTCGGCGAATATCGCCGAAATCGTTCGGGCCGGCATTGAATCGGTCACAACCGGTCAGTGGGAGGCAGCACGGTCGCTGGGCCTCCATGGCGGGCAGATCATGCGGCTCGTCGTGCTGCCCCAGGCCCTTCGGGTCATCACGCCGATGACGACCTCGATCTATCTCGACCTGACCAAGGACTCGAGCCTGGCGGTCGCGATCGGCTACCCCGATCTCGTGAGCGTCGCCAACACGACAGCCAACACGACCGGCCAGGCCCTCGAGTCGCTCGCCGTCATCGTCGTGGTGTTTCTGTCGATCAACCTGTCGATCGCCGGCCTCATGAACATGTACAACCGGCGCGTGGCGCTGCGCGGCGAGGGCCGACGATGAGCGTTGCGAGCCACCTCATTGAGCCGCGACCCAATCCGATGCCGACTGCTCGCATCAACTGGTGGCACGGGCTTTTCGGCACGCCGCTCAACGCCGTGCTGACGCTCTTAACGGTGCTCTTCATTCTCGCGGTCGTCCCCCCTTTCGTCCAATGGGCGGTGCTGGATGCAACCTGGGTGGGGACCGCGCAGGACTGCAGCGTACGCACCGGGGCCTGCTGGGCCTTCATCGCCGAGAAGGCGCGCTTCATCACCTTCGGCTTTTATCCTCCCGAGTTGCACTGGCGCCCGGCGCTGACAATCGCCATCCTGCTGACCCTGCTGTCTGCTTCGGCCCTGCCACGCTTCTGGACGCCGTGGCTGCTCGTGGCCTGGATCGCCGGGCTTGTCGTGAGCGTCGTGCTTCTGGCTGGCCTGGGGACCGGGCTGCCGGTCAACTCCAGCCAGTGGGGCGGCTTCACGGTCACGGTTCTTGTCTGGGTCGTCTGCTTCGGCGCGGCATTCCCGTTTGCCGTGCTGCTGGCGCTGGCGCGCCAATCGACGCTGGGCGGGGTGCGGATTCTGGCCGTCCTGTTCATCGAACTGATGCGGGGCATTCCCATGGTCGCGATCCTTTACGTCGCCATGCTGCTGCTGCCGATGGCCATCCCCGGCGGCCAGTTGTTCGACAAGCTGGCGCGCGCCATGCTGGTGATCGCCCTGTTCTGGTCCGCCTATCTCGCCGAGGTCGTGCGGGCCGGACTGCAGGCCATTCCACGAGGACAAACTGAGGCCGCGCGCTCGCTTGGCTTCGGCTACTGGCGCGCCATGATGCTGGTGGTGCTGCCGCAGGCCCTGCGCCTCGTGATCCCGGGTGTCGTCAATCTGGCCATCGGGTTCCTGCTGGCCACGTCCCTTCTCACGGTGATCGGCATCTTCGACCTGCTCAACGCCGCCCGCAACTCCGCCACCGACCCCAGGTGGCTCGGCTTCTACGACGAAGCCTATGTCGCCGTCGCCAGCGTCTACTTCCTCTTCTGCTCCATCGGCTCGCGTTACAGCCTGTGGCTGGAAAAGCGCCTCTCTCCCACAGCCCAGCGCCCCTCGTGATCGGCACCAACCGGAGCCCCGATACGCGAGGGGCGGAACGACGTTCGATGCACGGCCTGCGCGAGGAGCGACCCGTAGCTCTGACGGAGCGTCTGCGGATCAATGCCATGTTTCGATCCACGCCCCTGCGTGAGGGGCGACGAGGCCGCGAGACGGGCCCAGTAGTGGCCGATCCCGTTTCGATCCACGCCCCTGCGTGAGGGGCGACGTCAGCTGCCGCACGGGATCTGGCCCGGGGCGGCGTTTCGATCCACGCCCCTGCGTGAGGGGCGACACGCGGTCCTGCGGCGGCACGGCGCCGGTGTTGCGGTTCGATCCACGCCCCTGCGGGAGGGGCGAAGCGCGGCGACGCCGCGCCTCAGCACGATCGGAGGTGTTCGAGTCCAGCCGCCGGAGTAGGGGCGACGGGTCGCCGCCGAGTTCGATCCGGCGAGGTTCATGTTTCGATCCACGCCCCTGCGTGAGGGGCGACGGGCTGCACCCGAGCGTGCTGGACGGCGTCCTGGTGTTTCGATCCACGCCCCTGCGTGAGGGGCGACTCGAGGTGGTCCGCTTCTGGGGCTTCGAGTTCAAGTTTCGATCCACGCCCCTGCGTGAGGGGCGACGAGCCCCGCCGTCCAGCCGTTGTTGCTCGGCAGGTTTCGATCCACGCCCCTGCGTGAGGGGCGACCCTGTCGCCGCCCAAGGCGGGGCAGCCGGTCGAGGAGTTTCGATCCACGCCCCTGCGTGAGGGGCGACCTGTGGCCTATCGCGATGGCCGCGCTTGGCTCGAGTTTCGATCCACGCCCCTGCGTGAGGGGCGACGCCTGCGCTGAGTACAGCCCCCGTCTGGGTGTCAGTTTCGATCCACGCCCCTGCGTGAGGGGCGACACGGCAACCGCAGGCGGCGCCGTTCAACCTCGAAGTTTCGATCCACGCCCCTGCGTGAGGGGCGACTCCCTCGCTGGCGCCAGCTCATCGCAGTGAAAGCGTTTCGATCCACGCCCCTGCGTGAGGGGCGACGACGCGGCGCTCCAGGCTATCGGCTGGTTTCCGCGGTTTCGATCCACGCCCCTGCGTGAGGGGCGACCGCGACGAAAACGGCGGTCGCGATGGCGATCTTCGGTTTCGATCCACGCCCCTGCGTGAGGGGCGACGGGGCCGGAAGCGGATGCGAGGGCCGGGCAGGGGTTTCGATCCACGCCCCTGCGTGAGGGGCGACGAGGCCGCGCCGGGTACGCATCGCGAGGTCGGCGAGGTTTCGATCCACGCCCCTGCGTGAGGGGCGACTGGGGTGGCCGCCGGGATGGGTGCGCCGTGTCGACGTTTCGATCCACGCCCCTGCGTGAGGGGCGACTTCCCGCTTTCCCGCAGCGCCGACACCCGACAGTGTTTCGATCCACGCCCCTGCGTGAGGGGCGACCCCGAGCACCCTCGGATCGCCGGCCACGTCGGAGTTTCGATCCACGCCCCTGCGTGAGGGGCGACCCGGGTGCGGGCGTCCGCGAGGGCCGTAAACGGTTTCGATCCACGCCCCTGCGTGAGGGGCGACCGACTGCCATCGGCAATGCGATCACCACGGCGCTGTTTCGATCCACGCCCCTGCGTGAGGGGCGACGCTCAGCCAATGGCTGGCTGGTCCACCGGATACAGTCGTTTCGATCCACGCCCCTGCGTGAGGGGCGACTTGCGCCCGAGCAGCATGGCCACCTCCGTCACTGGTTTCGATCCACGCCCCTGCGTGAGGGGCGACACGCCGATCCGCGCGGTCGAGGCCGCGTCGAAAACGTTTCGATCCACGCCCCTGCGTGAGGGGCGACAGGGCGCCGGCGACCACGCGGCCGACGCATCCACGTTTCGATCCACGCCCCTGCGTGAGGGGCGACAGTTGGGTTCGTCGTCGCCACAACGCCCTGGCGTTGTTTCGATCCACGCCCCTGCGTGAGGGGCGACCAGCACCGGCTGGTAACTCACGCCGTCGACCTCGTTTCGATCCACGCCCCTGCGTGAGGGGCGACTGGGGTGGTGCTATAGTATTGGGCGATCAGGGAAAAGATCGATGGCAATGCGGACATCGAGCCTGGCGCACGAGTGAATCGGTGCCCGTTGGCGAGGAGGACGATTTTATCTGCGTTCTCAGGATGTTCGCAGCGGCGCGAACCGGCCGGGATTGAGCGGCACGCTTATGGTTCGCGCTAGATGACGAGGGGGCCTTCGAGATCGATCGAAGGCTTGGCGCCGACATGCTCGACGCGGCGCCTGCCGCCTGCGCCAAGATAGTAGTAGCGCAGGCTGTCGCTCCCGAAATCTATGGCTGCTTCCAGGCGCGCACGGAGCGCCGTCCACTGCGCGGGATCCACCTCAATTTCGAACACCGAGTACTGGACGCGCTGGCCGAAATCGCGGCAGGCCTTGGCGACACGGCGCAGACGGGCCGCACCGCCCGCCTCAGAGGTCCGTACATCGTAGGTTACGAGCACCAGCATCGCTATTTCCAGAACCAAGGGGGATAGATGTCGAGGTCGCCTCGCAAGTGCCTCGCCAACATCTGCGCCTGCAGGAACGGCACGAGCCCCAGCGGGGCTTTCTCCCCCAGGAAATCGTGCAAGCGCTCTTCTCTTTTGCGCTCCTGCCAGGCGGTGAGGACGGTCTTGCGGCCCGCTTCCGACAACAGCACGGCGCCGCTATCACGTTGATCGAAATCAGTATTTTGCAGCTGGCGGCGGTTGATGAGGGAGAGGGCGAGGCGGTCGGCGAGGGCGGGGCGGAATTCTTCCATGAGGTCGAGCGCGAGGCTGGGCCGGCCGGGGCGATCGCGGTGGAGGAAACCGACCGCAGGGTCGAGGCCGACAGCCTCGGCAGCGCTGCGGCAGTCATGGGCGAGAAGAGAATAGAGGAACGAAAGCAAGGCGTTAACCGGATCCAGCGGCGGGCGTCGGGAGCGGCCATGCCACTGCATCCGGGGGTCATCGACCCGGATGAGATGGCCGAAAACCTGGAAGTAAAGATTAGCCGCCTCGCCCTCGGCACCGCGCAATCGTTCCAGTGACGCATCAGAAAGTTCGACAAATCGGAGGCGATGAGCCATCCGGTCAGTCGAAGTTTCGATCCTCGCCCGAACATCGCCAGCGTAGTTCGCGCCATGGTCGCGCAGGGCCCGCATCAACACCGAACGTTGATTGGCAACCTTGCCCAGGATGATGGACCGGACGACCGGTTCGGGTGTCTCGGAGGCGCGATATTGGGCCCGACGCAGGAGCACGTTGCCCGAGACGGGACCTTCGACCCGGGCCTGGAAGCGCCCGGCCCGATCGAGGATCACGACACTGATGCCACCGGCGGCGCAGGCGCCGATCAACGATGGCGAAATGAAGATGGGGCCGAACAGCACGATCGAGGCGAGCATGTGGAACGGCACGCGGGCTCGCTCTTCGCCCTCGATCTCGGCAACGACGTTCTCGCCGTCCTTGCGCAGGCCGGCGCCCTCGGTGGTGACGTAGAGGGTGTTGAGCAGCTTCTTCACGAGGTCGCCTCGCTCTCACCCAGCAGGCGATCGAGCGCGCGGCGACGCCAGGCGGCGGCCGGCCGGGCTGCCGCTTCGGGGCGGCAGAGCTCGTGCAGGGAACAGGACCGGCAACGCGACTTGTGCGGGGTCGGCGGCGGCGTCTGCTGAGTGCGGAAAATTTCCCGCAATTCGCTGATCGTCGTCTCGGTCAGGTGGCGCAGTCCGGCGTCGAACACCACTGGAGCCCGCCGCCGGGTCTCGGCGTAGAACAGCGCACCGTCTGGAACCGAGACTCCCGTCATTTCCTCGAGGCAGAGCGCCTGGGCGCAGAGCTGGACGTCATCGGCACGATGGAGCTTGGGCTTGCCGCGCTTGATCTCGATGGGGAACGGCACCTCGCGGTCGCCATCAGGGTGAAATTCAACGAGGTCGGCGACGCCCGCGATGCCGAGGCGACGGCTGGCCAGCGGCAGGGCATTGACCCGCCTGATGCCGCGTACCTTGCGCCTACCGGACTCGTCTGCACTGGCATGCAGCACCTGCCCTTCGGCGGTGAAGCGGTTCTCGGCCCACAACCGCTCGAGATGGATCAACGCCGCCTGACGAAGGCAGTAGACGGCGTGCTGGAGAGCCGACAGCGGAATAGGTTCCGCATCGAGTTCGTCGGGTTCCTGATCCTCGGCCACGGAACGCTAGACGCGCTCGATGATCTCGACTTCCTGCGGAAGGTTCTCGCGATCGATCTCGACGGCGTAGTCGGAGAACTCGCGGGCGGGCGGGTAGTTGTCGAGGCGACTGTCGATGGCACGGAACTCGCCATCGATGCTGCGGCCGATGCGGACACGGTCGAACAGCTTGTGGGCGGGGGCGTTGCCGAGTGCGTTGCCGTGCTTGAAGACGACGAGCCGACGCGTCGACATT
>Ga0066256_1004540_pt1 | contig 12287 bp, 11 predicted proteins | sample ThiBio_1000_biof_FD_87107 | JGI IMG/M metagenome (GOLD analysis project Ga0066256, IMG submission 87107) | Wastewater bioreactor microbial communities from Cape Town, South Africa - Thiocy_expt_1000_biof (version 2) | ecosystem: Engineered > Bioreactor > Thiocyanate-remediating >...
GGGGGGGGGGTGTTTCCCCGGCTGGCCCAGCCGGGCGAGACCATCGGCGCGGGCGGAAATATCCTGCCGCTGGCCAGTCTCGAAGATGTCTATAGGGATTTTTTCCTGCCCGCCGCTGACGCACCAAGGGTGGTAATCGGTGACGAGGCGCGGATCGTGGCCGACATCATGCCTGATCGCGCGATGCCGGCGCAGGTGATGTTCGTCTCGCCGCAGGCCCAGTTCACCCCCAAACAGGTCGAGACCCTGACCGAGCGCGAAAACCTGATGTTTCGTATCCGGGTGCGGGTGCCGCCTGAACTGGTCAAGGCGCGCGCAGATCAGGTCAAGACCGGCGTGCGGGGCGTGGTCTGGGTGCGGTTGGCCGATCCGGATGGCCACCTGCCAAGCTGGCCCGTCGGCCTGACGCCACCGTTGATCGACCTGCCCGCGACAGCCGGCGCAGACACGCCATGACAACGCCAGAACCCGTCGCCCGGCTGGAGGGTGTTACGCATCGCTATGGCAAGGTGCTGGCGCTTGCGGATGTCTCGCTTGACCTGCCCGCCGGGCGGATGGTCGGGCTGATCGGCCCCGACGGGGACGGCAAATCGACGCTGATGGGGATCGGTGCTGGCGCCAAGCGCCTTCAGGAGGGAGGCATCTACTGCCTTGGCGGCGCCAGTGGCAGCGCGCGCCACCGCAACGCGGTGGGCAACCGACTGGCCTTCATGCCGCAGGGCTTGGGCAAGAACCTCTACCACGATCTTTCGGTGCGCGAGAATCTGGAGTTCTTCGGCAAGCTGTTCGGCCTCGGCCGGGCCGATCGGTCGGCAAGAATCGCGCGCCTGACGCGGGCGACCGGGCTGTTTCCCTTTCTCGAGCGCCCCGCCGGCAAACTCTCGGGGGGGATGAAGCAGAAGACAGGGCTTTGCGCGGCGCTGATCCATGACCCGGACTTCCTGTTGCTGGACGAGCCGACAACCGGCGTCGATCCGCTGTCGCGCCGCCAGTTTTGGGATCTGATCGAAGCCATTCGCAGGGACCGTCCGCAAATGAGCGTGCTGGTCTCGACCGCCTATATGGAGGAAGCGGCGCTGTTCGATCACCTGGTGGCGATGAACGACGGTCATGTTCTGGCAGAAGGCTCGCCGCAGGCGCTGATGGAGCGGACCGGCACCGGATCGGTTGGGGATGCCTATGTCAGCCTACTGCGGCGCACGGGCGGGGCGGATGACGGCGCAGCAGATACGTCGGTGATTTCGCCCGCGGCACCCTCTCCCCCACCGGATGGAGACATCGCTATCAAGGCGCGCGGCCTGACCCGGCGTTTCGGCGATTTCACCGCTGTCGACAACGTCAGCTTCGACATTCCGCGCGGGGAGATTTTCGGCTTTCTCGGCTCGAACGGTTGCGGCAAGACCACGACCATGAAGATGCTGACCGGCCTCTTGCAACCCAGCGAGGGCAAGGCCTGGATCTTCGGCCGCCCCATCGCCGAGCAGGGCATGGATGCCCGCGCCCGCGTCGGTTTCATGACACAGGCGTTTTCGCTTTATGGCGAACTCAGCGTGCGCGAGAATCTGGTCCTGCACGCGCGACTGTTCCATCTGCCCCGCGAACTGGCGCACACCCGCATTGATGATCTGGTCGCCCGCTTCGGTCTGACGGATTACCTTGACCAGCCTGCGGGCAGCTTGCCGCTGGGGCTGCGGCAACGGCTGTCGCTGGCAGTTGCCGTCATCCACTCACCGGAAATTCTGATCCTGGACGAGCCGACTTCGGGCGTGGATCCGCAGGCCCGCGATGATTTCTGGCAATTGCTGATGGAGCTGTCGCGCAAGGACCGGGTGACGATCTTCATTTCAACCCATTTCATGGATGAGGCGCTGCGTTGTGACCGCATGTCACTGATGCATGCCGGCCGTGTCCTGATTACTGACACGCCGCAGGGCATCGTCGCACAAAGCAGCACAGCCGATCTGGAACAGGCCTTCATCCACTATATTTCCACTGCCATCCCGCCCGAGGCGCCGGTGGCCGAGGGGCTGGCAAGCGAGCCGGCCCCGCCTGTCGATGCCACCGGCTTCAGCCTCAGCCGGATGCTGGCCTATACCGCGCGCGAGGCAATGCAGGTGCGCCGCGATCCGGTGCGGCTGGTTTTCGCCTTTCTGGGCAGTGCGGTGTTGCTGCTGATCATGTCCTTCGGCATCTCGCAGGACGTGCGCGACATCCCCTTCGCGGTGCTGGACCATGACCGTAGTCCGGAAAGTCGCGCATGGATATCAGCGTTTGAGGATTCGGGCTGGTTTGTCCGCCATGCCGATCTGCAGGACGTGGACGCGCTGCGCGAGCGCCTTGCCAGCGGCGAGCTGACACTGGCGGTCGAGATCCCACCCGACTTCGGCGCCAACCTGCGTGCAGGCCATGGGACCAGCATTGCCGCCACCATCGACGGCACCGACACCAGTCGTGCGGGCACCGTGGAAAGCTATGTGACCGGCGCCAACCAGATGGCGGCAGCAGCATTGCCGACTGGCCCGGCCTTGGTGACGCCAGCCGTGCAGATGGAGCCGCGCTTTCGCTACAACCTGGCGATGGAGAGCTTGCCGGCCATCGGCCCGACCATCCCACCGATGCTGCTCTTGCTGTTTCCGGCGATCCTGATGGCGGTCAGCGTGGCACGGGAAAAGGAAATCGGCACCATCACCAATTTCTATGTCACGCCGACCGGGAGGGCCGAGTTCCTGATCGGCAAGCAACTGGTCTATGTCGGTATCACGCTGATGAACTTTGCCATTCTGACTGTGCTCGTGGTGGTGGTGCTGGGGGTGCCGCTGAAAGGCAGTCCAATGGTGCTGGTCCTGGCCACACTGGTCTATGCGCTGGCGGCGACCGGCTGGGGACTGATGATCTCGATGATCGCGGGCACACAGGTGACGGCAGCCTTCGCTGCCGCAGTTCTGTCGGTCATGCCAACGATGCAGTTCTCGGGCATGATGGTGCCAGTCTCTTCGCTTGAAGGGCCGGCACAGACCATCGGTTACCTATGGCCGACCACATGGTACATGATGGTCAGTGTCGGCAGCTTCACCAAGGGTATGAGCCTTGCCGACCTTGGCGATGCGCTGTGGCGACTGGCGCTGTTCGGACCAGCGTTCACCGCCATTGCCATCCTGTTGCTGCGCAAGCAGGAGCGGTAAGATGCGCGCCATCCTCAACATCTTCTGGCTAATCGGCAAAGAGATCAAGAGCACTCTCGGCGATCCGGTCATGGTGGGGCTGATCCTGTGGTCGTTCTTTTTCGCGGTGATGATGGAGGCGCGCGGCGCGGGCGACACCGTGCACAATGCCTCCATTGCCATTGTTGACGAGGACAACTCGCCACTCAGCCGCCAGATTGCCGGTGCCCTGATGCCGCCCTGGTTCCAGACCCCCCTCTACATGACCGCCAATCAGGCGGCGGCGGCGATGGACCGGGGCGACGTGATGTTCACGCTGAATTTCCCGCCCGATTTCGGTTCTGACGCCATCGCGGGCCGCGCGCCGGTGGCGCAGTTGCTGGCGGACGCAACCGCCGTCTCGCAGGCGCAGCTTGGCAGCGATTACCTTCGCAATATCGTAGCTGACGAATCGCGCGTCTTTCTGACCGGCCGATCCGACGCGCCCGTACCTGATCTGAATCTTGAACTGCGCCGCGCCTTCAACCCAAACGGCAATCCGATCTGGTTCAAGACGCTTTCATCGCTGCTCAATCAGCTGTCGTTGCTGACCATCGTCCTGACCGGTGCCGCAATGCTACGCGAGCGTGAGCACGGCACCATCGAGCATCTGATGGTGATGCCGCTCTCGCCGGTCGAGGTGGCACTGTCCAAGGTGCTGGCGGTTATGCTTATCGTATTGGTGGCCTTTGTCGGCTCGCTGCTGGTGGTGGTGCAGGGCATCCTCGGCGTGCCGGTGGCGGGGTCGATGCCACTTCTGGTCATGGGGGCGGCGGTCTATCTGTGGGCAGCGGCGGCAATCGGGATGCTGCTTGGCACGCTGGCGCGTTCCATGGCGCAGTTTGCGCTCCTGATCGTGATGACCATCATTCCCATCATCCTGCTGTCAGGCGGCTTCAGCGCCATCGAGAGCCAGCCCGACGCCGTGCGGCGCCTGACCATGCTGCTGCCTTCGCGCCACTTCCTCGCCTTCGCTAAGGCGGTTGCCTTCCGTGGTGCCGGATTGGCGGCGGTCTGGATGCAGCTTGCGCTGATGATCAGTCTCGGCGCCGCCTTCTTCGCGGCCAGTCTGGTGCTGTTTCGCCGCTCAATGAACGTGACGGGGTGAGCTTGAGGTTTTTTATGCCCATGTTCGCGGCCGGTGCGTTCGGCATGAAGGTGTCTGGGGCGGCCCGCCATGTAAGCGACTTCGAGGACGACCTTTTGGAACCACGCTCGGAGCTTATGTCCGCTATCAGCGCAATGACGCAACTTTTGCCGCCATGGCTTATGAGGGACGGCATCTTCGGCCTTGAGTTCCGGACGGCGTTCTGATGACTGGTTTGGCCCTTTGTGGTAGCCGCAGCGCCGGCCTCGACGTTCCTAGGCATGGCAGGGTGCCAGCATGACGGAAGACGTGGTCAGGCAACGTGATGTCATCGAGCTTCGCCATCTCCGTTATTTCGTGGCTGCGGCCGGGCATGGCAGTTTCCGCAAGGCGGGGGCGGCTCTCGGCCTGTCGCAATCGGCAATCAGCCGGTGTATCGCCGATCTTGAGGGTCATATCGGGGCATCCCTGTTCCACCGACATACATCGGGGGTCACGCAAACCTATGCTGGCCAGCGCTTTCTTATTCGCGCGCGTGAAGTGATCAGGAGTGTCAGTGAGGGCGCGCACGATGTCGCGGTGGTCGGACGATCTGAAGAGGGGAGAATACGGATTGGTATTTACTCCTCGATCGCCTCGGGCTTCCTGGCCGAGTTGCTTGGAACCTATGGTCGGCGTCACCGCAAGGTCGAGATCGAGATGGTCGACGGTAATCCCGTCGAGCATGTTTCGGCGATCCGGCAGTTGAACCTCGATGTCGCCTTCGTCACCGGGACGAGGGAGTGGCCCGATTGTGAACGACAGCTCCTTTGGTCCGAGCGCGTGTTCGCTGTTCTGCCATCCGATCACCGCTTGACCTGCAGTGAGGGGCTGACCTGGCGTGATCTGTCCGAAGAAACTTTCATGGTGAGCGAGACCGCACCAGGCCAGGAGATTCACGATTATCTGGTTCGCTGCCTTGCCGGTCTCGGAAAGCACCCCGAGATCCAGATGCAGCAAGTCAGCCGGGACAACCTTGTGCCGCTCGTTGCGCTCGGCCGGGGGCTGACGCTTGTGAGCGAAGCCATGACCGTGGCACAGTTTCCCGGCGTTGCTTATCGACCGATCCTCGGGGAGGTTCTTCCCTTCTCGGCAGTGTGGTCCGCAAAGAATGACAATCCAGCGTTTCGACGACTCCTTAGCCTGGCAAAGGCATTGGCGATCAAACCTGCCCTGCAGGGCGCGGGCCGGCACGCCGCGCCTTCGCAAAGCCCCGGTCAGTTGCAATGAACCGCTCCAGCATCGGCACGATCAACCTGACCGGATCAGCAACAGGCTGACCACTCTCGCGGGCCAACACCTCGGCATAGATGATCAGATCGCGGTGGAGCGGTGCGGGCAGTTCCACGGTGATCTTCACGGACTTGTCGTCAGGCAGCGGGCCGAGTTTCAGCTTGGTCATGGTCAGCCTCCTGTCGGCTCGAATACGAGATCGCGCATCACCATGATCCTGACCGGGAAGCCCGGTCGGATGGTGAGCGTGGGTGCGACTTGCAACTGGCGCTGGACTATCTGCTGGCCCGCCTGATTGACGGTATCCTGCGCCCCGTCGCGGATGGCGCGGATAAGCCGGTCCTCGTCGCTCGTCGCCAGTTCCGTGCCGACTGCGAGCAGCGTGGAGAGGCCAGCCGCTTTCATCAGATCCCACCAATGATAGTCGATCCCGTCTTCAAGGCCGGCATAGCCGCTGGCATCCGCGCCCGGCAGGCGCTCCAGAACGATGGAGCGGCCGCCGGGCAGGATCAGGCGATTCCACACCAAGAGCACCCTGCGCTGGCCGAAGGTCACGCCATCATCGTATTGGCCGATGATGCGCGTTCCCTGCGGGATCAGGAGCAGCGAGCCGGTGGGGCTGTCATAGACGTTCTCCGTCACCTGCGCGGTGATCTGGCCGGGCAGATCGGAACGGATGCCGGTGATGAGCGCGGCCGGGATCACGGCCCCGGCCTGAAGGATGTAGGGCGATGCCAGCGGCGCGACACGATCCGGTGCGACAGTCTGCCGGTCCACGGGTCCATTGAGAAAAGCCGCGTGCCGGTCCTGCGTCGCGGGCTGTCCGCCGAGGCCAAGACCGGCAAGGCCGGGCGCAGCCGTTCCTGCCGGCCCTCCGGTGCGCGGGCCTGACTGGAAGAACACACCGCTCAACCGTGCGGCTTCTTCCTCAGCGAGACGACGCTGTTCATCCGGATCGACGGCGGGTGTCGCGATGGGCGGCGGCGCGACAGGTTGCCCCCGGTTCTGCGCCTCAAGGATCGGACGGCCAAGATCGCCCGGCAACGCCGGTCCAAGGACCGGGCCTGTATAGTCACGCGGCAAGCCGGCGAGGCCGTCCGCCGTAGGCCGGTTCTCGGTCGAATAGAGTTCGCTGCCACCCGGTCCCGCGTCGCCGGTCTGAAGCGCATAGATCAGCGCCCCGCCGATGCCGAGCAAACCGACTGCGCCAACGCCCGCCAGAACCTTGCGGGACAATCGCGTGACGCGGGGCGGCTCGGCGCGCAACCGCATGGGAGCCGTGGTGTCGGTGCCACTCATGAGGGTGATCCTCCCGTGGTCGCACCGGCTGGCTGGGCTGCGGCCTGCGTCTGCTCGAGGCGGACGATCCTGACGACCTGCTGGCGGTCGCCAGAGCCAAGGCGCAGCTCTGCCGCGCCGAACAGCCTGTCCACGATCAGGACGTTCTGGTGGATGCGGCTGTTGACGATCTCCGGTTCACCGTCCGATCCAAGGACGAACAGAGGCGGCATCTCGCCCTGGACGATGCCGCGCGGGAATACCACATAGACGCGCCTGCCGTCGTCGAAGACGGAGACTGGACGCCATGGCGGGCTGTTACCCTGCACCTGCAAGCCGTAGCGATAGTTGCGCACGGCCTCGGCAGGGATGACGGGGGCCGACAGTGCGGTCGCGCGGCTGCCCGGCGGTAGTGCGGGATAGGCCCAGGCGACGGCAGGCATGTAGAGCGCTTCCCGCGCGCGCAACTCGATCATGTAGATCCGGCGGTCGGTGGTGATGACGAGGTTGGTCGAGATGTCCGGCCGGGTCGGCTTCACCAGCACATGCACCCGGCGGGTCGGGCCGCTGCCGCTCTCGGTATCACCGATCACCCACCTGGCCGTGTCGCCGGCGGCGATCGGTCCCGCGCCTGTCAGGCTCTCGCCCGGTTCCAGCGCGATGGTGGTGATCTGCCCGACGGCGGCATAGACCTGATAGAGCGCGCCTTCCGACCAGGGATAGATCTGGATGGCATTGTAGTAGCCTTCCCGGCGCGGCTCGACGCGGGCGGCAGCATTGGCGTTCTCGACGCGGGCAGTCGCCGTGCCGGCAGCCTCGCCGCCCCGCGCCACAGTCCAGGCGGGCGGGACCTGCCGCGGCCGGGGCCTTGTATCGGTTGCGGCCGCCTGCCCCGTCGGCCACGGCGGCACGGCGGCATCGTAACTGAACTGGGGCGTCCCGTTGGTAGCGCAGCCCGCCAGCACGGTGGCAGAAAGCAGCAAAGCCGCGCAGGCGGATTTACGGAAAGCCGGGAACGCGTCTTTACGGAAAGGCGTGGCGATCATTGGCTCATCTCCCGCGACCAGTTGATCGCGTTGACATAGATTCCTAGGGGATTGGCGCGCAGCCGCTCGGCGTCGCGCGGGGGCTGAATCACGATGGTCAGGATGGCGGTCCATCGCTCCGTCGTGGAAAGCTGGCCATTCTCGTAATGCCGCTCAGACCAGGCCACGCGGAAGCTGTCCGGCGACGCCCGGATGATGCTCGACACCTCGATGGCGACCTGCTGGCGGCCGACGCGCGTGAACGGGTCGTTGGCCCTGGCGTAGTCATTGAGCGCAACGGCACCGCGGTCCGTGGTCCAGTCATAAGCCCTGAGCCAGTTCTGCCGGACGATGATCGGATCGGCCGGCAATGAGCGGACTTGCTCAATAAACCGGCCGAGATGGAACGCAATCTGCGGATCGGTCGGCCGAAAATCGGCCGTAGCCGGTGCAACGGCCTGGGCCTGACCGAGGTTGTCCACCTGGACCACCCAGGGCACAATGGTTCCGCTCGCCGATTGCCAGACAAGCGCCCCGGCGAATCCGAGCGAGAGGATCAGCGAACCGAACGCCATGTAGCGCCAGTTTCTTGCCTGGACCCGGGCCGAACCGATGCGTTCGTCCCAGACCTGTGCCGCGCGCTGATAGGGCGTTTCGAGTTCCGGCACCTTGCCGTAGTGGGTCGTCGGTCGTTTGAAGATGTTCATGTGCGGTCACTTTCGGAAAGGCTGACGGAGGAGCCGCCACCGTGGCTGTCGCCGGACCGGACGGCATGGGCGGCAGCGGTGACGCCGTGGCTCATCGCCCGGCTACGGCGCATTTTCTGCGCCCAGGCCGGCGGACCATCAGCGGCTGAGGGGGTTGACGGATCGGATGGGGCGCCCCCGATCGTGCCCATTGAGGAACTGCCGCCGGACGCCGCGAACCCAGCTTTTGTGCCATCGGAGTAGCTGGATTTCATACTGTCGGCGGCACGGGAGGCTGCGCGCTTCAAAGGCGAGATGGCAGCAGAGCCTGCGGCGCGCGCCACACCGCCAAGTCCGGAGGCGACCCCGGCCGCGCCGGACCCGCCCATCGAGCCGAGGGAATAGGCCGACGAGGCCGCACCGGCGGCCGAGGCGCCACCGCGCGCAAGCGCAGCACCACCCGAGAGTGCGGCACCGCCACCCCGCGCAGCAAGCATGGTCGCGCCACCGGCAGCGATCGCGGCGCCGCCGACAGCCAGGCCGGTCCCGACGGCAGCGCCAGCGCTGAGTTGCGGGCCGCCGGAGACGAGGCCGGTGGCGATGCCGGGGCCAAAGATGCCGAGACCGAGTAACGACAAGGCCGCCAGCACGATCGCCATCGCGTCGTCGATGGTCGGAGTCGCGCCGCCGAACCCGGCGGTAAATTGACCGAAGAGCGTCGAGCCGATGCCAATGATAACGGCCAATACCAGCACCTTGATGCCCGAGGAGACGACATTGCCCAGCACCCGCTCGGCCATGAAGGCGGTCTTGCCGAACAACCCGAAGGGGATCAGCACGAAGCCCGCAAGCGTCGTCAGCTTGAACTCGATCAGGGTGACGAAGAGCTGGATCGCCAGAATGAAGAAGGCGAGAATGACGAGCGCCCAGGCAAAGAACAGGCAGAGGATCTGCACCAGGTTCTCGAAGACTGCGATCCAGCCCATGAGGTCGGAGATGGATTCCAGAAGCGGGCGCCCTGCGTCGAGTCCGGTCTGAGCGACGCGGCCGGGGCGCAGGAGATCGGCAGCGGAGAAGCCGGTGCCGGAAGCCATGAGGCCTAGGCCGGCGAAGCTCTCGAAAACGATCCGCGCAAGGTTGTTCCAGTTGGAAATGATATAGGCGAACGCTCCGATGAAGATGGTCTTCTTGACCAGACGCGCGATGATGTCGTCGTCGGCACCCCAGGCCCAGAACAGGGCGGCGAGCGTGACGTCGATGACGATCAGCGTAGTGGCGATGAACGCCACCTCGCCTCCCAATAAGCCGAAGCCGGAGTCGATATAGCTGGTGAAGATGCCAAGAAAGTTGTCGATGACCCCCGTTCCGCCCATGACTATCGCCCCCCATCCAGGCCAGGCGTCGACTGCGCGGGTGTCCGGCCAAGAAAGCGGTCGCGGCTCTCGGCCCAGATGCCCAGGCATTCGACATCATTGGCTGCCGCCTCGCCCATCTCCTGACAGCGGCGCTGCCCTTCGCGCAGGGGGTCGACCTGCCGCGTAAGTGAAGGAGCGGAAGGTGCTGGCTCGGGGATTTCCTCGCGGGTCATCTCGATCATCGCTGCGGTGAGCGCGACGGCGACGAATACGATGGCCGCGATGCGGGCCAGCACCTTTCCTTCCATGATCTGCCCTCCCGGCGTCAGTTGAACATCTGCGCGTTGCCAGGTTGGTAGCCGCTGCCCGGTGCCAGGAAGCGCTCGCGCTGGATGCGGCCCTGCTCGGCAGCTGTGGCGCGCTCGGCTTCCATGAGCGCCTCGGCACGGCCATTGGCCGAAATGACCGCGATCAGGTCGGAAAGCTGCTGCGACTGGAGGGCAAGAAGCTGGTTGCCGGCCTGGGTGGCCTGAAGTGCGCCGGTCGCCCCCTGGCTTTCGCCAACGAGCGCGGACATCTCGGCCCGGTTGCTGTCGATGTTGCCGACGACACCGGCCTGCACCCGCATGGCGTCCTGGAGGCCCCCGACGGTATTCTCCCAGCGGGACCGGGCATCGGCGATGAGCTGCTGGTCGGTCGCGGTCAGGGACAGATTGCCGTAGTCCTGCTGGAACATCTGGTCGATGGTCTGCACGTCGAAGGCGATGTTCTGGGCCTGCCCGAGAAGCTGCTGGGTGCGTTGGACGTTCTGCTGAAGCGCCTGAAGCGAACTGTAGGGCAGGCTCGCGAGGTTGCGGGCCTGGTTGATCAGCATCTGCGCCTCGTTCTGGAGCGAGGTGATCTGGTTGTTGATCTGTTCCAGAGTGCGGGCGGCGGTCAGCAGGTTCTCCGCGTGGTTGGTCGGGTCATAGACGATCCGACCAATGCCGAAGAAGGCGTGGGCCGGTGTCGTGAACATCGGGGTCAGCGCCAGCGGGGCGGTGAGCGCAAGGGCGAGCGCCGAAGCGCTGGCCATGCGGGTGAACCGGGGAATTGTGCACATCACGGGGTAATCTCCTCTTCTTCCAGGGTCAGTCCGAACTCGTCCACATCGACGAGGGGAGGCGGCAGGGGCTCGCTTTCGATTGCGAGATTGGTGAGGTCCGGGATGAGATCGGCGGCCCATTCGACGCCGCGCGCGCGAAGCCAGGCGGCGAGGAACCCGTCACGGCCATGTTCGGCAAGGATTTCGTTGATCAGCGTCTGATCGGACTTGGCCGATGCGGCGCAGAGCGCCAATCCGACCTCCGACAAGCCAAGGTCGAACAGGCGGTTGCCGCGCCGCGACTGGCAGTAGTAGTCCCGCTTGGGCGTAGCCCGCGCGAGGATCTCGATCTGCCGATCATTGAGACCGAAGCGGCGATAGATGGCCGTGATCTGCGGCTCGATGGCGCGCTCGTTCGGAAAGAGGAGCCGCGTCGGGCAGCTTTCGATGATCGCCGGGGCGATGGCGGAATTGTCGATGTCGCTGAGCGACTGCGTGGCGAAGATGACGCTGGCGTTCTTCTTCCGCAGGGTCTTGAGCCATTCCCTGAGCTGGTCCGCGAACCCGTCGTCATCGAGCGCCAGCCAGCCCTCATCGATGATCAGCAGCGTGGGCCGCCCGTCCAACCTGTCCCCGATGCGGTGGAAAAGGTAGGCCAAGACAGCCGGGGCGGCGCCGGTTCCGACCAGGCCCTCGATCTCATATGCCTGCACATCTGACGAACCGAGATGTTCGGCCTCGGCATCGAGCAGCCGGCCATAGGGACCACCGACGCAATAGGAGCGCAGCGCCTGTTTCAAGTCATTGGATTGCAGCAGCACGGCGAGGCCGGTGATGGTGCGTTCCCCGACCGGGGCGGATGCGAGCGAGGTCAGCGCCGTCCAGAGATGTTCCTTCACCTCCGGCGTGATCTGGATGTTCTCGCGCATCAGGATCGCCACGATCCAGTCGGCGGCCCAGGCACGTTCGGGAGTTTCATGGATACGGGCCAGCGGTTGCAGAGCGACGGAGACCTCGGCACCATCGGTCAGCTCGCCGCCGAGATCGTGCCAGTCGCCTTGCATGGCCAGCGCCGAGGCGCGGATGGAGCCGCCGAAATCGAAGGCGAAGACCTGTGAGCGGTCGTAGCGGCGGAACTGCAGGGCCATCAGCGCCAGCAGAACGGACTTGCCCGCTCCGGTCGGCCCGACGACGAGGGTATGGCCCACGTCGCCGACATGAAGGGATAGCCGGAACGGGGTCGATCCTTCGGTCCTGCCGTAAAGCAGCGGGGGTGCGCCGAAGTGATCGTCCCGTTCCG
>Ga0066256_1004541_pt1 | contig 12285 bp, 4 predicted proteins | sample ThiBio_1000_biof_FD_87107 | JGI IMG/M metagenome (GOLD analysis project Ga0066256, IMG submission 87107) | Wastewater bioreactor microbial communities from Cape Town, South Africa - Thiocy_expt_1000_biof (version 2) | ecosystem: Engineered > Bioreactor > Thiocyanate-remediating >...
GTGGGGGTGGTGGGGGGGGGGGCGCGGGGGGGGTGGGGGCGGGGGCGGGGCCCCCGCCGGCCGGCCTGCCCCCCCCGGCCGCGGGGGGGGCGGGGCGGAGGGGGGGCACCGGGGGCAGGCCGGCTGCGGGCGTGTTTTCCCCACCCGCCGCGGCCGCACTGGCGGGCGGCGGCATGCCGCCCCGTGTGCCTGCCAAGCGGCCGCGCGGCCTGTCGTCGCCGCATGAGTCCACCAGCGACACGGACGCCTCGTCCTCTTTATCCGCCTCCCCCATGCTGGCGCCGCGCGTGGGCGCGCCGTTTGTGGCGCCATTCAACCTGGGCACGCTGCCGCCGGCCGCGGGAGGCGACGGCGCCAGCGGCAGCGGCGGCGGAAGCGGTGGCGCCGGAGTGGGACCCTTTGGTATTGGCATCCAGCCGTTTGCAGCAGGCGGTGCGCTGCCGCCTGCCATCATGGCGCACTGGCAGACGCATGGGCGGTCCATGAACGGCGGCGGCAGCCGGCTGGCGATTGGCGCCGGCGGCCGCGGCGGCAGTGCGTCGGGGCATGTGCGGCGGCAGGCGGGCGGCAGTGGGGAGCGTGGCAGCGTGGGTGAGGAGGAGGACGCGCGGGAGGCAGTACCGCAGGCGTCACCCACCAAGGCGGCGCGGCACCACATGTCGGACAGCCCGGTTGCACGCCGGCACGGCGGCCGCACGCCGCCGCCGCCGCCCCCGCCTGCCGCCACCTCCCTCATTCCACTGCCATTGCCAGGCGCGCCATCGCTCATGGTGCGCGCTGCACCCGCGGTGCTGCCTGCTGGCGCGCATGCCGGCGGCGTGGCGTCCTTCCTGCCGCCGCTGCACGTGGACACGTCGGTCGGTGGGGCGGACTGGACGGCGGGCGGCGGGGATGGCAGTGAGGGCGGCGCGGCGCCGCCGTGGGACGTGTTCACCTCCATGATGATGGCGGAGGCAGACAAGCTGGCAGGCAAGGCCGCCACGCCGCCGCCCACCCTGCCGCCTGCCGTCGCTGCCAGCCTCAGCCACCCGCCACGCACGCTGGGAGCCGCCGCCATGGCGCTGGGCGTGATGGGCTCGCCACCGCGCGCCAGCAGCAGCCGCCGCGACAGCGGCTTTGGTGGGGACGGTGCGGCGGTCCCGACTGCGGCGGGAGTTGCTGCTGTACCTGCAGCTGGCGGCGCGCCCGCGTCGGCGGCGGCGGCGCAGCCCACTCCGTCGCGCGTGCCGTCCCTAGGAGGCGGCGGCGGCGCGGACGACGATGGCGACGACGCGTATGGCGAGGAGGACGCGGATGCGGACGGCGCGGCAGGCGCCGCCGCGTATGCCGCGGCTGACCGGTCGGGCCGCAAAAAGTCGGGGAAGCGGCACGCCGCCAAGAAGGCGCGCAAGCGGTAGCCAGATGCCGTACCGCGCCGTTCTGCGCCGAGGGCGCGTGTACCCTTGTGCCCCTTTGAGGGCGTTGCGCAGCTGTGCTTCCGCCATTTGTTACTCTACTGCTGTAAGTAGGTTGCGAGCGCTGCAGCCTTGCACGGGCGCGTGCGGCCGCCCGCATGCTGGATAATTACGATTGCTTTTCTTCTGGGCCAGGCAGCTCGGCGTCGCTGCGTTTGTTGTGTCGCATTAGCGTAGGCCCCCCAAACTGTCTGCACCGCACGCTCACCCGCCCGCCCGCCTGCCCGCGCGTTTATTTGCATGCACGCTTCAATTATCGGGTTGGTTCGCTTTCTTCTGCTGTTGCGTGGTGTGTGGGACTACTACTGCCACCGCTGCCGCTACGTCTGCTGGGAACAAGGTCTTTCACGAGCGGCGTGGACTCAATGGTCACGCCTGACGGCAGGGGGAATGCAACCAGGGGGCCGGCAACAACGTAGCCTTGCGACAAGTAGAACGGCAGCGCGGTGTGTGAGGCATTTAGTGTCACGCGGTCCGCCCCCCCTGCCAACGCGCATGCTTCCAGCGTGCGCAACAGCGCCTTCCCTGCGCCAGCCCCTTGCGCGCGCCGTCGAAGGTACAGCTGCGCAACGTCTGCCTTCACTGCCGTGCCGTCCGCACCACCTGTGCTCATGACCAGTCGACCAAACCCTTCCACTTCGGTGGCATCCATCGCTACGTCCGTCACCACCCACACGATACTGGATGCTATGGCGGCAAGGCGGGCCGCCTCGTCAAACGGCCGCCGGCCCCAGGCATCAATTTGCGTCGGCGTGTACTGCCCCCCACACGACTCCACAATGGACGCCATGTGTGCCTCATGGATGGCCCGTGCATCTTCTGGTCTTGCTCGCCGCAGCCGCCACGCCGACGTGCCCTCTGCAGCCAGCCCCCGCGCAGCTGGCCGTGCAGAGGCAGCAGCAGCAGCAGCTGCAGCGGCGGCCGCCATGCTACCAGTACCGGTACGAGTATGACAGGATACTTCCCAGTTATTACAAGTAAAAGTGTTGGATATGAACAAGATGAATGCAGAAGTGCAAACAAAATGACACACGTGTCGCGTTCCCTTTGCTAATTTGCTTACATCACCGCCGCCTGCTTGTTATTGATTTACGTGTATTCTGCGGCGGGTGTCGGAGTGCGGGTGACTCGGATGCGCCAGCCTCTCGCTTCCACCCTCGAAGCGCGGCTTATGCACATAGACGTAAAAGCCAAATTTCGCGTTGACAACGCGCAAATTGTGTGTTGATACCAAGCAGGCATACATATATGTGTGGTAGTGGCGTTAAATAGCCCGTATACCTCCGTGTTTGCAGGATTTCTGGAACGCTGTCGCCACCTTCTTGTCACCTCGAATCGAGCACCATGGCGGCAGCGGCGGCAGCTGCGGCGGCGGCAGGCACTGCGGCGGCACCTGGAGCAGCTGTGCCGCCAGCGGCTGCTATTGCTGTCATCAAGGTGGGTACGACGGTGGACGAGGCCTACCAGTGCTGACGCGCCCCCGGCACCCACACACTGACCCACACCCAAACACAACACGCTGCAGGTGCCGCGGTGGGTGGATGTGGCGCCCACCATGCCAGACATGGAGCTGCTGCTGGGACGCCTGCGTGCGCGCATAGCGGCGCTGGAGCGCACCAAGGTAGACCTGCAGGCTGCGCTGGAGGCGACGCCCGGCGACGCCGACTTTTTGGAGGCACTGGTGCGTTGCATTGGTTTGGGTTGTGCTGCCATGCCGCCGCTGTTGTCGACAACGCCCCTACCCCCCCCCCCCCCCCCCCCCCCCCCCCCCCCCCCCCCCCCCCCACCACACCCCCAACCACCCCCCCGCCGCGCCCCCCCGCGCGGGCGCCCCCCCCGGCGGCGCCCCCCCCGCCCCCCCCCGCCCCCCCCCCCCGCCCCCCCCCGCGGCGCGGCGCGGACCGCCACCACCCAGCGCAGGGCGCGCCGGCACCACAGCGCCGACGACGACGACGACGACGGGGCTGGTAGTGGCGCTGGCGCAGCCGGCAGCACAACTGCCAGTGCCGCTGCTACGACCAGCGCTGCTGCTGCAGCGGCTGGTGGCGCGTCCAGCGCCGCCGCAGCGACAGAGCGTACCGGGAGTGAGCACAGCGGGTCTGCCGCGGCAGCAGCCGCAGCTGCTACCGATGCCGCTGCCACCGACGCAGCAGCTGACAGCGGTGGCATGTACCTGTAGGCTCTGCTGCTGCTGCTGTAGGGCAGTAGTGCGCCTGGCCGCGCCGTCGGCGACGACGATGTCGCCACCGCCTCGCTTCTGTTCGATAAGTTCTTAAGGGTTGTCATCATTGTTAACGACCATGCATGTGTTGGTGGGGCGGAGTTGGTGCCAGGACCACTGGCGCCAGTGGAGTTTGCACCTGCCATGGTGAGCGGGCGCTGGGTTGCGCTCGTGGTGGCCAAGGCCGCAGCGTTTGCCCGCACTCCGCACGCGAGTGGGACGATGGGTCAGGTCAGTCCGGCACTTGGTACCGCCGGAGCGCCCATCGCCACGTGGCACGCCAGCACAGAGTTTGCAGCGCGCGGGCAGCGCGGCGTGCAATTTAGCATTGCAATATGCACCAGGGCCAGTACGTCGAGTGTGAACAGTGCTGGGTGGCCCACAATTGTGAACACACGCCAGGTGCCCGCCTGCCGGTCCGACTCGCGGTGGCTGTCTGATGACCAGGCGGCCGTGGCGCCATCGACGGCTGTCGCGGTGGGTGGCGTCGCCAACCACAAGCGGCGGGCGCACCTCCCGCGCGGCTGCGCAAGCGCAATTAGGGCGTCAGTTTGTCACAACCTCAACGGTACGTGCACGTGTGATCAGGGTGTTCGCCTGGCTTGCAGGTGATGTGATTTACCGGCAGTGGCGCTGCCGCTGCAGCAGGTGGGCAGCTGGGGTGATGAGAGTTGGCGGGGGATCATCTTGCCACACGATGCGCACCCGCCCGCGCGCGGTGGCAGGCTGCCGCACTGTGTGGTGGTGGCACATGGCGACCCGTAAGCCGCGAGCAATGGAACACTGACGCGCCAGGGCGCTTGGGTACCGGTAGTGGCGGATTTGCACCTGTCAATAAGCGGGTGGCGTGACTGTCGTTTGTGTAGGGTGCACTTAGTGGTTCAACCGCCGCATGCACTGGTGGTGTGTGGGGGGCAAACGGTGTTTGCACAGGATATCGCAATGATTGTGGCGCCACAGCCTGCCCACTGCCACCCCGTTACAATTACACCACCGCCGCCGCATGCGTGCCGCCGTGTTGGCCGGTTGCAGCGTTGCGGTGGTTGGGATTCCACGAGGCGCATGTGTGGTGATGTACAAGTGGTTTGGCTGGCTGGGAAGTTCACCCGGTTCCATGTGTAGTTGCCTGCGCCCTCTGCCACCGTGCTGGCAACAGAACCGGTACGTGGCACATTCACAACCAGCTGCGTTCGCTTGCAACTACCGGTACTTGGGTTACTGCAGCTACCTTCTCATGGTCACGTGGTGCCACCCATTGCGGTGGCAAGCGGCACCAGCCTGCCGCAAGCGTTTCCGCTCCGTGTTCCGTGCCACATGCGGTTGGTGGCGCGGTGGGTTGTGAGTGGTGGTGGCGCGCCTTGCCTCACTTTGATGATGGAATGCGGGCCATCCTGGTTCGGAAGAGTGGCCACCACCACCACGCACGTGACGTGCAAATTCACACCCCCACCCTGGTGCGTGCTCTCCTCACCGCCGCCACCGCGCCCTGAGTTGGTGAGTGATTCGTTTGCTGCGTGCCGGCTGTCCGTGTGACGAACGAATGGCGCGTACGCAGGGTGTGACAGCAGCTGAGTTGCTCCCTCTGCTCCCCTGTTGTTCCTTCCCCGCTGCCCCTACTGCTGCTGCCGCTATCACCTCACCACACACGACACCCAAGCGTGGCGACCCCTCTGACCACCCCGGCTGCCGTGGATTGTGCATGTGTGTGTGCTGGTTGGGCAGCCGCAGGTGTCAGTCACCTCTAGCGATGACAGCGGGCAGCTGCAGCTGCAGCGGCTTGCTGTCACGGCCGCGCGCCTCGTAGGTAGAACAGATCAGTGGTCAGTACCCGCGCCACCGCCGCCTCTGACGCTGCGCATGCTCCTGGGGTGGCCGCAGCGTGCGCGCCCCCCTCGCAGCGGTAGGTCGGCATGCCTGCGTGCGGGCGCAGGCGTGCGGCGAGGGGTACCAGTGTGTGAACTGGGGGCAGCAGCTGTTGTAGTTGCGGGGACTGCATGCCGCAGGCTGCTGCGACCTATGACGTCGTGGGCCCGCGGTTCCCTAGCTGCTGCCGCCGCTATCCCTGCCGCTGTCCACTGCCGCTACCGTTTCTATCCCACCCTCCGCCGCTCTCGGCAGCCCGTGCATTTTTCACTGACACGCTGCAAACAACGCCGTTCATCGCCGCCGCAGCTGCGCCGCCACGCATGATTGTGGCGCCACAACCACGATTGCAACAGGCGTGTCTCACTTCGCTGCTGCCGGGTATCACCGCCGCCGCGGCCATTGCCCGTCCCCGTGCACGCGGCTGCACGCATCCTGCACCAACACACCAACACACACACACGCAGGCCAAACTCCCGACCGTCGCCGCAGCGCACAGGGCGGGCGCCTACACACTCGCTGCGACAGCCGAGCCGCTGATTCGCGGCACCGGCACCGTGTCAAGTGAAGAGAGCGAGCAGCAGAGTTGCGCCCTGTTTGGTACCGCCGCAGGAGAAGGCTGCTGCTGACTCCTCGCAGCGACGCATTCTTTGATCGTGATTGCGGCGAACACACAACCTGCACGGCAGTGCTGCGGGCGACAAGCCGCGGCCAGTGCCAGTACAAGCGCGCGGGCGCGTGCCGATATCCAGGCGCGTGCCCGTCGTGCTGCTGCGTGCCGCCGCGTGCCGCGCGCACGCGTGCATCCGATCTTCAGCCTGAGGAGGATCTACGAATGAGCTGCAGCGGCCGCTGAGCGGCGGCAGCAGGCGTGACGAGGGGGCGACGACGGGCAGCGCGGCATGGCGGGCGCGGCGGACACCAACGCGTCGTCGCTCTGCATGCTGACGCCGCAGACACCATGCGAGTACCCTGGTTGGAAACAGGCGGCCGCCGTGGCGTGGCTGGTGGTGCATGCGGTTCTGGTGGGCGTCGCGGGCGTCGTGTGGTGCAGGTACCGGGCGCAGCGCATCTTTGTGGCGCGCGGCAGCGCGCAGCAGGGCATCATGTTTGTGGGCGTGGCGGCCATGGCGGTGTACCCGGCACGCGAGCTGGTGGGCGAGGCTGCCTTCCCCTGCCTTGCTAACTGGCTTCTGTCGTCCGCTGTTGTCATCCTGTTTGGCGTGGTGGTGACCACGCGCGTGGTGGCGGTGTACAGCCGCCACCTAGCACAAAGCCGCACCGTGCGTGCCCTCGCTTCCACCACCGCCACCTTTGCACCGCCACCGCCACCCGCCGCCCCTGCGGCACCCGTCTCGGTTGCCGACGGTGAGCCTGCCGTGCACTCCATGGTGGCACCCGCATCCGCCACCGCCACTGGCGCCGCCGTCGCAACCACCACCACTGCAGCTGCCGCCTCCACCGCGGCACCCACCGCCGTCGTTGCCGGCGGCAGTGTGGGGGTGGGTGTGGCAAAGAGCAGCGCGTCAAGGACGTCACCCATGTTTGTGCCGCCGCCGCCGCTGCGCACGCCGCCGTCGCCACCGCACCCAAGTTGCACGACGGCATCGCCGCCCTCGCCGGTAGTGCTGGCGCCACGTAGCGGCAGCGCGCGCGGGGGGGAGGGCACCGCCCGGGGCGATGCGGCGGCACGTAATGAAGCAAATAATAATAGTGGGCTGACCACGCGGCGGTCGGCGGGCGACGTGTTTGGCGCCGGCAGTAGTGACGGGTTGCTGTCCGCCAGAGGCAGCGCCATGTCGCCGCTGGCTACGCCGCCCACCGTGTCGGTGGCGCCCGGCGGCAACTGGTGCACGCGGTGCGGTGAGAGCGTGCTGCTGGACACGCTGCACCTGCACACGGCGCGCGGCATGGGCGTGGTGCTGGTGGTGACGGAGGTGGTAATGATTGCGCTGTTTGTGGGCAGCCTGGCCGTGGGCCCGTTCACACACACCAGCTGGCGCGCCGGGTGCGCCACCGGCGCGGCGGATGACGCGTACGCGCTGACGGTGTTTGGTCTGTACTTGGTAGTGTCGCTTCTTGTTACGCCGCTGCTGCGCACGCGCACCGACGCCTTCCTGCTGCGCCAGGAGCTGGTGGGCATGGCGGTGGCAGCGGTGGCGCTGGTGCCGTTTGTGGCGGGCCGCGCCCTGCCCTACCCGCAGCCCCTCGCCTTCCAGATCATCCCGCCCAGCCGCGTGCTCATGCTGCTGGGGTGGGTGCACCTCTTTTATGCGTACTGGCTGACGGGCGGGCGCACGGCGGCGGAGCTGGCCGCCGCGTCGTTCCGGGTGGCGCCCGCCACGATGGCATCGCTGTCCACCGCGCTGGCGGTCACTGGCACCGCCACCGAAGCGGAGGCGCACCCCATCGCCGCCGGCTCTGGCCACTGCTCCGTGGCGACGACGCACGATGGCGTGGCGGCAGCATCATCTGCCTTCCCGCCGCTGGATGCCCTCCTGGCTGCCACGCGCCCGCGGCTGCGCTTCCTGGCCGAGTGCGCTGACGCGGGCATGGGCGCAGGCCACCTGGCACATGGCCGGTGGGCGCGGCTGGTGCGCTACTGCGCCACCGTGGCAGCCAAGCCGCCCATGCAGATGACGATGGCAGACGTGCGGCTGACCACCGCCGCCGCCATTGCCTTGCTGCCGCCGAACGAAGCCTGGCTGCGCCCCGCGCTGCAGCGCGAGATGTGCACCGAGCTGCTCCTGTTCCTGCTGGAAGCTTACGCCTTCCGCTGCCTGGCGCTGCGCATGACCACCATGTGGCAGCTGCCCGCGCTGGTTGGCCAGCCGGCACCCGCGCCACCAAGTACGTGCAGCACCGCCGCCGCAGCGGCGCCGTTGCCACCGCCGCCGCCATTTCCGCTGCCGCCGCAGCCGCCACCGCCACCACAACGGCGCGCCCGCGGCGGCAGCTCGCCCCTCGGCAGCAGCAGTGATAGAAGCAGCAGTGACAGTGAGGATGGCGCCATTGTGATGAGCGGCAGTGACGGCGAGGCCGGATCCAAGGGTGGGTTTGCGCTGCCGCCACGTACTGTCCCCTTGCCGGCACGCGCGTCTGGCGCCACCGTTAGCTTTGACATGCCTTCCGCTGGGATGCCGGCGCCGCTGTTCATCCGTGCACGCACCGGCGCCGCCAGCGGGGTGTACCGCATGAACTCGGCGCCACCGATGGCGGGCAGCAGTAGCAGCAGTAGCTCTGACGCAGAGACGCCGACACCAAAGGCACCCGCAGGCTCGGCGACGCGAGGTAACTCGTCACCAGTTGCCGCAGCTGCTGCACCTGGCGGCATGGGCACTTCAAGCGCCAGGCGTAGCATGCCAGGCATGGTGCCACCGTCGCCCATCGGGGTAGCGACCAGTGGTGGTGGCGGTGGGACAGTGGGCTCGCTACCCACCACGCCGTCGCCGCTCGCGCCGGCAGCGGGTGCCACCCTGACCGGCGGCACTACCACCATTGCGCTGCACATGGGCAGCAGTCGCGGCCTGGTGCCCGAGTTGGTGGAGGCCGGCACTACGTCTGCCAGCGGCGGGGTGGGCGGCACTGCGTCGTTGCGGTTTTCGGATGTGCCACTGAGTGCCAGCCGCAACATTACCGCCTCCGCCGTGTCCATGACGGCAGCGGGTGACAGCCTGCCAAGCAACGCTCGCAGCACCGCCACGGCGACGGGCGCCCGGCCACCCGTGTATGTGCGGGCGTCAGGCGTGTCGGGGCACGTGCCGCGTTTCGCGTCCAGCAGCGCCACGCGGATGTATGGCGAGGGGGGCGGCGGCGGCTGGGTTGGCAGCGGGCTAGGTCGCGTGTCGTCCCTGGATACCACCGCAGAAGCCAGCCCCGCTGCCACTGCCGCCTCCCCATTTGGGAGCTCGCCGGTGCGCACCACGCCGTCCCAACTGCCAGGCGCCGTGGCGCGGCATGCCGCTGCCGGCGCTGCCCGCGGCTCGCGCGCGTCCCTGGCGGCAGCTCACCGCGGCGCCGCCCTCCGCACCTTCGTAACCAAGGTGGGCAACCTGGCGGACGCCATGGCGACGCAGGCGGCCGCCATCAATGACCGCTACCTCTTGCCGTTCAGCCCCATGTCCATCAACCTGTCCAGCCGCGTTGCGAGCGCGACGCGGGTAGATGCGGCAGGTATGGCACGCCGCCTTGGCGCCCTGCGTGCGCTGGCGATCGCGCTGCAAAGCGCGCCCGCCGACGGCGGGGAGGTGTCGCGGCTGGAGGCAGCGGCAGCCCCCGTGCTCGGCCAGCTGAGCAGCACATTTGGCGCTGCGGCGTTGGAAGTCATGCAGCTTGTTGCCGCCGGCCCCGCCCTCCGCCTCATTCACTCGCCTGCCGGGCCCGCATTCCTTCGTGATGTTCAAAGTGCCCTGGCCGCGGTTGCGTAGCCACCGCGCCGCCTCGGCCCCGCCCATTGCCGGTACTTATTGTTATCATCATTATCGGTAAGTGATTGGTCGTCGTCGCGCGCTCTACTGCGATACCGTAGCGCCGCCACAACGTTGGCGACGCACACGCACCCCCGCGTCGCTTCCCTGTCACTCTCACGCTACAACTACTCTTGTGGGGCCAGGCCTGTGCCCCTGTTTGTGTTCCTGACGCTTACTTCGCCCTGCCCGCGCGTGCACGGCCGCCGCACATCGCTACCTGCTGCTATTTGTTGCTCCCAGGATGTGATGTGCGCACCCGCCTGCACTCACGGGGCGTGTCCCACTGTGCCAGCCATTGATGTCACCCTTTGAAATATCGACGGTTGCACTCAACTTTGTACCTAATTATGACGGCGGCGGCGTGACTGGCGCCGCGGCCGTTGCTGGCGCGGCGACGGGAGCAGCGGGAGTCGCCGCAGCTGCAGCAAGCGCAGCGGCGCGCTGGGCGGCGCGCTGCACCAGCAGGTTGGCAATGGCAACCACACGGTGAGCCTCTGCCACGTGCATCGCCTCCACAAGCTTGCCGTCCAAGACGGCGACGCCGCTGCCCTTGGCGGCGGCGGCCGTGTGCGCCTCCACGATGGCCCGCGACCGCGCCACGTCGGCGGCGGACGGCGAGTAGGCGGCGTGCACCGCCGCCGTCTGCGATGGGTGGATGATGGTGCGGCCGTCAAAGCCCAGCGCGCGGCCCTGCCGGCTGGTGGCAGCCAGGCCCTCCGCGTCCGTCAGGTCCAGCGGCACGCCGTCCAGCGCCAGCAGGCCGTACGCGCGCGCCGCCAGCAGGATGGTGGAGAGGGATGCCAGCAGGGGGGCGCGGTCGCGTGTGTGCATGGCGCGCAGGTCGGCGGTCAGGTCGGTGGTGCCCGCCACCAGCGCGCACAGGTTGGTGCGCTCCGTCGCGGACGCAATGTCGGCCGCCGCCAGCACGCCGCGCGGCGTCTCCACCATCGCCCAGATGGGCAGGCTGGGCGGCAGCGCCTCGGACAGCGACACCACATGCACCGCCGACTCGCACTTGGGCAGCAGCACCCCTGCCAGCGTCTTGGCGCCCTCCCCGCCGCCGCCCGCCAGCGCCGCCACCGCCGCCACGTCGTCCTCGTACCACGGCGTGCCGATGCCGTTCACGCGCACAATCACGCGCTTGTCGCCCCACCCGCCCGCTGCCACCGCCGCCACCGCCGCCGCACGCGCCGCCGCCTTGGCCTCCGGCGCCACCGCGTCCTCCAGGTCCAGGATGACGGCGTCTGCCTCCACCTCGGGCGACCGCACCTTGGCCACCGCGCGCGCGTTTGAGGCGGGCACATACAGCACGCTGCGCAGCGGCGGCGACTCTGCAACCGCGGCTGCCGCGGCGGCAGCAGCCGCAGCAACGGCAGCCGCTGGGTCCGCCACCACCGCTGCCGCCGTCGTTGCTTCTGCTGCCACGGCAGCACTGCCGCTGTTCCACCGCCGCGCTGCGAAGGAGGTGGAGCCGGCGGCTGCGGCAGCGGCAGCCGTCGACAAGAAGCGACCCGCCAGAGCTGTACCCGCAGCAGCAGGGATGGCAGCAGCACCAGTAGCAGCGCCAGTGGCAGCAGCAGCAGCGGCAACAGAGGAGGAGGAGGCGGCACGAATGCAGGGGCGGCGTACGGTGTGCACTAGAACGGACGCCATGATGGCAGGTAGTTTAACTCGGTTAGATGCCACTCACACACAAACACACGTGGGAACGTTGACTACTTGTTCATATACTGCTACAAATTGGTGCGATTGCCGCCGCCTTTCCACCAACACAATACCCACATGGTCCACACATCGACGGGTCTACCATTCGCCCGCCCCTCTCCTGGAGCTGCAGCTGCCAACGACACCCCCAATGGTGATAGGCACTGATAGGCAATGGTGGTGGTAATACAAATACAGTAGCAAAGGCAGGAGGGAGGGAGGAGAGAGTGCAATTTGGTAATACGTAATAGGAAGAAGGCGACGCGGCAGTGGGAGGGGCCAGGGTGATGCACGTGTGTTGTATTTATTGATACTGCAACCCGACTTCTCTCTCCCCCCTCTCCCCTCTCCCACTCACTCATGGCAGCAGTGGAAGCAGCAGCAGGAGGAGGGGCGGCGGTGGAGGGCGGCAGTGGGGGCGGCGAGGTGCTGATGACAGTGGCGCCGTATGCGGCGGAGGTGGTGGCGGGGCGGCCCGACGGTGACGGCGGACCCCCAGCAGCAGCAGGAGCAGTGGTGGGGGTGCTGGGGTCGCGGCTGGACGGCAACGGGTGGGGTGGCATGCGGCGGGGGG
>Ga0066256_1001294_pt1 | contig 12276 bp, 14 predicted proteins | sample ThiBio_1000_biof_FD_87107 | JGI IMG/M metagenome (GOLD analysis project Ga0066256, IMG submission 87107) | Wastewater bioreactor microbial communities from Cape Town, South Africa - Thiocy_expt_1000_biof (version 2) | ecosystem: Engineered > Bioreactor > Thiocyanate-remediating >...
CCGTAACTGTCAAAAACGCTTCCGGGGCTGGTGTAATGATTAACAATTTCAACTTTTTCCGGCGCGATTTTTTGAATATAGGTTTTAGTTTCAGCAAAGATGCCTTTGTCGTTTGTAACGATTTTGTTGAAATCGGCGCTGAGCAAATCGCGCAGAATGCTGTTGGTTTTATTCTGCTCGCTAAGAATTTTGGCGGGAGCCACGGCGCCACGCAAGTTTTTCTCGATGGTCTTCCAGGTTTCTGTAAGATTGGTAAGGTCCTCATATAATTCAGCCGTGTTTTTACCTTCGGCGGCGGTTCTCACAATTACCCCGAAATTTTTTGGCTTAACTGCTTCAATTATTTTTTGAAGCCTTTTGCGTTCTTCGGAAGAATGGATTTTTTTGGAAACCGCTACAATATTGTTGAAGGGAGTGATCACCACAAACCTGCCGGGCAACGACAATTCGCAACTCAGCCTCGGCCCTTTAGCTGCTATCGGTTCTTTTAAAATCTGAACCAAAACATGGGGCTTGCCGCCCAGCACTTCGTTGATCTTCCCGGTTTTCACAATTTCAGGTTCCACCACAAATTTTGAAAAATCCACCGGGTTTTGGTCGGTAGCATTCATTGCTAAATTTGTGAATTTCAAAAGTGATTTTGCGTAAGGGCTTAAATCAGTATAATGCAGAAAGGCATCTTTTTCAAATCCAACATCTATAAAAGCAGCGTTTAACCCAGGGATTAATTTTTTTACTTTTCCAAGGAACAAGTCTCCTACGGCAAAGCGTGCATCATTTTTTTCGCTGTGCAGCTCTACCAGCTTTTTATCTTCCAATAACGCTATTTCCACGCCTGTGGGGGCACCGTTAATAATAATTTCTTTGTTCATTCAATCACCAGTCAAATAGTAAATACCTGCGTGAAGTTTTACGGTTGTTTATACAGCGGCATGTGTGGAATTTTGTTTATTATATGGCAAAGAGTACAGTTGGGTTTGTACACAATTTTGCATAAAACAACCGGAAATAAAAAATATTATGAATAGTGTGTGCACGTTTGTCACACACCATCCACAACGCAGTCATAAAAAGTGTAAGTAAAAAACTTATTTCTTTTTCTTATGACGGTTTTTTCTTAGTCTTTTTTTACGTTTGTGCGTCGCAATTTTATGACGCTTTCTTTTTTTACCGCAAGGCATAATTAATAATTTTAATAATTTGTTTTTAAATATTTTTTGAATGTCTTTTCAGGTCACCGCCGGTACATGCATCAGTTATCCTGCCTGCCCGACCGATCAGGCAGGTTGCACGCCTGAATTGTGGCACAGTTACCGGCTTTCCTATTATTTTTTCAAATCCGAAATTCTTTTATCTATTTCGGATTTAATATCAGGTCTTTTTATCGTGGCCGAGGCTTTACTATAATAAGTAATCGCCGAGGCTTTGTCACCTTTTTTCTCAAATAAATCTCCCAGTAAAAGCAGGGCTTCTGCGTTATCCGGCTGTAGCCTGCTTACGGTTAATAATCTTTCCTGCGCCTTTTCATCCTGGCCACTCATCAGCGAACCCATTGCCAGCGTCATTTGGGCATATACGTTTGTGCTGTCCCTTTCAGTTACCTCCCTTACTTTATTTATGCCTTCCATGGGCATTTGGGAGATGCCGCCAAAAAGATAAGTGGCGCCTACGCCTACTTTGGAGGAATCATTATCTGGATTCAAAATCAAAGATCTTTCAAACAGGTCTTTACTCTGTAAGGCCATCCACCTTCTTAATTCCGGATCATGCTGTTGCTGTAACCCGTTTAAAAGTAAATGGCCTGCAAAGGTGAGACTTTTTTCTGAATTTTCCAATCTTGCTGCCTCGGCAGTATACCAGGAATAAGGAATAAAGTTCCTGCCGCTATCCCTCCAAAAGTTAGCAAGCTGGTGAAAAACATGAATTTGCTGGTCTTTTACATCGCCACGGGTGATTGATTTTTCGAGCAGGTCGAGTCGTAAACCCTGTTCGGCAGGCAGTTCTTTTTTTGCTGCTATTAACAGGCTATCAATTTGAACATTGGACACTAAGTATTGATTATCAGCAGTTTTAGCGGAATGGTCGTGGCCGTCGTCAGGACCGTGTTCGGTTTTATGAACTGTTTTTCCAAACGCAAAAAGCAGTACTAACGCTGCTACTGCAACGACTATCGTAATATATTGGGGTCTCTTCACAATCAGATATTAAAATGACTGCAAATGTAACCCCTGCACAATAAAAAAGTTCAGATTTTTTATTTTAACAATGCCCGAAAAAGCTTCCTGAACGGATAAAACCAGTGAGGGGCATCCGAATTTAATCATCCGCATCCTCTCCGGGCCCCTGATCAGGTTTGGGTTCTTTAAGTTTTTTTACTTCGGCGGTAAACTCTTTTGCAGGCTTAAAAGCGGGTATATAATGCTCGGGTATATGAACGGCAACATTTTTTTTAATATTACGGCCAATTTTAGCAGCCCTTTTTTTTGTGATAAAACTCCCAAATCCTCTGATATAAATGTTTTCTCCCGAAGCAAGTGTGTCTTTTACCTCTTTAAACATGGTTTCAAGTGTCACTAAAACATCTACCTTCGGTATGCCTGTTTTATCCGAAATTTTGTTGACAAGATCAGCTTTGCGCATAATTACTTAGATTAAGGTTAATGAAATAGTCGAATTTTCGATAATCGGCTTATAACTCCTTTATTTTTATATTTTTATATCAATTTTTAATCCAAACTCATATATATATCTAAATATTTTTTAAATTTTGACAAATTTAATACATAAAAATCTGTTTACCAACCAATTTACGACTAAATTACTCTCCTGGAATCATAAACACAACAAAAGAACAATGCCATGGAAGGGCGAAACAGACCCATACAAAATATGGCTGAGCGAAATAATTCTGCAGCAAACCCGCGTGGAACAAGGCTTAAAATACTACGAAAATTTTTTGTTCAATTTTCCTGATATCAATAAGTTAGCAACTGCCAGCGAAGCGGATGTTTTTAAATTATGGGAAGGCCTTGGCTATTATTCCCGCTGCAGGAATTTGATTGCAACGGCAAAACTCGTTGCACAGGAAGGAAAATTCCCCGATTCTTACGAAGATATCCTTAGGCTCAAAGGCGTAGGGCCGTACACTGCCGCAGCGATTGCCTCATTTGCCTTTAATTTGCCACACGCGGTAGTTGACGGAAATGTGTTTCGGGTACTTTCTCGGGTTTTTGGCATAAAAAAGCCGATAGACAGCACCGAAGGCAAAAAATATTTTACCAATTTAGCAAACCAACTCCTTGACAAAAAAAAGCCGGGCGAGTACAACCAGGCAATTATGGATTTTGGAGCAACAGTTTGCAAACCGCTGGTGCCGCTTTGCGAAACCTGTGTTTTTAAAAAAGATTGCGTGGCTTTCAATACCAACCGCGTAAGTACGTTGCCTGTTAAAGAAAAAAGGGTACAGCAAAAAACAAGGCATTTCTACTTTTTTGTGATCAGTTATAAAAATTGGGTCTTTGTACGTGAACGGACTGATAAGGACATTTGGCGGCATCTTCATGAATTTGCTTTGATTGAAACCCTTCAGTCAGAAGAAACAGAGCGGGTGATAACAACAGCTATTCAAAATCGCTGGTTCCAAAAAGAATCTGAAGTAAAAAGCATCAGCGAAACATTTACCCAAAAACTTACCCATCAAACTATAAAAGGCATTTTTATAAAAGTACAGGCGGAAAAAAGACCAGCCCTGAAAGGATTCAAACAGATCGAAAAGGAGGAATTAAAAAAGCTGGCTTTCCCTAAAATGCTCAACGAATATCTTGGTAAAAAATATCTTTGAGATTATTTTTTTATCAATCAGATAAAAAATTTAATTTTAGTTGGAACTTTGGCAGTCTATACCCTGCGAAAAAGATAAATACAAATTATTATGAGAGGCGTTAACAGAGTCATGTTGATTGGAAATTTAGGAAAGGATCCGGATGTACAATTGCTTGAAGGAAATATTGCGGTTGCAAAATTTCCGTTAGCAACTACCGAAACTTTTAAAGACAGAAGTGGTAAACTTGTTTCGCAAACCGAGTGGCATACGGTTGTTTTATGGCGCGGACTTGCGGAGTTGGCGCAAAAATTTTTACATAAATCAAGCCTTGTGTATATTGAAGGGCGCCTGCGTACACGCAGTTGGGATGATAAGGATGGCGTAAAAAAATATGTAACAGAAGTTGTAGGCGAAAACCTCATCATGCTGGATAAAAAAACAGAGGGCATTCAGCACGATGAACCGGATAACAGCGGGCGACAAGATACGAGCGGGATTGATCCGATTTCTTATTAAAATTATGATCAGTTCATTTTTTTCACTAAATCACAAAATTTGGGCACCGATTATTTTTCTTCTTTTATAAATCTATTAGTATTAGCGCAATTATCAGAGGGAACCCTTAACACCACTTTGTTGCTGGTGGGTTTAGGGGTGCTTATTGTTTCTTCATTTGCCATTTCAGGCACACAAGCTGCCATCTTCTCACTGGAAGAGAACGACGTGGACGTTTTAAAAACCAAACAAAAAGCATCGGCAAAACAAATCTTAGAACTTTTGCGCGAACCTAAAACCGTTTTTGCATCTATGCTGATCGCAAAAACACTGGTAAATATTTGTATTATTGTTTTGGCAAATTATCTTATCAATCAATATGTGCCGGATCAATATTTACACGGATGGTATTTTATAGCGGCAAAATTTTTCCTGATTGCTTTACTGTTATTGTTTCTGGTGGAAATTTTCCCGCGTGTATGGGCGGCTCAAAATAACCTGCGATTTGTTTATGAATGGCCTTTTCTTATATTAATTGTACGATCTTTTCATTTTTTATTTGGAAACGTAAGCCGCGCGTTGGTTTCGTTTGCCGAAAGCCTTGGGCGCGGGGTGGGTGCAAACCGTTCAGAAGAAAATAATATGTTGCAACTGGATCAGGCCATCGATATCCAGAGTGATGATGAAGTATCCCCGCAGGAAAAAGACATCATGAAAGGTATTGTGAAGTTTGGGAAAATTTCTGTGAAAAAAATCATGCGCAGCAGGTTATATGTAAGTGGTATTGATTATGAAATGCCCTTTGATAAAGTGATTGAAAGGGTCAACGAAGTACAATATTCGCGATTGCCCGTTTACAAGGAAAGCCTTGATGAAATTGCCGGAGTTTTAAACACGAAAGACCTTGTACCACATCTTTATAATAACGATGCAAACTTTGACTGGCGCTCAAAAATTCGTCCGCCATATTTTATTCCCGAATCGAAACTAATAGAAGACCTGCTTGCTGATTTTCAGGAAAAGCGGATTCATTTTGCAATTGTTGTGGATGAGTTTGGCGGCACCAGCGGCATTGTAACTATGGAAGATATTATTGAAGAAGTGGTGGGTGATATTAAAGATGAATTTGATGACGATGAAGAACCAGAAAACAAAATTGATGAAAACACTTATGTTTTTGAGGGGCAAACCATGTTGAACGATGTGTGCAAAGCTATGAAGCTGCCTGTTGATACCTTTGAGCCGATAAGCGGCGAAAGTGAATCGCTTGGCGGGCTGATTAATGAACTCTCGGGAGAACTACCACAGGCAGGCGACGTGGTTTCTTCAGGCGATTTTGAATTTACAGTTTTGGAAACTGAAAAAAACAGGCTGAAGAACGTGAAGATCACGATCAAATAATTTAATAATCTCTACCCGGCCCAAAAAGCGCTTTACCTGCCCTTGCTCCGGTGTGTTTTTCGTGATCAACAGTGATAACCCCGTTCACCAAAACGTAATCAAACCCCTTGGAGTACGCATGGGGTTTTTGATAGGTTGACATGTCAGCAACTTTGGCTTCGTCAAAAATAACGATATCGGCTGCCATACCTTCATTCAATAAACCACGATCTTTTAATTGAAATTTTTGCGCTGGTAACGAAGTCATACGGCGGATTGCTTCTTCCAGCGAAATCACTTTTTCCTCACGTACATATTTCTTGAGCACCCTTGCGTTAGTGCCGTAACCCCGCGGATGCGGCATACCGCTATTGAATACCCTTATACTGGCATCGCTGGCAAACATGTTGAAAGGATATTTCATAATATATTCCACATCTTCTTCTCCCATTCCATGAAAAACGGCGCCTGCACCACCGTTCATTTGCAGGTCGATCACTGTGAGCGCTTCTTCTTTCGCTTTATGTTTACGGCCCATCATGCGGTTTATTTCTTCAATGCTTTTGCCGTTGTACTCAGGATTGGGCCGGTAGCTGGCCACTACTGCATAACTGAAATGTTTGATCTTTCTTTTCTTTAGCCTTTTCAACATATAATCCACAGCATATTTTTTTACTTCAGGCCTTTGCAGGCGCGCGCGAACGCTGTCCCGTCCGTCGGCCAGTAATTCATCAGGCAGCAGCGTGCTGATAGAAGTGCTGCTTGCGGTATAAGGATATTGATCAATGGTAACATCGAGGCCTTCTTCACGCGCTTTTTGAATCATTGCCACAGTTTCTTTGCTGCGGCCCCAGTTATGTTGCCCGCTAACTTTAAAATGCGATATTTCAACCGGAATATTGGCTTCCCTGCCAATTGTGAGCGCCTCGTTAATGGCAGGCACAACTTTGTCGCCTTCATCACGCATGTGGCTTGCATATACGCCATTATATTTAGACGCTACTTTAGCAAGCGCTACAATCTCCGGCGTTTTGCTATAGGTACCGGGAATATAAATTAGACCTGTTGATAAACCTACGGCGCCATCGCGCATGGCTTTATCCACCAGCGCTTCCATTTGCTGCAATTCCTGCGGCGTAGCATCGCGGTTAGCCCTGCCCAAAACGGCCGCTCGCACATCATTATGCCCGATGAGGCTGGCAACATTTACTGAAAGTTTGAAGGAGTCGATCCAGTTGAAATATTTACCAAGATTAATATTTGATGAGCCGCAATTACCCGCAATCACCGTTGTGACGCCATCATAAATAAAATTTTTCGCCTCCGGCTCTGCCTTTTCATCACCTTCAATATGTGTGTGTACATCAATAAAACCGGGCGCTACCATCAGCCCCGTGGCATCAATAGTACGGGTTCCTGAAAAAGGAATGTTTCTGCCTGTGGCAATAATCTTACCATCTTTTACAGCAACATCGCCGTAAAACCAGTTGTTACCGGTACCGTCTAAAATTTTTCCATTGCGAATAAGGATGTCGCAATTTTTATTTTGTGCAGAAACAAAAAAGGGAGTTACAAAAAGTAAAAAAACTGAAAGTTTACGCATGGCAACAAAATACAAAAAAGATATAATTCTCAGCAGAAAATTTTGAGTAAGGAGTGCCAACCTCGCCTTTCGCACACTTCAGTTAGCGGAAGCTATGTAGCCTCCGGAAATTTTAACGAACCCCGGTAAAAATGTTACCATCCTTGCGTCCAATAAAATAAATAAAAAGTTTTAGGGCTTCCACCGAACAACAAAACTAATAGTAAGGACTGATTAATAAATAAATAACCGGGCCTGTTAAGGATACGTAAAACCAAATTGGCCAGGTAACCTTTGCGATTTTTTTGTGCACCGTGTACTCACCAATTAATGCCCGATAAGCAGTGAAAAGAATGAATGGCAAAATGATAGCCGCTAAAACAATATGTGTAATTAATATGAAAAAGTAAAAATAGCGCATGCCGCCTTCGCCGCCGAATTTTGTATCGCCCGCTAAAAGATGGTGCGCCACATAGCTCAATAAAAATAATACCGAAAGCCCCATTGCAACCAGCATGATCTTTTTATGCAAATTATAATTACCGTTTTTTACCGCGACCAATGCCGCTACGAGCAGTATGGTTACGATTGAATTGATTACAGCGTTGATGGTTGCAAAAATGTGTACATCAAATCCTAAGTCAACATTGAGCTTTGTGCGGCCAAGCGCAGCGATTAATAAAAAAATAACTACAGAAAAAGAATAGATCAAAAGCTTAGCCTTCCTGTCGTTCTTCTGTAACATTGGTTTCAACATTCTTTTTCTTTTTAAACATGATTAAAAAAATACCTACGCCCATTGCGGTAATTAAAAAAACAATGGCCAGGAGGTTAAGTTTATCAGCCAGCACACTTTTTTTATTTGGGTTTTTTTCAAGCGTCAGCAGCACAAGGTCTTTTGAAAGCCGCCTGATGTCAGCAGAATCTAACCCGTGATAGTAACCCCTGATATTTCTTGAACTGTCGATCAACACAAAATGATCGGTATGAATAAAACTGGTGTCGATGCCCTTGCCATCAATTACCGCCAGTTTCATATCATTGAGTGCAAGATCATAAATCGTTTTTTTATCGCCCGTGAGCAGGTCCCACTGTTCCGGATTGATCTGAAACCTGTCTGCCCATTCTTTCAGGCGCGGAACAGAATCTCTTTCGGGATCAATTGAAAAAGACACGAACTGCACGTTATGATTGGTTTTATCACCAACACGTTTTGCGTTTGTGATAGACTCCTGCAGCTTTTTCATATTCATGGTGAGCGGCGGGCAAATGGTGGGGCAGTGTGTAAAAAAGAAATCGGCAATGATAATTTTATTACGGTATTTATCCAGTGTTACAGTTTCGCCAAACTGGTTGGTTAGCGAAAAATTACTGAGCTTATGCCAAATCGTATCGGCAACATTTTTGCCACGCCGTTGATTTTCCACAACGCTATCCGGAAGAAAGTGACGGGGCATTTCAGTGGCCGAACCGCTGAATTGCCTCATTATCAGGTAACAAATGAGGGGAAGTAATAGTGCCAGCAACATTGCCAGCAAGGCTCTTTTATTCAATGCTAATTCTTTTGTAAGGTCAGAATAATCCGGCAAAAGTCGTGATTATTTTTTATGTTTCAACAGCCGTTGTTGTAAGCCCCGCAAAACCTTTATTATTTTTTAGTTTGAAAATAATAAAGATTGGTATCAAAGCATCGCCCGGCCGCTCAATTCTGAAAACCGCGGTGGTTTCAAAATGCTCTTTTAAAAAATGTTGTAATTCAAGAAATCTCTCTGCGTTTTTGTTGAGTAATTCATCGGGGCCGCCGAAAGCTAAATAGTTTTTAAAACGTGAAAAAAAATCGTGCGGGGGAATGTTTTTTACGAATTGTTCTTCAGTATTTGTGTAAGAAGAGAGAAAGTCGGGAATTTGATTTTCGTCCGAAACATCAATAGCAAAGGGCTTCACAGGGTATTCGCCTTCTGAAAAATACATCAGGCCGTGTATTTTCTGCAGTAAATCTTCAAAAACCTTTTGCATTAACTCATCAATCTTAAAACCTATCCCGGTTGTTAACGGGGAACAAATCAGAATGGCCTTTTCGCGCCGCCCATGCCCGGCATCATTTTACCAAAAGCGCCCATCTTGTTCATATTCTTCATCATGTCGCGCATTTGTTCAAACTGTTTCATAAAGGCGTTCACTTCAGCAATATCTTTGCCGCAACCCGCTGCGATGCGTTTGCGCCGGCTTCCGTTGATCAGGTCGGGATTTTCGCGTTCGGCGGGTGTCATTGAATCAATGATCGCCTCAATACCTTTAAAACTGTCATCGCTGATGTCGAGGTCTTTGATCTGTTTGCCAACGCCGGGGATCATGCCAAGCAAATCTTTCATATTGCCCATCTTTTTAATCTGCTGCAACTGTTGTTTAAAATCAGCAAAATCAAATTTATTTTTACGAATCTTTCCTTCCAGTTTTTTCGCCTGCTCTTCGTCAAACTGCTCCTGCGCTTTTTCAACGAGCGAAGTAATATCGCCCATGCCCAAAATACGCTGCGCCATTCTTTCGGGATAGAAAACATCCAGCGCATCCATCTTTTCACCATTACTTACAAACTTAATGGGCTTGTTTACGGTGTATTTAGTGGAGATAGCAGCACCACCACGCGTATCGCCGTCTAATTTTGTAAGCACAACGCCGGTAAAATCGAGCTTATCATTAAATGCCTTAGCGGTGTTTACGGCATCCTGCCCCGTCATGCTATCCACCACGAACAAAATTTCCTGGGGGTTAACGGCGTTTTTGATATTCGTAACCTCCGCCATCATGCCTTCGTCAATGGCAAGACGGCCGGCGGTATCTATAATTACAACATTTTTATTTTTACTTCTTGCTTCGGCAACCGCGTTTTGCGCGATTGACACCGCATCTTTATTTTCCGGTTCAATGTGAACGTCAACATTGATCTGCTCGCCTAATACGCGCAGTTGTTCCATGGCCGCAGGACGATAAATATCGGCAGCAACCAACATGGGTGAAAAACCTTTTTTGCCTTTCAGATAATTGGCAAGTTTACCGCTGAAAGTGGTTTTACCGCTACCCTGCAAGCCGGCAATTAAAATTACCGCAGGATTTCCTTTGGCATTGAAAGTTGCTTCCTCGCCACCCATCAGTTCAGTAAGTTCGTCCTTCACAATCTTCACCATTAACTGGCCGGGGCTGATGGCGTTGATTACTTTTTCGCCAACGGCTTTATCCTTGATCTTATCAGTAAATTCTTTGGCAATTTTATAATTCACATCCGCATCCACCAGCGCACGGCGAATTTCTTTTACCGTGGTTGCTACATTCAAATCCGTAATTCTTGCCTGTCCTTTGAGGTTTTTAAACGCACTATCTAATTTATCCTGTAGGTTATTAAACATTTTTCAGAAATATTTTCAATTTTTAAGGCTGCAAATATACTGTTTTATGAGGGACGGGATGAAGCGATCCTCAAAATACGGCAGAACGATGTGATTTCATAAAACCCTGCAAAAATGGCCATCAAATGGCCACTAATCGAATGAGTTTCAACCGATAAAAAAAATATTTTGAATGTATTATAATTTCTCTATTATTGCACACGGCAGTACCACATTTTTTTATTGCCGTAGCATGATATGAGTAAACAGAAATTTACGTTAGAGTACCCGGTGCGCAGTTCACCAAATATACTTTTTGAATTTTTAGCCACTTCTAACGGATTAGGTGAGTGGTTTGCTGACACCGTAGATGAGCAGGGTGCAACTTTTACTTTCGGTTGGAACGGAAGTTATGAAGATGCTGAAGTTATTGAGCAGGAGGAAGAAAAATTGATCCGGTTCAGATGGGATGGAGCGCCTAAAGAGGAGTATTTTGAGTTCAGGATTGATAAATCTGAAATCACGAACCAGACTATTTTGGTTATCACAGACTTTGCAGAAAAGAAAGATATTAAGGATCAAACCCAGCTTTGGGACTATCAGGTGAAAGACCTGTTTCACAGGATCGGGGCATAATCCCGCAAGTTTTTTCGTTAAAGCATAACCCTCGCCTGAGGGTTATTTTCGTTTTATCATCTTTGCCTGAATGATTGTCACATCTTTTAAAGGCCGGTCTTTGTCAGCGCCTTTGCTGGTAGGGACGGCGGCAATGCTGTCAATCACATTTAAACCATTTATAACTTCACCAAAAACGGTGTAAGCCTGATCCAGATGCGGTACGCCGCCGAGGGTTGTATAAACCTGCCGGTAGTTTGCAGGAATTTTTCTGCCCTTCAATCTTTTTATTTCAAGCGAATCGAGTTGAGCGGTGGTAAACACCCTGCCCTGCGTTAAATAAAACTGGCTGGCGCTGCTTGCTTTTTGGGGATTCACGTCATCGCCCTCACGCGCGGCGGCAATTACTCCTTTTTTGTGAAAGAGTTCCGGCCTGAACTCGGCGGGAATGGTGTAGTTTGGCCCGCCTTCGCCCAAAGGCTTGCCCGGCGCGGCATTGCGGCTATCAGGATCGCCGGCCTGGATCATAAATTTATTAATGACACGATGAAACAAAATGCCATCATAATACCTGCTTTTTACCAGTTTAATAAAATTGTCCCGATGAAGCGGCGTTAAATCACTTAAACGAACAGTAATATTTCCCATTGATGTTTGAAGCTGTACATCTTTTCTTTTGTCAGCATGGGTAACACGCGATGAACTGCATGAAATAAAAACCGACACCATAAAAAATGCGGGCAATAACTTTTTTACCATCATCAAAGTTTGTTCAAAAATAAACAGTTTAACCAATCATATTACTGGCAGGCTATTTGCAAAATGTTGTATTAAAAAACCCATGCACATGAAACGAAGCACGATAATTTTTTCTCATCCCGATAGTAATCGGGAGGGAATTTATATGCAGAGTTCCATCCGACCATCAAAAACAATAAAAAATTTACGGATGAAACGAATATTTTTGATTGCAATCATTGCCGGTATTTCAGGTTTTC
>Ga0066256_1004545_pt1 | contig 12275 bp, 16 predicted proteins | sample ThiBio_1000_biof_FD_87107 | JGI IMG/M metagenome (GOLD analysis project Ga0066256, IMG submission 87107) | Wastewater bioreactor microbial communities from Cape Town, South Africa - Thiocy_expt_1000_biof (version 2) | ecosystem: Engineered > Bioreactor > Thiocyanate-remediating >...
ATTTTTAGTTTGGAACCTTGATCCGCAAAGGCTTTCGCGATATTCGGCGCTCACCTGCAGGGTGACTTCACTGCAAGGTTAAAAAACTCCCTACGCTCTCCTGCCACCCTCAGGTTTTCGCGAGCGGCAGGCGTATAAGCACACTCAACCCTCCGCCCTGCTCGTACCTGGCGGCGATCCTGCCGCCATCCACAAGGACCCCGCGATCGGCGAGGGCAAGGCCGAACCCGTGCCCGCCTTCCTCGAAGAAGTGGGCTTCGGCCGGACGCCTCGCCACCCGGAGCGCCTGAAGCATCTCAAAACTGTTCGCTGGCGGTACTGCGGGATCATCGAGCGCATGCATGATGAAGGTTGGCGGTGTCTCGGGTCCGACATGCGCCGCAGGTGATCGCCGGGCCACCTCGGCTGTTGTCGGACTGTCGCCAAGCAGGCGCGCTCGGGAATCCGCGTGCGTCACCGGTGGTGACATGCTGATGACGGGGTAGATTAATCCGGCCACGAGCGGCCGGGCATCGAGACGATCGATCGAATCCCGCGGGGCATAGACCGACTGGTTAAAGTCCGTCGCAAGGGTCGCAGCGAGGTGGCCACCCGCCGAGAAGCCGATTACCGACACTTCCGCCGCGTCAAAACCATAAGTGCCGGCTGCAGACCGGACAAGCCGCATTGCGCGCTGGGCATCCTGCAGCGGCACGTCCGACCTGTTGGCCCAGCCTTCTCCCGGAAGGCGATGCACGAGGACGAGAGCTGAGCTCCCCCGTCCGGCCGATCCTCGGCGCCGACCTGCCGCTGATCGACGACGCCGTCACCGTCGAGCAGTTGCTGGCGCACACCTCGGGTATCGGCGACTACCTCGACGAGTCCGACGACTGGGACGCCAGCGACTACGTCCTGCCCGTCCCGGTGCACACCCTGGCCACCACGTCCGGCTTCCTGCCCCTGCTCGACGGCCACCCCCAGGCGTTCCCGCAGGCCACAGATCGAGGCTGGGCGCCTCGTTCCACGCCGCCGGTATAGGTCGCGGGGGCATCTTGAACTGGGCTGAGGCCGGAGAGGCTGAGCCTGCGGCAAAGGTCGCCAGTCCGCCAAGCCCGGCGAGGAAAAGCCGCCGATCGCAGGCGCGGAACCTCGTTTTTTCAGGCATTGGGCCCCGTCTCCTCTCGCTCCCGGAAAGCTCGTTGGCGAACTTTCGGTTCTTCTAATCTCTGCATATCCCGGTAATCGATTGCAAAGCAAGCCCATCTGGAAAGGGTGTCGACAGGAAAACTGACTGTTCTCCAAGGCTGGAGTGAAGACCGTTCATAGGGGAACGAAGCTGTAAGTCCGAACAGAGGCGCGGCACCAAGCCAAAGCGGCGCAAGGCCTAAGCGATTCGATCGCAATCGACACCGATTCGGGCCTTTATGGCGCGCCTTTGTACGCTCTTCCCAATTCTGAGGCGTCGCATTTGTGACTTTGGGGCGCCGCGCATCTTTTGCCGGGATTCCCCCATTTGGCGCTCCGGCCATGGTGCGTGTCTCTGCTGCTTGCCAACCATTTTTTACGATGATAGGAGGAATGAAATCGATTACATAATATGGGGAGGGTATGATGCAAACCGAGTTTGCTGAGTTTCTGGGCACCGCGCATCGCCCAATGCGCACATGGATGCTGAGCTGTGTCGCAACGCTGGCTCTGGCCGCAGGGACGGTGCCGGCTGTCGCGCAAGAGGCCGCCGAGGGCGAAGGCCAATCGCAAGATATCATCGTCACTGCGCTCAAATCTGGTGAGCAGAAGCTGGATCGTACGCCAATCGCGATTCAGGCCTTTTCCGATGAGACACTTCAAACGCGCGGGATCAAGGATGGGTCGGATCTCATCCAGATGATCCCCGGTGCGTCGCAGGCGCAGGAGATCGGTGCCTGTTATCGTATCTTTTCCTTCCGCGGCTCCGGCGCAGGCGGCGGCGCTTCGGCCACAGGCGGAGGCTGATCCGGCGGCATCTGCTGCGCGCCCTTATACATGTCCTTTGGCACGCCATGCTCGACGCCGGGCACACCTTCCGGGAAGACGGGCTTGCGCTCCCCGGGCAGCTTTTTCTTGGTGTCGAACCAATCCATCATGTCGGTCGGATCGAAATTGCCACTGGAACAGCCAGCGAGCGCGACCGAAATCGCGGCAAGGACGGTGGCGGCAATCAGGCGTTGCGAGCGGCGCATCGATATCTCATTTGAATTCTGGGTTGTCCGGACATGATCCAGTCCGGACAACCAAACTTGTCCCGGAAAGAGTGTGCCCTACTGGTCTTAACTTTTCGCAGCCGGCGGCAGCAAAGCCTGCAGCGCTTCGGCGCGGCTGCGCATGCTTGCGGGCGTGCGGGCATCGTTGCCGATCATGTCCAGCCACTGACGGGCGGCGACGGCATCGTTCGCGCGCCATGCCGACAGCGCAAGAAGCTCGCGCGCGGTATGGCGGTAGGTGCGACCTTCGCCGGGTGCCGGGTCAAGCCGCCGACGCCTGGCGGCATAGGGCTCGGGTTCGATCAGGAGGCCGCCCGCCCGCATCCGCGCCCGATCCTGCTCCCCACTCCACAACGAGGTATCCGCGATGATGGCGTCATAGAGCTTGCCCGCTGCCTGCGGATCGCGCGTGGCAGCCTCCGCAGCAGCGCGAAGCCGCGCCAGCCCGCGATAGCCCTTCGCCCCTTCGGTGGCGATCTTGGAGAAAGCCGCTTCCGCTTCGGCGCTCTTGCCCTGCTCGGCCAGGCTGACGGCCGCCTCGAAGGCCGAACCGGCCTCGGCCGCTTTCTGAGCCTCCAGGTACTGGTAGCCACGCCAGCCGCCGACGGCGGCAACGACCAGAATCGCGGCCGCCACGATGAAGATGGAATAGCGATCCCACAGCTTCTTGAGCTGCTCCCGTCGCAATTCCTCGTCTACTTCATTAAATATTTCAGACACTTAATCGTCCCGCCCGGCATGTTTGGAAGAAACTGTGAAACGCCGCCGTCCGCGCCTGTGCAGCGCGGCTCCCCGTTGTGACGGCGGCGATACAGTACCGGTATGGCGGCGGCAAGGCAAAGCCAGCCGGATCAGAGTGTTAACAGTGACCGGCACTCGCTACAGATCGAGGGGGGACCCACAGTCGTTCACGGAATGATCTTCGCAGGCGGACGCGCCGTCAGGCCGATGCCGGCCAGTTCTCAGGCCGGAGGGGGTGCAGCCGTAACGCTTGCGAAACACCCGGTTGAAATACGAGATGTCGTTGAAGCCGCAGGCCGCAGCAATGACGCTGATGGAGCGGCCCTTCGCCTCCGGATCAGCCAGCATCCGCGCCACCTGCGCCAGACGCAGATCGAGGACATAGGTCGAGAACTTCGCCCCCTCGGAGGCGAACAGCTTTCGAACGTAGCTCGATGAAATGCCCTGATGGGCCGCGATGTCCGCAAGGCAAAGCGCTGGATCGTCGATCTTGGCCAGAATGTATGCCTTGATCGCTGTCATGCGCGCACCGCGCACGGTGAAGACTTCCATGTCCATCCGACGTCATCCCAAGACGAGGCGAAGGCCGCCTCATGGATATGTCGCTGACAGAGCGTGACAGGTTCAAATCCCTCGAGCGTAACCGAAGCCGATGCGCATATGTCACAGTCTGTGGAAAGGCTCGCCAACCTGACTGATCAGCTAGGTCAGTCAGCGGCCCGAACTCGCTTACCGTCAGAACCACGACACCGCGCGAGACGAGAGGCCGCATCGCAGCGCCCAACCGCATCCTTTTTGAATCTCGAATTTATCCGCGTTCAATTATTTAACCCAGGACACATCCATGCGACGTTCCCCGACACTGGCTGCAATTCTCGCAGCATCGTCTCTGACCGTTTCGGCCGGATCGCTCTCAGCGGCCGATCTGGCGCCGAGGGTCTTCACCAAGGCGCCGGTCCCGGTTTCGGCTTACGACTGGTCCGGGTTCTACATCGGCGGCCATCTCGGAATGGCGGGCAGCAAAACCTGCTTGAACCAAGTGTCCCCCACGGCTTTTGCACCCGATACCGGCTGTCAGAGCGCCCACGGCGTTCTTGGCGGTGGTCAGATCGGCTATAACATCCAGTATTCCAACTTCGTCTTCGGCGCGGAATTTTCCGCGAGCGGTCTTGATGTCGCCGGGCGCCACACGCCGCCCGCGGGCACCAACAACGACAATCTTGAAATCACCGCCGACACCGGTGCGCTGCTGATGCTGACAGGCCGCGCCGGCATGACCTGGAACAACAATATCCTGGCTTACGTGAAGGGCGGCGGCGCATGGACCCGCAACAATTATTCCTTCATCGAAAACAACCAGCCGACCATTAACGTCAGCGCCTCGCGCTCCGGATGGACGATCGGCGGCGGCGTCGAATACGGGTTTCACCCGAACTGGACGCTCGGCATCGAATACAATCACGTCGATTTCGGAAGCAGCGACCTTACGCTACAGCCGGGCTGGATCATCGCAGCCGATCAGAAGATCGACATCGTGACAGCGCGGATCAACTACCGCTTTGCGCCCGGCTGGAGGGCGTTCTGAAGCGAAAAGCATTCGGACGTAGATAATTAAAAAAGCCCGGCATCATCGCCGGGCTTTTGCTTGCAGATCTCAGGCTTTCGGCTTCACGCCGTAAACGTGTTCCGGCCCCGGGAAAGCGCGGGAGCGAACCTCGTTCGCGTAGTCCTGAATGGCGGCCTCGATGCCGGGGCCGAGATTGCCGTAACGCTTGACGAACTTCGGCACCCAGGGCGACAGCCCGAGCATATCTTCGAGCACCAGCACCTGACCGTCGCAGGCATTGCTCGCACCGATGCCGATGGTCGGAATCGGAATGATTTGCGTGATGCGCTTTGCCAGTGGCTCGGCCACGGCTTCCACCACCACAGAGAAAGCACCGGCCTGCGCCACCGCAACCGCGTCGTCCTGAATCGGGCCGCCGTTGCCGCCCTGCTCCAGCTTGAGAGCCTCCTCCTTGCCCTGCGACTTGAAGGAACCGAGCGTGTTGATGGACTGCGGCGTGAGGCCAATATGCGCCATCACCGGAATGCCACGCGTGGTGAGAAATTCGATGGTCTCGGCCATACGCACGCCGCCTTCGAGCTTCACCGCGCCGCAGTGGGTTTCTTTCAGGATGCGTGCGGCGGAATGAAACGCCTGCTCCTTCGACGCCTCATAGGAGCCGAACGGCATGTCCACCACGACCAGCGCCTGCTTCGAGCCGCGCATCACCGCATGGCCCTGCAGGATCATCATCTCCAGCGTGACGGGAACGGTGGTTTCGAAGCCGTGCATCACGTTGCCGAGCGAGTCGCCGACAAGGATGACATCGCAATAGCGATCGACCAGCGCTGCGGTGTGGGCGTGATACGAGGTGAGCATCACGATCGGCTCACCGCCTTTGCGCTTGAAAATATCAGGCGCGGTCTTGCGCTTCACCGCTGTCTGCACGGACATATCTTAAACTCCAATCACAGGAACGCCGATTACGAGAGGATGGAATGCGAAGGCGAGCGCGGCATAGACCACGACGCCGACCGCAACCGCGATCAGATCGTTGCCCACCCCGCCGACAGGAATCGGCGGCGCGCCGGGGTCGGTTCGCCGCTTGAGGGAGATGCGGTCATAGACCGCCAAGGCCAGAACCGATCCGAACAGGATGATCGAGCCGAGATCGCCATTCGCCAGAAGATGCAGCAATGCCCAGAGCTTCACGCCCGCCAGCATCGGATGCTTGAGCTTCGAATAGATGTTGCCGCGAATATAGGACGCCACCACCAGAATGACCGCGGGCAGCATCAGGGCCAGCGTGATGTGCCGCATAGCCACCGGCGGATACCAGACGTTGATCCAGCCGGTCGCACGATAGAGGCTGAAGCCCCACGCGATCAGCGCGATCCCCGCGAGCGCCACCAGCGAATAGAGGATCTTGTAGCCGCCGTCGCCCAGCCGCGCGATCACCGACGCGCGCGTGGCGCGCAGGGTGGTGAGAACATGGATGCCGAGAAACAGCACCAAGCCGGCGATCAGGATCAACAAGCCCATCTGTCCCTCCCGCGTTGCGCGGGGCGCGGCCTTCAGGCCCGCGTCCGAAGCGTTTCCACCGTGCGTCCGATCCTGATAGGGTCCGGCTGCGCATTGCCCCGGTATCATTTTTATGACCCCGCGTGCAATGCCGCTGCTGCATCGCAACCCTGCCCCGGAAGTTCCTGCCAGCCTCATGAAATCACTTGCAATTGCTGCGCTTACGCTGGCCCTCATCACCTCGTCCTCCAATGCCCGCGCGGCCGAACCGTCCTGGCCGCCGAAAATCGTGAAGATCGTAGTGCCCTATGCGCCCGGATCGACACCGGATCTGGTGGGACGGATCGTGGCCGACGACCTTCAGGCGCGGCATCCCGGTGCAAGCTTTGTGGTCGAGAACAAGACCGGCGCGGGCGGCAATATCGGCACCGACGCGGTCGCGAAGGCCGCTCCGGACGGCGCGACGCTCGGCGTCAGCCTCGGCGGGCCGCTGGCGATCAACACGCTGCTGTTCTCGAAGCTGCCTTACAATCCGGCGAACGACATCGCGCCGATCACCATGCTCACCTCGCTGCCGAGTGTTCTGGTGGTGCCCGCCAGCCTGCATATCGACACGGTCGCGGACTTCGTCGCGATGCTCAAGCGCGATGGCTCCAAGCTCGCGTTCGGCTCGATCGGCGCGGGCTCGCTGTCGCATCTCACCATGGAAGCCATCGCCCAGCGCGCGGGCACCACCATGGTGCACATTCCCTATGGCGGCTCGCCGCAGGCGATGACCGCGATCATTCGCGGCGACGTGCAGGCCGCCTGCCTGCCCGCAATCTCAGTGACGCCGCAACTCGCATCAGGTCAGGTGAAGATTCTCGCGGTCGCGACCGCGCAGCGCTCACGCTTTCTGCCCGACGTACCGACGCTGAAGGAAAGCGGCATCGACGTCGAATCCGATGCCTGGAATGCTCTAATCGCGCCTGCGGGCACACCGCCTGCGATCATCACGCAGATCAACGACGAAATTCATGACGCAATGGCCAAGCCGAGCGTGCGCGAACGGCTAGAAACCCAGATGATCGAGCCATCGCTTTCGACACCCGCGGGTCTGCGCGCGCGGATGGACGCCGAGATCAAGCTGTGGTCCGATGTCATCAAGCGCGGCGATATCCGGATCAATTAACAATAAAAGCGAGGAGCGCCTCATGACTGACGCCGCATCATCTACCGTCGCTTTCGAGCGCAGCCACAACATCGTCATCGACGCTCCTGCGAAGGCGGTGTTCGACTACGTCACCAATCCGCAGTCCTGGCCGGAATGGCTCGCCGCGTCCCATCACATCGACAGCGAGAATCGTCCGCTCGAAACCGGCGAGACATTCCACGAGAAATGGCACATCCGCTCGGGTGAAGTCTCGCTCGACTGGATCGTGCGTGCCGCTATCAGCCCGAAGATATGGATCGTGCAGGCAGAAACCACGTTCATCGGCCCGATCGTGATTCAGTACACCTGCGAGGAAAAGGATGGTCGCACCACCTTCACCCGCACATTGCGCAATCCGGCGCGCAAGAAATTGCCGACGGACGAGCAGATCGCGAACATGGATGCCGAAGCCGCTGTCGGGCTCGCGAATATCAAGACCAATGTGGAGACACGCGTGCGCTGAACGGCGCCTGCCGTGTAAAGCCCCGGCAAAGACGTTCACGGCTTCGCCGGCAACTTCTCCGGCTCGAACACGCGGTTATCGATGTAGCGAATCGTCATTGGCTGCCCGACGATGGCATTGCCAAATCCCTTGGTCAGCGCAAAGGGCATGCAACCATCGAGCGATGCCGTGACTGCATTGAAGTAAATATCACGCAGGTGCTGCGACACGCCATCCGTTACGTAGGTGATCCGCGGCGGACCGATCAGGTCCCCGTCTCGCTTGAGCGAGAATCTGACTGACATCTCCAGTCCTTCGCGGGATGTCTCCTGTAACGGCGGCGTCCAGCAGGCGCGAAGCGCCATGAACAAATCGGCGATCGTGTTCAGCTCGTGATCGGGCTTGATGTAATCCGGCGCATTCTTTGCGTCCGGCCTGCTCAAAACCGTGACTTGCAATGTATCGCCAAGCAAATGACCGGCCCGCGGAACGCAAGGGCCATAACGAATCGAATTGCAGAAGGACCGCGAGTCGCGCAATCCGCTCGGTCTTATACCGCTCAACGGGCGCGAAATCTGCGACGCGCCACTGCGCTGATAGTCCAGGGCAACACTCCCCCTTGCCCCTAACGTGACCGCAGCAACCATGAACGCGATCGATACGCATCGTGACATGCGGACCTCAATGGCAAGCGCGGTCTTACGCCTTCTTCTTCACGTCCTTGACGGATGAGAACGCGATGCCTTCCGCACGCTCGCGGGTGTAGTCGAGATAGAACTGGTTCTTGGCGAGGAACACCGGATCGCCGTCGACGTCATCGGCGACGCCGGAATTGTTGGCCGCGACGAATGTCTCCAGCTTCTTGCGATCATCGGACGAAATCCAGCGCGCCAGTGAATATTCGCAGATTTCAAATTCCACAGGCAGCGAGTATTCCGCATCCAGCCGCGCCTTCAGCACGTCGAGCTGCAGCATGCCGACCACGCCGACCAGCGCGGGAGCGCCATCCCGCGGGCGAAACACCTGCACGACGCCCTCCTCGGGCATCTGCTGCAGGGCTTCCTTGAGCTTCTTGGCCTTCATCGCGTCGGTGAGCCGCACGCGGCGCAGGATTTCCGGCGCGAACGATGGCACGCCCACGAAGGTGATCTCCTCGCCTTCGGTCAGCGTATCGCCGATGCGCAGCGTGCCGTGGTTGGGAATGCCGACCACGTCGCCCGCGAAGGCTTCATCCGCAATGGCGCGGTCCTGCGCGAAAAAGAACTGCGGCGACGACAGGCTCATGTTCTTGCCGGTGCGCACCAGCTTGGCCTTCATCCCGCGCTGAAGCTTCCCCGAACACAGCCGCGCAAACGCAATGCGGTCGCGGTGGTTGGGATCCATGTTCGCCTGGATCTTGAACACGAAGGCGCTCATCTTGGCGTCGTCGGCTTCGACCTTGCGCTTGTCGGCATCCTGCGCGCGCGGGGACGGCGCGTAGCGGCCAAGCCCTTCCAGCAGATCGCCGACGCCAAAGTTGCGCAAGGCGCTGCCGAAGAACACCGGCGTGAGGTGGCCTTCGCGGAAGGCGTCGATCTCGAATGGCTTGCAGGCTTCCGACACCAGCGCTAGTTCTTCCTCAATCGCACTGGCATCGAGATTGGGATTGCGGCTGGCGAGTTCGGCAATCGCGATCTGCTCCGCCTGACCAGTCTTGGCGCCGCCGCCTTCCAGCAAGCGGATGCCGCCATTGAGAATGTCATAAGTGCCGGCGAAATCGCGGCCACGGCCCACCGGCCACGTCACCGGCGTGGTGTCGAGCGCCAGCGTCTTCTCGATCTCGTCCATCAGTTCGAACGGATCGCGGCTTTCCCGATCCATCTTGTTGATGAAGGTAATGATGGGAATGTCGCGCAGGCGGCAGACCTCGAACAGCTTGCGGGTGCGCGCCTCGATGCCCTTGGCGGCATCGATCACCATCACGGCGGAGTCGACCGCCGTCAGCGTGCGATAGGTGTCCTCGGAGAAATCCTCGTGGCCCGGCGTATCGAGCAGGTTGAACACCAGATTCTCGAACTCGAAGGTCATCACCGACGTCACGACGGAGATGCCGCGCTCGCGTTCGATCTTCATCCAGTCCGAGCGGGTGTTGCGCCGCTCACCCTTGGCCTTCACCTGCCCGGCAAGATTGATCGCGCCGCCGAACGGCAGCAGCTTTTCGGTCAGGGTGGTCTTGCCGGCGTCGGGGTGGGAAATGATCGCGAAGGTGCGGCGGCGCGCCACCTCCTCGGCGAGGGTGGCGCGCGCAGGGGATTCGGCGGAAACGGCGGTGTCGGTCATGGTGGCGAGCGTGTGGCAGGGAAACGCGGCAGGATCAAGGGACTCCAAGTTTCATGCACTTGCATCTTATTTTGACTTGTCCCATAATGTCTACGCGGGGACGGCCCCGCTTCACCCACATATCCGCAGGGACGACCCTGCTATGGAGAGAGCCATGGCATGGGCAATCCTGTTCGTCGCGGGTCTGATGGAAATCGGCTGGGCGATCGGCCTGAAATATACCGACGGATTTACCCGCTTCACCCCATCGGCCCTGACGCTTGTCAGCATGATCGCCAGCGTGCTCCTGCTCGGTGTCGCGCTCAAAACCCTGCCCGTCGGCACCGCCTATGCGGTCTGGACCGGCATCGGCACGACGGGAACCGCCCTGCTCGGCATCTGGCTGTTCGGCGAACCGGCCACGGCCCTGCGGCTGGCCTGTATCGGCCTGATCGTCGCGGGGATCATCGGACTGAAGGTCGTGACCTGATTATTGGCACGTGATCTTATCCGAAAACCGGTACCCGCTTTTCGGGATCATGCGCTAGCGCCACCCCGCGAGCGTCACCGCGAAATAGGTCGCGGCAGCCACGATTGCGGCGGCCGGAAGCGTGAAGATCCACGCCCAGACGATCGAGCCCGCCACGTTCCAGCGTACCGCTGAGACGCGGCGCGCGGCACCGACGCCGACGATGGCGCCGGTGATGGTGTGCGTGGTCGAAACCGGTACGCCGAGGAAGGTCGCGATGAACAGGGTCGCCGCCCCGCCCGTTTCAGCGCAGAAACCCTGCATCGGCGTCAGCTTGGTGATGCGCAGACCCATGGTGCGAACGATGCGCCGCCCGCCCATCAACGTGCGGAGCGCCATGGCCGCCTGACACGCCAGCACCACCCAGAATGGCACGCTGAACTCGCTGCCGAGATAGCCCTGCGAGTAGAGCAGCACCGCAATGATGCCCATGGTCTTCTGCGCGTCGTTGCCGCCATGGCCGAGGGAATAGAGCGAGGCCGATGCAAATTGCAGAATGCGGAATGCGCGATCCACGGCGAACGGCGTCGAACGCACCGAGGCCCATGTCACGATCGCCGTCAGCACCAGCGCCAGCAGAAATCCCACCAGCGGCGACAGCACGATGGCAAGCAGCGTCTTGGTCAGTCCGCTCCAGACGGTGACGCCGACGCCGGCCTTTGCAATTCCCGCCCCCAGCAGACCGCCGATCAGCGCATGTGAGCTACTCGACGGCAATCCGAGCGCCCATGTCACCACGTTCCAGACGATCGCGCCGATCAGAGCGGCGAAAATCACCTGCGAGTCGATCACCTCCGGATGGATGATGCCGGTGCCGATGGTTTCGGCGACATGGAGGCCGAACACTGCGAACGCGATGAAATTGAAGAACGCCGCCCATGCCACGGCGAATTGCGGCCGCAGCACGCGGGTGGACACGATGGTCGCGATGGAGTTGGCGGCGTCGTGCAATCCGTTGAGAAAGTCGAACAGCAGCGCAACGACGATCAGTCCGACCAGGACAGGAAGAGCGAGCGAAGCATCCACGGCGCGATCCTGACCTTTAAACCTGTTCGATCACGATGCTGTTGATCTCGTTCGCCACGTCATCGAAACGATCGGCGACCTTCTCCAGATGCTTGTAGATTTCCGCGCCGACGATGAAATCCATCGCATTGCCGTCGCGGTGCTTGAGGAACAGCTCCTTCATGCCGATGTCGTCGAGATCGTCGACCCGACCTTCAAGCCGGGTGATTTCCTCGGTCAGCGCCGTCAGCGTCGTAACATTCTCGCCCATCGACTGCATCAGCGGCACCGCGCGGCCGACCAGATTGGCGCACTGGACGAGGATACTGCCGATCTCACGCATCGGCGGCTCGAAGCTGCGAACCTCGAACATCATGACCGCCTTCGCCGTCTGCTGCATCTGATCGATGGCGTCGTCCATCGAGGTAATCAAGTTCTTGATGTCGCCGCGGTCGAAGGGGGTGATGAACGTGCGCCGGACAGCGGTGAGGACTTCGCGGGTGATCTGGTCGGCGTCGTTCTCGAACTGGTTGACGCGCTGGCAGTAGACCGGTGTCTCCTCGCCTCCGCGCAGCATCCCCTCCAGTGCTTCGGCGCCCTTCACCACCGCTTGGGAGTGCCGGGCGAACAGGTCGAAGAACCGCTCCTCGTGGGGAAGCAGTTTGCGAAACCAGCCAAGCATTTGGGCGTTCTCCGGTGCGACAGAATTGTCATCTATCTGTCACAAACCGATCCGCAGACCAACAGATTTGACCGGCGCCAACGCGCCGGTCACCCACCGG
>Ga0066256_1004546_pt1 | contig 12274 bp, 23 predicted proteins | sample ThiBio_1000_biof_FD_87107 | JGI IMG/M metagenome (GOLD analysis project Ga0066256, IMG submission 87107) | Wastewater bioreactor microbial communities from Cape Town, South Africa - Thiocy_expt_1000_biof (version 2) | ecosystem: Engineered > Bioreactor > Thiocyanate-remediating >...
CTCATATGTAAATCCTTATAAATAATTCACTTGATTATGATATCAAATGAATCTCATTTTTTAAGGTTTACACAGTTAGATTTACACTCTCCATAATGAACTCCTTTTTCTTTTAATAAATCATTTAACATCTTCTCGCTAGCATTGATTCCGCCACTTTTTTCAGCATTTAAAAGCTTTTCATAGAGTGGTTTAACCACTTCTAAGGCTTTGGCAGTCGGTTTTCTTCGAGCGGAGTGGTACCCGACTACTTTTTCATTGAGATACGAGGGCGTTACATTTGCAAAAACCCAGTAATAGGAGCCATCTGCGCATATATTTTTTACATAAGCGTGTATCTCCTCCTCATTTTGCAGATAGGACCATAAGTACTTGAAAATAATCTTTGGCATATCAGGATGACGGATAATATTGTGCGGTGCTCCGACCAAAACATTTTCATCTATCTCAACGATATGCATAAATTCTCTGTTTGCATAAGTAATAATCCCTTTTAAGTCCGTTTTTGTAACTAAAAGTTCATTTTCTGCAAACACCTTTTCGCTATTTTTCGGTGTAATTTTCATTCATACTCCTCCCCTTTTTAAAACATATTTTTCGTAGAAGTGATTAACTCTGACATTTGAAATGCTGCATCTCTCTGTCCGTTTCTTCTCGCTTTTGTCCACCACTTGATGGCATTTTCTTCACTCTGTTCTACCCCATCCCCATCACGTTACATTTTCCCTATATAGTACTGTGCCTCAGCATTATTTTCATATGCCGCTTTGTCAAAAAGTATATCAAAGGCTTCTTTGAACTTTCTTTCATTATAGAGTCTATAGCCATCTTCTTCTGTTAAAGGCATAACTTTTCCTTAATGTTGGTGGTAGATTATAGCAAAAAAGATAAAAATTAATTTATATAAGATTCTTTATTTAAAAGATAGTTGAAATATGTAATTTGATAAGAAGAGAGGAAATGTGTGTAATAAAGTAACACTACCCCTATTTTGTAGGGATAATGTGCTTTATTAAGAGTTCTATTTGTGCCTCGATTTTAGAAAGCGACTTTAATTCAAGCCTGTGCGTTTCATCGTTACGGAACAAGACCTCTATATGTTTCTCGATTTGAGTAGTTCGAGAGGCTAAACGAGCGATAAACATAGAAACAACAACCAAGCTAGTTCCAAAACCAAAAAGGAATGAAACAATAGCAGTTAATGATTCAATGCTTAAGTTCATTAATATGTAACTGTACGCATACCAATGATAACAACTTTATCAGCAATGACGCCATTGAAAGTTTTACCAAGTAACGCTGTAGTTACATCGCCTTCATGTTTTGTAGCTTTGATGATAAAGCTTAGATAAGCTTTTGCACCTGTAGCAGTCTCTTGAATCATAACATTTACATCACGTGCAGTTGTTACAACGTCAGAACCAACAGCAGGAAGTCCCTCATAAACAGAAGTCTCCCCATCAAGAACAGCATCTGCGAAAGCCTGAGCCGCCACATTGTTTGCAGGAACATACATAGTTAAAGTTTTTGTACCAAGTTTATTTCTAATCATACTTTTTGCCATGTGAACTCCTAATTTCTATCGTAAAGTAAATTCATATAGTCGGAAGCTACCGCACTATCGAAACTAGCGTCAAATGCACCAACAACAACCGCTTCAAAGTCAGGCGTAAAAGCCGTTTCTTTTGCATGTGGAATAGTGAAAGAACATGAAACTTTAGTGGTCTTGTCACCACAACTAAATTTTTTACGATTAAGAGCAAGTGGATAAGCACTTACGGAACCGCCCGTTGACTTAAGATTGAATTTTGTTACAGAACCCTCTAAGATTGCTTCCAATCCTACTAAGTCTGCATCAGTTGCATTAACCTCGAACCATTTTACTGATTTTTGTTTAATGACTTGTGAAATGATTGCCATATAAACTCCTAGTGTTTTGATTTTGGACGTGGTAACTTTAATTTAAAAATAATAAATTGTAAAGTGTCTAATGAAATTCGCTACAAGCAACATGAAAAGGGAGTTTTTTAAAGAGTAATTAGACACTTTTTTAAATTGAATAATTTTAATATCATATTTTTTTCAAAAACAGCACAAAAAGGGTAAAAATGAGAAGTTCAGATTTTAAAGATATTGTAAAAGATGGGTTAGAAATTAATTACAAAGGAGAAGATACAGGTTTAAAATGTTTCTTTTGTGAGGCTAAAGCTGAATTAATTGAAGATGATGATGATGATTATAAAGTGGCATGTCGTGGAGAAGAACTTCACATAATGGAAATGCTTGACTACTTAATATTACATATCAACATGAAAGATGGACTAGCAAATAAGTTGTTAAATGGAAAGATTGAAACAATAGATAACTTTGAAGATTATTATCAAGATTTCAATAATGAGAATGTTGTTTGTACTACTGAGGAATTATCTATTATAGAATTTTCAGAAGATGAAACAGATATATATGATTTATATACTATGGAAGATATAGAAGAGTATCAAAAGTTTGAAGAAAATGTATTTGACTTATCTATGATAGAAAGTATTTTAAATGATATGAAGATTGAAAATGATATTTATAATTCAATAAATTTTAACACAATTCAAAAAGAAAATAGTGAAGAGATTCAAATCAATTATATATTGATTTTTGAAAATATTAATCAAGATATGAAAATTGAAAATGAGAATTATGACTTAAGCATGATTCAAAATAGTATTGAAGAAGAAAAAAATGAAAATGATATTTATGATTTAAAAAAGTTTGAAGATTTATATCAAGAATTAAATATCGAAGATGATGTATATTAAAGAAAGCTCTCTATAAACTTTCAAGAAGCCTCCGCAATCAAACTTTTAATACGCATTAACCGTATGCTCTTTGAACTTTCAATCCGCCTCCGCTGGAAACTTTTCTAATTCGTTGAAATCGTGGTCGGCAGAGCCTCCAATCATTTAGGGGAGAATTTCATTCTCTGACTAGTGCTAAGTTTTAAGAACTCAAAAGACATTATAAGCTTCCAATCCGTAGCGTATTAGCACAACGAGCTACGCTCTCTACCTATAAACTCTCAAAAAGCATAAATTTTAAATTCCGCTGGTGCGGTTCAGGCTCTAAAGTTTTTCCGCCTTTGAAATGGCAGAGCCATTGTCAGGCGGATTTAAATCTTTTGTTAAGGTTTCATTTTTTGTTAATTCGATTTTTAAATTTTCGATGTCTTGATTTTTTAAAAAGGAGTAAACCTTAAAACGCCAATTACTGCTATCGCTATTTTTCATATTTTGAATAGTGTTGCGAGGGATTCCTAAAAGTTCGGTTATTTGAGTATCTTTTATCATAGCAAAAGGATAGCACATTTTAAAAGAATTTGCAAATTTATACCCAAATAGGTAACTTTTTATTGCAAATAATACCCAAATAGGGTATAATATCAATATAACGAAGCAAAAGGAAGGTTGAAAAAATGATTGAAACTCAAATTAAATTTAAAAAAAGGGAGTCATCAAGTGTGACTCTCCAGAGACTGATTTTTAAAACAGGACTGATTCGCTATCAATTAACAATTGATTATGACTCAGGAATAAAATCCGATGTATTAGATTACAGAACAAGAGAAGAAGCCTTAAAGGACTTCGACTACTTTGCAGTACAATAACTATTTTTTAAAAAGAACACTGAAAATTGAATCTACATTTAAAGCATTGATTTCCATGTGTTCTTTGCATGCTTGATAAATATCATTTTCGCTAATACTCATTTTTATATTATTTAAAACCACTTGCTTTGTCATTCTATTCGTGTTATTTTTTATCATTCCCTTAAACTGAGAACGATAATTAAAATCATCTATAGGAGGAATAGTCTCGTCCTCATACTCAATTTTTAGTATCTCAGTGACTTTTAAAGTAGATATTCTTTGATAAAAGGCTAGAACACTAGCAACACTTTTAAACTCCCCATATGCGACAAGAGTACGTTTACCCTGTTTTAATTGAATTTTATATTTTGGCATTTTAAACTCCAAAAACTATATTTAAATTATACTTGTTATTGACATAACTTAATAAATGTTCATACAAATATTTATTTGTTAAATAAGGCAGACCATTATTGTAGGAACGTGGATAAGCATATTTTAAATCAGAAGAAATGGTTATACCTACCCCATACTCAACTTTTATGTTCGCATAGTGTCTATTGATGTGTTCATTATCAGGATAACTATATTGACCATATCCAAAATATGTGGTAACTCCGCCACCTGTTACTTCAATCCCTGCATTCGATTCATAAATAGGAAATTCAGGCAGAGCGTTAACTACCAAATCATCTAGGAGAGCAGGACTTAACAATATTTGTGGATTTTGAGTAAAAAAATTATTTACCATTGTAAGACGATTCGCAATGTCATAACCTGAAAAAATAGGATTACAGAGGTTACGAATCTCTGATGTTTCCCCTGCGACAAGATATACACTATGCACCTCTCTAATATTAATGCTTGTCATACTGAAATGTAAACTAGGCAAAATTTTACAACAACAAACCATGTTAGACACCTTGACTTAATATCTGTTCAGGAGTCAAACCTAAAATTTCAGCCATAGCCATCAAAAGCTTAGTTTGTAAAGCTGCATTCTCTTCGCACGTTGTAGGTATTGGTATTTGTAAAGACATTTTATTTCCTTATTTGTGTGTATAGCCTAAGCCATTTATAAAACTAAACATTTGCTCAGTCAAACCTGACACGTTGCCGTCTGTATCAGTAACGAACATGAAATCTGCAATCTTATTCATATCAGCGATATTTATTGAAGTTGCAGTATCACGACCTAACATTTTTTTAATCATAACTTCATCATTTGCAGTAAATGATTTTGTGACGAGTTTGAACATCAAACTTTCTTTATAACTCTGAGCCTTACTGTTACCAACAGCATGATTCAACTTTTCTTTACTTACTAAGTGTTCCTGCATTTGCATAGCAGAACTGATACTGTTTGTTTCATTTTGAGTTGTACTATCAGCAGTAAAATGAGTGTTTGCATGTGTGACAACCAACTGAGCAGTTGCAACCCTATCGCTATACGCACTTTTGAAAGTTGATAAAAATTTAAAAGCTTTAACGCCCTTAAGAGACTTTAACTTGTTACCTATCTTTTGAGCATAACCCGAACCCAAAAGAATAACTGTTAAACCTTTTGCGACTTCAAAAACGCCATTAATGAAAGCCTCTTGTTTTCTAATTAACAGAAATATCAAACCTGATGAAATAATAGTCATCATGCCTTGTATAGCATCTTGCAAGACCGCACTATCTACATCTTTTGTCATTGAATTTATCTGTAGTCGTGCTTCATCGTATGCAAGACCATAAATAATTGTTTCAAAAAACTCATCCGCTCCATTTTGACCTATAGAACCTAAACCCGCCATATTAATTCCTTATTTTAATTCGTCCAAAATCAAAATTGAGAATTTATTTATACAGTACCTTGAGAGAGTTCAGTAATCCTTTGAGACTTAGAAGCATAATCAAAAATAGAGCTAATGTCTGGCATGCCAAAAATATTGTCTAAATCTTCGTCATTAAGTTCAAAAGTATTTTCGTCACTATTCTTTTTTGCAATTACAGCATCTTTAATAGCTCTCATTTCCTGTGGAGTTACTTTAGGTATAACATCGCCTATATTGTCTAATTGAATTGGCGTAGTATCATAGTTAATATGTTGTAACTTTTTAGCTATTAAAGCATCTTCATTAACGCTTTTTTGAATCTGAACACCTTGTTTTAAAGTCTCAGGGATTAACTTAATCGAAGTGGTAAGTGCTTTTAACTCAGTAAGCGTGTCTGACACTATTGTGAATGTCTCATCACGATATACCTGAACAAGTTCATTTTCAGCATTATAGTCAACGAGTTGCTTTGTGAGAACATTACTTATATTCATCAAATAGCTATTTGAATCAAGAGTGTTTTGCAATTCAATTTCTCTATATGCAATATCAATTTCACTATTTAGAGAAATTATTTTTGATAAATCATTTATAGATTTTGTAACTAAATCATTCGAGTATAGAATAGAACGTGCAACACCCTCTATATTCTCTTGTGAGCCTTTAAGTACACTTATGAGAGTATCAGGTAAGGGAGTGGCATTAGGAAGCTCTAAAGGCTTTAGAGGCAATACCCCAACTTTAGGAACATAAGGCGTTTCTATAGTGCTTGTGGGAGCTTCATTTGTAGAAGCAGGAGCATAACGACCTAGCTGAAGCTCTTTAAATTTATCATCATACATTTGTTTGATGTAATCAATAGTAGGTTGAAGTGCCATCATGCCAACAGTAGCAGGCAGAGCATAAGTTCCTAGAGTTGGAACATTTGGTCGAGATAGATAAGGGTTCAAATTTTTGCCTGTAAAAACTTCTTTAGGAGTTGAAGTTATACGGACTTGCGTTTGAGTTCCTTGATAATCTATATTGTTTATCACTGAACTAGAAAGAGGAGTAGTGGTTAATTCTGCGAAAGCCATGTTAATTCCTTAATTTTTAATCGTCCAAAATCAAAATTAAGAGGAGAAAGTACTAAGCTACTGGAGCTACATATTTCACAACCTGTGGAGCAGGAAAATTTGAAAACGCTGGAACTCCTAAAATTTCATATTCGATAGTATATATGACAACATAATCGAAAGTACTAGTGGGCAACAGATGAGAACTAACAACAGTTCCTATTCCATCAACATCAATGCAATTAACTAAAGTACCCTTTGGAAAAATTTTTGCATTCATGTCATCCACGAAAGGAATCTTTGAGAGTATAAAATCTTTTGTAGCAAGACTACTCAAATCTACACTTAAATCAAGATTAGAAATATCAGTTTTAATCGAGTTTACTGTAAGTGCTGTGTCTGTAAGTAAATCATGTGTGCTTAAACCTAATGTTTTATTAGTTTGAATAGCACTTGATAGAGAACTTACAATGCTTTTAAGCTCTGCAATTTGAATGTTTTGTGCTTCAATTAGAGCAACTATAGGCGATAAATCACAAGGCGTAGTGTTAGCAGGGAGTGAATCTCCCTCTACATAGTTTTCGCTGTAATTTTTTTCAACATAAGACATAATACCCCTTTAAATTAATTTTCATATTATACAACACTAACTGTAAATAGGAGTATTGTCTAATTTTGTAATATGAGCGTGATAATCCCAAATAGCTAAATAGTATCTGATTTTAGTAGCATTTGTAGGAACTGCAAAAGCGTTTTGGCGGCAAGATACTAAGCCTGTAACAGCATCATAAGCGAATGTTACGTCAGGAGTTAGACTAGTAACACCAGCACCCTCAATCGTTACAGTACCTGAACCATCAAAACTTTCACTTAAAGCGTAATAACTACCATCTAAGAAAACAGCACGTTGCAAAGTAAAATCTACCATTACATCAAGAGGAACATCGAAAGGAAAGCTAAATAATTCAGCTTCAACCATACACCCTACATTATTTGCTTGATAAGCTAAATCAAGCGTAATATCGATAGCATGTTCAGCACCCCAATTACTAGCAACGGATTGAAAAAAGTTATCATCAACTTCATCCGCAGTTAAATCACGTGTAAAATCTCTTCTATAATTCATTTTTAACCCCTTAACCTATCATCTTCGCAGATTTACTGTTGAAGTCTGAAATACTTCGCATATTGTGAACCACAAGCTCTAAAAAAGCGTAATCAACTTCTTTGTTTAATACCATTTTCTCAATTCTTTGAGCCATTCCAACAAGTCCTACGACCTCATTTTCTAAAAATTTATCCTCGACCTGAGACATGTTATCTGTAAGGTTTGAAACCATCATAATGCCTGAGCCAATTGCAGGGTTGAATATACTTGCAACCTTGCCTATACTTGATAATACTGAGCCTATAGTACCATCCTTTAATAATTTTGAAAAATCAAAACCTTGATTACTATTTTTATCCATTTTAACACCTTTATTTTTTTTTTAATTTATTACATCAAAGCCATTTATAGGCTCAACTTTCATTAACTTAGATAATGATTTAGCACGTACAGGCGTTTGTATTGCCCATTTGCTATCTAACATTTCTTTACTAGCTAATTCATAATCTGATTCTTTTAAAGCTTTAAACATTTTTTTAAACTTCAAGAGACCATCAACTCCCATTTGATATGCCATTTCTAAAAGAATCATCTTTTTGTCATGTGGCAAAGTATCAGTAAAAGGCTCTCTTCTCAAAAGCTCAACTATACAAATGTCTAATCTGTGATTTAATAACATTTCAGCTTCAAACTCAGTCAATGGCTCTTTAGTTCCAAAACCAATAGTTGGAAATCCTAAAGTATCTTTATAAGAAAAACCACTGAATCCTTCATGTTTTTTTAAACTATTAATTACACTACTTTTCAATCTTACATCCTCCCGCTTTAAGATGAGTATATTTTCAAAAGTGTCATTCTAATAAATCCATTATCTAAATCAACAATATATATCTTCATTTTATTACTCCATAAACTCTATGATTTTTGCTATCAATTATTTTGATATTTAAGAATCCCTTTATAAATACAAAACGTATTTTTGATAATGGACAAAACATTAAGATACCCTCTCTAAAGCTTTATTAAGATATGTAACTCTTTGCTCTGAGTACCTATCATCATTGAAAAGGTTAAGTGAAACCTCATGCACGTACGAACTAAGATTAACTTCTAAAAGTTTGTTTACAGGATAATAAACACCGTTTCTCTCTTGATACCTTTTTACATTTGCAAGATATGTCATTGTATTTGCGTATGCGTTATCTATGAGAGTGATATTTTTATTATCCATTTGCTCTGCATCTGAACGAGTAAAAGCCATTTCAAGTGCTTTAGGAGACAATTCGCCCTCGTATTTCAGAAGAGTGGATAAAAGAGATTTAACACTATTTGAAACCCATTGAAAAGAAGCAGTTTTTGGAGCGTTATATACTTCCGTACTATCTGGTAAGTAACCATTCCACTCAGCAAGCGAAAGCCATAAATCTGATGTATCAGCACGTTGATAACGTTTTTTTATAGCTTCGTTTGTCAAGAAAGAAGCAGTACCATCCTTTGAAATTGTGTAACCTCTGAGCATATCTAAACAATGAGAATCATTTAAATCCTTATGCTCAACCTTTTCTAAAGCCCTACCCCATAAATCAGGGATAGCATTGATGACGTTTTCAAAGCCATCTAATAAGCCTTGTGCATTTGTGTATATAGTTTTTAATTTCTCTCTGCGATATTGAATTTCTATACGCCAAACAGTAGCAAATTTGTCATAATTTGGATTGCTTACCCATGCAAAATGTTTTATAAAAGCTTTATCAGGATTTTTTTGTATCTCGACTGTTTTGTCATAAATTCGTAACATTTCATCGCCTTGACCAAACGTGAATCCTGTAAATTTACGCCCTGTGTAATATATACTTGATGAACCATCCTCAACATGCTTGATATTATTTCTCTTAAGTGTCTTAAAACGATAATAATCAAACTCAGAAAAATTATAACCTTGTATATCAGTAGCTAAGTGAATCTCGCTAACCTTAACAAGATACTCTTTGAGAACCCATTTAGTAATAAGTTCGTTAATGTACTTCATAGCAGATACGTGACCTACACGTGCGAGGTAACTAGCTCTGAACTCTACTTTAATCACAGGAGTGTTTATTTGATTATGCTTAGTCTCATTTGGCTTTTTTGAATTTTCAATTATGCTTTGTTTAAGTACAACTGTTTTAAATGATATTGAAACATCGTTATTGCGTAATGTAACTGAAAAGCCTCGAAACGTAGTAGCCATGACACGAAATCTATCAACACCTAATTTGGTATTTACATATCTCATATCATTATTTGAATGATGGATTTTTTGAGCTTCACTTTTTAAATCGACTAGTTGCTCGACAAGGCGGACGTACGACATATAATCGTCCATCATCATTTCATCTACATGGTAATAGTGGAGCTTAACAGTATCTACAATTTGACAAAGTTTGTTTATCATTTTTAACCTTTAAGTTGAAAGTATTAAAAAGGGAAATGTCCCGTTTAACCCCCCTTGTTAATCCAGCTCGGGGGAGAAGGAAAAATGCCGAAAAAACGGCAAATTTCGACTATAATTCCGTAATTGTTTCTACTTTGAACTTGCGATTTTTTAATCTACCCTCAAAAAGAAAAGAACCATCTTTAAAAATAGACATAGCTTGCTCAGAATTCAAAACAACACCCTCTTCACTACCAACAACGCCAATTTGACACCAGAACATATCATCATAGAATGTTGGTTGATTGTTATCATCAAGCACAGGTTGACCGCTTTTTTTATCAATCTTTTGAGATTGAGGCAATTGCATAATATCAATAACAGTTCCTGCAAGTGATACGCTATTTGTACGCATAAGAGCTTCACGCTCTCTAATCATTTTCTTTACAGCTTCCATATCCATATTTTGTGGTAACTCTTGAATTTCTTTAGCCATTTTGTGACTCCTATTTTTTTTTAATTACTTAAGTGTTGTTACAAATAAGTTAAGCGAACATATAAAAATATGCTCAATTAACCTATAAGGAAAATGTTAATTGAACTGATTCCTTTACTCTATTAAAATGGATTTTTTTATCAGCTTTTGCCTTAGTATCGTAATATTTGTTTTTTACCAATTTTTTCATACCAACAACGCTCTTTAAAAGCAGATATAAAACTATATTTATTGATACATGAAGATTCATAATATCTATTACTAAATTTAAAATAATGCAAACCATTATAAAAAAAATAGTCCTGAGCATTTACAGGATATTGAATAAATTTAGTAGCATTAGACATTATTTTTCATCCTTATTTTCTCTAAATCTTGAAATGTATGCTCTTCAATTTTAGTATAGAGAGTTTGACGACAAACCCCTGAACTCCTAACAATATTGCTTTTAGTAAAAGCAGTTCCGTTTTTTAAAGCTTCTAAACAGGCTTTATAGATTTTCATATCAGTCGAGGTCATTTTTTATAGACTTGTAATAATTAAGTTTAGTAACGATAGCTCTAAAGATATGAGCGGAGATAGCAACAAGAGCAACTTTGTGAGGTTTACCGTTATCTATTAATCTTCGATATTTGAGCTTCATTTCAGCGTTGTGTTGAATACTACTAAGTGAAGCCATATATAACTTTTTACGTGCTTCACTATTCCCTGATTTACTTATTCTTTGTTTACCATGAACGGAAGAACCACTATCACGATAAACAGGATTTAAACCTATAAAACTTTGTAATTGTTTTAAAGAGTATTTTTCAGATACTTCATAAATTACAGGAAGTACAGCAAGTAAAGTCATATCACTTACACCTACTAAATCGTTTTTGATTAAGTCATATTCAGGCATGCTTATTTTTACAATTTCAGTATATTCAGTTATCAATTTATTACGTGTTTTTGTAAGAATACCTCTAAGATTCATAACTTCTTTTTTTAGTGAAGAACTCATAAGCTCATCATTTATAAAACAATCATCAAGAGCTTTCATGTGAGTCTCTGTTTTCGTAATCATGTTAATGAAAGCTTGATAGCTTTTATATAAATGCTTTGTATTTGAGTGTGTTGAATTGAAAGTGTAATCCTCCAAAGTAGTAATGTAATAAGCTATGTAGTAGCTATCCAATTTGTCAGTTTTGCTCTCAAAGTTTTTATACTTAATGAAGTGATGTAATTTTTTAGGATTAATCAAAATATATTTGACTTTATGTGAGTCTAAATACTTTTGGAGATTAACCATGTAAATACTAGTTGCTTCAAAACCTATGCGAATATTCTCAAAATGATTCACAGAATCAAGTAAAGAGAAGAAGTCAAAAAAACCATCCATATTGTTTGGAAAGGATTCATATACACAGCTTGAAAAATTGCCATTAAAGACGCAAATGTCAAATTTATTTTTTGCAATATCAACACCAATGTATGATATGTTTGTAAGTTCATTCATAGTAAATCCTTTAGTTTTATTAACTATTCTCTTATTCAGGCACTAAGACCTATTATTCTTTTCAGTGTAAAACTAGCCCTAATCTTAAATTCAGTTTTAAAAACTTGTATAATCCTCAGGGACTAAAGAAAATTTTAAGATATTTAGAAACAAAAGAAGATGAAAATAAACATAAATTTTAAAATTGATATTTAAATAAATCTAAATAAGTGCCTAAATAACTTGCAAGCATTATAAGAGTATAATC
>Ga0066256_1004548_pt1 | contig 12269 bp, 7 predicted proteins | sample ThiBio_1000_biof_FD_87107 | JGI IMG/M metagenome (GOLD analysis project Ga0066256, IMG submission 87107) | Wastewater bioreactor microbial communities from Cape Town, South Africa - Thiocy_expt_1000_biof (version 2) | ecosystem: Engineered > Bioreactor > Thiocyanate-remediating >...
GCCACGGGTTTTATTTCAAATTACTTCAAAAATCTTTTAGAACTGCCTACAGCTAAACTTCAATTAAAAATGCAGGATCATTTTAAGGGCGTTCCAGCTATCATTTGCGGGGCAGGACCTTCTCTAGGGAAAAACATTCATCTTTTAAAAGAACTACAAGATAAAGCTTTGATTATGGCCGGAGGGACGGCTATGAATGTTTTGAATGGGGCAGGAATTAACCCGCATTTCGGCTTAGGGATCGATCCTAATCCAGCTCATTACAACCGATTAATTTCCAACACGGCTTTTGAAGTACCTTTCTTTTATAGACAGCGCATGTACAATAAAGCTCTAAAAACAGTTCATGGAGAACATATATATGTCACAGGCGCTGGAGGATATCGGTTGCCTACGTGGTTTGAAAAAAACTTTGAGATCCCTGCAGTAGAACCTCTAGAAGAAGGACACAATGTTGTTAACTTTAATTTGTCGATTGCTCGGGAGTTAGGTTGTAATCCTATTATTATTGTAGGTGTAGACTTGGCTTATTCCAATAATAGTTCTTACGCGCCGGGCCTTGTGAGGCACGCGATTCACGACCCTAAGGATGCCTTTATTACGAAGTACTCTCATGAAGAGCTATTAGTAAAAAATGATATTTATGGAAATCCTGTTCACACACTTTGGAAATGGGTGAATGAGTCTCTGTGGTTTACACACTTTGCTACTAAATATCCTGAGATTACCTTATTAAACTGTACGGAGGGAGGGATTGGTTTTTCACAAGTTCCTAACATGGATCTTTTAGAAGCATCTGAAAAGTATTTAAAAAAATCATTCGATTTTCTAGGCCGCATTCATGGAGAAATTCAAATGAGTCCTGTCCCCTCAATATTAAATGAGGAAAAGGTTTTAGATAGTATTGAAAGACTTGCTCGAAGCTTGCTTGCTTGTGAAACCTTTTGTGCCAATCTCGTCACAGAATTTGGAAAAGTGCATGTTAAACTAGAGGCTGATGAAGAAGTTTCGGAAAATTTAAAAACAGCGGCGATTGAAGAAAATTTAACAAAGTTAGAGGAAGAAGACGCCTTTAAATATCTCTTAGTTGATTACAAAGAACGTTATTTAGAGATTTTCTTTCCACGTTTAATCAATCTTGAGTGCGATACGGCTATTTATTCAAAAAAAGAAATTGAAGTGAAAAAAGCGATTTTCGAAATCTCTCTCTATGCATTTTTGGCACGAATTTCACGGCAAAATATAAATATTCTTGGTGAAATCTTTAGTCATGTACTTTCTAATGCTAAAAAGCCCGTGGCAAAGCCTTTGAAAAAGACCTTGGAGGTTAAGGAAAAGCTGCTTAAAGAGCGTGAAGAAGGGATCAAAAATGCACTTTATGCATTTAAAGACGGTACCCTTACTCTTATAGATCCAGAATTAGATTTAAACATCTCCATGCATGTTACCTGTCAGCCAGAGGAAATTTTATATCCCAATGGAATGAAAAAATGGGTGGCGTTTACATCGCAGGATAAATTTTATGGACCCGCTCAGTTTTATGATGATAAAGGGCAAATCCTTTCAGAATGCTGGTATGTGGATGGGCGTATGGAAGGGAGAGCTTGTTTATACTATCCTTCCGGCAATCTTTATGCGATTAAACGCTTTAAAAAAGGTTTGCTTCAGGGCAAGCAAGAGTATTATTATCCGGATGGAATGCCAAAATCCTTATTTTATTATCGAGAAGGCTTGATTCATGGAGATGTGACATTATTCTATCCGAGTGGACGCATTAAACGTGAATTACATTATGAAAAGGGCAAAAAAGAGGGCGTCGAGCGCATGTGGAATGATGATGCCATGATCATGCTGGAAGCAAGATATAAAGATAATAACCCTATTGGAATCGCTCGTGAGTGGTATTCCAATGGGAACCTTGCTAAAGAGATTCGTTATTCTGAAGACTCCGAGGATTTTGAAGTCAAGCTATGGGAAGAAAATGGGGTGCCTGTTCGTTCAGAAACTACGAGAGGCCATGATTATTTTGATCTAGTGACCAATCATTCCAAGACTTTAAATACTTCTTTGCAGAATATCTATAAGGCTTTGATTAATATTGCTCCTACTATTCCTGATCAAACAGTCTCTGTTCATACCAGCGTGGAAGAAGATTTGTTGGCTTTAAAAAAAGACATGGATAAGCTCAATAAGTATAGCCAAGAAATGTTAAAAATAGGAGGGTTTGAAGGGAAATCGCCCAAAGAAGCCTTATGGAAAACTCCTGAAACAGAAAAAATTATTCGGACACAACTGGATTCGATTAGCAAAAATCTGTCCAAAGTGACTGAAGAAACTCAGGCAAGTCTCGCTGATCTTTTTGAAAAATTAAATCAATATATGCAAAAATCTCAAGATTCAGATAATCATAACCCCTCCGAACATTCATGATAGAGTCTTCCTTTATTCAGTCCAATTGCGAAAAGTGGTCTCAAACTGATCCCCAAAAAGCTGTTTTACTCCCTTACGTAGACTGTAGCTCTTTGCAATTTTGTCAGACAGATCAAGGCGAGAGAAATTTATGTTTCGAAAATCATGGTCATACAGAATTTTTTCATTCCCCCCTTGGAGCCCTTGAAGAAGCCCATCACTGGTTTAAAAACTTAGCTTTGCATCAAATTCCGCTCATCTATGTCTATGGAGTAGGCTTAGGATATTATTATCAAGCTGCAAAGGCGTGGTTACGCGAAGATCCTTCTCATCGTTTAGTGTTTATCGAAGATAATCTAGCAGTCATTCACCGCCTTTTTGAGACAGAAGTGGGAAAAGAACTTCTCCATGATCCCCAAGTGCAACTCCATTATTTTGAAGATATGGAAAAAAGCCAGGAGCTGTTCCAGAGATTATATTGGAACTTCTTCTTAACACCCCTTCTTGTTTCTGGATTGCATCTGTATACGCATTTAAAGAAAACGACATATGCAGATCTACAGCATAAGATTCATTATGATGCTTCCTTAAAGAATAGCTTGCTTATTGAATATTTAGAGTACGGAGTCGGGTTTTTCAAGAATTTTTACCCTAATCTATTGCATCTTGAGGGCGCTTATCTCGGAGATTCTCTTTTTGGAAAATTTAAAAATGTACCTGCAATCATTTGTGGAGCAGGACCTTCTTTGGAGAAAAATTTACATCTTTTAGAACCGTTAAAAAACAAAGCCTTAATCTTTGCCGGAGGATCGGCCCTAAATGCATTAAATCTTAAGAATATTCAGCCTCATTTTGGTGCAGCCATTGACCCCAACCCTCCCCAATATGAACGCCTTAGCACTAACACGGCTTTTGAGGTTCCTTTTTTTTATCGCAATCGCCTTTATCATTCTGCTTTAAAAACTATTCATGGACCGCGCTTATATATAACGGGAAGTGGGGGATACGACATTTCTAGTTTTGAAGAACGTTTAGATATTCAAGGTGAATTGTTAGAAGAAGGGCATAATGTGGTGAATTTTTGCTTAGAAGTCGCTCACGCTTTGGGTTGTAATCCTATCCTATTTGTAGGCATGGATTTAGCCTATACGGGCGAAAAAGCTTATGCATCAGGGGTGGTGAATGACAAGGAAAACTCCATGGACGCACATTTAGTAAGCCTAAAGAGTCAAAAAGATTTGGATACTTTGTTAAGACCGGGAATTGATGGCAAACCCGTCTGCACTCAGTGGAAGTGGATTGCAGAAGCCGAATGGATTGGAGATTTTGCAAAAATGCACCCTGAAATTCATCTAGTCAATGCGACGGAAGGGGGACTAGGTTTTCCTGGGATTGTTAATCAAGCCTTAAAAACTGTGATTGAGCAATATTTAATCAAAGATTTTGATCTTTCGGGACTTATTCATAGTGAAATTTTGAGTGCTGCCTTAACTCAAGTCAAAACTCAAGATATTCGCTCTTTAATGCACCAACTGCTGGAAAGTTTGAAAAGATGTATAGAAGATCTAACGATTCTTATGGAAGAGACGCAGGTCATTCAGAGACGTATCCAAGCCGATCATATCGTTCCTTTTCCTCTACAAACAGGGAAAGCTTCCCTGTTCGAAAACGATCTGGCTGAGGAGCCTGGGTATCGTTATCTGCTTCACATTTTTAATGAGGCGTACACCCATGTCTTAAATCGGGAATTACACGCTCTTCGCATGGATCCTCATTGTGCTACGGAAGAGGAGCAGGCCCTGGGTAAGCTCCATTTACTTATTAAGCGCTTTTCCTTTCTGCAAGCGGTAGCTGCAGTCAATATAGAGTTGATCCAAAAAAATTTAGAGATGGATATCTCTCCTGTGCCAATTTTTGATAAACCAGGTCAAGTTGAACATATAGAAGAAAGAAAAGATTCTTGTCTAAATGGCGATTCTATTTATAGATCTCATAAGCAAATTCTCTCTAAATTCCATTATGAGAAGGGTTTGTTGGAAGGGGTCGGTGAAACCTTCTACCCCACTGGCCAGCGACACAGTGTTCAACAATTTAATGAAAATCTATGGGAAGGTGATCAACATTTTTACTACCCCAACGGGGTTCATAAATCTCATCTAGTATATAAAAAAGGACAACTGATTAAGGCTTCTTTGTTTAATCCTGATACGACTCTTAAAAAAACTTATGAGCTTTAGTCTAGGTTAGGGCTTAAGGTTGAAAGTCTTCTGCCTTAAGCCCTTGATTGCCCCACACTTGTAGCATTCACCAACGAGAAGCGAGATTAGGCGCAATCAAGGGGTAACAGCCCTTTTCCGTGTTTTACGCAACTAAGCCAAGCAATACACCACAAGCGCAGGTGGCATTAGAGCTTAAATTAAATTTTTCACCATAGAGACGGTTAGCCCAGGTGTTGCAGGCGATAATCGTTGCCACTGCAAAGCAGGGAAATAGGATCCCCTTCTCATAGGGCATAGCCCACTTAGTCGCAAGAAGAAGCATGCAGGTAGAGGCAAAGTTTGAAAACCCTCCTAGTGTTCCATATAAGGAAAGTTTAGGGAGCTTAAATTGCATTTGAGAGAAGTGATAAATTAATTGAATAAGGAATGCTGCACCAAACTGACCTAACATAAAGCAAATATCTTCGCAGCTAGCGAGGCCAGAAGAAACTGCAGGGGACTGCGTTTCTGCAGGGCAAAAGATGCAGCGTGCTTGAATGAGAGTCAGTGCAAAAACTTGTACGCCGAAGCAGGCCACGGCATATTTCAACCATTGAAAAATGGAAGAGGTTTTAGAGGAAGATGAAGATTCATTTTTTGCTCTGAAAACGTAAATCCGTATTCAGTACCAAATAACATAAAGAAAATCATTCCAGGGAACACAGCACTTGTATTTTGAAACGCGAAGGTGAGTCCGGCCGGACCTTTTTGCAAGGCACGCGAGGTCAGTGTCATGAGAAGGATATTTAAAATTCCTACCGCTACTCCCATGGCAAGCATTAAGTAGCTTAATTTCTCGTAAAAGATTTGAGGATATAGAGAAAATGTCAAGACAAAGCACGTAAAGTAGAAAAAAAGGAGATAGCCGCTAGGATTTTGATTAGTAGAGGCTGTTTTTTGGGAGTTAATACGAAAAAACAAGTTGGATAGAGCTGCACTTAAGGCTGCCAATATAGAAAAAAAAATAGCAGTCATTATGACCCTCCAATTATTGGTGATTTTATAGAAATTATAAAATCAACATTATATCTTTTTTTTAAGAAATAATAAAGACTTAATTTCCCCTGCAATCTGATAATTTGAGATTTAAATCAATGGCGAGGGATTAATTCTACGATTGGTAGGTTTGTAGCTTGTTACGAAGGGTTCTTAGGCTGATACCCAGAATTTCAGCTGTTTTAGTACGATTATTTTGTTGCTGCAGCAGCGTTTCTAAAATAAAGCGTTTTTCTAGTTCTTCTAAAGTGAGACCTAGGGGAAAAGAAACGTGATCGGAGGCTTGCGAGGGATTGTAGGTCATTTTGGGTTCGATAAAAAGATGCTCTGGTGAGATTTTTTTATGATTGTCCATCACAACTGCACGTTCGATGATGTTAGCAAGTTCTCTCACATTACCTGGCCAGGAATAAGCTAATAGCTTTTTCTCAGATTCGGCTGTAAACTGCTTAATTTCTTTATGGTTTTCATTACAAAACTTTTCGAGGAAGAAGTTGGCTAGGGCATGATATCTTCTTTTCTTTCTCTTAGGGGGGGTAAATGAATTGGAACAACGTTTAATCGATAGTAAAGATCTTCTCTTAAATTTTTATTTTGAATGGCTTGATTGATGTCGCGGTTGGACGTAGAAATTAACCTTACATCTACTTTAACAGGTTTGGTACCCTCTATGCGCTCAAATTCCTGTTCTTGAATGGCCCTTAAGAGTTTAGCTTGAAGGAGAATAGGAATCTCTGTGACCTCATCTAAAAGTAGGGTTCCTGAGTGAGCGAGTTCAAAACGACCTAAACGTTTTGCATTGGCTCCTGTAAAAGCCCCTTTCTCATGTCCAAAAAATTCTGATTCAACAAGAGATTCTGGCACGGCCGCGCAATTCACTTTAATGAAGGGTTTTTTTGTCCTGGGCGAATTAAAGTGGATCGCTTGAGCAATCACCTCTTTTCCTGTGCCTGATTCTCCGTTGATAAATACACTCGCGTTACTTTGTGCCACTTGACGGACATCATCCATGATTTTTTTTATGGCGACGCTTTCGCCTATGACTAAAGGAGAGGCGTTAGTTTCTGTGATTTGTTGTCTTAAATACTGATTTTCATGTACTAAAGATACATGTTCGCGCGCTTTTTCTAAAATAGCTTCGATGGTATCTGGAGAGAAAGGTTTGATTAAATAGTTATAAGCTCCAAGGCGCATCGCTTCAACCGCATTTTCGACGCTTCCATAGGCAGTTACAACGACGACTAGAGTGTGAGGAGACATTTCTTTAATCTTATGGAGGAGATCAATACCTGTTAGGTCTGGCATTTTCATATCCGTGATCACCAGATCATAAGTATGTTCTTTAAGCAAAGCTAACGCTTTTAAGCCATTTTCTGCACTTGAAACATCTAGGTGTTTTCTTTTTAATGTTTCTACTAAAAAGTTTCTCACCAAGGCTTCGTCATCCACTATAAGGACTTTCTCTATAGACATGATTATTTTCCTGCAAATGCTCTTAAAGGCAATTCAATTGTAAAAGTAGTTCCCAAATCTTCATAAGAGGATACATGTAAATGTCCTCCGTGGGATTCAATGACTTTATGAACTTCACACAACCCTAATCCGTTTCCATCCGGTTTCGTCGTGAAAATTGGACTAAAAAGTTTATCTAGATTTTCTTTGGAAATACCTGGTCCTGTATCCTGAATTTTGATGATTCCTACATCAGGATTTTTCTCAATATCTATGTTGATCATACCTCCTTTAGGCATTGCTTGTACAGCATTGAGAATTAAATTTAGTAGGGCAGTTTTAAGTAATTGAGGGTCTGCGGGGATATGAAATTTTTTGAATTTTGAATGAATTTTTATGTGGATATTTGATTGCAAAATTTCAGTAGTTTTTAATTCATCTATAATCTTTTTTAGAAGATCTAAAATATCGCACAGTTTAAAATATACTTTGAAAGGACGGGCATAACTAAGTACATTTTTTACTAAGTTGTCTAGGCAATCCGCTCCTTCTACAATAGAATGCGCCATTTGTGATAAATGAGGATTGTCTTTTAAGTCTCTCGCTAAAAGAGAGGCAAAGCCTTTAATTCCTCCCAATGGATTCCGAATTTCATGAGCTAGCATGGCTGCCATTTCTCCAAGTTCTTTTAGTCGATCGTGACGATTTGCCAAGGTTTGTAGATAACGAAATTCGCTCAGATCCCGAAAAAGGATGATGATTCCCTGAATACACTCCAGTGTATCTAAAGGAGAAATTTTTTTATCCACGGAATAGAGTACAAACTTTGTATGAACTTCTAATTCCCTCTCTTGCTTTTGAGAGGTGATCATATGTACGTAATTTACAAGAGGGGCCTCACGTTCTGCTAGAGCCTTTTTCATCGAAAAGCCAAAAAAATCATCTTTGAATGTATCCCAAAATTGACTTAGAAGTACATCCATACTGCTGATGCCTAGTGTTTTTTCTGCTGTTTCATTGCAGGTGGTAATCGTGCCAGATAAATCCACAAATAAAATTCCTTGAGAAATATTTGTGAGAATTCCATTCAGGTAACGTGTAATTGTATCTAATTGCAGGACTTTTTTTTCCAACGTTTGATTAGTGTGTTCCAATTCGTTGTATACTGCTTGAAATTGGTTTTTTAGAGAAAGATAGGCACATTCAAGGCGACTTGTCTCTTGGCTGAAGAGTTTAAAGGCTTTATTTAAAGCCTCAATTTTTTCATTTTTTGTGCGGCATCCATCCAGATCTTTAATGGCTTGCTGTAGAGGATTGTACTGACTCATGATAAGCACAAAAAAAGTTAAAAAAAGGTCAAAGAAAATTTTTAAGATTATATTTGCAGCCTATGAATAAATCCATTTTTGATCAAGCATAAGATCTAAATCTAAGTGTTACAGATATATAAATTATGTGATTTAAAATATATTTAAAATAGTTGTTTGTTATTAATTAAATTTTTATGGGATAATATAAATAATGATTTATTTAAAAAATAAAGAGGATCTTATGTCTTCTGTTAACAATAACGGTATTCATCAAGAATGGCCTAAAACTCCTCAGAGAGAACAGGTTACAAATCAAAGTTCAGGAAGAGAGTATATTAAAGTCAATCTCAAGAATGGATCTCTAGAGAAAACACACAATCCACGAGAAGCTAGTTCGTTAAAAACGATCCATCTGTTTATAAAAAAGTTCAAAGAAGAGATAAGCCCTGATCAAGCGCTGATTCTCAAAGATTCTAATCTGCTAAATTCCCCTAAATATGAACACAACATTCAGAAATTGAAGAACTCAAAGCTTCCTCTCCCTTTAAAAAATGCCTTTGTAAAAGTCTTAAAAACTTTCCAAAATATATCAGACTATCTGGAAAATGGGGGAAAATCCCAGTCGGAAATGATTAAAAAAATTCAAAGAGCTTCGGGATTAAAATTCCATCCTTTAGTGAAAATAAGAGTGGTTGAGGATCTATTAGGTGAAAATCAAGCGCCTATCGATTTCTCTGCTCCTACTAATTTGCGTGATAGAGTTATGAAAAAAGCTGATTATGGTGTCTTTTACCGAAATGTGGAGGGGAGTAAGGTAGATACAGATACGGTAAGAGGATATGTACGAAACTATTTTGAAAAGCAAAAGGGGGAAGGAGGTGTTGTTCCCGATTCCAAAATTGCAACATCAGAAAATAAATCATTTGAAGCTTTAGAAAATTTTGATGAAATTAATTATAATCAATTAAATGAAGCTATTGCATTAAGATTATTAGACATTTCTGCACAGTTTAAATTATTTCCTGAAGATGTTAAAAATGATATTAAATTTATAACGGGTCTATTTAATGATCTCATTCAGTCTTTACCTCATGAAGATATAAAAACATTGAATGATTTAAAATCAGTTTTTAAAAGTTTTGTAGAAGAGGCCGCGCAAGAAACTGAGAGTGTAGATCGAGACATTTTGAAGGAGTTACTCTCAAGGAGGGAGATTTCTGTAGATATGTCACGGTCACCAGATTATGTTAAATTTAATGAAATTCATGAAAAAAATATAACTACAGTAAATCAGAAGATAAAAAATAAAGAATTTGATTATGATTTGAGCGATAAACCCATGGAAAGATTTAGAGTAAAAGAAGAACGAAAAGCTTTAGCATTTAAAGAGTGCTTTGAGAAAAGTATTGATGAATTTTTTGAGAAATATGGCCAAGAATCCGAAGAAGGTAAAATAGTGGATGTCACTCTTGTTTATTTAAAAAAAGAAAACATGGAATATTACGATGAAATAATAGATCAATTTTTTGAGGGTGAGGATGTACAAACAAGAATCTTGCAATTTGTTCCTTCCCTTAAAACCCCACTTGCCCCCTAAATCATGCTGAAGAGGGACTACAGTTATTTAAATAAAGGCATTGCCCCATTCCAAATCTTTTGCTTCTTTATAACGCTCACCTTCACGTTTTGAAATTGTTTTCTCAATCAAACCTTCATGTGCACAAAGCTTAAAGTTTATATGACCCGAATGTTTCTTGGGATGTCTTATAATTCTTGCAGAGGGTAGTTCCACTAGATTTTTTGAAACGGCGATATAGGAAAATTTTTCATCTTCATGACCTAGAGTTCCTTGTTTAATTTGACGATGAAGAGAAGAGCGTGCGATTCTAGCGCTAAAATGACACCAATCCGATTGAGCCATAGGACATTTCAAGAGATGTGGACAAGGGGCAGTCATATAGGCACCTTGCTCTATTAAATATTGCCGTGCCGTGGATATGACTTGAAAGCCCGCCATGGTGCCAGGTTCAACTATTATAAGTAATTTTTGCGTACTCTTCCACAGTTTATTAAGAATCTCTTCCCATTGACTTTTTGGCCATTCTCCCATGGAGTAAGAGACAATTGTGAGATCACTGCTAGGGAAACTCTCTTCTTTAAGAACATTTGTTTGACTCCATTTTGCATTTTTGATTAAAGCGGGTGAATTCCCCGAAGACAATTTTTTCCCTAAATCCATCAAAGAGGCATCTTGTTCCAAAAGAATTGCTTGTACTAAGTCTGGAAAGACTGTTGCGGCCGCCCATGTGGCTGTACCCGGCCCAGCTCCCACATCTAATAGGGAATGAAAAAAAAAGGGGATCTGGTCTTTTAACTCATTCAAAATCGAATATACAGCTTCGTACGTAGCTGGCATGCGCGCCAGAACATAAGCAATGCGTTGAGCTGCATTATTTACGAATCGTTCTTGCTTTCGCATAATATGCTGTCTTTGACTTTGATCACGATAACGTTTTGTGAGTTCTTGTGAGGCTTGGGATAATGTGCTCTGTTCAATAGAACGAGCCTCGCGTTCAATGGCCTCTTTTAGTAGATCTGGTAAATTCATCGTGCCTCATAATAGCGTGGGTCTGAAGATGTTACAGTAAAGTCTAGCATTTTTTCAGGAACATCTTTCGTTCTGGATTTGAATTTTTGTTTGAATTCTTCGGTGAGAGTTTTTGCATCTTCTTGGCTCATCATCTGATGATAAAGATTTAATCGTGTTTGCTGCACTTCATCTACAGTTTGAGAGTCACCGAAAATGGCAAACAAAAGAGGTTTAGGGGCTAAATACAGACGAAGTTTAATTTTTTTAGGATTTAGTGTCACATAATTTAAAAGGGAAATTTTTTTATGCTGAGGGATATACTCTTCATAGGACCCATCAGCCTGGTCTTCATTGATATTTAAAAACATTTCCTCGCTACTTGTGGGAGGGTCCTTCCCATTATTTGCATCTCTTTGTTTATCAGGTAAGCGGTATCCTTTTAATAATCGATAATAAAATTCTTGTAAGGATGGGTTATGCAAATCGAGCTTTTCTAAAATATCGGTAGATTTGAATACCTTATCCTCTTTCGCTAGTTGATCTCCTGCCAATTCTATCGCTTGGAGAAGGTCGTCAATTATCTGAGGATTTTTATCCACAGCCTTTTTAAAGGCGCCTTGATCCCCATAAATGTGATAAATTAGCCTTTTCAATAATTCCTTTTGTATAGCAGCTAGCGCTGGGTCTTGATTTCGCTTATCTGCGTCAAGAAGAGTGGTAATATTAAGTTTGGGAGTTGAATCACTAGGTGCTCGACTGGCAATTTTTCCATATCAAGTAGACACTGTTGTCCATTGATACCATTGTTCAGCTCCTTTATTGATGGCTTTACGCTGATCTTCAACCATGTAACGTTCAAATTCGAGCTGAGTAATAGAAAAATTACGGTACATGTCAAGCCTTCCATAGGTCAAGAGGGCTAACATCATGAGTAAGCTAATCACAAAGATCAAAACATTCATTTCTTATAACCTACTTTTCATAAATCACTACAAAATCTGATTGAGGGAGAGGATAAACAAACAAAATGGGCTCTTTTTGATCTTTAATATGTACGCTAATCCTTAGCAGAGCGGGCAGTTGATAAGACTCTTGCCTCCAATCTGTGTACCAGGTATCGCGGAGTTGTAGCTTTTGGGCTTGTTTTTTTCCATTTCCATAGGCTCCCTTAGGCGCTTTATTTCCTGCAGCTGAGCTTTCTTTCGCAGGGGGTACGTAGAATTCAAAAGCAATAGATTCCACATTTTCTAAGAG
>Ga0066256_1004549_pt1 | contig 12269 bp, 12 predicted proteins | sample ThiBio_1000_biof_FD_87107 | JGI IMG/M metagenome (GOLD analysis project Ga0066256, IMG submission 87107) | Wastewater bioreactor microbial communities from Cape Town, South Africa - Thiocy_expt_1000_biof (version 2) | ecosystem: Engineered > Bioreactor > Thiocyanate-remediating >...
CATTCGCCCCCGTCTGGAAACCCAGAGTTGCGAGTATGCGTAATTCCCACAGTCGTTTTTTCCGATTTTGAGGTTCTAATTCCATTCCTTGCGAATGGTTTTTGTCATTCGCTAACATCGCTAGCTGCAGGTGCTGCTGCTCAAGTCTCACTGGTCGGTCGCCCGCATCGCTCTCACTCACTCAGCCGCGTGTGCTGTGCTCCCCCCTCACGCGCGCGCGCACACACGCCGACATCTCGCGCGCGTGAGGGGCACGCGCACCACCCTTGCCGCCACGCTGCCCACACTGCTGCAGTGGCTGGTGCCACCGGCACTGGGTCCACCATACCCAAACCGTACTGGCCCCACTCTCCCTCCTCATCGGCCGCTCTCATCGCATCCCTCCCTTCTGCACCCGCCCCCAGCCGCGCGCCGACACACGCACGCGCGCACCACACGCCGCAGCGACGCATGTACGCACACCTGGCACCCACCTTGTCCAGGGTGGTGCTCATAAATCTGACGCCTGCGGCTCGCCAGTCCGCTGGCCGCCACCCGCCAGTTTCTCGCCTCGGCCCTCCTCATCCTCTCCTTTCTCCTCACGGACCGTCGGGACCGCGGACATCGGGCTTGCAAGCTGGTGCAAACAGACATTGCTTCGCCAAAGATGACGCACACCAGCCGGTGCTGCACACGTGCGCACCAACACACGTACCCCCTCACACCGCCCATATATACACCGGCCGGGCGTGCGGCAGCGCGTCAAATTATGGTGCCACTCGTCCCACCCACGCGCGCTTTTCTCTCCGCTTTACGTCGGGTCGTTAGTCGCTGCACCTGGATTGTCACGCGACTGCAGCGCCCTGCATTCAATCACCGATGCGCGCGTGTAGCGGGGGCGCAGCAAGGGCGCAGCGCGGCACGCATGCACGCACCCCAACATGGAGCATGGCACACAGCGCCGGCGCGGCAGCGGCGCGACAGCTTGTGCATCGCGCGCGCACGAGTGCGCACGATTGCCGTGCGCGCGCGTGTCCTGCCGTTTCTCGTTGTGAGCAGCGGCAACGGCAATGAACACTCATCAACAGCCAGCGGCAGGAGCGGTCACGGGGGCTGTGGCATGCAGAACGGCAGCTGCTGGTGTCCAGATGCAGTGGTACCAGGTACCATAGTAGTGAGAGGTCCCTGCTGATGATTGTGGCCCGTGTGTGGACTGACTGTGTGGGTACCGGTAGCAGCAGCAGTGGGAGCAGCAGCTGGCTGATTCCCATCCAACGCCAACCCCATTGAGACAACAGCACGCGCCAGCGACGCATCGGATGACGCCTCTGCCGCCACTGCCGCGACTGGCCCTGTTGGTGCTGCTGCTGTACCGGTGGTACACCTCGCGCATGCCACTGCACCACCAGACCGCGTGGCGGTGTGTCGCAGCCGCGCAGGTGCCGGGGTAGAAGGGAGGCAAAGCCCAGCGTCACGGCGTCACCAGTGGCACACCCAGCGTGACACGCGGCGGGATATCATCAATACAGTAGACTGATAGTTATTGTTGCAGTAGCAGCAGCAGTACCAGCACCAGTAGCAGTGGGTGGTGGTTCTTGCCACCCCTCTCTCCCTCGGCCCCCCTGCTGCCAATACCGGTACCGGAAGCGTCGTAGCTGTACACGTACCGTGAAGAGGGGACGATGCGCAAGCGAGCGCTGAGGCAGGAGGCTCGTCCACGCTGCTGTGGTGTCGGCGTGCAATAAATTGCACCGCTGCCGCCGCGTGGCAACCCTACGGCCGTCCGTTGGGGTACGGCGGTTTGTGCGATGCGGGACCGTGTGTCGCGTCAGAGGCCGACACTCGTTGCTGCCAACGGCCGGGTGACCGACACGAGCAAAACAGAGTGACAGTGTCGTTCCATGACGAACCGACACACATGATATTACGCGCAATATGGGCGTGCAGCGTACTGCCGCGCACCACCCCCACATGCATTGGATACCAACCGCCCATTTTTTGGTGCTTAACATACTTAACATGGGCATTCTGCGTACTGTCAACTTCTGGGCGCCGCCTTCACATCCTGCACAACTGCGATGCCGACACATCAATGATCAAACCACCGGCCCGCGACTGCCGCCAAATTGAACACCGCGGATGCAGTGGGACAAGCAAGTACGCGCAAGACCAGCACCGGTATTTCTGATGGAAGAGGGGGTATTTTGAAAACTGGTCATGACGTGGTTCGCGCTGGCAACGCGCGCGCATTTTGTTGCCAACCTGGCGACACCGCGACGACACGGGGTCTAAACATGGCAGCATGGCGTGAATATCTGTGTGGCACACACAAAACACAGGTGTGGGTTGGTAAAATAGTGCCGCCCACACGATTCCTGCGCTGTGGCGCGTCGGAGCGTCCTCGGCGCCAAGTTGGTGTTGCGCGCTGCCATCATGTTCAACAACTTGTTGGAACAAGTTGGAAGTAGAGATCGCAACGCCAAAAAGATTGCCCGTGCACGCGGTTTGGAGACAAACAAATGACATACCCGCCAGCACCACGTCTTACATTCACGGAGGGGTGCCAAAAACAAAAGCAAAAAGAAGATGTAGTTTCGCCAAGATTCGAACTTGGGTAGCGGGATTCAAAGTCCCAAATGCTAACCACTGCATCACGAAACTATCGTTATTGCCGTACCAGAGTCCACAATTTTGTACATAAGGGCCAGTACGCTACCGCCTACTCCTGCTGGCTTCCGTGTTTAGCCCGGTGTGCCAATTATGCAACTGGCACGGTGCATCATTTATTACTGCCGTGCATTGCATGCCCTGTTGCAGTTTGTGCTGCTTCGTGCCCTCTATTGTGTTTGTTTTGCTGAATTAACACTGGAATCTGGTTGCACGTGCGTTGCATCAGCCGCCCCCTCTCACATACACACGCACCACAACCTCGACACCCAGCCACACTCACACACACCGGGTCCCGCCGTGCTCTCCAGCCACCCACCTGGCGGCCGTTGGCCGCAAGTATACATGCATTGGTGCCCGCCATTGGTGGCCACGTAGTAGTAGTTCGCAATGGAGGGGGCCGGCGGTGCGGAAGCCGCATCGCCCCTAGCCGCAGCAGCTGCCGCGGCCGCAACAGCTGCAGCAGCACCAGCCGCTGTTGGGGGTCACACCCTGGTGGCACCTGATGCGTGGCGTGCAGCGTACGCGGAACGGTTATTTGTGAGTGCCGGTGGTGGTGGCGGCGCACTGCGGCTGGCAGTGTACCGCACTGCCGCTGGCGCGGCGGCGGCGGACGCGCCAGTGGTACTGTTACTCCACGGCGCAAACTACAGTGCCGTGTCGTTTAACCTGCTGGTGCAGAAGCTGTCACCGGTGGCGGCGGTGGTGGCGTTTGACATGCGTGGCCACGGCGGCTCTGATGATGCGCCACCGCTGCCACCGACTGGCGCGCCGTCAGCAGCGGCGCCACAACAACTGGTCGCCGACTCTGACGCGCTGGTGCGCGACTGCGTGGCCGTGGTGCGCGCCGCCATTGTACCGCGGTACGGCGGCGGCGCCAAGGTGGTGCTCGTGGGGCACTCCCTGGGCGCGGCGCTGGCGACGCATGTAGCGGCGGCGTGGGAGGGCGTGCCGCGGGACGGCGGCGGCGCGCTGCCGGCGCTGGCGGGTCTGGTGCTCATTGACGCGCAGGAAGGCACGGCGCTGGCGGGACTGGCTGCCCTGCCTGACCTGCTGGCACGCATGCCGCACGCGTGGGCGGCGCCAGAGGCGGCGGTGGAGTGGGTGTTGAGCGCGGGCGTGCTGCGCCTGCCCGCGTCCGCCCGCGCCACCGTGCCAGCGCACCTGGAGTGGCTACCTGCTGGTGGGGGTGGGGGCGTGGGCTGGCGCGCGTGGCCGTTCATGGTGAGCACCGGCGACGCGTGGCGGGGGTGGTTTGAGGGTACCAACGCGCGCTTCTTGGCTGCGCCCTGCCCCAAGATGCTCCTCCTGCCGGACGCCGACCGCCTGGACCGCGAGCTGATAGTGGCGCAAATGCAGGGCAAGTATGCGCTGCGCCTGGTGGCAGGCGTGGGGCACGTGATGCATGAGGACGCGCCGGACAAAGTGGCAGAGGCAATCCTGCAGTTCCTGTCGCGCGCGCGCCTGACGGCAGACCTGGAGGCGCACATGCTGGCCGAGCGCCTGGAGCGCTCGCGTGCCGCCGCCGCGCGCCTTGCGTCTTCCTCACACCCCACGGCGCCGCCGCACTGAAGGCCAAACACTTTAACGCCGCCGCCGCCGCCGCTGAACCTACGCCAGCGCATCAACCCATGTGTTGGAGGCGCGCTCCTGCGGGCGGGCCAGCACCGCCTCCGCGTCGGCGGGCGTGGCGGGTGTGACGTCAAACAGGGCGGCGAGGCGGGCTTCCACGGCGTCAAACAGCGCGCCGGGCGGCGCGCCGGGCGGCAGCGCCGCCGACACCGGCGTGAGGAAGTCCATGTGGGCGCGCCCCGCGCGGTACGCCGGCGTCTTGTCTGGATGCTTCAGCAGCCGCATGCGGTCGGCGTGCAGGCGCCACAAGAAGGAGGTGTGGTGCACCCACCGCTCGCGCGAGATGCTCTGTGCATTGCCGCCGCACTTGCGGTCGCCAAGCGTGTAGTCCACGTCCTGCAGCGCAAACCGCGTGGCGGGCGCCAAGCCGCCAAACACGGGGCCATACACCGCGTCCGCCGACCACGTCATTATTTGTCGCGGGTACCGCACGCCGCCCGCCTCCACGTCCGCCTGCGGGTAGTTGGGGGGGGGGGTGGCGGCGTTGTGTGTGACTGCTTGTGCCGGCCCCACCGCACGCACGCACGCACGCGACCCGTACCATGTTGCAAATGAAACTAATAAACAGGGTGTCTGCGTCTGTGATCACGGTGCCGCCGCCCGAGAAGCGGCGCATTGTCTTGACGCCCGCGCTGCATAATTGCAGTGAGAGGGTCGTGCTAGAGTGATTGGGCGTGGGTGGCGGGCAACAAAGCCAACCACAAGGCGCACGCCACGTACGCTGCCGCTGCCTCGCGGTGGATGAGCTTGTCTGCGACGCCAGACATGCCCATGACGATGGTGGGTGGGTCGGCGCCCGTGTTCATTATGCACCAGTTGCGGCCGTCCGACCGCATCAACGCCTCCTCTAGTTGCAGCTGCTCAAAGATGCTCCACGCTCGTCCCGGCGCCGCCGCCGCCGCGCCGCCTAGTCGCAGCAGCATGAGTGGCGCCCGCCTTGCCGCCGTCGCCGCCGCTGTCGCCGCCATGCTGCTGCGGTAGTGTGCTGCGGCAGTGCTGCTGCTGTGTGACTGGAACGGTGCTAGGCCAAAGATGAGGAGTATCCCTGGCCGTCCTAATCACAATACAAGCGCGTAGTTCACACCCAACATCCATCCGCGCCGCATTGCAGCTATAAAATACTGCGCTGGTGCGCGCGTTGCATATGAACCACATACCATGTTGACTTGCCGTATCTGGCGGTTTCATTACTTTCCCCCTCTCGCCTCCTCCTTGCCCCCTCTCACCGCCTCCTCTCTACAAGGGTACCAGTATCACGATGGATGAATGTTGTAAGGCAGCGGGCGCGCAATATCGCGAGTGGGGAGTGTAGCAGGGTGTGCATTCGTTGTTGCATTCAATCCTGGTTTTGGTTTGACACCAGCGGGGTTGGTTAATCCGACAACCACAACATCCAGCCCGCCACCGCATCCATTCTTGCAAGTGCAGGCCCGCCACCTCATCATGGCTCCAATGCGTCGGGGTGGAAGGGGCGGCAGCTCAGCAGCACCTCCACCACCGCCACCACCGCCCCCGCCGCCGCCGCCGCCGCCAGTGCCGCTACAGCCGCCGCTGCCGCCGCCACCGCCACCGCCCCCACCGCCGCCGCCACCCAGGTCACCCGCACTATCGGTGTCGTCATCGTCGTCGTCGTCGTCGTCGGAAGCAGCGGATTCTGTCGCGGGCTTGGCTGCGTTAGACCCTGCAGCAGAGAGGGGTGTGTCGATGCGGTCGTCGAGGATTGACATGAGGGTGCAAACAGCGTACGAAAACACGATTATGGACGCCATTGCCGGCGTCGTGGAGGCGTGTTCGCCATCCCACGACGCCCAGCGCCGTGCCGTGGCTCGCCGCCTTGGTAGCTGCTGGCGAGCCGCGTATGTTATGGAGGATGGCGACCCGGCCGCGGCACTCGCTACCATCGAGGCCAGCGGGCCGCTGGGTGTGGCAGCTGGTACACGCACCGGCGCGCGCCGCACAGAGCCGGACCGAGCAGAAGAGGACGACGGCGAGGATTACGGCGCAACGGACGATGACAAAGATTACTCCGATTACTCCGATGACTCTGATTACTCCGAGACTGACGAGGAGGACGTCGACGACGGCAGCCACGGCGGCGGCGGCAGCGGCGGAGGACGCAGAGACAGTTCGCGCCCACCAACGCGCGAGGCAGCAGACGCATGGGCGGATCGCGTGCCTCTTCGCGGCTTGCAGCGTGAGCTGGCTGCCATGCGCCTGGCTCTAGACACCGTGTCGCAAGCCTGTGGTGGTGCGGTCCGGCGGGGGGAAGCAGCCCGTGCGACGGCACCAAGCGGACTAGCTGCCATACGTGCGGTCGCTACTGGCGCCATGCGCCCGCGAGCGGTGCGGCGGGCGGTGAGCAGCGTGGGGGCGGCTGCCAGCATGCGACGAGGTGGCGTGCTGCACGGCCACCGTGGCTGCGTGAACACGGTGGCATGGACGCAGGACGCGCGCCACGTGCTGACAGGCAGCGACGACCGCGCCATTATGCTGTGGGACGCCGCCTCCTGCAAGCGCGTGGCGAAGTGGCGGGAGTGCCACGGCGCCAACATCTTCAGTGTGCGCCTGATGGGCGCCGCCTTCAGCGCGTCGCATGAGAACGTGCTCGTCTCCTGCGGCGCGGACCGCGCGGTGCGGCTGCATACCGTGCGGCCTGACGGCAGCGTCATGCGCAGTGCGAGCACGGTGGCGGGCGGCGAGGTGCACCACGTCTCCGTGTCGCCGGCGCCCGGCGGCACCGTTGCGGTGGCAGGGACCGGTAACGGCGACATCCTGCGCCTGGACGCGCGGACCAACGGGCTGGGCCTGCTGGGGACTGTGTTGGACCCCGCTGCCACCCCCATCATTGCCGAGTTCCACCCGCACAATGCCAACATCCTGGCAGTGGGCGGCGGCGACGAGTACGTGCGCGTGTTTGATGTGCGGGCCATGTCTGCGCCGACAGCCATGTACTGCCCCTCCGCCATACGCGACATGCGCTTCAGCGACACGTCGCTGCTGCCCTCGTGCACTGGGGTGGCGTGGGACACGGCGGGCGCCCGCGTTGTGGCGACGTGGTCGGACGAGCACATTTACACCTTCAATGTTGCTGCAACCACCTACGGCGGGAGTGGCGCAGGTGGCTATGTGCAGTGCGCAGCGGTGCTGTCTGACGACAGAGTGACCGCGCCCCCTGGGCTGCCACCCCGCTGTCCGGCCGCCCCACCCCCGCGCGGCGGCACGCTGGACATTGGGAGCGGCGACGGCGTCGGAGACGTGCAACCGCCCCTGGACTTCGCTGCCCAACCGCTGGTGGCGCGGGGCGACACCTTCGCACAAGTGTTTTACGGCCGCCAGAACCACAGCACGTTCAAGGGCGTGACGTTCATGGGCGCGGACAGCCAGTTTGTGGTGAGCGGCTGCGATAGCGGCATGGCGTACGTGTGGGACTCACACACCGGCGCGCTGCTGGCGGCTTGGCCGGCAGACGCCACTGGCCCCATGAACTGCGTTGCCGCCTGTCCGGACGGCCGCCCACTCCTCTTCACCTCCGGCTGGAGCTCTGACGCCACGCTGTGGCAGCCCGCGCCAGCGGACGACACGCACAGCACCTGCCTAGAGGAGCTGCGCGACGCGCCCTTCATCCACGCGGTCGCCATTGCCGCGGAGCAGGCCCTCCGGCGGGAGAGCGAGCGGGGTGCGGCGGTGATAGACTCCATAATGGAAACATTCCTTGGTCAGGCGGCGCCAGGTGACCGAGCGTTTGCGGTGGTGGATGAGCTGGAATCGCGGCCACCCGGCGCGTCCCTGCAGATGGCAATGAAGCCCAGCACGGAGGACCGTATGAAGGTTTGGTCGAGGCGGACCACCTCATTTTGTTCCGTGTTTGCGCAGGGCCGGCATGTAGTTGGCGACGACGACATCGACGATGACTCCGAGGACGAGGAGGACGAGGGGGACTACGACGACTACGAGGAGGAGGAGGAGGAGGAGGACGAAGACGACGACTCCGAGGAGGAGGAGGAGGAGGAGGACTACTACGACGACGACGACGAGGAGGAGGAGGACTACTACGACGTCTACCGTGAGGAGGTGAGTGTCGAGGACGAGGTGAGTGACGAGTATGAGGATAGCGACGATGACGATGAGAGTGACGTTGACGACGGGAGCGACGAGGAGAGTGACGATGACGAGGAGAGTGACGATGACGAGGAGAGTGACGATGACGAGGAGAGTGACGATGATGAGGAGAGTGACGATGATGAGGAGAGTGACGATGATGAGGAGAGTGACGATGATGAGGAGAGTGACGATGATGAGGAGAGTGACGATGACGAGGAGAGTAACGACGACGACGTGTCACAAGCGCGGGAATTGCGGTCAGCAGGCGTGCGGAGCGGCACAGCCCGTTACCGTGTGATACAGCAGTCCGGACGCGCAGCTGCCGCACGAACCGCGCCCACGCCCGCTGCGTCAGCGCGTGCGACGCGGCATGCTGCCGCTGCCGCTTCTGCTGCACGCGCCGCGCCAACGCGTGCGACGCGGCGTGGTGGTGGTGCTGTTGCTGTTGTTGCTGCCGCTGCACGCGCCGCGCCAACGCGTTCGGCGAGGCGTGCTGCTCCCATTGCCGGTTCTGCTACCCTAGCCGTGACAACACGTGCGACACGGCGCAGTGGCGCCGCTGCTGCCCCTCCTGCTGCGTCGACGCGTGCGACGCGGCGCAGTGGCGGCGTTACTGCCGCTGCTGCCGCTGCTGCTACAGCAACGCGCGCGACACGGTGCGGTGGCGCCGCCGCTGCCGCTGTTGCTCCTTCAGCTGCGTCAGCGCGTGCGACACGGCGCAGTGGCGGCGCTACTACCGCTGCCGCCGCCGCAGCGTCCGCACCCGCACCACCGCCTGCTGCGGCCCGCGGCTCGCGTGCTCGGCGCGGCACAGCTGCCTCGGCAGCCGCGCGCGCGCCAGCGACTGTGCCTGTTGTGCGCCGAGCAACTCGCGCCGCCGGCGGCGGCGGTGGTGCCAGCGGTGGTGGCGGTAGCAGCGGTGGTGGTGGTGCCAGTGGCGGTGGCGGTAGTAGCGGTGCACTGCCGCCGCCACGCAGCTGCCGCGCGTCACCCGCAGCAGTAGGCGGCGGGGCGGCAGGAGCGAGCGCTGCCGCTGCCGCGGCAGCTGCCGCTCGGCCCATTCGCCGTCGCAGTGCCAGTGGGGGTGGCGGCGGCGGTGGCGGTGGTGGCAGCAGCGGTGGCGGTAGCAGCGGTGCGCCTCCTGCACAGCGGCCGCGTCGCGGCAGCCGCAATTGACCTGATAACCGGCGCAGGCCGGGTGTGCATCAGGGCGCAATGCTATTATTGTCTTGTGAAACACTGTGACACGTGTGACCATTGAAGCTTGTTGAGGCGTTGAGCCGTTCATTAACGCCCTCGTCACCACCGTCACACTGTCACAGTCACATCTGCGTCACAATGTGCCGACCGACCGTCTTCGTTGATAGCACACAAGCGAGGCGGGAATCGACAGGCTGCATGCGGACACAGGGTCACACAGCCAATACAGAAAAAAGTCGTCACAGCTGCAAACACGCTCAGGGCGGCGCGGTTACGTGCCACCACGACGCACCGGAGTTCTGTGTTACGGTCGCAGTTAACCCCAGCGGCGAGGCGCCGGCGCCAAACCGCGCATCGACCTCTGCCACCGCAGCCAAGCCGGCGGCGCCGCCCAGCTCGGCAGCCAGGTGCGGCACCACGACTGGCAGGGCGGCCAGCGGCAGCCACACGGCGTGCTCCGCGCACATGTCACTCAGCGGCAGGGGCATCGCCGTTGGGGTACCCGCGGGCGGGTGGCACAGCGGCAGGACGACGACGGAGTTGCCGGTCGGCAGCGGCAGCACGACGCGGGCGGCCTGCGCCCATCGCAACGGCACGTTCCGCGCATCGACACACAGCGCCTGCCACGCTGCACCAACCCCTACGTACCACGTCTGTGCATCGTGCTGCCGCCGCTTATCGTCCTCTGCGGCGGCGGCGGCCGCGGCGGCCGCACCCGCGGCGGCGGCCGGGGCAGAAGCGGCCAGGTGAGCGGGGGCGGCGGGGGGGGCGGCGGTAGCAGCGGGGGCGGGGGTGGTGGGGGCGGCACTGGCGCCACCCGCAATTACCGTAGCGACTGTGGCGGCGACGGCTGCATGCGCAGCTCTGGTGGCACCCGCCGCATCGGCTGCACCCGCAGCGGCGACGGTGGCGGCGCCCGCGGCAGCCGCATCAGCGGCGACGGCGGCAAGGCGCACCATCAGCACGTCGCGATAGCTGCACGGCACATCCCAGTAGGCACGTGGGGTACACCCGGCGCGGCGACGGGCTGCCTCCTCTGCGGCAAGGTGCGCCAGGGCGGTGAACCAGGCAGCGGCGGGGTTGCGCGTAGCGGTAACAAAGCTCACGAAGCGGCGCTCGTGCCACACCGTGGAGGCGTCGCGTGAGGCCAGCGACGACACCTCCGCGTCGGTCCAAGTGGTGGGCTGCAGCACCCCCGACGCCACCAGCTCGCGGTGCATGTCGTCCGGCGACCACCGCTCGTGCCCACCCGCCGCGAGCACCAGAATAGCCACGCTGTCTTTCATGCGCTGCCAGTTTGGGCTGTTGCGGGCGGGCGCCAATAGCACTTTCCCCGCGCCGTCCGTCACCAGTGTCCTCACGGTGGCGCTGCCGGCGCTGATGACCGCAGGTGGCAGTGGTGTGTCAGCATCCGCCTCCAGCCGCGTCAGTGTGGCACTCACGCGGACGCCTAGCTCCTCGGCGCCCGCGCTCGCCGCACGCTGCACCTTGGCAATGCGCAAGACGCCGGTCAGGTACGTGCGGTGCGGCGCAGTGAGGTGCGCCCGCAATACCGCCCGCGACGCCGGAGGGTGGTCGAAGTGCACCTCCACCGCCTCGATGCCGTCGCTGATGACCAGCGCGTTTGTAGTGGCAGACACCACAAAGAATCGCAGGCGCTCACACGATGACACCCCGCGGTCGCTCACGCACTCCACTAGGTGGGTTGCAATCGCACTCCGTGGCGGCGGTATCGGCGGCGCCCGCGGCCGTGCCCGGGCAGGCGCCGCGCGCTTACGCCCGGATGCTTTACCTCCGGGCGCTGCCGCTCGCGCCCTCACCGCCCCCCCCCTCCCCCCCCCCCCCTTCCCCCGCCGCCCCGGCGGCCGTGGGGGCTTCCCCCGCCGCCGCCGCCGCCGCTGCCGCCGCAGCCGCTGCATCCATCTTCTTCTTCTTCTTCTTCCGTTCGATTGCCGCAAACGCCTCCGCGCTGCGAATGACCATCTTGCTGCAGTCATCGCCGCCGGCATCGCCGTCGCTGCTGAGCACCCCAGCCCCTTCCAGCTTGCTATCGCGCCAGCTTTCTCGTGCCAACGCGCGCTCCTTTGACTTGGCACGTACCGTGCGACCCCCCGCCCCCGACGCCGCGCCACCACCGCCACCACCGCCACCCCCTCCACCTCGCCTGCCACCCCCCATCCCTCCACCTCTCTCCTGGCAAGAATCTGCTGCAAGATACAGGGCACATAAAATTAAACCCACGCCAGGAGCACACCCGCTCACTGCCGCAATCGCAACACTACAACTGTTACTGTGAATTTGCGTTGAGAGACGCCGCGTTGATCCTCGCGGTGTGTATTAACACGTTCCTGAAATCACCGTCTTACGACGCCGAGTTCTTTTCTCTTGCCGCCTAGCACTTTCAACTTTCACTAGGCGACAAGAGAAACCCAGTAGGCGGCAAGAGAGAATGGGGTGAGGGGAGAGAGAGAGAGGCGGATTTGCGGTAATGCAAGTTGCAAGCGGCACGATACCACACGCAATTTAAACGCGCATTGAGGAGGAACGATGCTGTTATTTTAAATCGTCGCGTTGGATTTATTGCATATCGCTTCCTGAATTATTACCACCCTTGGATTTCAGCCCTTCTCTCCACCCTCTACTGCCCTCTCCGCTCCTCTGCCTCGCTACTCCTCTTGTTGCCTACTCAC
>Ga0066256_1004550_pt1 | contig 12267 bp, 2 predicted proteins | sample ThiBio_1000_biof_FD_87107 | JGI IMG/M metagenome (GOLD analysis project Ga0066256, IMG submission 87107) | Wastewater bioreactor microbial communities from Cape Town, South Africa - Thiocy_expt_1000_biof (version 2) | ecosystem: Engineered > Bioreactor > Thiocyanate-remediating >...
AAGGCGCCGCGGCCAATGACGCACAGCTGCTCAAAGTCGGCGGGCGTGAGGCGCTTGCGCGACTCGCGCATGAGCTCGCGCTCGCGCGCGTCAAAGTCCGCCGCCGCCTTCTTCTTGGCCTCCTCACTCACACCGGGGTCCGCCAGCAGCTTGTTCAGCTCCATCCGCCGCGCTCGCTTCTCTGCCATCTCGGTGCGCCGCGCCTTCAGCCGCGCCTCCAGCAGCTCCTTGGTGGCGGTGGCGCGCTCCACCACCGCGGCACTCGACCCGCCGCCACTGCCATCCCCACCACCGTCCGCCATCCTGTCGTCGTCGTCGTCGTCGTCGCTCTCAACCTTCTTGGCTCCTCCTCCTTTACCACCGGCGCCGGCGCCAGCGCGGGGCAGCAGCGGCGCGTGCAGCGGGGCGGTGACGGGCGCGTAGGCACCTGCAGGCAGCAGCGGGGGGGCGCCGGATGATACTGCGGAGTGCACCAGCGTGCTGCCCTTGCTGGATGCGCCTGTTGTTGTGGCTGCGACTGGGCGCGTTGCACCGCCGCCTTTCCCACCGGCCCCAGTGTTGGTACCAGTGGCAGGTGAGTAGCGATTAGCACCAGCACCAGCAGCACCAGTACGAGCAGTGGACCCAGTGGTAGTAGACCCAGTAGTGGTAGTGAGGGGGCGCGAGGGGGGTACGACGTCGGCTTCGCTGCAGCAGCTGCACGCCATCGCGGACGACGGCGGTAAAGAGACAGGGTAACCTACACACGCACACACTCAAGTGCGCAGTGATAATTGCGCCGCGTCAGAGTTGCGTCGTCGATTGAGCAGCGAGCACAGAGTCAGCAGCAGTACGAGTGGGAGAGAGGGAGAGAGGGAGAGAGAGTTGGATACGCATGTACCAACTACCAACTGACGTCACTGTGACGGTCAGTCAGAGTCTGTCACCAAGAGGTGACACCGGTCCGCCGTGGCAGGCAGGCAATCGGGACAGCAGCAGCAGCAGTAGCAAGAGGTGTAGTGGGAAAGGCAGCTGGAACAGCGGCAGGGTTGGAAGAAGACGTCGAACTCGGCGCCAGATGCGCCGATGTTGGCCACGTACACCACCACGACCACCACCGCAGCGGCAACAGCAACGGCCACCTGGGGGCACGGCATCAAGCAGCAGCTGGGCACCAATCGGTTCAAACCTGGAGCCACCAAGCAGCACTCTACTGAGTCTACCCGTCCCACTGCCCAGCAACCAGCACAGCTGCAGTCCAACCAGCGAACCAGCCAACCAGCGGCAGTTGAGTGGCAGCCGTTGTCCACACCTGGCCAGCCAGGAGGTGACGGTGGGTGGGGTTGACAGACAGAGAGGGAAAGGTTGGGAGGAGGAACACTGCTGCTCCTCCTGATACTACTGCTACTGCTACTGGCACTGCTGCTACTGGTACCTGTGGCCGGCTGTAAGTGTGGCTCTCGCCTCCACACCTCACTCCCCTCACCACCTCTTCCTCCACTCCTTCAACCGTTCGCAACTTCGCGCGGTAAACTGAAAATGGTGACGCACCTGAGCGAGCTGCGCGGCGGCGGCAGGGTTACACGCAGATGCACATGCGTACTATCGTTCCACGGCAGCTTTTGGCCGCCCTCACGTCGCACGGCGTCACCCGACCCCCTCGAACACGCCCCGGCTTGTGGTCACCCGTTGCGTTCTTCACTCACCCCTACTGTTGGACTGCTGCGAATGGCCACCGGCCGCGAATTGGTTTCACTGCTTTTCAATTCAGTGCTTTTGTGGAGTATTAGTCATTGACAACGAAAAGATGGACCGCAGCAAACACACCTTGCGCTATAATGGTGCTAACTGCGTGAGGGGTGGCAGTGTTTGTGCAGATAATGGAGGATTGGTGGCAAAACAGTGTCGTTTTTCCCGCGTCTCAGCAACTGCCAACTGGCAACTGCAGCGCCCTGCGCCCTGCTGGGCCTGGACTGTTGATTGGGACCAGAGCGCCGTCAGTGGATCTTGTGTCGTTGGATGGGATCGGGACGCGCAACAACAGCTGCTGCGGTCATATTATCCATACCAACTTAGCAGCCAGGCAGAATCTGAGGCAGATCCATGCGTGGGTGGCACTGGGTGCACTGGACTGATGGTGCGATGGTTTCACCGTTTCAGTCAGACGCCGTCGCCGCGACGCCCTGCCGCCGAATCCGAGGTGCGCCGATTGCCACCCGCAGCAAGCCGTCCCACGCTGCTGCTGCCGCCCAGCCACACTAAATAATACTCCAGGCGGTCTATCAAGCCCGCCTATGCGCTGAGCCAGTCGCGGCGGCCGCTGGAGAGCGTCGTTTTCGACGCCATATCTTTGTCAGTTGCCCACCGAATGATTGGTCCGAATCTCCACTGAGCACTCCGCTAGCACCGCTGCTCGCTGCGCCGCAGCCGCCTGCAAGCGCTGCCACTGCTGTAGCAACACGTGCGCCAAGCAGTCTGCTCCGCCTGAGGGCGCCAAGTCTATCCGCGAGCTGGAAGGGGCGTCGACGTCAGCGGTGCCCTATCTATTGTCGGTTGTTGTCGGTTGGTGGTCCGATTCGCCGCCGCTGTGAAGCTCCTGGCCGCACCAGGCTACGCTACGCAGCACGCGTAATTAATCACGACGGCACCGACGCGCCACAAATCACACCGCAAGACTACACTCCTCATCCCCTGGGCTACCATCTCCGACCACCAGCTGTCAACAACGCTGCGCCGTGTATGTATCCCACACCACATTTCCCCAGCTCCGCGTCTCTAACCGGTGGACCCCCCTCAGACGCCGTGACAACGCCAAGTAGTCGCCAACGCGCACACGGATTGCGGACGCATTGGCAGTCAAGACCCGGTGCCGACGCGCTGGCGGCGTTAAGTACCTGGTACCAGTCTCTGTCGCCCGCCGCTGCGGCCGCGGGTGCCGCCGTTGCGCCTGCGCGCATCCCAGCACTGTTTCTGCTCCCACGGCGGTTGTCCAATTGTGTGCAGGCTGCTGTGACGCGGCGGCCAACTTGCCACCGCACAACGGACAGCTGCCGCCCATGCGGCGCCCGCACCCCGCGCCACCGGTGACCAATGCAGCTCCCATGGCAGCCGCCGCGCGCCGGCGGGGGCGGACCGGGTCGGGCGTAGCAGTGACAGTGGCGGCAGTTCTAGTATTCGTACTTGCATGGCAGCAACCCCTGCTGGCGGCCGCAGCGGTGCCGGCGGCGTACTACACCTCTGAGCCGGCGCTGGACTACGCGCCCTGCATCGCGCCACGCGCGGGGAACTCGGCGGCCTCCATTTTTGTAGAGGGCGCAACGTGGCTGGCCGCGTATGTGAACCGGCCGATGTCATGCGAGGCAGACGAGGCGGGCGTGCTGTACATCACGTGTGGCTATAACAACAACGCCTGGCGCGCGTACCTGAACGGCACCGTCTACACGCTGGTGAATACGGCACGATCGAGCGGCACCACTGGTGACGGCGGTGATGCAAGGGGCGCGAGGTTGAACGGCCCCACGAGCGGCACACTGTGGAATGGGTCGTATTGGATCGCGGACCGCGGCAACAACCGTGTCCGGCGGGTGGTACTGGCGACCAACATCATCACCACCGCCTTTGGTACCACGCAGCCAAACGGCATGTCGTTTGGCGTGCTGGCTGGTGCGCCCACCATGTTCATTGCCACTGGCTCGCACTCAATCATGTCCGTGGACATGTCCGCCCCCTCGCCGTCAGCGGTGGTGCTGGCGGGCACCGGCTCCTCCACCCCCTTTGCCGACAACCGGGCGGCGGCATTGGCAACGTTTTACGACCCGGACGCCGTGACGTGGAACAATGGCACGCTGCTGGTGGCAGACAAAACCAACCACCGCGTCCGGCAGATTGCATGGAACGCTAGCGGCGCGTTTGTGACGACGGTGGCCGGCACAGGCCTCACACCAGCGCTAGCGGACGGCCTACCCGCTACCTCCACCAACATGAAAGAGCCCTCGTCTGTTGCAATTGCTTTGGACAGCACCATGTATATAAGCGAGATTTCCGGCTACTTCATTCGCCGCATTGTGACGCCTGCCGTTACGATCCGTATCGCGGGGACTGGCTCGTATGCCACCGCGCTGCGCGGCTACATCGGCCCAGCTACTGCTGCTGTACTCAATAACCCCACGCGGCTGTCGTTTGACCGCAGTGGTGCGCTACTTGACGCAGACAGCGACAGCGACGCCATTCGTGCCATTGACAACCGCGTGTGCGTCACCGGCAATGCAGTGTCGTCCGGCTGGCAGCTGCTGAATTTCAGCAGTAACAGCAGCAGCGGTGGCGGCAGCGGCAGAAGCAGCGTGACTGCCATCCTAGCGCTGCAGCCGTACGGCGTGGTGCCGTGCCTGTGGAACGCCAGCCAGCTGGAGAGCATGACGCCCGCGCAGGCCGCCGCCGCCGCGGGCTACAGCTTCAGCCTGGCGCTTGGCGTGCCGCCGACCTTTGTGTACTTCGAGCCGTGTGCCACGGTGGAGGCGTGGATGCACGCCGCCACACAGGTGCCGCTGTGCCAGATGTACGCCATGATCCGGTGCAACCTGACGGCGGCCATTGACGCCACGCTGCCGTGGTACCTGGTGGCTGACTTGACGGGCGTGAACAGGACGGCGTACCCCTACGCACCCGCCTACATTTCAAAGGCCATCCCGCCGGTGCCCTCCGCGGCGGCGGGCGACCTGTGCAGTGACACTGTAGCTGGCAACGGCACGGGCGGCTTCAGCGGCGATGGCGGCTGGGCAAACGAGTCGACGCTGCTGGCGCCCGCCGGCGTGATGGCAGATGTGGATGGCTGTGTGTACTTTTCCGACACGGGCAACAACTTGGTGCGCAGCGTGTGTCCGGGCGGTACGTTGGGCACGGTGTTGGGCGGTGGCGTGGGGGTGCCATACACGCGCGAGAGGACGCTCGCAAGCAATGTAACGCTGGCGACACCGGCTGGCATGGCATTAGTGCCGGGGTTTGTGTACCTGCTGGCGGACGCCGGGAACAATGTGGTACGGCGCTGGGAGCCGTCACCCAATGGTGTGATAGTGTGGACGGTGGCGGGCAACACGTCGGTCGGCTACGAGGACACCACGTCGGGCGTAGATGCACGCGAGACTGCGCTGCGGGGGCCGCAGGGCGTCGGCTGCCGGAACGCAACCGAGTGCATGGTGGCAGATACGGGCAACCATCGTGTGCGTAAACTCACGCCCAACTCGGCCACCATGGTAACCGCGGTGGGCAGCGGGGCTTCCACGCCGGGGGGCGCGTCGGGGTCGACAGGCACCACCTTCCCCATTGTGTCGCCAGTTGGCGTGGCGTGGGATGTGCGGCGCATGCATTACCTCATTGCCGAGTCTGGTGGCAACCGCATTCGGGCGTACAACCCGGAGTCGGGCGTCGTGGACACGCTGGCAGGCAGCGGGACGGCCGGAAACGGGGGTGACGGCGGCCCTGCCACGTCCGCCGCACTGAACGGCTCCATGGGCATTGTAACCAACCCCGCCACCGGCATGGCGTACATTGCGGACACCGGCAACGCGCGCATCCGCGCAGTATCGACGCTGGACCACATCATCCGGCCAGTGGCCAGCGGTATTGTTGCGACTGCCATTGATATTGACCGCGCCGGCTCGCTGTACGTGGCGGAGCCGTCGCAGCACCGCATCCGGGTGCTGTCTCGTGGCATTTGCCTGGCTGGCTCCGCCACCCGCGCCGCACTGACCAACGTCACGCGGCAGGGCCGCGTGGTGACGGGCGTGTTGGCGTTGCCAACGCTGACCAACCTCCCGTGCTTTGCCAACTTTGCCACCACCGTGTCATTGCCCGCCCGCGCCGCGGCGTTTGCCACGGCAGGGTACACCATGGGGCTTGGCCGCGCACCCATTGCATTTGAGTCCGCCACGATGGCGACCGTGGAGTTCCCGTGCGACACCCTGCAGCTGTCGGCCGACTTGTTGCTGATGGCGCCGAGCTGCCAGCGCCTGGCGGCGTTCTCATGCACCCTCCCGGCGGCCGTGGTGAACGCCTCCACCGCGTACCGGTGGGCACTCGTTGTGGCGCTGCGCTCGGCCGACTGGTCGGCCAAGCCGACCGAGCTGCCGCTCACGTACCCGCTGCCCGGCAGTGGCGCCGCAGACGACCCGCTGCCCGTGTATGCACCAGAGGCAGCCCCCGCCACGGAAGGCCTGCCGGCGTGCATTGCGCCGATTGCCGGCAACGGCAGCGCGGATGCACCCGGTACAGTGGCAGGGCTGGCGGCTGGTCAGGCTGCCACCACGCTGCCGCTGCCGCTGCTGCGTGGCGTGGCGTACGACACCAACGGCACGCTGTATGTTGCTGACGGCAAGCTGGCGGTGGTGCTGGCGGTGGCGGGCAATGGCACGACGGCAGTGCTGGCTGGCAACGGCACGGTGCTCACCGGCCCTCCGCCGGCGACCGCTGCCGCCACCACTGCACTGGCGAAGGTCGGCGCGCTGGCGTACGATGCCGCCACGGCCTCCCTGGTTGTCGTGGAGGAGACTACCCGCACGTTGCGCCGCATCCCAGCACACGGCGGCGGCGTGATGACGCTGCTGGCCGGCAATGGCAACACGGCGGCGCCCTCGGCAGTGCCGGGCACCGTGTCGTGGTCCAATGCAACGTCCGTGCCGCTGGGCACGCTGGCAAGCGTGGCAGTGGCAGCGGACGGCACGGTGTTTTTCACCGAGGATGGGGCGGTGTCAGTGGTGCGGCGCCTGAGCAGCGTGTATGGCATGCTGACGCACATTGGTGGCGGCTCCATGCCCGTGGCGGCCGCCGCTACCGGTACCCCCGCCCTTGCCGCCAACCTATCTGCGGCGCACGGTGTGGCGGTGATGGACGACGGCGCGCTGGCGGTGGCGGATGTAGACGGCGCGGCGGTGTATGTGGTGCGTGGGCGCCTGAACGCAGCAGGCCGCAGCGCCGCCACGCGGTGGGCGGGCAACGGCAGCCAGGCATGGATGGGCTGGGGCGGCGGCGCCAGTGCGGCACGGCTGTGCCAGCCCAACGACGCCGTGCCCGACGGGCGCGGCGGCGTGTATGTTGCAGACAAGTGCGGCGCCGTGTTCCACCTCACAGGCAACGGCAGCGCGCTGGCCATTGCGGGTGACCTATCGGCAACCAACAACCAGACCCCCGGGGGCGACGGTGGCGTGGCACGCAACGCGACGCTGGGCAAGGCGCTGCGCTTGGCGATGGATGGGTCGGGCACGGTGGCGGTGGTGGACGGCGTCGCGAATCAGGTGCGCGCCGTGGACCCGCGCATCTGCCTCGCACCCTCCCGCACGCTGGCGCCCAGCGTCACCATTGTGTCGCTGGCAGCGGCTGCCACCAACGTGGTGGCGGCGGTGGCGGTGGCGCCCCCGGGGGCGTTCGCCTGTCTGTGGCGTACGGGCGCCGGCAACGACGTGCTGGCCAACACGCGGGAGGCAGCGGCGACCGCGTCGGGGTTCCGGTTTGGCGTGGGCCTCACGCCCGTCAGCGGCGCCGCTGCCTCCATTGCGTTCCCATGCACCACACTGCGCCTGGCGGTGCATGAGACGCAGCTGGCGCCGGCTTGCCAGCAGCTGGCGCAGGTGAACTGCACGTGGGGTGTGGCGCTGGGCGCCGGTGGGTGGGTGTTTGTGATGCTGGCGCCGCACCGCAATGGGAGCACGAGTACCGCCGTGTACGCGCCACTGCCGCTGCCGACACCCGCGCCCACCGCGTCTCCAAGCATCTCGATTAGCTCGTCGCGAAGCGTGTCTAACAGCGTCCTGCCCAGCGCATCGCCCAGCAAATCGAACAGCGGGACGCCCTCCATGCCGCCGAGTGAGTCACCTAGCGGCACGAGCAGTGAGACGAGCACGGGCACAATCACGGCGTCGCCGACGTCGTCGATATCCACTGGTGCGTCGCCTTCCGAATCGCCGTCGCTTGCCCCCACCCCGACACGCAGCGCCGCAGTCAGCGCGTCAGCCAGCGAGTCACCGCGGGGCACGTCATTCGTGCCACCCGGCACGTCGTCACTCTCGGCATCTGTCTCGCCATCCCCACTGCGCACTGCCAGCGTCACCACGACGCCCACCGCCACCGGCAGTGTTGGTGCCTCGCCGCCGCCGCCCGCGTCGCTAGCACTCCTGGTTGATACCACCAGCGGCGGCGGCGGTGGCGGCGGATCAGGAGGGCCCATTGGCGCGTATTGGGTGTCTGATGACGCCGCGCCGCTGGCTGTGGCGGTGGTTGTCGCCTCGTGTGACGCCTGCGCGCTGGCTTGCCAAGGCGCGGACGGCGTGGACGTGGTACCGCGCCGGGTTGCGGCCGCCGAGGTGGCGGCAAGTGGCGGCTCCGTCAATGTGGCGGTGTACCTGCCGTACAATGCGTCAACCCGCAGCGGGCCGGTGGCAACCTGCACCTACCTTACGTGCTCGTTTGACGGCGGCTTTGCTGGCCGCCAGCTGCCGCTGGTGTTGGGTCGTGCGCAGTACCCGTTTTTCAGCGACGTCGTGGTGTGGCGACCTGACACGTCGGCGGCGCGTTCGGGGTGGGGTGGCGTCGTGGATGTGGGTCCTGCCATGACAGCCGCGTGCGTCAATATGGGCGGCGTCGATTGCGGCAATGTGACGAGTCTGCTTGCGCTGCCAGCGGCACTGGCGGCTGGCGCGGTCGCCGTGGCGCAGCGACCGCCGTCTGCAGACGCGGTGTTCTCCATCACGCTGACGTCGGGCACCAATGTGACGCTGGTGGCGGATACCGCCCGTGGCGGCATCTTCTTGCCTGGTGTGAACGTCACGTTTGGCGGCGTGTCAGTGACGCCGACCTGGGTATCGGCCGCCGGCGACCTGCTGCATCTGACCCTGCCCGTTGTGGCATGCGGTGCCACGGGCGACTGTGGTCGCCAGGCACTCATGGTGGTCAACCCCTCCCCCGCCGACTCCGATGCTGGTCGCGCGGCGGCAGCTGGCGGCGTGGTAGCATGCAACCCGGCCGGCGCACTGTGGCGCGGCGGGCAGGTGTCATGCCCGCCCTGGTGCCCCAATGACGTGACGGCCGACGCGGAGCCGTACGTGCCACGCGGCGGCGCTGCCGGCGTGCCAGTAGCAGCTCAGTTCCGAGCCGGCGCGGCGCCCGTGCTGGTGCCGCCGTCCGCCACGCGGCGCAGCGGCGTGTTTGTGACCACGCGGTGCACCGCGGCGGGGTTCAGCGACCCCGCCACCGGCGTGTGCACCAATGCGTCGCACCCTGACGCGCGCCGGTGCGCCTTTGGCGCGGGCGCCGAATGCCGCGTCTGCCCAGCACACGCGCTGTGCCCGGGTGGCTACCGTGCATGGCCCCTGCCGGGGTACACGACGGCACGTGAGGATAGCGGCGTCATCGTGGCGTGCCTACCGCCGGCCGGCCGGTGTGCCGGATGGGACGCCGCGGCGGGGGCGGGGCGCTGTGGGGCCCCATTTGCGGGGGGGGCGGGCGGCGCGGGGGCGCCCCCCCCCCACGCCGCGGCGGGAGGCACCCGCCGCCCCCGCCCCCCCGCCCCCCCGCCCCGGGGGGGGGGGGCGCCCTGCGGGGGGCCGCCCGGGGGCGCGGTGGGCTGCACCGTGCTGGCGGTGGTCGTGGTGTACGCGGCGGCAGCGGTGGTTGGCGGCAAGGTGACCGCCAGCGGTGACCGCGTGGTGGCGCTGCTGTCGTGGAGCTTCACCGTCATGCAGCTGGTGGCGTCCATGTCGCTGGCGGCCGCGCCCAGCCTGCCGTCATTTGTGGCGCCCGTTTACGCCGCCATCAACGTGTTTGCGTTTTCTGGCCTCACGCTGCCGTCATCTTGTATGCCGGGGTTTGCGTTTGTGAACGAGGTGTCGCAGTTGGGCGTGGTGCTGGCACTCGTGGTGCTGCGCGCCGTGGCGGAGGTGGTGGAGTCGCGGTGGTCAGCCGGCACGGCGGCGGTTCGAGCGGCCGCGGCTGCCGCGGTGGCCAAGGGTGACACCCCAGCGGCGGTCAGCGTCGGCTTTGTGCCCAAGCTCCTGCGCCTGCACGCCGTGCTGCTGGCGGTCATGTACGGCCCCGTGGTGAACACGGTGGTGGACCTGCTGTACTGCCGCGCGTCCGGCGGCGGCGACGAGGCGGCAGCGTGGGTGATGGCATCCAACCCCGCCGTCACCTGCTACACCGGCCCGCATACCATCGCTGCCGGTGTGGCGTGGGCGACGGTGGCCGCCTACCTGGTGGCCTATCCGGTTTGGTCCGCTGGGTGGCTGTCCTGCCTGCTGCGCCGCCCGCTGCCGTCGCCCGCCACCGCCGCCCGCCGCCCCAGCAGCATAGTCGCCGTGCTGGGCAGCGCCACCAGCGGTAAGGCGGCAGCAGCAACAGGTGATGCGGCAGCAGCGTCAACAACAGCAGCCAGTCGATGCAAGCAACGGGTGTGCAGCTACCGTATCACACCGGCCATGGTGGCACGCGACGCAGCGGCTGCCACACGGCTGGCGTTCAGCCGCACCGCGCTCGCGTTCATTGGCACGGCGTACCGGCCGAGCGCCTGGTGGTACTTCCATGCTGACTGGGCGACGCTGGCGGTGCTGGCGGTGATTGCACGTGTGGCGCGCAACCCGGGCACGGTGGGTGCCATTGCCGGCCGTACCGTCGTTGTGCTACTCATACTGCTGCTGCTGGGTGCCGGGTTTGGGGTGGGGCGGCCATACCCAGCGACGGACCGGTGGAAGTTGGTGGTGAAGCTGCACGCTGTGGCGCTGACGGCGGCGGCAGCGCTGCTGCAGGCGGTACAGCAGGCGCGTCTGCTCACCGACCCTGGCAGCGACGACACCGCGGGGTTGGTGCTGGCGGTGGGGGGGCTGGGTGGCGCCCTCCCCCTCTTCCTGTCGCCGGGGACGGGGGTTTGGGTCTCCCTCCTCACGGGCGCCCAGCGCGGCGCGGCGGCGGGGGGGGGGGGGGCCGGCGGCCGCGGGGGGGGCGCGCGCGGCGGGCGGGAAAGGGCGGGGGAGGAGCGCGCCCCGGGGGTTGCGGCGCCGCCGCCACCAGCGGCAGTCGTTGGCATCGCCGCCAGCGACTCTGACGATGATAGTGGCGGCGATGACGGCGAGCGGTGGATGCACAACCCCGCGGCCCGCCGCCATGCAAGCAACCGCGGCCAGCTGGTGGTGGGGAACGACGCCGCGGGTGGTGGAGACACTGTCACGGTTGAGGATGCGGCGGCGCGGCGCACTGCCAGCACCCGTCGTGTATCCATGGTGCAGTGGGCGGGTGCCGCGCCCGTGATGGTGCGCGGCTCCACGCGTGCGGTGCTGAAGCCCAGCCAACGCAGTAAGGCGCTCGCTGCCGCCCGCGTTGCCACGGCGTTGCGCAGCGTGCGGCGCGACAGTAGCGGCAGTGACGACGGTGCGGGTGGTGGCCAGCAGCGCAAGAGCGTGCCAAACCCGCTGGCTGCCGCCATGCCTGCCGCCGCTGCTGCCGACCCCGCCGTCAGTGCCACCAGCCCCCAGTCACCAGCTGGCGCGGGGCGGCCGAGCATGTTATTGCGCGGCGTGCGGCGACCCAGCGTGGCGCCTGGCACGGCTGCACGGAGCAGTGGTACCGGTGCCAGTGCCGTCGGCGGTGGCGGTGGCGGCGGTGGTGCCGCGTTTTCGGCGCCGCCGGTGCCGGTGGGCGTCAGCGACGGCAGCAAGGCAAACTCGCTGGCCTCATCGTTGGCGGGGTTTGCGGCGCCCGGCGTGGCGGCACGGCGCCGCCCTGGCACCAGCGGCGCCCGGCCGCCGCCACGATGACGGAGTACAAATTGTGTGTAAGATATATTGAGCGTGTCGGCGGTGTTGGGGGCGGTGTCGCCATTGTGTCCGGTGGTTGCCCTTGTGCTGGCACGTTTGACGGCAGCACCCGGCGGCCACGGCGCATGCACGCACACGCGCATACCCCACGACCTCCCTCGCATTTGTTTGTTGGTACTGCGCCCCATTTTGGAGCCGTGTGTATGGTTTGTGTTGCTCCTCCTCCTATGCCCGATGATTTGCGATTACGTTTTGTGGCGACGTGAGCGTGCTTGCTGGTGCGCACACAGGCTGTGCACTACTTGTGACGACGTGAGGTGTGTGTGTGTGTGTGTGTTTGAACGGCTACAGCAGCCACTACAGGCAGTAAGCAACACAGACGGTACTTTAAACCAAATGATTGCAGTCGCAGGCGGTCCGGGCGTCGGTAGCCTGCAGTGAACGTGTTTGTTGTCGGTTATGCAACAGCTGGGTGCCGGGCATAGTAGGCCTTCAG
>Ga0066256_1004552_pt1 | contig 12266 bp, 6 predicted proteins | sample ThiBio_1000_biof_FD_87107 | JGI IMG/M metagenome (GOLD analysis project Ga0066256, IMG submission 87107) | Wastewater bioreactor microbial communities from Cape Town, South Africa - Thiocy_expt_1000_biof (version 2) | ecosystem: Engineered > Bioreactor > Thiocyanate-remediating >...
TGGTGCAGATGCCGCCGGCGGCGATGTCAGCACCGTCGCCTTGGCACCCTCCATGGCGGTGCGCTTCAGGATGCCGCCCACCGTGGCGCGCTTCATGTTCAGCGCCGTCACGCCCAGGTCAGCTGCCACCCCCAGCGCCTCGTCTGCCACCGCTGCCGCTGCGGGGCCGTACCGGTGCTCCACCACGCTGCGCGTAGCGTACGAGGTATGCTCCCCAAACACCACCGCCGCGCGCTCCAGGCCATCCCACACCGTGCCAAGCGCCGTCAGCGACGCCGCCGCCACTGCCGTTGCCGCCTGCCCCGGCGCCGTCGCCTTGGCGGAGGCAAACGACTTGCCGTACTCCGACTCAGCAAACAGCGCGCTCATGCTCTGCCCGATTGTCTGCGACGCCGCCGTCGCGCCCGCCACCAGCGCGGTGGACACCGTCACCGCAATGCCGGTCGCCCACCGCACCGCCGACACCACTGTCTGCGCTGTCTCCAGGTTACTCGCGCCACTTGCATCCTCAGGTCCGGCACCTGGCGGCGCGGTGGCGGTGGCAGCAGGGGCGCCGCCGCCAGGTGCAGCAGCCGCAGCAGCAGCCGCAGCAGCATCACCAGCAGCTCCAGCAGCAGGCGTGGCAGGGCCCCAGTACGACTTGAGCATGTCCGACCCCCAGCGCAGGCCGCTGCCAGCGTAGTCTGCCGCCACCACAGCGCCCGCCGCCAGCACCGACCCCGTCACCAGGATGCCGCCCGCAATGTACTCGCCCGCCGTCACAACCATGCTACCACTGCCACCCGCGGGTGCCTCAGCCACCGCTGCCGCTGGCACAATCTCACCTGCCGGTACCGCCCCAGCTGGCACCGCCGCCGCTACTGGAATTGCAGCAGCAGCAGCAGCAGCAGCTGCTGGAGGGAGCGACGCACGATCTGCTGCTGCGGTGGCGCCGCGTGCTGCAGGCACCGGCGGCAGCGCCGGCGGCGCGGTTGGGCTCGCTGGTGGCACTGTGCCTGCAGCTGGCCGCACCTGCAGCATGGTGGCAGACGCCAGCAGGGCGGCAAAGGATGCGGCAAGTGGCGCGGGCGTGGTAGGCGGCAGCGAGATGGCGTAGGTGAGCTCATGTGTGACAGGGAAGAAGTAGGCGGCCTGCTGGCTTGCCAGCACCGGCTGCTGGCGCAGGGGGTAGCTGAAGGTAGGGCCGCATGCCAGCATCAGCAGCTCCTCCCCGCCACCTCCGCCACCGCCGCCAGGGACCGACAGCACGCGAAGCTCACCCACCGCCACCTTTTCTGTGCTGCCGCCCGTGATGCGCAGCACCGTCACGCCGGCAATGCTCATCACCTGCGTCGCCGCCATGCTGCCACCGCCTCCACCACCGCCAGCAGCAGCGGCGGCGGCGGGACCGCGTGGCGTCGCCATTACGATACAGCAGCAATATCGATAGTAGTCGGGAGGAGTCAGAGAGAGTGTAGGTAGCAGTGCGGCACTGAGCGGCAGTGCTGCGGCACTGCGGCAGCGGCAGAAAAAACAGGTTCCCAGCACGGCACGTCAAGCAGCGCTTCTCAACCCCGTTAAATCACTACACACAACACGATCGCACACTTTCGTCATCACCACATCGGCAGCGTGTTAAATTGCATGCGTTGCCGTCACTTGCTGCCCGATACCTGCCGCCGTTGGAAAAAATCACAATTTGGGACGCAGGTGGAAATGATATTCCAGGGGAAATGGGTGGAAATGATATTCCATGGAAAATACTGCTGCCACACGCCAGTAGGTGGGTGTGGTGGGTGGTGGGTGGAGTGAGGGGCGCGCCAATTGTGTGCGAGGAAGGAGAGACAGCAGGCGACTGCGGTTGTGAGCGTGGTGCCGTGTCGCGGCGTTGTTGACATGTGCTGCGATAATTAATATTGTGTGGTGTTGGGGGTCTCTCCCTCCCCTCTCCCCTTCTCCCCCCTCCCCTCTCCTCTCCCACTCCCCCCTCCACCGATGGCGGACGACGGTGCGGCGGGCAGGGCGGGTGCAGCCGGGACGCCGGCAGCAGCGGTGGCAGGGGAGGCGAGCTCAGGCGTGGCGAGCAGCAGCGCGGCTGGCGCAGCTGGCGGCGTGCGCAGCGTCGTAGTGTACGTTTTACACGCCGCCCCCGTCAACCACACGTAGCCACCCTCGCAGCCACCACCACCACAATGTTCCCCCACCTCCCCACATATACAGTGCCCGCGCACCGCGCGTGGTGCATGCGGGCGGCGTGCCGGCGGAGATTGAGAATGATCCCGAGATCAATGCCGCCATGCTGGCGCTGCCGGCGCACTACAACTTTGAGATCAAGAAGAGCATCTGGAAGGTGCGGGCGGCGGGCGCGCGGCGCGTGGCGCTGCAGTTCCCGGAGGGCCTCCTCCTGTTTTCCTGCCTCATTGCCGACATGCTGACGCACTTCACGGGCGCGGAGTGCATCATCATGGGCGACGTGACGTACGGCGCGTGCTGCGTGGACGACCTGGGCGCGGCGGCGTGCGGCGCCGACTTTATGATCCACTACGGCCACTCCTGCCTGGTGCCCATCGACATCACCACGCCCACCGTCAAGATGCTGTACGTGTTTGTGGACATCGCGTTTGACACGCGGCACCTGGTGGCGTGCATCCGCGACAACTTCCCGCCCGCCACGCCGCTGGCGCTGCTGGGCACCATCCAGTTTGCGCCGGCGCTGGCGGCGGTGAAGGCGGCGCTGGCCGACGTGCTGCCCGACCTGGTGGTGCCGCAGGCCAAGCCGCTCAGCCCCGGCGAGGTGCTGGGCTGCACGTCACCCGACCTGGCGGCGGCGGCTGCCGCAGCGGCGGCAGCAGGTGGCGCGTCCACCGGCGCGCCGCTGGCGGGCTTCATCTTCCTTGCCGACGGCCGCTTTCACCTGGAGTCCGTCATGATTGCCAACCCGGGCATCCCGGCGTACCGGTACAACCCGTACACCAAGACCATGACGCGCGAGTACTACGACCACGCCGCCATGCACGCCGCGCGCGCCGCCGCCATCGCGGTCGCCCGCTCTGCCAAGACGTTTGGCCTCGTCATTGGCACGCTGGGCCGGCAGGGCAACCCCATCCTGGCAGGCCGCCTGGCTGCCAAGCTGACAGCAGCGGGGAAGCAGTACACCACCGTGCTGCTGTCTGAGCTGTCGCCCGCCAAGCTGGCGCTCATGTCCGACATTGACGCCTGGATACAGGTCGCCTGCCCCCCCCCCCCCCCGATGGGGGGGGGCCCGGGGTCCCAAACCGCGTGTGGGGGGGGAACCGGGGGGGGGGGTTTTGGGGGGGGGGGGGGGGGGGGGGGGGGGGGGGGGGGGGCATGCGAGTGTGTCGTCCCGAGGAGGAACAAACCTAGGCTTAATCTTTTCTGATATGGCGCGAGTAACTACCGCGCCCAATCCTGAGGACCAATTAACTGCAATCTGATGGGACTTGCGTGTGTTGTGTGTGTGTGTTGCTTGTGTTGGCCATGTCACAGTGCGCCACCCTCCTATCACTTCCCTTCCCAACCAACCACACGCCCGCAGGTTATGCTGGGCACCACTGAGTGGCGCGAGGTGTATCCGATGGACTACTATGCCCGTGGCAGCGGCACGTGGACAAACTACTACTCAGAGCGTGCGGCGGCGGGCGGCGGCGGCGGGAGTGGTGGCACCCGCCGGTTGGCGCGGCGGCCTGCCCCCACGCCTGCAGCCGCGCCTGCGGCTCCTGTGTGATCCTACTAATGTTGCATGCGCGGTGTGCTTGTCTGCTATCTTGTTTGCGGCGCTGCCAAGGCAGTTTGTGTGCCGTAGCAAGCAAATGAAACATGTGACGTCATTTGGCGTGTGCCCATAGGTTTGAAGCGTGCGACAGAACGGAGAATCATGCTAACGTCGCCAGCCAGGCGGCGGGGCTGGCAACACGAATGCTGTGCACGCCCGGCAGGCCGGCACAAAAGTCGAGGGCGGCACGTGTGGCAGCGTGCACCTCGCCGGGCCCGTCTGCCGTCAGCCGCACGGAAAGCCAGGTTGCTGCACCGTCCGCCGCCGCCGCCGTCGCCGCCGCTGACGACGGCAGCAGCGTCCATGCCGCCACCTGGCACCCACCACCCTTTGCCTTCCAGCGCTCGCAGCGGAGGGTGCGGTGGTCGCGGCTGCCCACCGCCGCGCGCAGCGCGGCAAGCTGCACAGCAGGGACCCCCGCGGCAGTCCATGCCGCGTCTGGCGACCCGTCATGTCCATTGCGCAGCTTGATGGTGCGCTCAGCTGCGAACGTGGGCGGGCAGCGACCCGGGTCGGCTGCTACATAGGGCAAACTAGCACTCTCGGTGCACAGGCGCACTGCCAAAGGCAGCGGCAGCGGTGCCGTGGCTGGCGACGTCGCTGGCGAGTGCACCGCCAGTTGAGGCCCCGCCCGCCAGTAGTGATCCACACGGACAGCCGGTGGCGGCGCCGCGCCGCCAGCAGGCATCCCTGCAAAACGTGCCAGCAGGCGCTCCAGCAAGCTGCTCGTGGCGCCGCCCTGCAACCACACGTGTGCCTCCCACCGCGCTTTGTGGGGGCTGATTGCCGCCGCGCTGCTTGACGCCGCCGCCGCCGCCGCCGCGCCGACACCACTACCACGCAGGGCCATCCCGCCGCCGCCGCCGCCGCCGCCACCCCCACTGCCGCGGTCCAACACAAAGGCGCGCCGCACCAGCGCGTCAACAAAGCGGGCGTAGCCACCGACGAGGCGGCGGGCCGGAGGCGTGCCACAGCCGGCCATGAAGTCGGTGATGGCAGCAATGTGGCGGGTGAGGCGGTCCAGTACCACGTGCTCCGCGCTGATGCTAAGCCACGTGCCGCATGCCACAATATTGTACGCCTGGCCGCCCACCACGCCAGTCCGCGCAACGGTCACGCCGGGTGCGAGTGGGAGCGTGGCGGGCGCCCGGGCCACCGCGCGGCATATGACCACGTCGCACATGACGCCATCGGGCAGCGCCACCTTCTGCCGTGCCTTGTGCACCGCCACCGCAATGTTGTCACGCAGCCCCGCCGCCGCCGCTGCCGCCACCTCGCTGGACGCCCCACTGCGCATCAGCCACGTGGCGTCTGTGGTGGCCAGGTCGCAGTCCTCGCGCATTCCCAGCAGCTCCGCGCCGCCGGTCGCGTCGTCGCCAACCTGCACCTTCACCTCCAGCAGCTCGTCGCCGCTGCCGTACGCCGCCAGTGACGACAGGACGGGCGGGAAGAGGGCCGCCCCCGGCTCAAATGGCGCTGACGCCTTCACCTTCCCGCCACGCGCCTTAATTCCAACGCGCGGGTGCGCTGCCAGGTACACGTCCACGCGCGTGGCCAGCTTGGACCTGCTGCCGCCGCCGGCAAACGCCTCCAGTGCTGCCACCACCGCCGTGTCCGACGGCTCACCAATAAACACGCGGTACTCCCACTTTCCTCTCACCCCGCCGCTGTCACCGATGGAACCACCACCGCCGCCACCAGCAGCACCTGCGCTGCGACTCACGGCTGCCTCCACCGCAGCGGCGGCGTCCCTGCTGGCCAACATGGTGCGTATCATTTCGCACGTCCGATGCAGCCAGGCAGCGACGGAATAAGCACAATGGTGGGTGTTGGCTATATTCCGCGTATTAAATGCAGCGGCGAACGTGCGGAAATGTATTTTCTGTGGGTGCCAAATGACGGGCATATTTCGGGGCGTATCTTTGAACGGCCGTATCATGACGGCGGAGGCGCACAGCGTGGGCACAACTAACTGCCAACACAATGCACGCGCCAACTGCGCGTGCCGCAGCAGGCGGGGCACAGACAAGCAGAATAATTACGTAGCTACTGTACGCGGGCGCGCATCACACAGGGTCAATCGCGGTCGCTTTCGCCAGAGCCGTCGAAGGAGGTGGTGGCGGCGGTGCGTGCGGCCGCGAGGTACGCGGCACGCGCCACCACGTCGTGGTGGTTGGGCGGCGCAAAGGAGCGGGCGGGAGGCGCAGGGACAGTGGTGGTGGGCGTGTGGGCAAACGAGCGGGCGCGGAAGTTGCGGCGACGCATGCCACTGCTGGCTGACATGGGCGTGACGCCCGACGCCCCGTCCTCAGTGTTGTTGTCATCGCCGTCGTCCTCTGGGAAGCTGTTGTACGACTGGGCACGCGTGTGCGGCGCACCGCGACGCCGCCGTCCACCTCCCCACCCGCTGCTGCCGCTCCCTAGCCCGCCGTGCGCGCCGCCGACGCCGCCCCGCCCACCCGCGCCGCCGCCGCCGCTGGCAGCCACCGCCATGCTGCCGCGCACGTCCGCGTGCAGCGCGGAGTTGAAGATGACCGGCTGGGTGGGCTTGCGGAACGTGAAGTCGAGCGACGTCATGATGTTGATGATGGTGAGCGTGAGGTCGGACTGCGACGCAAACACGGCGTCGATCTCGCTCCACGGCAGCTGGTGCGTCATCCAGAACTCCAGCTCCATGATGCCGCGCTCGTGGTTGCCCGTGTTGCAGTACGAGTACAGGTCGGACCGCCACTCCAGCGGCTTAGAGCGCATGTACGCCAGGATGCGCTCCGACAGCGCCGTGAACTGCTCCGTCGTGGTGTGCACGCCCACCTCAAACAGCATGATGAAGGTGGCGTTCATCGACCGCGAGTGGTTCTCAATGGGCACCGTCATGAGCAGCGTGTTGGGCAGCTGCACGTGCCGGCCCGTCAGCGTCTCAAACACGGACGTCAGCATGTTCACCTCCAGCACCTTCATGTACTCGTTGTTGGGCAGGTCCGGCAGGTCCACCGCCACCCAGTCCCCCACATCATACGCATCTGCAGGTGTGTGTGTTTACGTGCTTAGTTAACGATGCGGCGCCACCCACCCCACCCACCTTCATATCACAACACCAACGTACGCTGCCCAACCACAAAGGTGATGCTGTCGACGACGGTGGTGGCGGCGCCCTGGAACGCAAAGGCGAGCGGCACGATGATGGTGGCGAGGGCGAGCACCACCTGCATGATGTCAATCTGGAACAGGATGACGGCAATGATGCCCATGAGGAAGTAAAACACGGTGTTGGACAGGAGGCGGATGGCGCTGGATACGGCGGATTGGCCTGCCAGGCTGCTGCGGATGCCCAGCCAGTCGTCATAGATGAGTTGGAACACGCGGTACATCTCATACTGCGTCACCTCACCCGTGGAGCCAATGTCTGCCACCTCCCACAGCGTCTGCGCCGCCGCGTCGCCCACCTGCGCGCGCAGGTGCTCAATGCTGATGGTCTCGGACGTGTTGCGCGCGTCCGGCAGGTTGCGTGCGCCGACAAACGAGGCGCCGGTGGGCAGCGTGGCGGTGGAGGCGCGCCGGATGGAGGGCGGCACCTGCGACGGCGTGGAGCCGCGTACCACGCCAAATGCCGCCTTGCGGCTGGCAAAGCGCAGGAACGCCTGCGGTATCGAGTGGCGGCCCATGGAGCTGGTAGCGTCCGCCTCCGTCGCAGTCTGGAGGGGCGGCGGCGGCACGTGCGCCACTTCACCAACTTCAGCCGGCGTCCCGCTGCCGCCGCCGCCGCCGCTGCCGTCGCTGCCGCCACTGCCACCAGCAGGGCTGCCACTAGCAGATGCCGCAGCTAACCCTACAAAAGCAGCGGCGGCACCGGTGCCGGTGATTGCGGTTGTGCTGGTGGTGGCAGCGGTGGTGGTAACGTCGGGGACGACGGCAGGCAGCGGTGGCAGCACCACCACGGCCGGCGGGCTTGTCACGTCGGGTACCGCTGTGCCATTGGGCACGGCTGCCGATGCGGGTGCAGCGACCGCAGCCGGCACTGCAACCGGCGCCACCGCCGCCTCCCCTGCCGCAGGTGGCACAGCGCGCATCCGGGGCCGGCTACGTGTAGGACGCGGCGGGTCGCTTTGTGGTCTGGGCGCGCCACTCGCAACATCGTCGTCGTCGCCGCCGTCGTCGTCCACATCTACCACCACCGCGCTGGCGGCGTCGTCAGGCACGGAGGGGATGGTCAGTGACGAGCGCGAACTTACGCTCTCGTCCACCTCTGACATGGGCGGCAGCGGCGGCGGCAGGTGGGGTGGCACACCCCACCCACCACCCGGCGTCGGTGCTATTGCTGGCGTAAACCAGCCGGTGCCGGGCGTGGGTGGCACGGTGTCACCCCCCACCGGTGTCACAATGGCGGACGCGGACTCGCGCGCCGCCACAAAGGCGCGCCGGCTCTCCAGCGCCGTCTGCATCTCCTCCTCCAGATGCTCCCAGTTGCGTGGCGCGGCGTCGCCCACCACCGGCGGCGCATGCTTGTTCAAGTCCAGCGCCTGCAGGTGGCGGAAGGTGTGCCGCGCGGCGCGGCGCAGCTGGTCCGGGCTGGTGATGGTCACCAGATCGCCGTCCTCATCAAACAACTTGAACTCGGAGTGCTCCAGCGCCACCAGGTTCTCGCGGAAGTGCGCTGACCGCGGCGACTCGTCACCTTTGCCGCCGCCACCGCCGCCATCCACGTCCTTCATGTATGAGTCATCCACGCCCGCAATGCCCGCCAGCACCTTCGCCAGCCGCCCCGCCGTAAACCGGTTCTCCGAGCTGCCCGCTGACACCTGGCGCTCCGCCCGGGTAGGTGGCGGCGGCAGCGGCAGGGGGAGGGGCGGCACGGCACCGGTGCCAGCAGCAGCGGCTGCGGGAGTGGTGCCAGGACGACCTGCAGGGGTAACACTATCCTTCCCCCCGCCGCCGACACCACTGCCGGCACCAGCGGCACCAGCAGCAGTAGGGGCAGCGGCCGGCGCGATGGTGCGCGAGATGGTGGGTGCGCGCGGGCGCACCACGGCGGCCGGCACCTTCATCACGCCTGCCAGCGCGTCGCCCTCTGCTGACGCGCGGCGGCGGTCCAGGCTGCCGCCGGCGCGCAGGCGGCGGAGGCGGCGCAGGCGCTGCTTGAGCGTGAGCGGGTGCGTGAGCGCCAGCAGCGCCTGCTTGCGGAACGACACCGTGTCCACGCGCGTGCGAAAAGCAGTGTGGATGACGCCGGACAGGACGGTGCGCAGCACCGCGCTCTGCATCGCCGTCACGATGTGGTACGCCAGCAGCAGGCCGAGGAGGCGGGCGAGGGTGTCGGGCTGCGGTACGTGCGCCACGTAGCGGAAGGTGGACCACATGGCCGCCACCGCAATGATGTTGCCCAGCGGGCCGTCCAGCGTGGTGGCGTAGTAGATGAAGAGGGACATGATGGCGGCGCGGCAGCAGCGGTCCAGCGACGTGAAGATGGACCAGTTGATGAACCGCGCGGGGATGTACAGTGCCAGCTGGTAGCCAATGAGCATCAGCAAGGACGCCACCGGCATGCCAATAACCAGGTCTGACTCCTGTGTCCACCGCCGCACGATGTACGACAACCCCACCATGATGCCCGCCATCACCGCCAGCGCCATCTCCAGGCGCATGAACCGGATGGTGTGACTGTCCACCATGCCGCAGCACCACCGCCGCCCGCACCAGCGCCGGCCGCAGCACCGGCACCCGCCCGTCTCCACATCCGACTCTACCGACGTGTCGTCGTCGTCGCCACTACTATAGATGTTGCCGCCCTCAGACGCTTGTGGCGGTGGCGGAGGTGGAGGTGGAGGTGGTGGGTGTTGTGGTGGTGGGGCCGGCCAATGCGGCGCGGAGGTGGAGGGAGCGGCGGTGCTGCCACCGACGCCACCTGACGCCGCTGCCGCACTGCTGGGCCCCGCTGCTCGATGCTGCATCCATGGTAGCGGCGGCCGCCGGCTGCTCAGAGCCGGTGGCGCCGTCTCAGCGACGCGCTCCATGGTTGGTGGTGCCGGCTTTGCAGTGTTCGAGGGGGAGGAAGAGAGACAGAGGGCTGGTGGTGCGAAAAAGACGCCAAACTACTGGGGGCTATGGTGGTTGTAACAAGGCGGTAGCAGCAGTTATGCTTGTGGGTACGGCCACTACTGGTAGCAGGTGGTGGTGGCGGGAGGGAGGCAAGAGAGGCAGGGAGGGGAGGGGTGGGTGTGTACTGGGAAGTTATGCAGCAAGAATAGTCAGAACAGTGCAAAATCAAACCGCATGCAACAGCGTGTTCAACAAATCGGGTTACATGGTCACCCCCGCCTGTAGGAAAGGCGTCGTTCCCTCCGTCATATTTGCATTGGTGTTGTGCCGTTGTTGCAAATATCGATTGCGTGCGGCGGTCACTCCTGCTGGTCACCACCACGAGAGCAGGCAACCGTTGAAACGCTGCAGCGCCGTTGAAACGTTGAAGCGCGGTTGAAGGAGGAGTGGGGTGTAGATACCATTACTACATTAAAACAACGCGACGATGCCATTCAAATTTAACGCATGACATTTGGAGCGAGGTGCCTATTGTTGGGTGTGACGCCCGTAGTTTATTGATCAGGGCTGTAGTACCTGTGATATATTGTGCACTGTCACTGCGGAAGTGCAGCATCAGCAGCGCCGGCATCAGCAACAGCAGCAAGCTGCACACGCAGCACCAGCAGCAAGCAACACCAAACAATCAGGCGGCAGGTATCCAGTATCAAGAACCTGCATCAGCAGCGACATCATTGCGGAATGGCGGGGCTCCGAGGCGCGTGGCGTGCTTGCCTGCTCGCCATGTCCACCGCATCCCGAGCGGCGGCAACGGGCGTCGGTGTGGTGAGCCTCGCTGCTGCCGTCTCAAGCGCCGGCTACGGGTGCACGGGCTGGGTGGCAACGGCGGCTACTGCTGCCGCCGATCCCAGCACCGCCGCCGCCGCCACCTCCACCGTCGTACCCCCAACACTGCCACCCCCGTCAGGCGGCGCGGACGCGACGGCAGCGGTGGCGGGCGCACACGCGTCGGCACTGTACAAGTGGGGCGACGGCAGCACGCTGAACAAGCTGAACCGGAGCGACCCGACGCGCGTGGACACGCGGCGGCGCGTGGTGGTGCTGGTGGGCATCACGGGCGCCGGGAAGAGCAGCACCGCCAACACCATGATGGGACGCGTGCACAAACACTTTACGCTGGCCAACTCCATGACGTCGGTGACCACCGCTGTGTCGTTTCGTGACTACGCATTCCTGGGCGTGGACTGGCGCGTGGTGGACACGCCCGGACTGTTTGACACGCACCGCAGCGCGGCGGCGGTGACGTCAGAGCTGGGCAAGCTGGTGCACCTGACGCCGCACGGCGCCGCGGCGGTCGTGTTTGTGGTGCCGCACGGCCGGTTCACGGCGGAGCACGAGGCGGCGCTGCGCTCCCTCATCACCCTGTTTGGCGACGCGGTGGCCAGCCACGCCATCATTGCCGTCACCAGCGCGCTGGACGCCACGTCCGAGCGGCGGCAGCTGCTGACGCGCGACCAGCTGGTGGATGAGATCAACGGCCTGCCCACCGACCACCTGCTCCGCCGCCTGGTGGAGTCGGCAGGCTACCGCGTGGTGCCGGTGGAGAACCGGCTGGACCCGCACCGCCAGATCTCGCGCATGCTGCTGCACCAGCGCGTGCTGGACGTCATTGAGCACACGGCGGGCGTGCCGTTTGACACGCGCCGCCTCCTACCTGGCGCCGCTGCCGGTACCTCGCCAGCGCCGCTGCTGCCTCCCTGCACAACTGCAAGTACGATGCCAGGCGCGCCGTTTGACCTGGGCGCTCTGCGCCTGACCGCTTGCACGCCGGCATGGGACACGCGGCCAGGCGACGGCGCCCTCCTCTTTCGCCTCACCTGCGAGGTCCAACAGCCCCCCACGTCGTGAGAAATATAATTAATGATAGTCAATTATAATCGGAGCAACGGCGTGCGCGGGCGCAACGCACGCACGGCACACAATCCCCCGCTCACCACAAGCAATACACGGAGGCGCGGGCGTGCCGCCGCCGCCGCCGCCGCCTGGCACCGCCCCACAGTGCCGCACCCGGCGGGCGCCGCGTGCAGGCGCGGGATTCGGGTGCGGCGCGCGGGGACGAGCCTCGGTAACGCAGCGCCGGCTAACAGCGGCTACGACGGCGACGGCGGCGGCGGCAGTAGGGGTAGGAAGGCGGCAAGGAGGCAAGGAGGAGGAGGGGCACTGACGGCAAAGACAACACCACTTGGGTAGGATGAGGAGGACACGAAGTCTGGGGACCGGACGGTCGCTGGACGGCGCCGCGCGCTACATGATTGTACACGCGCATCCCGCGTCCTGCTTTGGTGTCGACGTCCACAGGTTGTCCTTCTGCGCCGACGACGCCAGCGGCTCGGGCGTCTTCTCCACGTACTTGATGAGGCTGCGGGCGCAGGCGGGTGGTGGTGGGTAAATGTGTGAGTGT
>Ga0066256_1004553_pt1 | contig 12265 bp, 5 predicted proteins | sample ThiBio_1000_biof_FD_87107 | JGI IMG/M metagenome (GOLD analysis project Ga0066256, IMG submission 87107) | Wastewater bioreactor microbial communities from Cape Town, South Africa - Thiocy_expt_1000_biof (version 2) | ecosystem: Engineered > Bioreactor > Thiocyanate-remediating >...
GGGGGGGGGGCGGGGGGGGGGGGGGGGGCGGTGGGGGCGGGGGGGGGGGGGGCGGGGGGTGCGGGGGGGGTGGCGCGGGGGGGTGGGATCGCGACCGGGGGGGGGGGGGGGGGGAGCTTTCAAGGGGGCTGCGCCGGGGTGCCCAGGGCGACTCGCTTGCCGCCATGTCTGCCCCGGGGGGCGCTGCCCTGCCCGCCCGCCTGCAGCAGCTGCTTGCCATGGCGCACGAGCTGCCGCCCGACTCGGCAGAGGCCGCCGCCGTGACGGAGCTGTTGGCACAGCTCATGCCCTTCCATGACGCTGGCGCCGCCGGCGACGACGAGGGCGACCTGCACTTAGAGGATGCTGACGACGGCGGCGCGGCGCGCGACCTGTCACCCGGCGAGGTGCCCCGCTAGGAGGTGGCGGGTTGCGTTGGTTTTGTTGTTTTCCTGATGACCACCCCGTTTGCGGCGTGGCTGCCATACCCATTACAGTTGCAGGCTGGCTGCTGCGCTGGCGGATGATGACGTGGCAGCTGCCCGCAGCAGTATGACGTGGCACGGTGGCACCTCCGCGATCAATCGCAGGTGCCCAGTGCCGCGCCGCGGGCGGCCCAATTGTCTGCCGCAGCCAAGTGCGTGCGTGTGTGCATGTTCGTGTGTGTGTGCGTGTGCGTGTGCGTGCCTTGGCGGTGTGTGTTGTGTGTTGCGTGCCAATTGCCAGACTTGCAAATGTCACCCTGTAGGAGTGTCGGAGTGTCGCTGGTTCAGCGTCGCCGTGCCGCCGCACAGATGTGTTGCAAAGTAGGGTGGGCCACTGTGCTTGGGCCGCCGTGAGCCCGTGACGGTGGGCGCCACTGTGGCCGCCAATTAGCGGAAGGGCGGAGTGGGCCGAGCGGCCCGAGCGGCCGGGAAGACTTCCGCAGCTCCCGCACTTGCAGCATGTCAGGGTGCTGGAAAAACGTAGGATTAGAGGGGGGAGAAGGGGGTGGTGTGCACGGCCGGAAATCGCAATTTCACGTGCTCATTGTGTACACGCACCCGCAAACTACATATTCAGGTACGGCGTGTCGAATGCACGTGGGCGCATGGCGGTCGTCACGGCGCAATATATAATTTCCAGCGTGGGAATCACACCCTCCCTCCTCCCTCCTCACCCTTCTGCCACTGAACTGACGCTGCTGCTGTCGCTGCAAGCTGCAAGCTGCCACGCCGACGGAACGGCACGGTAGGCAGCCAACCTGGTTTATCCACCACTCACCCTCCCACCTCACCCACTCTGCAGCATGGCAACGACTTCGGGGACGACAGCTGCGGCGGCGCCCGCGGCGGCGGCGGCTACGACGCCTGCCACAGCGGCGGCGGCAGCGCCAGCAGCAGCAGCGGCGGCGGCGGCATCAGCGCCAGCAGCAGCAGCGGCGGCGGCGGCGCCCGAGGCACCCAAGGGGGTGACGGTGACGGTGCAGGGCAGCAAGTATGACGTGAAGGCGGCGACGGCGAGCGTGCGGTGGGAGGCGGTGGCGGGGGCGGTGGGCTACCGCGTGCGGTGGGCGCCTAATTCGCGCTTCTCGTCGTGGACGTACCTGAAGCCCAACGCGGCGGAGGCGGTACCGGCGGACACGCCGGGCGGCAGCAAGGCGCTGGCGGTGGGTGACCTGTTTGCCGCCCCTGCGTTCCAGCTGCCAGACCTGCCCATTGGCGGCGCGTACCTGGTGGAGGTGGCGGCAGCGGTGCGGCCGGACGGCGACGCCGCGGCGGCGCTGCAGCTGACGCCGTGGGCGCCTGCATCGTTGGACACGACGACGCCGGAGGACCTCATTACGGTGCTGCGCGACAGCGCGGCGGCGGCGGACGCGCGGATGGCGGAGGCGCTGCGGCCGGGCATGGAGGCGAAGACGAATCTGGATGCGTTGCGCAAGGAGCACGACACCCTGGTCGCGGCGCACCGGACGCTACAGCAGTCGGAGGTGGCGCTGGCGCTGCGCGTGAAGAATGCGGAGGTTCGTGCGGATGAGCACAAGCGTGAGGCGGAGCGCGTCGCCGCCGTCGCCGCCGCCGCCACGGACGATGCCGCCGCGGCGCGCCGCGACGCTGCCGCCACGCTGGCTGCTGCGAAGGAGGAGGCAGCATCAGCGTCGGCCGCTGCGCTGGCGCAGCTGCGGGCGCAGATGAGCATGGCGGCGGAGGAGGCTGCCAACAAGGCGGCCGCTGACGCAGACGCCCGCATGCGGAGCGCGGTGACGGCGGCACATGCGGAAGGTGAGACAGCGAAGGCGGCGGCGGTGGTCGCCGCGGAGGCACCCCTGCGCGCGCAGTGCGACCGGCTGGCAGCTGAGCTGGACAAGATGCGCGAGCGCGCGGAGGCGGCAGAGAAGGCGCACACGGCGGCAGTGGAGGCGGCGACGGCGGGCAAGGCGGCGGAGGTGGCAGACATCACCGCCATACTGACGGAGGTGCGCGCTGCCGCCGCCGCGTCGGCCGCGTCCGCCGCTGCTGCGCTGACGGACGCCCAGAATGCGGCAGCGGCGGCAGCCAAGACGGCAGCCACGGCGCTGGAGGAGGCGCGCACCGCCGCTGCCGCCGCCACCGAGACCGCTGCACGCGCGTTTGCTGACGAGCGCGAGCGCGCCGCCGCGGCACAGCGTGCGGCGCTGGCGGCGGCGGCGGCGGAGACGGCGACGGCGGTTGCGGCGGCGCGCGCCACGTCGGACGCCACGACGGCGGAGCTGCGCACCGCGCTGGCGGCCGCCACTGCGGCGCGTGACGCGGCGGCGGCGGAGGTGTCGCGGCTGGGCGGCGAGCTGCGCATCGCGGCGGCGGCGCGGGAGGCGGCGGAGGGTAAGGTGGTGACGCTGGAGGCGACGGTAAAGGCGGCCAAGGAGGCAGAGGAGGCGGTGGGCGTGGACCTGGCGGCGGCGCGGGAGGAGGCGGGCCAGCTGGTCACGCAGGTGCGCACGCTGGTGGGGCACACGGAGCGGCTGACGGGGCAGGTGAACGCCTTTGTGGAGCGTGCCAACATGATGGCCGCCTCCCTGTGCGCCAACGGCCTGACTGCCACCGCCGACAACGCGCTCGACGTTGCCAGCGCCGCCATTTCCAACCTGACCAAGCGCGTGCGCACGCTGGAGTCGCATGCCGCCGAGGATGCTTTCCTGGTGGGTGCCGGCAACCCGTACGGCCCTAGCGGCGGCGGCGGCGCCGGCGGTGCGGCAGGCAGCGCACCGCGGTAGAGGGGGGAACTTTACCACCACCTTTGTGACCACACACACCCCTGCATGTTATGATATTGTGTGTACTTGGGGCGCGCAACACTGGCAGCAAGCCCACGAATTGAAAAGGAATAATGCCATACAAATGATACACTTAGGAGGCGCCGCCGCGGCGGGCGGCCTCAATGGCGCCGTACACGTCATAGTCGCCGCCCACATGCAGGAACGAGGTATCGGGGCCGGCAGGGGCAGACGGGGCAGCGGCGGCGGCGGCGGCAGCTGCGGCGGCAGGCGCGTGCGGCACGGGGGCCGGCGCGGGGCGCGCGCCACGCGACCGGCGCCGCTCCTCCTCCTCCTCTGCCAGTCGCATCGCCATGGCGTGGTCGCTGTCGTCGTCACCCGCGGCCAGCCGCGCCGCCAGTGCGGCGTCCGCCGCCATCTGCGCCTCTCGCATCTGTACCACCATGCGGATGAGCTCGCCCACCAGCGACTCTGCTGACTCGGGCTCGCCGCCCGCCCCAGCTCCCGCCTCCGCCGTGTTGAGTACACGACGCGGCACCACCCCCCGCGCCGCCTCCATCAGCCGCTGCGCCGCCAGCCGCTCCTCCACCAGCATGCTCAGCAGCCGCTGCACGCCCAGCTCCAACGACGCCGCCGGCGTGGGCAGCACGTCGGCGGCGTTGATGATGGCCAGCAGGCGGGCGGGCGCGGCCTCTGCCGTCGCCAGCGCACCCGCCATCGCGCGCACATACTCCCTCGCCTCCACCCGCTGCGTCCCCGCGAGACCCGCCGCCTCCGCCGCCGTCTTACACCGCGCCCCCTCCCCCCCCCGCGCCGCCCGCCGCGCCCCCCCCATCGGTGCCGGGCCGCGCGCCGCCGCCGCCGCTGCCGCCGCCGCCCCCGCCGCCGCTGCCGCCGCCTGCGCCCCCCGCAGCGCCGCCCCCGGCACCAGCTCCCCGCCTGCCGCTGCTGCCAGCGCTGCACGAGCAGCCGCCGCATCTGCTACCGCCGCCGTCATCGCCGCCACCGCGTCAGCCTGGCTGACGCGCAGCATCACAACCTGCGAAGCCAGGGCGCCAACCCCGCCGTCGTCATCTACCGACGGCAACGCCGGCTCTGGCGGGGTTGTCGCCGCCGAGGCAACCCTGCTGCCGCTTGGGCTCGCCAGCCGCAGCTCCGCCCGCAGGCGGTGCGCATCTGCCCGCGCCACCGCCGCGCCAGCCGTCGCATCACCCAACGCCGCCCGCGCAGCTGCCACCTCCGCCTGCGCCGCGTCGCGGGCCGCCACCGCCGCCGCCAGCGCCAGTGCGCGCTGCCCCAGCGTCGTTTGCAATGCCGCCACCCGTTCGCGCTCCGCCGTCACCTGCGCCTGCAGCGCGGCCACTGCCGCCCGGGTGGCGGCGGCATCTGGCGTGGTGTCAGCAGACTCAGTGGCTGTGGCTGCGGCAGTGGCAGCGGCCGCGGCAGCAGTGGCAGCGGCGGCAGTGGCGCGCAGGTCGGTAATCTCGTCACGCGCCGCATCGGCGCGCGACGCCGCCTCCTTCAACCGCGCCTGCAGGTCAGCCACATGCCCCTCCAGCGTGCCATTAGCAGCCTGCAGCACGTCAATACGCCGGCGCGCCGCCATGAGGTCAGATCGCGCGGCATCCACCTCCAGCGCCGCATCGCGCGCCTCTGCGCGCGCAGCTTCCAGGTCTGCCACCGTCGCACGGTGGCGCGCCGCCACCGCGGCGGCAGCACCAGCGGCACGCGGCGATGGCGTCCCGTGTCCGCCGCCGCCGCCACCGCCGCCGCCGTCGCTGGCGCCCTTCAGGCTGCGCGATGACGGCGCACGGTGCACGCCGTCGCCTGCCCCGCGCGACGCACTGCCACCGCCAGCAACAGCGCCGCGTGGGTGCGGCGGTGGTGACGATACGGCAGCAACGGCGGCAGCAATGCGCGAGGGCGCGGCAGACGGCGGCGCGGGGTGGGATGCCGAAATGCCATCAAAGGCGGCTGACAGGGACGCCATCTGCATGCGCAGCATGGTGCTTGCCAACGTCGTGCCAGGTGTGGGTGGCACGGGCGCCGGTGCCGCCGGCGTTGGTGGCGCCGGGGCAGGTGCCGGCGCCGGGGCAGCAACAGGTGCAGGGGCTGGTGCCGGTGCCGGTGCTGGCGCTGGTGCCGGTACAGGTGCCGGCGCGGGTGCCGCCTTGGCTGCCAGCCGCGCAGTCATGTCGCTCATGGACGCGCCAACGGCACGGATGCTGGCAGTGAATGCCGTTGGCGGGTTGGTAGCAGCAGGTGGCGGTAGCGCTGGTGCAGCAGCAACGGCGGCAGCAGCAGCCGCCACGGCAGGTTGTAAGCGTGGTGAAGGAGCGCCACTGGAGGGGCCGGAACGCGCTGTGCTTGCACCAGAGCCCGCACCCGAACCGGCGCTCGCACCCGCGCCAGTGGACCAAATGTGCATGGACCGCACCGAGTCGGCAAGGGCACCAAGGACGTCCGGTGGCAGCAGGTGCCGCCGCTCTGCCGTAGCCAGCACCTGCTGCACGGCAGCCGTGACGGCGCGGCAATCCGCCTCCGCTGCCACCCGCCCGCTCTCCGCGGCTGCCAGCTGCGCCGTCAGCTGCCGCACCGAGCGATGGCCGGTCGGTGAGGAGGCAGGTGCAGCGGCGGGCGGGTGCGGCGCTGGCGCCTCCCCCTCCCGGTCGCTCGTCGCCGTCTCCGCACGCAGCGACAGCGCCAGCGTTGCCAGCGCCTCCTCGTGTGCCGCACCCAACGCCGCCTTCTCAGCGTCAAAGGTGTGCGCCATGTCCAGCAGCTGGCTGCGCGCCTCACGCACCATGGCCGTCAGCTCCGCATGCGTGCTGCTGGGCTTGATGCCGGCAACCAACAGCCGCTCCAGCTCCTCCGCGTCTGCCACCGGGAACGACGCTGATGCTGCCGCCGCCGCTGCCGGCGCCGACGCACGGACAGGCGAGGCAGCCGCTGCACGTGCCCCTGACGCTGCTGCTGCCGCTGCCGCTGCCGCCGCTGCTGCAGCAGACGCAGCTGGCGGCACGGGCGCAAGGTCAACTTCAATGTCAGCGCCCGCCAGGCGCACCTGCAGCTCCGCGGTGTGCGCATTCAGCACTGCAATCTGTTGCTCAATTACGTGCAGCAGCGTCGGCGCCTTACCACTGCCGCCTTTCCCGCGCCCACTGCCACCCGCCGCACCGCCACCGCCTCCACCGCCGCTGGCACTGCCACTGCCACTGCAGGCGCGCTGTGCTGCCGCCCGTGTTGTTGTCAGCGCCGTAGCCGCCACGCGCACCGTCTCGCCGACCGCCTCTGCCAGCACGCTCAGCTGCATTGCTTGCGTCTCCACCTGCGGGGTGTCGGGGTGGGGAGTGGCGAGTGACACACTTGGGCGGCACCGTTGCCTGTGCGCTCAGCGTGGTGGTAAGCAAGTGCGTACCTGCGCGCGCAGCTCGTCCGCCTCGCTGCGGCTAGTGCGGATGGACGCCTCCAGTTGCCGCACATACACCTGCAGCAGGCCGGCAGGGTCTTGCGACCCCGACGCCGTGCTGGCGCCCTCCCACCCGTCGTCCTCTTCCTCCATCCTGCCGTGTCGTCGTCACACAGTGGTGTTGGTTATGCTGCTAGTAGGCGTTGAGTGAGTGCTGCACTTGAGCAGCGACTGCGTCCGGCTCGCAATGGCGACAAAGGGCAAGCGTACAAATCGCACAAAATGTACAGCGGGCATGCTCTCGTTGTGAAAGATTTGTCAACTCACGTCGCGTTGTCGTGAATTTGTTTGTGTACCATGTAGAGCAATCGGTGTCGTTGAGTTCCGTTACGACCGCTACTTTACGCCGGTTTTTCACATAAATGCGGCCAGACTTGGCGCACACTCGCTATGGTAATGGCAAGAACACAGTATGGTAATTGCAGAAATGTGCAGTATAGTACTGAATACGAGACGGTGCGCGTGTCAGTTGGCTTCAGAAACCGGGTGGAGAGACAATAGGCCCTTGAATCGGGAGCAGCCTGAGAAGCAGCCGTTGGTGGCTCACCATACTACGCCCGCCGATTCCGACATTGGATACCCGAGTTTGTGCGGTGCAATTTGCACAGTAGTGAGTGCCATACACCCGATTCTACCTCTCTAGGGCCTTAGTTAAATACCGAGTCCTGTCCTTTATTAGTTGTAAAGATTGCATTTGCCCACTCATCACCAACAATCGTTCCATCATGGCGGCAACCGCTGCAACCGCTGCTGCAGCAGCTGGTGATGGTGGGGGCGCGCTCACCAGCCGGTCGTCAGCGTCAGTAGGGGCGGCGGCGGTGGGGGTGGGAGGGGGACGGTCGCCGGTGCAAGTGGTGGCGCGGTTCAAGCCGTGTGATCCCACCACCTTCCAGGATGACCTGCGCATGGACCTGCGGGAGCAGGTGGTGGAGGTACGGAGCAAGCGGCGGGTTGACGGCGGCAGCAGTACTAGCGGTGGCGGTGGTGGTGGTAGTACCAACGGCGGCGGCGGCGGTGTGGACAACAGCCTGGAGTGGCACCGGTTTGTGTTGAACAACGTGCTGTTCAATGCCAGCCAGCAGCACGTGTTTGACGTGTGCGCGCGCGACATTGTGGACAGCGCGCTGGCGGGCATCAACGGCGCGTTGCTGGCGTACGGGCAGACAGGCGCGGGGAAGACGTACACGATGGTGGGGCCGGCAGGGAAGTATGGCGAGCGCGGCGTCATCCCGCGCACCATCTCATACGTGTTTGCCGCCGCGGAGCGCGCACGGCAGGAGTACGGCGAGGAGCGGCTGTCGTTGCGCGTGTCGTACCTGGAGATCTACCAGGACCGTCTGATTGACCTGCTGGCCGCCGCACCAGACATTGCCGGCGCGGCTGCGGCGGCAGCGGAGGGCGGGGAGGACGCCGCATCGGCTGCGGCAGCAGCGGCGGCCGCCGCTGTGCTTAGCTCCACCGCTGCCGCCGCCCGTGCGCCAGTGCCCACCGCCGGCGCCGGCGCATTTGGCTCCATGCCGCCCACCGCCGCCCGTCCACCGGCGCTGCACATCCATGAGGACGGCAAGGGGCACATCCGGGTGCGCGGCCTGTCCTGCCCGCTGGTGAAGAGCGAGGCGGAGGCATTCAACTGGCTGTTTGCGGGCGAGGCCAACCGCGCCATCGCGGAGCACGCGCTGAACAAGGCATCCACGCGGTCGCACTGCATCTTCACCATCACCGTGGAGCAGCAGATGGTGCTGGACCGCCGCACCGGCAAGCTGGTGCCGCCGCCCGCCACCCCCACGCCCGGCGCGGGGGACGATGAGGGTGGCGGCAGCGGGGGCGGCGGCGGCGGTGACGACGGCGGCGCCACTGTGACGGTGCAGTCCAAGCTGCACCTAGTGGACCTGGCGGGCAGCGAGCGGCTGGAGAAGTCGGAGAGCGAGGGGACGATGCGGCGGGAGGCGCAGGCGATCAACAAGAGCCTGTCGTTCCTGGAGCAGGTGGTGCTGGCGCTCACCGCCAAGGACCGCTCGCACGTGCCGTACCGCAGCTCCAAGCTGACGCACATCCTGAAGGACAGCTTCACGCACGGCAAGACGCGGCTGCTGGCGGCGGTGTGGCCGTCGCCCTCCTTCCTGGACGAGACGGTGTGCACGCTGCGGTTTGCCATGCGCATGATGCACGTCAAGACGGCGCCGCAGCGCGAGGTGCTGACGTCGGGGCTGACGGACGGCGAGCGCGCGCGCATCGTGGGCGCGTACGAGCGCGAGCTGGGTCTGCTGCGCGCCGAGCTCGCCTTCCATGACGCACTGGCGGGCCGCACCGGCGTGTACTACGGGCCGCTCACCGACGCGGACACCGCGGAGGTGGGCGAGTCGGTGAAGCGCTACGTGGCGTCGGGGGAGGAGCCCACCCTGCCCACCCTGCGCCACTACCACGCCGCCCTCTCCGTCCTGCGCCGCATGTTCCTGCACGCAACGCGCCTGGCGCGTGCTGCACCCGCTGCCGCCGCTGCTGCAGCCTCACCGCCGTTGGTGGCGCCTGGCAAGCTCGATGACACGGCAGCCGCCGCCGGTGGCGATGGTGATGGCGACGGCGACGACGGTGCGGCGCCGCCAGCAGCCACGCTGCCACCCACCCTGCCCGCCTTGTCCGGGAGGTCAACACGTGAGGGCAAGGAGGCCAGCCCACGCGACACGCCGTCACCACCCCCGGCGGCCACCGACGCGGCGGCTGACAGCGCCCGTACTGGCAGTGCCCGCGCTGGCAGCGCCACACCACCCCGTGCCACCTCACGCACCGCTGCCGCCGCCGAGCCCTCTCACCACGCGCCGCCGCCGCCGCCGCGGCTGACAGAAGCAGACCGACCCGCCGAGTTAGCCAAGTGGCACGGCCCGGGCGGCGCGGGTGCCGGCGTGTATGGCGAGTATGCGGCTGCCAAGGCGTCGCTGCGCGACAAGAAGGCGGCGTACGCCGCCATCGCGGCCGGCGTCAATGAGGCAAAAGGCGACATTGACCGCCACATGGCAAGCCTGCGCGCGGCAGACGCGCGTGGCGACACGGGAGCGGCTGGGGAGGCAGCCACCGCGCTGGCTGCCGCCAAGTCAGCGTACCGCGCCAAGTTTGAGGAGCTGGGCGACGCGCGCGCCGAGGTGGAGTACCTGCAGCGGGTGGCAGACCAGCTAGGCAGCCGCGTGGCATCCGAGTTCCAGCGCTACTGGCTGGCGGCGCTGCAGGCTGGCGTTGGCAGTCAGGGCCCAGCGGCGACGACTGCGCCAGGCCCGCTTGTTGTGGAGGCGCCGGCGGCACCCATTGATGAGTCGTTTGCTGCATTTGGCGCTGCGACTGCCCTGGTGGCGGCAGCCAAAGTGTCGTCACCCGGGCGGCCAGCGCCTTCCCTCCACTCGCCACGTTAGTTATTGATACCCTAGTTGTGGATGATGCATTTGAAAGCTTGATAAGGCAGTACAGCGAGCGCACACCAGCAGCGAGGCCGTACAACGAGAGCGGCAAGACTGCGCCACGCCTGCGACAGCAGGGGGGCTGAAGCAGCATCCCCATGGCAGGCGGGAGGCGGTACACAGAGAAGGGCAGGGAGGGGTATGAAACGCACACTGCAGCACGGGTGTGCACGCCGGGCGGCACGGCATGACCTGCACCCGGTTGCAGACAGTCGGAGGATGGGGGGTGCGGGTCGCCGCCGCAAACATCATAGGCGCGCATGAGAGGAGTAAAGCAATGAAACAAGCACGCCACACGCCGAGCAACACCCAGCAATGACGCGGCGCATCGGGGAATGAATAATGATCATAGGGCTGGTTACTTGGAGACGGGCCCCGTCACCGGCACGCGCCGGTCGTCGTCGTCGTCCGTCTCCTCGCTGGGCCGCGTGGCGGGCGCAAATTCGCGCACGCGCGGCGCCAGCGCCTGCCGGAACTGCCGCGTGCTCTGCTGCGAGCTCCACCGCACGTGGTACACAGGCTGCAGGCCATAGCCCTTGGCCAGTGGCACGTTGCCCACGTACGTGCACTCGTACTCCGGCACGCACAGCGTCTCGGACATGGCGGCAAACGCCTGCGAGCAGTACACGCAGCCGGGCGGCGTGATGGGCTCAATGCGCGCGGCGCGCGACGTGTGCACGCCGGTGTAGTTCTTGGTGAGCGTGATGGGGTCGATGACGGGGTGCACCGGCGCGGCATGCAGCGACACGCGCACGTTCAGGCCCTTGGGCAGCCCCAGCCGCCACCACGGCACACGCGTCACTAGGTCGGACAGCATGAGCGCAAACACGCCCGCGTCGCTGACGCGCGTCCACACGCCGTAGATGGCGTCGCCCCACGAGTTGCGCACCTTGGGCTGCTGGTTCACCGGCATGGCCTCCATCAGCGCGCCCACCGCGCCCAGGAACCGCTCCACAAACGTCAGCACCTGCGCCTCCGCCAGCTTGGAGTAGCCCACCACGTCGGCAAACAGGATGGCCATGATGACCTGCTTGCGCGAGATGGCGTCCGCCACGCGCGACCGCTCCGCCTCTTCTACCGACTGCACGCCCCGCGGCACGATCGACGTGCCAGCGCCACCGGCAGCACCGCCACCGCCGCCGCCGCCGCCGCCGCCGGCAGCGAGGGTCAGGGTGGGCATGCCGCCGCCGCCGCCACCGCCACCGCCCGCCCGCTCAATCGAGATGCGCCTGGCGGTTGCCATCCACGCTTGCCGCGATGACGACCCTGCACCCGGCGCCATGGGGATCATGGCGCCGCCGCCGTCGCCGCGCAGCCCCACGGACGCCACCAGGCCGGCAATGGCAGGCGAGTCCAGCATTGCGCCGCCGCTGCCACGGATGACGGCAGCCACCTCCTCGCGGAGGCGCGCCGTCTCTGGCCCGCTGCGCGACGAGTCCTGCACGCCGGTCACGGATGACCGCTTGTGCCGGCGCGCCAGGCGGCGCAGCGCAAACAGGGTGCGCATGAGCGCGCCAAAGTTGGACACGCGCTTGCCGTCGCGCATCAGTGCGGCGCCGGGTACGCCCTCCGCCGACACCGTCTGCCGCGTGATAAAGTCCAGCGCGTCGTCCATGTCGTGCGCCATCACGGTGTCAGCAATGGCGCGCTCGGTCGCCCCAGGCGCCCCTGCGCCGCCCCCGCCTGCCGCCGCGGCGGCTGCTGCTGCTGCAGCTGCTGCCCCACGGCCGCCGCCGCGCGCGGAGGAGTGCGGGCCACGCGCACTGCGGGCCGGCAGCTCGCTGCTGCCGACGCCGTGCGGGTCGCTCGTGTCCACCGACATAGCGCGCTCGCCAGGCGCACTGCTGGCGGCGGTGGCGGCAACGGGCGAGGTTGACAACCCTGGCAGCGGCACCTCCTCTGGCAGCGCCAGTGCCGGCACGCTGGGCGAGGCACGGGGCGGCGGTGGCGGCGGGTGACGCGGCGAGCCCATGGGTGGTGGCGGCGGGCGGGGGGGCGCCCGACGGGCACCCTCCTCCCCCGGCGGCACCGCCGCCACGACCCTCACGCCCCCCGCCGCCCCGCCGGCATCCACCCCCCCCCCCCCCGCCCGCGGCCGCGGCCGCCGCCGCCGCCGGGACCCCCCCCCCCCCGTTTCCC
>Ga0066256_1004554_pt1 | contig 12263 bp, 9 predicted proteins | sample ThiBio_1000_biof_FD_87107 | JGI IMG/M metagenome (GOLD analysis project Ga0066256, IMG submission 87107) | Wastewater bioreactor microbial communities from Cape Town, South Africa - Thiocy_expt_1000_biof (version 2) | ecosystem: Engineered > Bioreactor > Thiocyanate-remediating >...
GGTCGTGGGCGGCTCGTGGGCGGTGACCGACCGGCTCAAGGCGACGTTCGACGCGACCTGGATCAACTGGAGCGCGTACGTTGCGCCGGTTGCGAAGCTCGACGCCGTCCTCGAGATCCCGCCGCCGCCGAGCGGCTGGCCGTCGACGGTGACGCCGCCGACCACGCCGGCGCCGACGCGCATCGTGCCGCTCCACATGTACGATCGGCTCGTGCCCCGCCTCGGCCTCGAGTGGAACGCGCTCGCCGAAAAGAGGAGCGGGAATCGGAGGGAAGGCTTCCTCCGGGCGGGCTACGAGATCGCGAAGAGCCCGATCGCGGCGCAGACCGGCTCCACCAACTACGTCGACCGCGACCGGCACACGGTCTCGTTCGGTATCGGCGCCGCGTTCCAGGACGTGCTCCCCGAGCTCCCCGGGACGCTGATGATCGACGGTCACGTCCAGCTGAGCCAATTGCCGACGGAGACGACGCGAAAGACGAGCGCGGCCGACTACGTCGGCGACTACACCGCGGGCGGATCGATCCTCAACGTCGGCCTCACGGCCGGGTTCGCCTTCGACGAGAAGCATGACCCAACGACGGCGAAGGCGGTGACACGATGAGCACGGCTCGGAGCTCTCTCGTCGTCGCGCTCGTGCTGGCCGCGTGCGCCACGACCGGCGCGGAAGGGGAAGGGGACCGGAACCTCCCGAGCGCAGGCGTCGGGCCGTTCCGCAAGCTCGACTCGGAGGAGGTGAAGGGCCTCGCGCCGTTCGTGCTCGACGACGCCGCTGCCCTCTATCGCGAGCCCGCCGTGCTCCGCGACGGTGACGCGACGCTGCTCTACGCCGTCGCGCGCGTGGACTCCAAGGACGTCATCGTGAGGACACGCGCGCTCGACGAGCGGACGTTCTTCGGCACGAGCGGCCACTTCGGGCGGAAGCCCGCGATCGTCCTCCAGCCGGATCAGCCCTGGGAGGGAGCCGGCGCTCTCTCGGGACCGGCGCTCGTTCGGTTCCGCGGCGAGATCCTCCTCTTTTACGGCGGAAGCGAAGGGATCGGCGTTGCGCGATCGACCGATGGGCTCGCGTTCCGGAAGGAGACGCGCCCGGTCCTCGCGCGCGACGCGCTCGCCGGATCGTGGGAGAACGCCGCCCCGCGCGCGCCGACCGTCTTCGAGCTCCCCGACGGACGGCTCCGGATGCTCTACGCCGCGGGGAATGCGATCGGAGAGGCCGAGAGCGCCGACGGCATCGCGTGGACCCGCATCGGAACCGTACCGGTTCTCGTGCCGTCGCCGCCGCCTGCGCCCGGCAGCCTCCTCCCCAACGAGAAGCCGCCGTTCGACACCGCGGCGGTCGGCGACCCGTGCGTCGTCACGCGAACCACGCCGGCGGGCCGCTTTCATGTGCGTGTGCTCTACACCGGAACGGACGACGCCGGCGCGACGGCGATCGGCTTCGCGGCGCGCTACGGAGAGTCCGGCACGCTCGTGCGCCAACCGGTGCCGGTCTACTCGGTCAACCAGAAGGAGGCTGCGCCGGCGCTCCTCGACCTCGGCGATCGTTCTTACCTCTACGTCCACCAGAACCGTCGCGACGGCAACGAGTCCTTCGTCGCGATCGCGGCCGCGTTCGCGCCGGGGAACGCCAAGCTCCCGCCGGCGGGCGACTTCCCCGACGCTCCCTGAGGCGGAGCTCGGCTACGCCGACGTCGAACGCCAACCTAGACGACGATGCAGGCGCCGCCGCGGCGCGAGTCGCCGACGCCGGCGAAGCTGCCGCCGAGGCGCATCGCGAGGTGGACGCCGCCGAAGTAGAGGTTCGGTGCGGAGAAGATCGCGGGTGCCGTCGGGTAGCGGTCGACGAGCGTCGCGACGACCTCGTCGGCGAGCCCCGTGGCCTCGAACGCGATCCGCGGCTCGTGTGTTGCGCCGTCGATCTCGAGGTGGACCCGTGGTGCGTGCACGGCATCGGCGGGCGGCACGGACGGCTCCCCCGCACCGGCCAGCACCCCGGGGGCGGCGGGGGGGAGGAGGGGTCGGGCGCCCCGCCCCGCGCCGATCCGATCGCCGTCGCGCGAGACGATCGTCGGCGCCATCATCGTCGCGAGCGGCGTGCCTGGCGGATCGCGATGGAAGCCGCGTGGGTGGAGATCCTCTTCCCCGAGGAGGTTGTTCGCGATCATCCCGGTGCCGGGAAGGACGTGGCCCGAGCCTTCGCCGTTGGTGAGCGTCAGCGCGATCGCGGTCCCGTGCGCGTCGATCGCGCTGATGTGCGTCGTCGAGCCGAGGAGGTTGTTCCGCGCGTGCTCGCGGGCAGCTGCCAGTCGCTCGTCGTCGAGGAGCGCCTTGACGAGGGCCGGATCGGCGCACCGCTCCGCGAACGTCTCGTCGCGCTCGGCGAGTAGCGCCTCCTGGGCCTTTGCGACGAGGAGCACGTGCTCGCGGGAGAGGAAAGGGGAGCGCCGCACTCCATCGAGCAGGCGAAGGCCGAGCGCGACGAGGACGCCGCCGGTCGATGGGGACGGCATCGTCGCGAGGCGCCAGCCGTCGTGGTCGACGATGACCGGGGCTTGCTCCGCGATCGTCGCCGCCGCGAGGTCCTCGGGGGTGATGAGCCCGCCGCGGTCCGGCCCCATCTCGCGCGCGAGCGCCTCGTGGAGCTCGCGTACGGCATCCGCGGGACGCCGCGCGATCCGCTCCAGCGTCGCGGCGAGGTCCGGGTTGCGGAGGCGAGCCCCCACGGTCGCGATCGCGCCGCTGTCGTCGACGAAGAGGCGCCGGCACTCGGCGCTGCGGTCCACGATCGGCTTCAGGATGTCGAACACGAACGCGACGCCGGGGCCGAGCGTGTAGCCGTCACGACCGAGTTCGATCGCCGGAGCTAGGACCTCGGTGAGGGGACGTGCGCCCCAACGGCGATGCAGCTCGAGGAGCCCCGTGAGCGCGAGCGGAACGGCCACGCTCGCGCGGCCGACGTGGAACACCTGGGACGCTGCACCGAAGTCGATCGTCACGGCCGCGAAGTCGCGCGGCTTGGTCCCGGGAGGAAGGCCGAGTCCCGGCGTCCGCGCGAACATGTCGAAAGCGACCGGCGCGTGCGAGGCGCGCTCGAGCACGCAGACGCCGCCGCCGAGCGGGGAGCAGAGCGGTAGCTCGCAGACGAAAGACGCAAACGCGGCCGCCACGGCGGCGTCCACCGCGTTGCCGCCCTCACGGAGGAGCTCGGCCCCGGCCTCCGCCGTCTGCGGATCCCCTGCTGCGACGACGCCCTGCGTGCTCACCGTCTGCACCCTACACCGATCGGCGGTCCGCCGGCGATCGGGCGGACAGCTTGCGCGGCAGCGGTCGAACAAGCGGGACTTCGTGGCGTCGGGGCCTCGAACGCTGGAGTCTGCTATCGTGGTCGAGCGATGCTCGTGGGCTTCATCCTCGGCTTGATCTGCGTCACGCCGCTCGTGCTCACGTACCTCGTCTTCATCCGTTGGGTCGATCGCTTCGAGCCCGAGCCCTGGTGGCTCATCATGGCGGCATTCGTCTGGGGGGCGCTCTTCGCCACGCTCGGCGGCGGCATCAGCTCGAGCATCGCCCAGTCGTTCACGTCGGCGCTGCTCGATGCGTCGCCGAGCGACATGGACATCGTCGGTGCGACCGTCTTCGCGCCCGTCTTCGAGGAGACGTTCAAGGGGATTGGCGTCGCCCTGATCGCCTTGATCAGCGCTCTCGGGCTCCGCGAGCTCGATGGGCCGCTCGACGGAACGATCTACGGCGGCGTGGTTGGTCTCGGCTTCACCCTCACCGAGGACATCCTCTATGTCGCCAACCAGTTCGCGACGAACGGGCTCGGCGGCTTCGTCGTTCTCCTGTTCCTCCGCACGGTGCTCCTCGGACTGTCGCACTGCACGTTCACCGCCTGCACCGGGCTCGGCTTCGGCATCGCGGCCGAATCGAAGAACTGGTTCGTGAAGATCGCCGCCCCCGTCATCGGCTTCGGCTGCGCGATCGCGATGCATGCGATGCACAACTTCCTGCCGACGGTCTTCGGTGAGGGCGGGCTCGTGCTCATGCTCCTCATCTCGTGGCTAATCGACATCCTCTTCTTCGTCCTCCTCGCGCTCCTCGTCGTGCGCGACCGGAGCATCGTCGTTCGCGAGCTCTTCGGAGAGGTCGGCAATCTCCTTCACCCGAGGGAGCTGCAGCTCGTCTCGAGCTACTTCGCGCTCGGCTTCAAGAACTGGGGCGTCCTCCTCTCGAAGGGTTGGTCGGCGTTCAGCGTGCGCAGGAAGAAGCAGCTCCAGCTCGTCGAGCTGGCGTTCGTGAAGAGCCGCCGGCGTCGTGGCGAGCATGGTCCCGACCTCGATCGGAAGGAAGCCGAGCTCCGGCGCGACATCATGATCGCGAACCAGCGCGGCGTCTGGATCGGAAGCTGAGCCCGCGATCGGCCATCGAGGTCACGAGATCGCGGGGCCGGCGAGGGCACTGACACGACTGCCAGACCCCGTGCCGCGGATGGCACGTAAATCGGCCTGAATCGCCGCGAATTTACCATTCGCGGCGCGCGGCATGTACGTTGCTATGTGTTCTTCTTGGAGGTGTTGGATGAGACGTCCGACGACGAGCATCGGGCTCGTGGCTTCTCTCTTGGTGATCCTTGCGGCGGCGTGCGGCTCGGACGATGCGTCTGGTTTTGCCGAGCGCGCAGCGGGAGATGCAGACTTCAATCCGGGCGCGAAGGGGCCGGAGCCGTCCGAGGGCGCGGAGCCGCCGCCGGAGAAGGAGGTCGAGTCGGACTACGAGGCGCCCGTCGCCACGGGTAACGTGGTGTGGATCGCGAACCCGAAGAGCGGTCGCATCGCTCTCGTCGACGCCTCGACACTCCAGGTTCGGACCGTGGAGGCGGGCAACGGACCGACGTACCTCGCGAGCGTGCCGGGGCAGTCGGTCGACACGACGCTCGTCCTCAACGTGCTCTCCGAAGACGCGACGCTGCTGAAGGCGACGCCCACGGGGATCACGACCACGACATTCAAGACGGCAAAGCAGGTCAACACGCTCGTCTTCTCCGAGGACGGTCGCTTCGCGATCGCGTGGGCCGACGCGCGCAAGCTGCCGTCCGCGCCGAGGACACAGGGCTTCCAGGACCTGACCGTGCTCGACCTCGTCAACGGGACCTCGACCATCCTTGCCGTCGGCTATCGCCCGGTCGCGGTCGGCTTCGCCCAGGGCAAGCCGCGCGCGCATGCGGTGACGCAGGACGGCGTCGCGATCCTCGACCTCTCCGGCGCTCCGAAGGTCACGAAGAACGTCGCCATCTCGAACACCCCGAACGAGGATCCCGGTACCCGCGACGTCTTCGTCACGAAGGACGGGCAGCGCGCGTTCGTCCGTCGCGACGGTTCGAACGCGATCACGATCGTGGCGCTCGATACCGACGCGCGGACGGACATCACGCTGAGCGGGCCGGTCACGGATCTCGACCTCGCCGACACCGGCGATCGCGCCGTTGCCGTCGTCCGCGCGACCTCCGAGGTCGCCGTCATGCCGCTCGCGGATCCGGCGAACAAGACCTCGGTCACCGTGACGGGCGAGACGATCGGCTCGGTCGCGATCGCGCCGGGCGGCAACAAGGCGCTCCTCTATACGAACGCGGTCGCGGTCGAACGCTTCTCGATCCTCGACCTCGGACAGGGCGCGGCGTTCCGCACGGTGCGCCTGTATTCGCCTGTCCTCGGCATCTTCTCGACGCCGGACGCGCTGCATGCGGTCGTGCTCCACGACAAGACGACCGGCGAAGGCGGCTCGCCCGGCGCCTTCAGCGTCGTGCCGATCGGTCAGACGCTCCCGGCGAAGATCGTTGCCGCGGAGGCGCCGCTCACGGCCGTCGCGACGACGAACGATCGCGCCATCGTCGCCGAGCGCAACGACGCGACGAAGACGTTCGGCGCGTATCTCGCCCGGATGCCCCAGCTCATGGTGGAGCGTTATCCGCTCGCGAGCCCGCCGATCGCCGTCGGCGCGGTGCCTGGCGCGAAGCGCGTGTTCGTGGCCCAGCAGCACCCCGAGGGCCGTCTCACCTTCATCGATCTCGAGAGCGGCGTCGCGCGGACGCTCACTGGATTCGAGCTTTCGTCCCGCGTCGTCGATGGGAGCAAGCCATGAGGTCCTGGAAGTCCAAAGTCGCCGTGCTCGGACTCGCCCTCGCAGGATCGGCCTGCGGCGACCGCCCCGACGTTTACGATGCGCCGATCGAGACGCAGCTCCAGGCCTTCGCGCTCGTTGATCGCGTCGCGCTCCTCGATCGCCCCGCCAACCGGGTCGCGCTCCTGACGCCGAAGGCCGGCCAGGAGCTCGATCGACGTTTCGTCGGCGTCGGAAGGTCCACTGTTCGCGCAGAGGCCTCGCCGGATCAGCGGCGCCTGTTCGTGCTCTCGGCCGGTGACGTGCCGCGCCGCAAGGACAAGAACGAGCGTCCGAGCCTCACCGTCGTCGAGGGAGCCGGTGCGCGCCGCTTCGAGCTCGAGTCGCCTCACTCGGGCTTCTCGATCGATCCAAAGGGCCGCTACGTCGCGCTGTTCGCGGCGCCGGCGGCAGGCACGGTCCAGACGGCGTTCGTGGAGAACCCGAACGAGATCGTAATCATCAACCTCAAAACACCAACCAATGCGGCCGTCGCCCCGCGCACGCTCCGGTCCTTCGGCGGGCGGCCCCAGCGCGTGAGCTTCACCGATCCGCTCTCGCTCCCGGGCGGACAGCGTCGTCTGCTCGTCGTCGAGACCGATCAGGACGTGCACCTGCTCGACCTCGACAACATCCGCGCAACGCCGCGCCGTCCCGAGATCACGATGCGCCTCACGAGCGGCGCGACCGCAGCCTCGGTGAAGCCGGCCGCGATCGTCGTCGACGACGGCGATCCGGCGCGGAACGACGACGCTCGCATCGGCGTCCGCGCCGCGAACGACTCGAGCGTCTTCATGTTCACGCTCGTCCCGGCTCCCGCGACGCAGGTCGCGGAGGAGCCGGGCACGGTGCTGAACGACTTCTTCCCCGAGCCGAACCAGACCGACGTCGGCGGGATCCCCAGCGACATCCAGTTCGTCCGGACCGACGGAGGGCTTCGTCTCGCAGCGGTGGTGCCGACGGCCAGGAAGGCCGTGCTGGTCGATCCGACGACGAGCATCACGATCGACGTCCAGCTCACCGAGCCCTACTCCCGCATGTCGCTGATCACGAGCGTCGTCGGCGGGGCAGCGGGCGCCGCTACGGCGCTCCCCTACCGCCCCGGCGGGCCCCGCGACAAGAACTACCGCACGGTGGAGGTCGTCTCCCTTGCGAGCTCGATCGAGCGCGTTCGCGACGTGCCACCGCCGCGGCCGGAGCTCAAGGTGCTCGAGGGGCAGGGGAGCGGCGGCTTCTTCGTGCTGAACCTCGCGAGCCGGACGGCAGCGCCGCTCACGACGCTCGCGCAGCCGACGATCCACGTCGCGCCGGACGGCCAGCGTCTCTGGGCGTACCAGCGCGGCAGCTTGCAGCTCGCCCAGGTCACGCTCGAAAACCTGCATCCGATCCCGCTTCCGCTCGACCGCCCGATCGACTCGGTCTTCGACGTCGTTCGCGCTGACGGCGGGCGCTCGCTCCTGGCGCTCGATGCTCGCGGCGGGGGCGGCGCGCCGGGGCTCCATGCGCCGGCTCCCCGCCCCCCCGCCAGCCCCCCGGACCTCGGCCTCCCCCTCGGGGGGCTGTGGTGAAGCGCGCCGCCGGTTTTTTCTCCCTCGCCCCCCCCCCCGCCGTCGCATTGGGGGCGCCCGCCCCCCCGCCGACCCGGGAGACGGGGGGGGCGGCCCCGCCGCTGCCCGAAGAGGCCTCGCCTCCGCCGCGTCGGAAGCCTCGTCCCGGACCGACGTCGAGCACGCACGACGGAGCGTCGGGTGAACCGGCGGCGACCGTGATCGTCGCCGAACCTGCGCCGGCCGTGTCCCACGACCGTCCCGCGACGGAAGGGCCACTGCGCTACGATCTCGTCCGCATCAACGCGGGCCTGCGCGTCGGCTACTTGCCGGTCGGGCTCACCGGCTACATGCCGAGCCGCGGGTTCGACACGTTCGCGTCGAGCGACGTGCTGACCCAGTTCTCGATCGACGGGACGTATCCGCTGCTCACCAGCGGCAAGCTCGTGCTCGCAGCGGGGCTCGGCTGGGACGTCGGCGGCCGCTCGGACAAGGTCCGCGGCTTCGCGTCCTCGCTCACTGCCCATCGCCTCTACGTGCCTGTCGAGGGCCGCTACCACCTCGCGCAGGGGCTGTACTTGTTCGGCAAGGTGTCGCCGGGCGCGGTGGCGGCGCTTGCATCGGTGCAGGATCCGTCGGCGCCGAACGAGCTGTCCGTCACGGGCTGGGCGTTCTCCGCCGACGCCAGCATCGGCGGCTCGATCCTGCTTGGCCCGCGCAAGCAGACGGACAAGCGATCGGCCCGCTTCTGGCTCACGCCCGAGTTCGGCTACGCGTACACCACGAACGCGTCGCTGCGCGCCAACCCCAACCGCACCGAGAAGGACCTCCTCGGCAGCGACGAGGACACGAACCTCGGCACGGTCGCCTTCAGCGGCATCTTCTGGCGAGCGTCCCTCGGCATGACGTTCTGAGCGACGATGCGTCGGCGCAGCGTTCGCTGCGCCGACGCGTCTCTTGGCTCGAACACGGGATGCGTCGCATCCCGTCGCTCGCACGTCATCGCGGGAAGAGGCGTGCGCGCGCCTCCATCAGGGCGAAGCCGAGCAGGTTGCGCCCGCGCCAGCGCGCCGGGATGCGCGCATCCGGGTTCGATGCGCCCATCCCGATCCCCCAGATCCGATCGCGCGGGCTCGCCTCGACGAGGACGCGATCGCCCGTGCCTCGGAGGAACACGCCGAGCGCCGCGTTCTGTTCGAACTTGGCGACGTTCCCACGAACCACCGCGTCCATCCGCGCGCGCTCCCACGCTTCGTCGGAGTAGTTCCGGACGGTCCGGCCGTGCGCCTTCGCCTCCGCTGGAGAGGTCGCGGTGAGGATCTCGCCGAGCGCGGGCGCGTCCCCGAAGAGGCGCGCCTTCTCGGCCATCATCCAGTGCTCGGCGGTCGCATAGCGAACGCCGTCGACCTCGAAGGCTGCCGGGAACCACTGGCTCAGGCACGACGCGTCGATCCCGCCGGCCGTCTTCGGGTGATGGCCCCAGAAGAGCAGGTAGCTCGCCGATCCGCCGGAGGTCAGGTGCTCGAGGAGAGTCTCACGCGTCCACACGCCCTGAAGGTGACGCCGCGCGAGATAAAGTCAAGGGTACTCAATGAAGCGGACGGGCAGGAACGTCGTCCTGTCCGTCCGTCCGTCGTCCAGAAGGGGCCGAGCGTGATGCGAATCACGCTCGGTCATTCAGCGCGCGAGCTTGTTCGCGAAGCCCTCGACGTCCATCGTCTTCCAGTCCATCGCGTGGATCGCCGCGTCGTTCGGCACGAAGAGGAAGCCGCCGGGGAGGTGATCGAACGCGAAGAACTTCGCGGCGCGGCTGACCATCGGGGCGCCTGCCTCGTTGTAGAACTTCGCATGTCGGATCGCGGCGCCCTTGAGCTCGTCTTCCGACTGGAACTCGATGTCGCCGTCCCACGCGAGGTCGCCCGCCTCGCCGACGGTGGCGACGCGATAGCGCGCGGCCTGCTTCGCAGCAGCGAGCGGGCTCGGCGTGGCGACCATCTTCTGCTCCTCGCTGATCGCCGCGATGCGGCTGAAGAGAGCGTTGTACGTGTAGTCGCTGACCCACTCGTTGCGGCAGTAGCCCATGATGTCGCGACCCTTCGCGGGCGAGATCAGGGTCTTCGAGAAGATGTCGTAGCCCCAGGCGCCGATCCCGCCGCCCTGGTGCGGGAACCTCGGGTCGACACCCTGCGGGCCGCCGCAGGGGGCGTGGAGCCGGCCGTGGGCGTGGCCGAGCTCGTGCGCCAGCGTGCTGGCCGACTCGGTGTTGCCGAAGCCGATGCCGATGCTCGCGCGCATGCCCGACGCGCTCGGGTTGTCGACGACCGGGCTGAGGCCGGTGACGCACCCGCCCCTGCAGTACGACTGCATCGAGTCGCTCGGGGTGAGGAGGCCGTAGTAGTAGATGTCCTTCTCGACCTTGTCCTCCTGGCGGAGCTGCGTGATGGCACGGAGCACCTGGGAGAAGCCGCCGCCGTTGGACGAGATGGTCGACGACCACGCGAAGGGCTCGCGCGCCGACAGCTCCACCTCGGACGTCGGGTAGAGTTTCATCAACCAGCTCTTGTAGAGCGCGAGCTCCTTCTCGCCGACGCCCGGAACGCGGCCGGAGCCGTCGGCGTCGTACTTCACCGGAACGAGGACGACGCGAAGCTTGCCCGAGTGCTCGGCGCCGAGCTTCTCGATGCCACCGTCGCTCGGGAAGCGGCTCTTCGAGCTGCCGGCCGTCGCCGCGTCGTCGCCATCGGGCGCCGTGAGGGCGACCTGGAAGGTCACGCCCGGCGGAAGGCTCTCGGCGGGGACTTCGAGGTTGAACGTCGAGGCCGCGTCCTCGTCCGTCGACGCCGCGCTGATCGTCTTCGTCTCGCGGATGACCGGGAACGTCACGCCCTCCGCGCCCAGGCGGAGCTCGACGGTGACCTCGCGCGGCTTCCAGCTGGCTTCCGGCGTGACGTAGACGCGGATCATTCCTTGGCGGTTCGCGACGACGGGCGCCTTGCGCGCCGCCGTGCCCACGAGCGTGCCGTCCTTGACGACGGGGACCTTGACCGCCTGGAAGACGGCGACCTCGGAGATCGACAGGCCGCGGACGACCGGTGCGGGCGGTGCCTCCGGCGTCGGCTTGTCGTCGTCGTCCGGCGTCGCGGGCGGGGGCGCCGGCGGCTCGGTGGGGTCGGTCGACGAACCGACTTCGCCCGCGGGGGCCGGGTTTTCGTGGACGCTCGTCGCGCCATCGTCATTGCTCACTGCACAAGCGACGAGCCCAACCATCACGCCGAGCCCAAGTCCGATCGATGCACGCATACTGCTGCTCCTCCACTTTCTCCGACAGCGGTCACGATCGCGTGCGCCCCTCACACGATCGCGAGCTGGGTTGTGCCCGCCAATGCCGATCCGGACAACGGCGGCGTCGGAAACGCACCGTTTCCACAAGGGAAATGCCGGAGATGGATCATGCTCGACCATGGTCGAGGATTCCCCAGGCAGATCCGCGGCTTGGCGCCGTTCTCGAGCGGTGGTGGCTGTAAAAACTTAGCGGCAGCGGATATTTGGAGGAGTCGCTGCCGTCTGGCCAGGATGGAATTCCTGGCTACAGGCCCGCACCTGCGTCGCCGTATGTGTCTGGAGCCGGCGACGCTCTCGACGGGCCCCACGTCGCCTCGATCGCGAGGCCCGGCGTACCGCTCGGCGTAGGCAAGGGCAGCGTCGTCGCGCGCACCGGGGCGACGAGACAGAGAAGAGCGTTCTGGGCGACGGCATCGCCCGGAGCGAGCCGCACGTTGAGCGCGGGCGTACCGCTCGGGCCAGCGACGGCGACGACGCGTGCCGCGCCCTCCACGAGGAGGTGCTGCGCCTCGAGGCCGGTCGCGCAGCGCTCGAGCTCGTCGGCGATTCGCTCGACGATCGCGCGGGCCTCCTCGTCCTTCATGTGGCGCGCCTCGGCGAGGGCGACCACGCCATGCGGCCGCCGGGCGACGTGCACGTAGGCTTCGCCGTTGCCCCCGTCCGGAGTCACACGCACGTCGCGCGACTCCGGAACGACGTCACGAGGTGACGGCGAACAACCGAGCGCTCCGCTGCCCGCCGTTACTGCGAGGAGGCCGAGGCGCGCGAGCGCCGCCCGGCTCACGCGAGCAGCTGCTTCGCGATCACGATGCGCTGGATCTGCGCGGTGCCCTCGTAGATCTGGAGGATCTTCGCATCGCGCATGAGCTTCTCGACCGGATACTCCTTCACGTATCCGTTGCCGCCGAAGATCTGGACGGCGTCGATGGCCGACTGCATCGCCGCGTCGGCGCCGTAGGCCTTCGCGCACGCCGACGTGAGCGGATCGCGGATGCCCTTGTCGAGGCTCCAGGCCGCCTTGTGCACGAGGAGGCGCGTCGCGTTCAGACGGATCGCCATCTCGGCGAGCATCGCCTGGACGAGCTGATGGTTCGCGATCGCCGTGCCGAAGGTCTTCCGCTCCTTCGCGTAGGCGACGCTCTCGTCGAGCGCGCGCCGCATGATCCCGCACGCGATGCCGCCGATGTCGGGCCGCGTCTGGTTGAACGTCTCCAT
>Ga0066256_1004555_pt1 | contig 12262 bp, 5 predicted proteins | sample ThiBio_1000_biof_FD_87107 | JGI IMG/M metagenome (GOLD analysis project Ga0066256, IMG submission 87107) | Wastewater bioreactor microbial communities from Cape Town, South Africa - Thiocy_expt_1000_biof (version 2) | ecosystem: Engineered > Bioreactor > Thiocyanate-remediating >...
GTCCGCGCTGGCCTTGACCACCGCCATGGTGGTCGTGGGCTTGACGCCTGCGCTGCTGCTACTTGGCCCTGCTGCTACTTGGCGGTTTGGTGTGCAGGTGGTCCTTGCTGTCTGCTGCTCTCCCTGTCCTTACCCACCTGCTGCTGCTGCCTCACCTGCTCCCTCACTCACATACGCACACACTGCCTCCTCCCTCTCCACCTTCTCACATACCCCCAGCGCTGCACACCCCTCTTTCGTATCGCTATCTGTCCTTCTCGTCCCCTCTCCCCACCTCTCCTCTCTCCTCTCTCCTCTCCCCTCTCCTCTCTCTCCTCCTCCTAGCTGCTGCTGTGTTGCTAATGATATTGCAAATGGGAAACGAAGCAAACCGGCACACGGCTGGCACACCCCCACACGCAGCTTCTTGCACCCCCGCCGTAAATGGGGTGCCGCGTCGCACCCGCCCCACCTCGCGCACCAGGTAAGATGGGCTAGTAGGAGTAGAGAGAGAGAGAGAGGGCAGTAGAGAGAGAGAGAGAGAGCAGTAGAGAGAGAGCAGGAGAGAGAGAGAGAGGGAGAGCAACGGCAGACTTGCGTGGACTTGCCAGCGCCCTTCTTGAACTGCTGCTAAACCTCACTCTCACTCTGTGCACTCACTTGTCCTCGTAACCCCCCACTACCACACCTCCTTTGTTTACCCTCCCTCTCTCTCTCTCTCTTACTACTCACTCACTCGACTATGATACCCTGCCACGTCATCATTTTCACGCGTTGGTAACAACCACACATGTCACAAGTGTGCGTTTGTTTGCCAGCAATACAACAGCAGCAATTAGAGAGGTGGCACGCAATTTCTTAATAATAACGCAGACTTTAACAAACACACAGGGCGGGAAGTACCGCATTGTGTGTCAAGTGCGCTGCATTGATACACGGGTGTGTTGCCACCGGTGATACATTTTATTTTATTATTATTGTAAGCAACCCACCTCACCTATCTCTCCTCTCACCTCTCTCTCCCCCTCTCCCTCACCCCCAAACGCCCCCAAGATGTGGAGCGGGTGGAGTTCGATCTCCGCTGTGGCCAGCGCGGTGGCCAGCGGCATGGAGAAGGTGGTGGAGTCGGCGGACCGCTACGTAATGTCAAAGGCAGAGGGCGGTGAGGACGACGGCAGCGGCGAGGGTGGCAGCGAGCACTATGACGGCGAGGAAGGCGGCGAGGGCGGTGAGCACAACGAGGGTGGCGAAGGTGAGGGCGGTGAGGGGGAGGCGGCAGGCGCCGGTGAGGGCGACAGTGGTGATGGCGCCCACGGCGGCGGCGGCGGCTGGGGTGACAATGAGGACCTGGATGGCGGTGGGCCGCCGCCGCATCATCACGCGCCTCCACCGCCGACGTCCTCTGGCCCGCCATTGCTGATTGCGTCATTTTTGGGGCTGAGCAGCGCTGGCGGCGGTGGCAGCGACGATGACCGCGGCGGCGGCGGTGATGGCGGCGGTGGCGATGGCCGTGACGCAAAGTTGCACCTTGCTGATCTGGTGTCTGCCCCGCCACCGGCCGCGGCGCGTCACGCTGGCCGCACGATGCCACCTCTGCATCCGCCACGCGGCAGTAGCAGCGGCACTGCGGCCGCAGCAGCGGCGGCGGAGGATGAGATTGCCACGCTGCGCGTAACCAACAGCAAGCTGGAGGGGCAGCTGATCATGGCGCAGGAGGCGCGTGAGGCGGCGGAGGGCACGGCGCGCGAGCTGTCGGCACGCGTCATGCAGCTGCAGGATGCTGCGGCGGCTGCCAGCCGCACAACGACGACGGCACCACGTGCAGCAGCAGCAGGGGCGGCGGCAGCAGGTGCGCCCGTCATTGGTGCAGCGTTTGTGGCGGAGCTGGAAGCGGGCCTGGCACACGCCAAGGATGAGGCGGCGTCGTTGAAGGCGGAGGTGGCACACCTGCAGGGCGACATGGCAGCCGCGGTGGCTGAGCGTGACGCGGTAGTGGCGGCGGGCGCCGCTGTGCACGCTGCGGCTGCCACGCTGCATTCCCGTGCCGCCGGCCTGCGCGCCAATATGGAGGTGCTGCGCATGTCAGCGACGCGTGCAGCGGAGGACGCCGCTGCCAGCCAGGCTGCAGCAGCGTCCCAACTGGCTGGCGCGGCAGCTGCGGTAACAGCCGCCGCCGCCACCCGCGAGCGCGAACTGCGTGCGGCGGTGGCGGCAGCCACTGCACGTGCTGACGCCGCCGTTGTGGACTCTGCTGCAGCGGCAGCTGCGGCCGCCACACGTGTGCGTGAGCTGGAAGGCGCACTGGCGGCTGCGACGGCGCGCGCTGAGGCAGCTGCCACTGACGCCACTGCTGCAGCTGCTAGGCGTGTGCACGAGCTGGAAGGCGCACTGGCGGCTGCGACGTCGAGCGCGGAGGCGGCGGCCGCTGACGCCACTGCCGCAGCCGGTACGCGTGAGCGTGAGCTTACAGCCGCACTGGCGGCCGCGACGGCACGCGCCGAGGAAGCGGCCGCTGACGCCACTGCCTCGGCAACCGCGGCAGCGGCTGCACGTGAGCGCGAGCTGAACGCCGCACTGGCGGCCGCGACGGCGCGCGCCGAGGCGGCAGCGGAGGGCGCAGCACAACTGGCTGCTGCCGCCGCTGCACATGAGCGCGAGCTGCAGGCACAACTGGCGGCAGCGTTGGCACGCGCGGATGCGGCGGCGGCAGACGCCAGCGGGACCGCTGCAACATCCGCCGCGGCTGCAGAGGCGCGTGAAGCCGAGCTGCGCGCTGCGCTGGCTGCCGCTGAGTCGCGGTGCACAGCAACGGCGGCGGCGGCTGCAGAGCGGGAAGCTGCGCTACAAGCGGAGGTCGCCGCCGCCGCTGCCACTGCGCAAGCAGCAGCGACTGCAGATGCGCCGGCCGGGGGTCGCGGTGGTGCGCGTGGTGGCCGGGGTGGTCGTGGCGGCCGGTCCGGACGCGGCGGCGGCGGTGGTGGCGGCGGTGGCGGCGGCGCCTCTGAGGAGGCAGCCACGCTGGCAGCGCTGCGGGATGAGCTGGCTGCCGCTCGTGACGGCGCCGCGACGGCTGCCACCGCTGCTGCAGCGGCACTTGCTGCGGTGTCCGCAGAGCGTGATGACCTGCAGCGCGCGCTGACAGCTGCTCACGACACTGCTGCCACCTCTGCGTCGGCGGCACTTTCCGCGGTGACTGCCGAGCGCGATGACCTGCAACGCGCACTGACAGCTGCTCGCGACGGCGCCTCAACTGCTGCCAACACTGCGTCAGCGGCACTTGCCGCCGTGACGGCAGAGCGCGATGACCTGCAGCACGCGCTGGCTGCCGCCCGGGACACTGCCGCTGCTGCTGCCACCGCGGCGTCTACTGCGCTTGCCGCGATGACCGCGGAGCGCGACGACCTGCAACGTGTACTGACTGCAGCTCGCGATGGCGCCGCGACTGCGGCTTCAACGCTTGCTGCGGTGACTGCTGAGCGCGACGACCTGCAGCGCGCGCTGAAAGCTGCAAGCGACAGTGCCGCAGCTGCTGCCGCCGCCGCGACTGCGGTCCACAGCGACCTGGTGCAGCAGTGCGACGGCTTGCGCGCGCAGTTGCGCGAGGCGAACAGCGCTGCCGCGGCAGCAGCAGCAGCTACACATGGAGCACACGCAGGGGAGCTGGCAGCCGTGACGAGCGAGCGCGACGCCTTGCGTGTGCAGCTGGCAGATGCCGCCACCGCTGCCGCAGCCGCTGCCACAACCGCTGCAGCTGCTGCAGACTCAGCACTGTCCTCGGTTAGTCAAGAGCGCGACGGCCTCCGTGACGCGCTGCGCAGTGCGCAGGACGCTGCAGCAGCAGCGGCGTCGCAACTGGCGGACGCGGTGCGGGAGCGCGACGCGGCACAAGCGCGTGCAACGGCGTACCAAGCAGAGGCGGCATCATCGGCAACGGATGCAACCGCGCGGGCGACGGCGGCGGAGCGCGAGCGTGACGAGCTGGTGCAGCGGCTGAGCGCACAAGAGATGGCGGCGGTGGGCGCAGGCGAGCGTGCAACCGCCGAGCTGGTCGCCCTGGCGCAGCAGGTGCGCGAGGCGTCAAGTGCGCGGGATGCGGCGGTAGGTACCGCGACCGACCTGCGTGCTGCGCTGGCCGCCGCGGTGGAGGCGCGCGAGGGCGCGGAGGCGGAGGCGCGGTCAGCGGATGCTGCAGCGGCGGGCGCCGCGTCACGCGCGGCTGCCGCAGAGGCGCGCGCTGCTGCGGCGGAGGCAGCGCGGGAGGCAGCGGCGCGCACGGCTGCTGACGCGACGGGCCGCGCAGAGGCGGCAGAGAGCGGGGCGGCAGCAGCCGCCAAGCGTGCAGAGGCAGCGTTGCATGACGCTGCCGCCGCCGCCGCCAAGGCGACGGCAGACGCCGTGGCGGGCGTGCGTGCCGAGGCGGGCCGTGCAGCAGCTGCCGCGGCAGCGCGTGTGGCGGCGCTGGAGGACAAGGCTGCGGCAGCAGGCGCGGCGGCTGCGGCCGCGCAGGCTGACGCTGTCGCTGCCCGCACAGCTGCCGCAGAGTCGGTTGCAGCAGCACGCGGGGCGGCGGCAGCGGAGGTGGCGGCAGTGCGTGCGAGCGCGGAGGCGGAGGTGGCGGCGCTGCGGCTGGCCGCGTCACGTGCGGGCGAGGTGGCAGCCGCAGAGGCGACGGCAGCGGCAGCAGCGGCAACGGCGGCGGCGGTGGCGGCAGCACGCGAGGAGGCAACGCGCGCGGCGGCTGCGTCGGCGGCGACGGCAGAGGCCGATGCAGAGTCTGTGCGGCGGCTGCGGGCGGCGCATGCGCAGCAAGCCAAGCAGCTGGCCGCGGCGGTGGCGGAGGCAGGCCGACTGACGCCGCTGGTGGAGGCAGAGCGCGCGCGTGCTGACGCCGCAGAGGCAGAAGCCAGCCGCCTGACTGCCGCGCTAGCGGCGGCAGAGCGCGGGCGTGGCGACGCGGCAGCCGCTGCCGAGCGCGCGCGCACCGCGGCAGACGCCAGTGCAGCCGAGGTGAGCCGTCTGTCGTCGGAGGCGGCGGAGGCGCGTGCAACGGCAGCAGCAGCGGCGGCGGCAGGTAGTATCCCGGAGGCGCCAGCGGTGCCAAGCGCGGCGGCGGAGGCGGCTGCCGCCGAGATTGCGCGGCTGACGGCGGCGCTGTCGGACGCCGTGGCGCGGTGTGACGCGTACGCGTCGTCCGCCGCCACCGCGGCAGCAGCAGTGGCGGCTGCTGGTGTGGCACGCGAGGCAGCAGAGGGCGAGGCGGCGCGGTTGCGGGCAACCGTGACGTCGCTGGGCGCGCAGCTGGCTGCCACCAAAGAGGCACTGAGCGAGGCTCGTAGCCGTGCCGCGGTCGTGCCAGCGTTTATCACACCTGCTGCTGCTATCCCACCATCGTCATCGCCGCCTCCCCCGCCGCCCACGCTCCCTGACGCCGCCATTGTTGCCATTGGGTCGCCGCCCCCGCCGTCGCCTGCGTCCGCAGGCGTTGGCAGCCGCAGCCGGCTGGGCGGCGCTGGCCCTGGCAGCGGCAGCGGGCACGACCGTGATTCTGATGGTGACGATGGCAACGTCGGTGGCGCCGGCGGCGGCGGTGGTGCAAGCGGCGGCGGTGGCGGTCGGCACAAGGGCGCAGAGATGGCGTACTTGCGCGACTGCCGGTCGTGGCCCGCGCTTGCGAACCGTGCGCGCACCGTGGTGGCTGCCTGCGTTGCAGACCTCCTCCGCCACGACCTCCGGTACGCCATCCAGCAACCCGTCGTGCTGCTTGCTATCTACTTCCTCGTCATCCATGCCGCCGCCCTGCTGGGCCTGCTACGCGGCTCTTGCGCCACCGGCGGCATGCCAGCGCCTGCCGCGCTGCCCCCACTGCCCGGCGACTTTGCTGCGCCCGGCGGTGGGCTCGCCGGCGGCGATGGCATCGGCACCGACACCGGTGGCATGCCGCCACAATAAGTTAGGAGGTGGGGATGGACGTTGAGAGGAGGGGGGAAGTTGAAACCGTTGGCCGCCTCTACGCGTAATACCGAGTGACCGATATTGCAACACGCACCGTGCAACACGGTAATTCCTGCGCCGATACACTTTAATTGCGTGGTTGGTGTGTACCAGCCGCTTATTTATTGCGCCCGACGTGATTTTTTGAATCCCACTTTTGCAGGTGTTCACCACCTCACCCACCTACCTCTCACTCACTCCTACTGCTACCTCTTGTACAAAGCGGCAGTAAGCGGTTGTGAGTGGCGGCAGTAAGTGGCAAAGTGTGAAGGTAACGGTCATTGTGAGCGAACCATACCTGCGCTGTCACCACCTCAGCGGCCTGTGCAACCTTGCTTTGTCTACTGCGCTTCTTACGCAGCTACCGACTCGCCCTGCTCCCCCCGCCTTGCTGTCGGGATGGTGCAACAGCGGAGAGCAACAAGGGGCGACCGACCGCCGAGGTTGCGGCAGCAGCCGCCGTGGCGGTGGCATGTGGTCAGCTTCGGGTGGCTGGTCGCGGTTCTTTACGCCGTTGTAGTAATAAGTGTTGGTGCCAGCAGTGCGGTGGAGCGCCCGCACCGACGTGAGGCGGCGGCGGCGGCGGCAGACCTGCTGCCGCGGGGCGAGGTGGATGGATTTTATTCGTTGCGGCAAGTAGAGGCGGTGCTGGCGCACTGGCGGGAGTGGTACCCGGAGTGGGTGGCGCCGGCAGTGACGATTGGGACCAGTGTAGAGGGCCGGCCGCTGGTGGCGGTGTGTGTGGGTGCGGATGCTTGCGCGTCGCCACCGGCGCGTGGCGGCCTGCTGCTGACGGCGCTGCACCACGCACGCGAGCCGCTGGGACTGAATGTGGTGCTAGCGTGGGTGGCGGCGCTGTTGTCGGACGCGGCGGCCGGGGTGCCAGACGCGCTGGACCGGCTAGCGGCGGTGCACACATGGGTGGTGCCCATGGTCAACCCGGACGCCTACGCCGTCAATCTGGCGGCGGATGCGGGGGCGGCGCGGCTGGGGCGCAAGAACCGGCGGGTGACGTGCGATGCGGCGGTGGACAGCGGCGTGGACTTGAACCGCAACTACGACTTTGCGTGGTCGCTGGATAACGTGGGCAGCAGCCCGCAGGGGTGCGCTGAGGACTACCGCGGCAGTGCGGCGGCGTCAGAGCCGGAGGTGGCGGCCGTGACGCAGTTTGTGTTGGCGCACCGCGGCGCGTTGTCCGTCGCTCTCAACTACCACAGCTATGGCCGGTTCATCAACGTGCCGTACGCCGTGCCCTCCATCCCCGTGCCGCACGAAACATATGCGCGGCTGCTGGCGCTGGCTGCAGACATGGCAGCCGTCACGGGGTTCAATTACGGCCACCCCTGGACGGGCGGCCTGTACCCCTGCAACGGCGAGGCCAGCGACTGGATGGTGGCCACCGGCGGCCTGCTGGCGGTGTCACCCGAGCTGGGACCCGCCTTTGATGACCCCTTCCTGGCGGGCATGTGGCCTGCAGAGGCCGCCCTGCCGGGGCTGGTGACGCAGGCGCTCACCCTCACGCGCGCTGCGTACGACATGGCGTCGACGCGGTATGAGCTGGCGGTGGTGGAGGGCGCCGCCGGCGTGAGTGTTGTATCAGGCACGCTGCGGGTGCGCGGCGTGGTGCACAACGCCGGCCTGCTGGACGCCGCTGGCAACGTCTCCGTCTTGCTGCTGCCTGCGGTACCCACACTTGCGCATGCAGCATTTTGTGGCATCCCTGGCGCCGGCGGCCCACAGCGCGGGGAGGGCGTGCCAGAGCGGCTGTGGCGCTGCACGTTGCCACTAGCGGCGTTAGGCCTGGGGCTGGACGGCAGTGTGCCGCAACCGCCGTCATCTGAAACTGCCGCGCTGCTGCCGTGTGCCGCCGCCGCGCCTCACCAACCATTTGTGTGGCCCGCACCGCCTGGCGCCAGTTCAATGGGGCGCCGCGCTGCTGCCGTGCCTGAGGTTGTTGACACCGGTGCGGCGGCAGCCGCCGTGGCACGCGCAGAGACGGCAGCAGCGGCGGCGGCGGTGGCAACATACCATCACGGCAGCAGCGCAATGAATGCCACGCTGCTCATGCGCGACGCTGCGCAGCAGGCGGCCAAGGGCGGGCGGCGCAGTCTGCGTACTGCCATTGCCGCTGCACGCGCGCTGCCATCGTATGTGGCCGCTGCTGCCGCCGCCGCCGTCGCCGCACGCTCGCTGGCAGCAGATACATGTGGCGCCGCCTGTGCAGTGGCACTGGACAGCACAACGACGGCGCACCTGGTTGGCATGCCGCCGTTGGCGGCGCTGTCTGCCGTGCCGTACGCCGCGGACCTGGCGAACCTGCCAAACGGCGGCGACTGCAGTAATGATTCCGCGGTTGCCTACGCCGTGGTTACTGACGACGCCGAGTGTGCGGTGTATGCGGTCACTTGCACCGGCATCCGGGTGCTGCGCCGGCCGCAAGCCGGGTGCCTGCCTTGCGCCCTGGCGCGCACACCCGCGTGGGCTGCCGCGGTGGGGCTAGTGATGCCATCTCCCACCCCGTCGCCCGCTCCGGAGGGCGTCAACGCGACATCCACCCCAACAGCAAGCACCCCAACGGCATCCCCGCCGGCGGCGTCGCCGTCACCCAGGAGTGAGGTTGCAGAGGAGTGGCCATGGGCGCCGCTGTCTGAGTTGTCCGCTGGGAGTCAGGCGGCGATCTTCGGAGCGGCGCTGGCATTCGCGCTGCTGGCATTTGGCCTGGGCGCACGTACCTTGCTGCGGCGCGCTGGCGTGACGCTCCCATGGCCCTTCACCTCGCGCAGCAGCCAGTCGTTCCAGGCTCTGCCCACATCCGACGGGGGTGGTAGCGGCGGTGGCGGCGACGACGCGCCGCGCCGTGCTCCATACCGCGATGTTGAGGACGGCGGTGGCGGCGACGATGGCGAACCGGGTGCCGATGTGGTGACCGAGCCAGCGTCGAACGGCAGCGCGCGGGTTGCCACGCTTGAGATTGACGGCTCCAACATGGAGCTAAAGGGCACTGGTAGCCGCGCGGCGCCGCCGCTGCCGTAGTATTCTCGATAGTAACTTCTGGTTTTGATACTATGTGTGCACCCATTGTGCCGTGTGCCCGTATTGTCCCTTGGTTGCCGCTGCTGTGTGCGCCAGCGCGCGCGTCACTTCAATTGGCGCGGTCATGTAACACGTTGGCAAGGAGGGTGACAAACTCGGTGGGCTTGTCTGCATGCAGCCAGTGGCCGGCGCCGGGCAGCGGGTGGAAGGTGGCGGCGGGGAAGAAGGCAGCGGCGGCGGGCTGGTCGGCGGGCGTGAAGAAGGCGCTGCGAGTGCCAGCTATGAATGTCACGGGGAGACGCGGCACGGGGGCATAGGGGCCGGTGGGTGGTGGTGACGGAAAACCAGCAAAGGCCGGCATGGCACGCAGCAGCGGTGCCATGGGCATGCGCCAGGTATACGACCCGTTGCCGGTCGCCACCAGATTTTGTTGCAAGAAGCTGCGCTCGCCGGCATTGGGCAGGGTGGCAGCCAGTGCGGTATCAATGTCGCGTCGTGCGGTGTACCGCGCGGGGTCCAGCGCCGCCGCTGCTGCCAGCACCGCCGCCACCGAGTCCCACGCCGGCGAGGCGGCGTAGGTGGACAGCGACACGTCCATGATGACAAGGCGCGCCACGCGGTGCGGCGCGCGCAGCGCCAGCAGGGCGGCGACGCGGCCACCTAGACTGTGCCCAATCAGCGTGACGCGGCGCACACCGCGCGCATCCAGCGTGTGCAGTACATCGTCTGCCATCGACTCCAGCGTCAGCCCGGCACTAGCTGCCGGGCTGCGGCCGTGGTTCCGCAGGTCCACCGTCAGCGACCGCCGCGCACCGCCATCCGTGAGTGCTGGGTGGCCGGCAATGGACCGAAAGTTCACGCCGCTGCCCAGCAGCCCATGCAGCCACACAAGCGGCGTGTCGGCGTCCACCGGTGGCGGACTGGCGGCGCTGGCAATCGGTGGGACACCGCGCACGCTGGTTGGCACCGCCGTGACGTCATCTACATGCAGCAGTGCCGCCCCTGCGCTCGCTGCTAGCCTTCTACGCGGCGCGCAGTGTGGCAGTGCAGCGCCTTGCCTTCCTGCGACCCAGTCGGCCAGTCGGCAGCCTTGCAGGCCTTGTCTTGCTGCCGTGCCGGCGGCTGCCATGATGGTTGCCATTCGTGTGTTGTGCTGGTTCGCTGTGTTGTGTGGAGGCGGGCGGCACGTATAATAATAAATGCAACTACGATAGTAACAAACAAAATAGACGCGGCAACGTGCATAAAATGATTAATAAACCTAATTTCCGCAATAATATGCGCAAATCATCGTGCGTCGTTGTACGAATTATTATGGTGTTCATCACCTTCTGACAGCCGCCAACACACGGCCTGGCAGCTTGCGGTGAGGGCAAACTGTTTGGTGTCGTCATCAACGGTCATCACGTACCCACATCCATTGCAATGCCCAATTAAAGCGAGGTGACGTGCTGCATGCCGCGCGCCGTGAAGAACTTGTGGCGCACCGGCAGGCCGGTGCCGCCGCCGGCGCCAGTCGACGACGACGACGCGCTGAAAAACGACAGCAGCTTGCTCTGCGGCCGGCCGCCGCCGCCGGCACCGCCACCGCCACTGCTACCGCCGCCCTCCTCGTCGTCGTCCCACGCGCATGCCGCACCACGGTCCTTCAGCGCGTCCTTGGCGGGGGCCCATGAGAAGCGCGCCACGGATGGCCAGCCAAAAATGGGGTCCATGTTGGCAGCCATCCAGGCCTTGGTCAGCGGGTCGCCTGGGTAGCCTGACCCGGCGGTGCGCAGCAGCAGGCGAGCACCCATACCGCCGCCCGACACCGGCGTGCCGTCTGCCCCCTTTGCTCGCTTGGCGCCCACGCCGTCACCCACACCGCTGCCGACGCCGCCACTGCGGCCACGCACGCGGCCGGCGGCGCGCGCACCACCATCATCGTCAGCAGAATCGTCGTCGTCGCTGGCGCCGCTGAAGCTGCTAATGTCGTCGTCGTCCAGTGCTGACGCAGCCGGCTCATGTGCCGTCGTCGGTGACGTCGCTGCGCCACCCACTGCCACTGCTGCTGCCGCTGCCGCTGCCGCCGCCAGAGCCGGCTCCCGGAACACCCAATCGCGCAGGCTGCGGTCACGCGCCACCTTGGCACAGATGGACGCCGCGCTGACGCACTTGAACGCAGAGTCGGCCTTGGGTTGCACCGTGAACGCGATGCGGTGCCCAAACTGGCGCGACAGCTTGGTGCGGTAGTAGTCGGCGTCGCCCACCGTGTCCACAAACACGGACGCCACGTTCACACCCGCTGCCACGACGCGCCGCACCAGGTCCGCGGCCGTGTCGTGCGACATGGCATTCAGACTGTACGGCGTGCGCTGCAGCATCTTGGCGGAGATGTCCTCCGGCTTCAGGTGGATGATCACATATCCGATGCGACCACACGCGCGCAGCCGCTCAAACAGCGCCTCTCGCCGCGCCTCCGTCAGCGCCTTGGAGTCTGCATGTGTGGGGGTGGGGTGGGTGGGGTAAAGGAAAACGCTTGGGCCCTCCCAACAGTGGCCCGGCACGCACCATCAAAGCCCATGGCGCCCAGCTCCTTGTCCTCTGACTGCGGCCAGTACGCGCAGGCGTACACCATGGACCCCAGCACGGGGCCGCGGCCAGCTGCGCACGAAGGATGGGATGGCGGGCGTGAGTTTATGTGTGAGATACTGCGGCTTGCAGTCGTATTGGTTACCCACGACGCCAGCTCCGCACCTTCATCAATGCCCAGCACAACGGGCGCACCCGTCAGGCATGATGCTGGCGGGTCATTCGCCTCAATGATGGGCTTGAGTACGTCCGCCATTGTGCTGCCGTTGGGTGCTTGTCAGTTGGTTGGTCACGTTGTCGGTTGGTGGTTGTTGGCGATGCCAATTGCCAACAAAAAATCAAATCACACACGCGCTCGCATCAAATTCCAATGCTACTACACACATATTCGTCACAATATAATCACACCCCCGCTATTTGCGTCGTTGTTCATTGTTGCCATTATTGTTTGATTATTATGATATTGTGGCCCGCCGCCGCCCGCCACCACACCTGCTCGATGTCTTCTGGTCTGAAGATACGCGCTGCCGGATATCCACATACACCAGCAGCGGATTTGGCATAATAAACATTGCAGCGGCGCGCGCCACAGCAGATTTGGCGGCATGACCGCCTATAATACCTCATTTCTATGCTGTCCTTGACGTGATACGTTCAGAGCCGGTGTTGTTGTTGCACATTTTGTTGC
>Ga0066256_1004558_pt1 | contig 12257 bp, 15 predicted proteins | sample ThiBio_1000_biof_FD_87107 | JGI IMG/M metagenome (GOLD analysis project Ga0066256, IMG submission 87107) | Wastewater bioreactor microbial communities from Cape Town, South Africa - Thiocy_expt_1000_biof (version 2) | ecosystem: Engineered > Bioreactor > Thiocyanate-remediating >...
TGAATCAAATCGGGCTCTAGCGCTTTATAGACAAGCGCAAACAGCTATTTTTTTGAGAGTTTCTAAACAGCCTGTCTTCCTGCGTCGGCCAGATTCTGCCGCGCCGCGTGCAGCAGCTTCGCCATGCCTGCCGGGTCAGGCGGCAGGGGCTGCAGCCGGCCGATGGCCTGCAAGTTGCTCAAGCTCATGCTCGTCTCCCTGAATCCACAACTTGGGTTTGTGCAGCACGTCGCGCACGAAGGCATCGCCCGCGCGGGCCTTGTCGGCCAGCTCTTGCGGCGCCCAGATGACCGGGTTCACCTCGCGGCCCAGTTGCTCGTGCAGCGGGTACAGCGCCTGCACCACGGCCACGAAGTTCGCCGTGCCCACCAGCAGCACATCCACATCGCTGTGCTCGGTGGCGGTGCCGCTGGCAACCGACCCGTAGACAAAGGCCAGCGCAATCCGGTCGGCCAGCGGCTGCAGTGCCGTGCGCAACGCGGGCACCACACCATGCGTCTTGCGCAGCAGGGCCGCCAGCTCGGGGAACAGCGAGTGCTGCGCGTTGGCGCGGTAATGCGCCTGGTTGCCCTGGTCGGTGCGCAGCAGCAGCCCGGCCTGGGTCAGCTTGTCCACCTCGCGCGCCAGCGTGCCCGCATGGCTGCCCACCAGCCGCGCCAGCTCGCGCAGGTGCAGGCTGCGGCCCGGCTCCAGCAGCAAAGCCGCCAGCACCTGCTGGCGGTGGGCCGGAAACAGCAGATTCATCGCGTCCCGAATGTTGCTCATACGGCGACGATTGTCGCTATAAAGGCGACGTTCAGCAAGCCAAGCAGCCTGCTGAAGCGGCGCCGCACAGACAAAATCTTCAGAAGCCAGAGATTTTCTTCAGAACCCGCCGGCTGATGGATTTTTTTCTTCAGCCGCTCATTGCCCGGCTCGGCGTATCACCAGGGGTGCGTGGCCAGGTGCTGGCAGGCGTCGCGCTCGAACTCGATTTCGGTGTGCACGGGCTTGGGCTGGATTTCATGAGCCAAATCGGGCTCCAGCGCTTGGTGGGAAAGCGCAAGCAGCTATGTATTTTGATATTTCCAAGCACCAGCCCAGCCGCTGCCAAGCCGCGCCGTCCTGCCGATCAACTGGCGCGGAGCATCTTTCAGCGCATGGCCTCGGCCAACGCAAGCCCCCATCAGCCCACCCCGCTGATGGCCACCGTCGGCCTCACCGCCGCCGATCCCGCCAGCCACTCACCACCCGGTTCCACGCCGCCATGCGGTCGCCGGCGGGCGTGCCGGCTGCTCCGGAGTTGCTGGCCACCAGCCGGTCGACCGCGGCCCCCTGCTCGGGGCTCCGCTCGTCCGGAAACCGCGGCACGACGGGGGCGATGCAGGCGGCCGCCGCGGCCCCCCCCCGCCCCCAGCCCGCGCGGGGTGGGGACTTCGATCCAGCGGTTGGCCATCCATGCAAAGCCGTCCACGGGCAGCTCGCACTTCAAGGTGCCATCGGCCCCGGCCGTGAAGAACTCGTGCGGCTGCAGCACCACGCGCACGCGCAGCGCCAGCGTGCGCTGGCGACTGCCCTGCACGCGGGCCGTGACATCGAGCACGTCGCCCGCGCGCGCGCCCGGCGCCACCCGCACCCGGCAGCGGTATTTGCCGGGCGGTGCCTTGCCGCTGGCCGCGCAGGTCGTGCAGCCCTGGCGCGTCTCGCCGTGCCCCTGGCAGGCCGTGCATTCGACCGAGGGCGAGATCCAGGCGAACAAGAGACGCTGCCGGATGCGGCCAGTGCCACGGCATACGCTGCACGTGGTCGCCTGCAGTTGCAGGCCGCTGCCTTCGCAGTCGGCGCAGTCTTCGACCACCTCGCCCCGCACTTCCCTGACGCAGCCGGCCACCACGTCCGCTAGAGGGAGGCGGGTGGTGTGCTCGGTGGGGGACGGCTCCGCAGCGGTGGCGGGGTCGCCGGCTTGGGCCTGCGGCTCGGCGCGGGCGCTGCGGATCATCTCCAGCGCCCGGTTGATGCGCTGAATCTTGCGCAGGGCCTGCGGGCTACTGTTGCGGTCCGGGTGCCAGCGCGCGGACAGGCGGCGCCACGCCGCCTTCACCTCGGCATCGCTGCAGCCCGGTGCCAGGCCAAGTTCGCGGTAAGGGTCGTCGAGTTCCATGATTTGCTGCGCCGCAGCATGGTAGCAGCCGTGGCGAGCCAGCGGGCCATTCATTCAAAAAACATAGCCAAATCAACCTCTGGCGCCCACCAGGCAAGCGCCAGCAGCTATGGTTTTTGATGTTGCACTAGGCGGCCTTCGCCCAGCCGCGCACGTCGATCTGGCCGGTGACGGCGGCGGAGACCAGGGCGGTGCGGCGTTCTTGCAGGAGGGTGATGGCGGTGCGGGCTGCGGTGATGAGAGCACCAATGCTTACTGATGTACTCCGTGCGATTTCCACGATTTGGCGTTGTTCATGGATTGGTGGCACGAGCACCGGAGTTTCTTTGATGTTTTCAAGGCTCATCCCTTGCTTCAAACCATATTGAGCTACCGCAAAGTGCCTCTGGCCAGCGTCGCTTTTCAGATATATGGCCAGCAAGTCGGGAAGAATGTCTGGACGTGGGCGAATCAGACATAAGTGCTGGTTTACATAGGCATCCTCGGGAACCACTCCGCACAAAGCGACGTTTCCTGTCTTTGCGCCTGTGATGCAGACCACCACATCACCGTCGGCCAACTTAGTCCGCGCCGCCTCAGCGTCATCATTCACCGCTACCCGTTTGGCTTCATCGAACGCAATGGACAGCTCGTCCGTGAGGTCACCGCTTTGAATGAACTTAGCGCCTTCCTCGCTTATGCGCTCTGACCACCCGCGTGGCCCACTGGTCAGAAAACTGGAGAGGTCACGTATGCGCCGCACCTCCCAATGCCCCGGCATCTCCCCAATGGCATTAAGTTAAGCATCATCGATAAGCCCGCCTGGGCCGCTGCGCCCCGCCAACCCGATGCTTTCGCTCAAAGCTCCTGCCTGGTCTGATCTTGTCGCGTGTGCGCCCGATGAGCGAGACCGCTGCGTCCAGCACCCTGTGCAGGGCATCGGCATTGCTGCCGATCCAGGCCACGATCAGTGCATGCAGGTGCGTCAGCGCGTAGGCGTGGTTGACACGGCTGGTGTTGCATATGTCGGCAGGCAACGCCTGCTGGGCCTTCTCGCACAGCGCCTCGGTGATGTTGTGCATCAGGATCTTGGCCACCACATCCTGCTCGATGGCCTGGGGCAGCTCGCCGCTCCAGCCCTCGATATGCAGCCGATGCTTGATCGTCTTGAACGCCTCCTCGATTGCCCAGCGCCTGGCGTACAGCGCCGAGAACGTATCGGCCCGGTAGCGCTCGGTGTCCACCAGCGAGGTGGCCAGCACTTCGATGTGCCCGTTGGGCAGCGTCACCTTGACCAGCCGCACTTGGATCGTCTCTGGACACGGCAAACCCAGCGCCAACACCGCCTGGCGTGTGGCTGGGAGCAACCGATGCGTCAGCACAACCTCACGGGCACTGCTGCGCAGCAGACGGGCCACGTCAGGCCAACCACAGGCGTCGATGCGCGCGCAGAAGTTCAACTTGCGCGCCTGCAAGGCAGCAAACAGCCACCAGGCCGGATAGCCCCGATCGAGCACCAGCACATCATCTGCGCGCAGCGCATCGAGCGCGCCCATCAGCAAGGCCCTCTCGCCTTGTTCATACGCCCCCAGGCGTACATCCAGGAACTGGCCCGTGGCCACCGACAGCAACGCCACGGCGCGAGCCATCACCGCCGAGCCATCCTTGCACGGCCCCGCACCGAAAGCCTGCACGTTCTCGCCCCAGCGCGGCAGGCGCAAACAGGTTCCATCGGCGGCGACCACGCGCAGTCCCTGCCAGCGGGCATAGAAGTCCTGGGCATGCCAGCCATCGACCCACAGTCGATTGAGCGCGTGCAAGGCGCTGGCCTTGAGCTTGCGCCGGGCCTGGCACAGGGCGCTTTTGGTGGCACCGCGCACGACATGGGCGTGGCCGCCCAGCGAAGTGAAGAACCTGTCCAGCGATGCCTGCACGCTCTGGTTGCCAGAATGCTGAAGCATGAAGCCCACCAGCGTGGGCACCGTCAGGCAGCGTTTGCGCGTGAAGTCGCTGGGATTGACGCGATGGGCGTCGCGAAAGGCGGGGGAGTGTAGGTGTTCGGACAGCTCAGCGAGCAGGGAGTTGGCACGGCATTTGCTCTTCGATGGTCATTGGAAAACCTTTATAAATCAAAGAGTTACGGGATATATTCTAACACAAGGGGCTTAACTTAATGCCATTGGGCATCTCCCCCAGCCACTCCACGCCCGAGTCCTTCATGGGCGCATTCGGGTTCAGCCCCTTGGTGACGGCGTGGGAGATGACAGCCTGGCGCTTTTCCTGCAGCAGCGCGATCAGCTTTTCCTGCTCGGCCACCAGCGCGTCGATCTTGGCGGTTTCGCGGTCGAGGAAGGTGGCGATGGCGGTTTGCTCTTCGGACGTTGGAAATGCAAATCGGGCTTGCCCGAGAGTGCTGCGGCTGATGCGCTGCATGGTGGTTCCACGAGCCAAAATCTCCATGTTTGCAAAGTGCGATGCACTTGAAAGCATGTAGGCAAGATATGACCGGGAGTAGCCACTGTCCGGGCGGGTGATGATGTTATCAACAGAGGTGATGATTCGTTCACCGAGGTCAGGCACTACACAAGCGCGGCCTATTGGCAGATTGAGGCGTGAGATCAATACATCGCCGGGAAGCACTTCTGTGCATCGCAGTTCGTCAAATTTGGCCTGACTGATGTATCCGCTGCCTTGCTCCTTGTACCTGCCTTCACCGACATTGCCGGTCGTGATGTACCTAATGCCTTCATCCGCTAAGTCCTTGCTCTCGACCCAGTCCCCATCGATGAAAAGTGAGCCTGGCCGCAAGGCGATCATGGCCAGCGGTATGACACTCCAATGGCTAGGAATGGTCCCAAGCCAATCCTGACCACTATCCTTGTACTCCGGGTATCGCGGAAAACTCATGCCGACAGCCCCTTGATCATGTCCAGGATGCGGTCGGTGGTCTGCTTCAGCTCGGCGTCAATCTCCGCCAGCGGGCGCGGCGGCTTGAACACGTAGAAGTGCCGGTTGAACGGGATTTCGTAGCCCACCTTGGTTTTGTCGGGGTCGATCCAGGCATCAGGTGCGTGGGGCAGCACCTCGCGTTGGAAATACTCGCCCACGTCTTCGGTGTAGGGCACGTTCTCGGTGTCGCGCAGGGCGCTGTCGGGCTGGGGTTTGCCCTTTTGCTTGCCCTTGGTGCCCAGCACCACGTTGCCGTCATCACCCCGCAGCGGTCGCTCGACGGTGATGCTGTGGTAGCCAAAGGCTTCGTTGTCGAAGATGCGGCTGATGGGGGTGCCGTGCTCGTCCTGGGCCTCGGCAAAGTCGCCAAACAGGCGGGTGATGCGCTCGATGTGGGCGTCGCTCAGTTCCTTGCGCTTGCTGCCCAGGCTCTTGCGCATCTTCTGCCACATGCCGGAGGCGTCGATCAGCTGCACCTTGCCCTTGCGCGCTGCGGGCTTGCGGTTGCTGATGATCCAGACATAGGTGCTGATGCCGGTGTTGTAGAACATGTCGGTGGGCAGGCCCACGATGGCTTCGAGCAGGTCGTTCTCCAGCACGTAGCGGCGGATTTCGGATTCGCCCGAGCCAGCGCCGCCGGTGAACAGCGGTGAGCCGTTGAGCACGATGCCGAAGCGGCTGCCGCCCTCGGCGGCGGGGCGCATCTTGCTGATGAGGTGCAGCAGAAACAGCATGGAGCCGTCGGACACGCGCGGCAGGCCGGGGCCGAAGCGCCCGGCAAAGCCCTGGGCCTCGTGCTCGCGGCGCACTTCCTTCTCGACCTTCTTCCATTCCACGCCGAAGGGCGGGTTGGAGAGCATGTAGTCGAAGTGCCGGCCGGGGTGGCCGTCGTCGCTGAGGGTGTTGCCGAACACGATGTTGGCCACGTCCTGGCCCTTGATGAGCATGTCGGCCTTGCAGATGGCGTAGGACTCGGGGTTGAGCTCCTGCCCGTAGACGGCCAGAGATCGGAAGAGCACACGACTGAACTCCAGTCACATCACGATCTCGGATGCCGTCTTCTGCTTGAAAAAAAAAAGTCGTATTTGCCGGCGACCGAGGTGAACACGCCGGCCACTTTTTTGGCCTTTTCGTTCTCGTCCACGGTCTGAAATCCAAAGTGGGTTTTGCTCATAATCAACTCCTTGGTTTTGTCATTCCGGCGCGGGCCGGAATCCGGTTTTTGAAATCACCGGACACCGGCCTTCGCCGGTGTGATGGAAACTATTTATCGCGGCTCGCGCCGGCTGCTTCGAGTTTGGTCAGGTAATCGTGCCACATGGCATCCTGATATTGCCCCAGCTCGTGCAGATAGTTCCACGAGAATAGCCCCGTGTCGTGGCCGTCGTCGAATTCGATCTTGAGCGCGTACACGCCAACCGGCTCGACGGCCTTGATGCCGACGTTGTGTTTGCCGGTTTGCAGGGTTTCCTGCCCCTTGCCGTGTCCGCGCACTTCGGCGGAGGGCGAATGAACGCGCAGGAATTCTGCCGGCAATTTGTAGCGCGCGCCGTCGTCGAACGCGATCTCGAGAATTCTGGATTGCTGGTGCAGGGTGATTTCGGTGGGTGTCATAGCGCGCGGATTTTCCTGAGTAATGCGGTGGTTGAACGTTGATGCAGAAACGGGATACTGCTGACACTGCCGCCCCAAGCCTGCACCTCTTTACTGCCGACGATGTTCTCCGGCTGCCAGTCGCCGCCTTTTACCAGCACATCCGGATGGGCGGTTAAGATCAGCTTCAGCGGCGTGTCCTCTTCGAATATCACCACCAGGCTGACTGATTCCAGCGCGGCCAGCACCGCCATGCGGTCGGCCTCGTTGTTGATCGGACGCTCGCCGCCCTTGCCTTGCCGCTTGACCGAGGCATCGCTGTTGACGCCGACGATGAGCGCGGCGCCCAGCGCGCGCGCCTGCGCCAGACAGGTGACGTGACCGCGATGCAACAGGTCGAAACAGCCGTTGGTGAACACCAGCGGACGCGGCAGGGCGGAGGCTCTGGCGGCGAATTCATCCGCCGCACAAAGTTTGCTCTCGAAACCGGGCGCGGGATAAGCCACGTTCAGTCCAGATACTCAAACACGCGCACCACCTTGCGCACGCCGGCCGTGGTGCTGGCGATTTCCGAGGCGGCATCGGCCTCGACGCGCTTGACAAGACCAAGCAGATATACCGTCTCGTTCTCGGTGATCACTTTGACGTGGCTGGGACTAAAGCGCTTGTTGTTGGTGAAATTAAATTTCACTTTTGAAGTCAGCAGCGCATCGTTGCTGCGCGAGGTCAGCGAGCTCGGCAGGGCGATAACCGTCGCGTTGTGCACATCGCGCACATTTTCGACAGCCGCCGCGATCTTGCCGATTTCTGCCCGGGTCGTCTCATCCGGCACCTCGCCGGTAAGCAGCATCTTGCGGTTGAAGCTGGTCACGTTGACGTGCACTCTTTCTTTGAATTGCGCTCCAATGCGGGACAATGCCTTGTTCTCGATCGCCTCGTCCTCGATATAAATTCCGCTGCTGCGGCGGTCGGTCGGCATCAATGCGCCCGAGCCGACCCCGGTCGCCAGCAACGGCAAACAACCTTGCAATACCGCGCCCAACACGAGCAAACACAACAAACGGCTCCGTCGCATTTTATTCCCCTCTCAGATGATCGGATCAATCCGTATATTCGAACACGCGCACCACCTTGCGCACGCCGGCCGTGGTGCTGGCGATCTCCGAGGCGGCATCGGCTTCGGCGCGGCTGACGATGCCGAGTAGATACACCACCCCTTCTTCGGTGAAGACCCTGATGGGGTCGAGCGCATGCGCTTTGTGCGCCAGCAGGCGCGCGCGCACGTCGCCGCTGATGCCGGAGTCGCTGTAGCCGGTGCCCGGCGTTGCGCTCTTGCCGGCGCGCAACTCGTTGGCGATCCCCCTGACCCGGTCGATGCCTGCCACGATGCGCTCGATCCCGGTCTTGCCGGATTCATCCGGAACCTGTCCGGTAAGCAGGACAAATCGGTTGAAGCTGGTCACGTTCACCTGCACATTCTGCCGGTATTTATCCGCGATCCGTTGCTTTGCGGTGTGCTCGATGTTGCGGTCATCCTGCAACGCCTCTGCGTTGCGCCGCTCGTGAGCGGCGGAGCTGCCGGGGCCGGATGTCTGAGCGCATCCCTGCAGCAAGACAAGCAGCGCGATCAGGATGATTCGGCGCTTCATTATTCGCCTCCCAGCAGAATGTGGTCGATCACGTCGCACAGACAGTGCAAAACCAGCAGATGCATTTCCTGCACCCGTGCGGTGTTTTTGGCCGGCACGCAAAGGTTGAAATCGTTTGCGTTGAGGATTGCCGCCAGCTGCCCACCGTCGCGTCCGGTCAATGCCACCACCAGCATGCCACGCTCGTGTGCCGCGTTGACCGCTTCGACCACGTTGACGGAATTGCCGCTGGTGGAAATGGCAACCAGCACGTCGCCTTCCATGCCCAGCGCGCGCAACTGCTTGGAGAAAATCTGCGCAAAATCATAGTCGTTGGCGATGGATGTCAGCACCGAGCTGTCGGTGGTGAGCGCCACCGCCGGCAAGCCCGGGCGCTCGATTTCAAAGCGGTTAATCAGCTCGGCGGCAAAATGCTGGGCGTCGGCGGCCGAACCGCCGTTGCCGCAGGTCAGAATCTTGCCGTCGCGCATCAGACAATCGACCATTGCCTGCGCGGCACGCGCGATGGGCGCGGCCAACACCTGCTTGCTTTGCAGGTTGACGGCGGCGCTGTCGTCAAAATGTTTGCTGACGCGTTTGGCAAAAGGCAGGTCGGTGGAACTCCAATCTAAAAGGGGCTGATTGTAACCCAATTCGCACGCGCGCTTGACCCGCTCAATGGCGCTTTCGTCGTCGGCCTGCGCCAGCAGCAGGGCATCGAAGCGGCACGGCGGCCCGGGCGCGATACGGGATAGATAGTGCTGGGCGGCGAGAATCAGCTTGTGTTGCTTGCGCGCATCGATGCTGGCCGCCGCGCCGCCAAAATCGGCCCGGCTGCGCAAGCGGACTTCGGCAAACACCAGTGTCGCGCCATCGCGCAGAATCAGGTCGATTTCGCCAAAACGGCAACGATAGTTAGCCTCTACCAGTTGCAAACCCTGGCGCTGCAGGAACCGCGCGGCGGTTTGTTCTGCCTGCGCGCCAGACTTCATGGCGGCTAGTCCGCCGGATTGGCGGACAGACGGCCACCTTCCAGCGCTACCCCCTGGCCGTCGCGCATCTCCGCTTTCATCGCCTCGCGCCGCACACGATGCCCGTCCAGTGTCAGTTTGCCGGTCACCCCGTCCAGCGGCAGCGCATTCAGCGTCTCGTGGCGATACAGCACCTGCAGCAGGCGGTAAGCGTCAACCCCCAGCGCGTACAGGCGTTCCATCTCCAGCGGCAAGGGCGGTTCCGCGCGCGGATAAACCATGACCGCCGGATGATCCGCTTGCAGCACCCAGGGCATATCGACGAAATGGACATTGGCCAGATCGAAGTTGCGCAGTCTGTACTGGTTGCCGACAAACACCTGCGAGGTGGCATACACCGGAATGTCGGTGTAAATATAAGGCCGCATCAGGCGCGCCCTGTCCGCCTCGGCGGCGAGGAATACCATCTCCCCCGGCTGGCCGGACAAGGTGCGAATCTCGCTCGGGTCGCCCTGATACACGATTTCCGGCATCAGGCTGCCGCCGCCCTGTTGCCACACCGCGCTGAACGCCTCGGCCAGACGGCGCGAATAGGCGGTGTCGGTGCGCACCACGGTGGCGGTCAGCATGCCCGAGGCGGCGGCCCATTGTGCCAGTTGCAGCACTTCGCTTTCCGGCGGCAGACCAAAGAAATACAGCGCATCCTCGCGCGGGGTGTCGAGCAGGTTCAGCGCCAGCGTGGGCAGCGGCAACTTTTCTTCGGCGGCCAGCGCCGCGACACCTTCACGGGTGAGCGGCCCGGCCACCGCCAGCGCGCCCGAGCTGACGGCTTGTCGGTACAAGGCGGCGGCTTCAAAAGCTTCGTCATTGGCGGTATAAATGTGCACCGGCAGATCTCCCGGCTGTAGCGCGGCGGCTTCGAGAAAACCCCGCTCCACCGCCTCCGCCGCGCGTCCGAACACGGCGGAGCGCAACGGCAGGATCAGCGCGATATGGTGCTCGGCACCTTCCGCCAGCGGCGGCAACAAAGGTTGCGCCCTGGGCAATTCCTGGGCGGGCAGCGTGCCCAGTTCGACGGCCGGCATTTCGGCCGCCGGCGGTGCGGCTGCGGAGGTCGGCGGAGTGACGGGGGCAGGTGTTGGCGCAGTGGCGCAGCCAAACAGGCTCACGTATAGTGCCGCGACCAGCAGTCCGCGCCATCCAATCATTCCGGTATTTCGAGTTTGCATATCAGGGCCAATCAAAAAATCGAATGCGCATTATATGTAGTCGCCACCCCGATTGGAAATCTGGGTGACATTACGCTGCGCGCGCTGGATGTGCTCGGCGCGGTCGGGGTCGTGGCGGCGGAGGATACGCGCAATACACGCCATTTGTTGCAGCACCACGGCATCGGCGACGCCAAACTGCTCGCCCTGCACCAGCACAACGAGCGGGCCGGGGCAGAAAAGATCGTCACCCTGTTGCAACAGGGGAATAGCGTGGCGCTGGTGACCGATGCGGGGACACCGGCAGTGAGCGACCCCGGCGCACTGCTGGTCGAGGCGGTGCGCGCGGCCGGCTTTCGCGTCATTCCGATTCCCGGTGCCTCGGCCGCCATCGCCGCCCTCTCCGCCTCCGGCCTGGTCAATCCGCATTTCCTGTTCCACGGTTTTCTGCCGAACAAGTCGGCGGCGCGCCGCGCCGCGCTGCAATCGCTGGCCGACCTGCCCTGCACCCTGGTGTTCTACGAAGCGCCGCACCGCATCCTCGAGTGCGTCACCGACCTGCACGCAGTGTTCGGCGACGCGCGCGAGATCGTGTTCGCGCGCGAGTTGACCAAATTATTTGAAAGCATCCACCGCTGCCCGCTGGGCACGGCGCTAGCCTGGCTGCACAGCGACCCGAACAACCAGCGCGGCGAATTCGTGCTGCTGGTGTCGGGCGCCGCACCACGCAATGACGATCTGGATGCGCAGGCGGAGCGGGTGCTGGCGGTGTTGCTGGCCGGGTTACCCCTGAAACAGGCGGTCGGTCTGGCAGTACAGATCACCGGTCTCAACAAGAACACGCTATACGAACGCGCGCTGGCACTCAAACAATAGCCCCGGCGCGGTTGTTATTCCAGCATCCTTTGCTACACTCGCCCGTCACGGCATACCCGCAAAAAACTTCAAATGAGCCTCCGCCAGAATATTTCAATCATCCTGTTGCCGCTGCTGCTAAACGCTTGCGGCGACAAACCCGCCGCACCCGGTGCGCCCGCCGGCGGCATGCCGCCCCCGCCTGAAGTCGAAGTCATCACTGTCACGGCGGGCAACGCAACGCTGACCCGGGACTTGCCCGGACGCGTGCAGGCTTATCGCACCGCGCAGGTGCGGGCGCGCGTCGATGGCGTGGTGGAACAGCGTCTGTTTCGCGAGGGCAGCGAAGTCAAGGCAGACACCCAACTGTTCCGCATCGATGCGCGGAGTTATCTGGCCGCACTGGCGGCGGCCAAAGCAGATACGCTGGCCGCGCAACAAGCCACCGAGCGGTCGCGCCGCCTGCTGGAAAAGGGCATGGTCAGCCGGCAGGCTCATGATCTTGCGGTCAGCCGCGCGAGGCAGGCCGAAGCGGCGCTGGTGCGCGCCGAGGAGGATGTGCGCTACGCCAATGTGCCCGCCCCCATCAGCGGCCACATCGGCCGCGCCGCAGTGACCGAAGGCGCGCTGGCGAGCAAAAGCGCGGCCACCCTGCTCGCCACCATCGAGCAACTCGATCCGATTTACGTCAACTTCAGCCAGCCCGGCACTGATTTGCTGCGCTTGCGGCGCGCGATTGACGGCGGAACTCTGCACCGTGCCGCCAGCCCTGAAGTGGAATTGCTGCTCGAAGACGGCAGCACCTATTCCAGGCGCGGGAGGATATTTTTCTCCGACATGGCGGTCGATCCGGCCACCGGAATGGTTGGTCTGCGCGCCGAATTCCCCAATCCCAAGCGCGAGTTGCTGCCCGGCATGTTTGTGCGCGTACGTT
>Ga0066256_1004560_pt1 | contig 12256 bp, 13 predicted proteins | sample ThiBio_1000_biof_FD_87107 | JGI IMG/M metagenome (GOLD analysis project Ga0066256, IMG submission 87107) | Wastewater bioreactor microbial communities from Cape Town, South Africa - Thiocy_expt_1000_biof (version 2) | ecosystem: Engineered > Bioreactor > Thiocyanate-remediating >...
TGGGAAACGCCCACTTGGAACACTACCTGTTGAGTGGCGGTTGTTTTCGCCACAATATGCGAAATATAAGACATTGATCGGAGTAAAACCGATGAAAAGCGTCAAAAATCGAAATATTACTCCTGACCCGCTGGAGCAGAGCGATCAGACCATCCTGCGCGAACTGCAACGCAACGGGCGGGCGACGATCGCGGAATTGGCGGCGGTCGCCAGGATGTCCGAATCCGCCTGCTTCCGCCGGCTGAAAAAGCTGGAGGATAGCGGGGTCATCGAGAACTACACGGTGCGCATCAATCCAGCGGCGATCGGCGCGCACCTGACGGCCGTCATTTTCATCGGCCTGGCGAACCAGTCGGACGATGAGGTGATGAAATTCGAAAAAGCGGTCGCCAAAATTCCGGAAGTGCTGGAATGCTACTTGCTCACCGGAAAGCCGGATTATTTACTCCGCGTCGCCGTCAAGGATCTTGAGGGGCTGGAACGGCTGTATGCGACCGCCTTGCGACGCCTGCCGGGCATATCCCGCTTTTCCTCGAATCTGATTTTGCGGTCCGTCGTAAGCCAGACCAACCTGCCGTTTTAAATCCGGCCGGCCAAATCCGGTCCCCGGCCGCCGCCGCATCCTGGGCGCGGCGCTAATGACCTCCTACAATCTTACCGCCTGGTTCGAAACCGGGCGCCCGCTTACGCCTATCGCCGAGGCTACAGCATGGAGCGTCCTGACGAGGGGCCCTACCGTCCATATCTCCAAGAGCGGAAAATTACTCCGATTTTGACGGGCATCCGCCGATTTTACTCCGGCAACGGATCGCCAGGCCCATTTTTGCGGTAAAAAAAACCACGCGCCCGCGCGTAGGATGGCGGCATCGATAGCTTTTCGATTGCCGGGGGATTCTGCATGATCATCGCCATCGTGACAGCCGTTCGCAGATATATGCCGATGCTCGGGCTGGCGGTGCTCGCCGCGGCCTTTGGCCAGCCCGCCCTTGCGGCCGGCACGGCGACCGGTTTGCGGGTCGCCACCTTCCAGACCGATGCGACCCCGCCGATCGGCTACGATATGGGTTATTCGGTGGTCAAAAGCATCGGCGAGAAGCTGCTCGTCAAGGGGGTGGTGATCACCGGCGCGGGCAAGCCGATCGTCATGGCGGCGGTGGACTGGGTCACGGTCGACGGCCAGGCGCGCGACGAATGGCATGCGCTGCTCGCCAAGGCGGCGGGCACCACGCCGGATCGGGTTTCGTTGCATCATCTGCATCAGCATGACGCGCCGCGCGGCGATCTCGGCGTCTTTGACGAGCGGGTGAAGCAGGGCCTGCCGGAACCTGTCCCGGCCGGTGTGCCGGACAAGGGCACATGGGTGCGCGGGGTGATGGAACGTTCGGCGGCGGAACTGGCCAAGGCTCTGCCCAAGGCCCAGCCGGTCACCCATCTGGGCTTGGGCAAGGCGGTGGCCGAACGGATCGGCGCGAACCGGCGCATCATGGGCGCCAATGGGCGCGTGGCGATGCACCGCCAGTCGACCTTTACCAACGAATATCCGGCGGACGTCGCGGCGCGGATCAAGGTCGATGCCGATGCGGACGGGCATCGTCTGAGCATCTTCTACCCGGAGGAGGCGAAGGCCGCCCCTGAAGGGCTGATCGATCCGTACGTGCGCGTGATCAGCCTCTGGAACGGGAACCGCCCCCTGGTCGCGCTCACCTATTACGCGTCCCATCCCCAGGTGGCGTTCGGCAAGGGCATCCCCACGCCCGAGTTCGTGGGGCTCGCCCGCGAAAGGCGCCAGAAGGAAACCGGCGCCTTCCAGGTCTATTTCAATGGCGCGGGCGGCAATATCACGCTCGGCAAGTATAATGACGGGTCCGAGCGCGCGCGCCAGGAGTTTGCCGGACGGATGCTGGACGCCATGCGGCGCGCCTGGACCGCGACCGCGCGCTCCCCGCTGACACCGGCGGACGTGGAGTGGCGCACCACCGACATCTCGCTTCCCGCCAAATACGGCGCGTTCAAGGATGAGGCTCGCGCGGTCGCCGCCGACAAGACGCGCCCGGCGAGCGAGCGCGTCGCGGCCATCGGGAAATACGTCCGGGCGCAGGCGCTCGAGGATGGCACCACGCTTTCCGTACTGCGGCTGGGAGACGCCTATTCGGTGCACATTCCGGGCGAGAGCTTCATCCAGTATCAACTTGGCGCGCAGGCGATCCGCCCGAACAATTTCGTCACCATGGCGGCCTATGCCGAAGGACTAGGGTATATCGGCAACAAGGACGCCTACGGCGAGGGTGGCTATGAGATCACCGTTTCCCAGACCACGCTGGCGGCGGAAAAAGTGATCATGGATGGCGTTCGCAAACTGCTTCAGGATTGAGACAGCTTCCGCACCCTGCCCGCGACCCAGTTCAGCTTAACCTTGCGGCCGGATTCGAGCGTGAGAAAACGCCCGTAATGCAGATGGCGTTTTCCTTCATGCTCGACCATGAAGAATAATTGGCCGTTCACACCGGATCGCAGTCATGTTGCGGTCCTCTCCTCCTCCGGGGTGGAACTAATCATTGCGTGAGGCCAACGGGCGCGTGCGCCGGAAGGCAGCTTCACGATCCGCGTGACGTCAGCGAATCCGCAGGACGACCTTGCCGAGTACATGGCCGGCAGCGATGCGCTCGTGCGCCTTCGCGGCCTCCGCCAGCGAATAGGTCGCGGCGATCGGAGCCTGGAGCTTCGCTGCGGTTATCGCGCGGCCCAGTTCCTCATATTCGCGCGGCGCAGGAACCGCATCATAGGAGCCGATTTCAATATTCGGGCGCTCCTGCGGCTGCGGATTGTCGACCCAGTCCGGATAGGCGCTTCGCCCGCCTGGACGCAGCGCGTCGAGGCAGCGCTCGAGGCCGTCGCCGCCGGCCAAGGCCAGCACCGCATCGACGCCGTTCGGCGCGAATTCACGCGCGGCCGCCAGGATGTCCTGCCGCCGTCCGTCCACGGCAGCATCCGCACCAAGTTGGCGGACAAGGGCCACGCCATCCTCGCCGGACGCCGTGGCGAAGACGCGAGCGCCCCGCAGCTTTGCAAATTGCACGGCGAGCGTACCGACGGCTCCGCTTGCGCCGTGAACGATGACCGACATGCCCTGCTTGAGGTCCAGAGCGCCATCGACGCCCTGAAGCGCGGTCAAGCCGGTGGTCGGGATCGCTCCGGCCTGCTGAAGGTCCAGTCCTTCGGGCAACCAGCCCGACCATGTCTGCACGGACGGCGACATATTCGGCATAAAAGCCGCCTTTGGGATTATCCCAGCTGTAGGAATAGACCCTATCGCCCACCTTGAAACCCTCGACGCCCGAGCCGATAGCCGCGATTGTACCGGAGCCATCGACGCCGAGCGCCAACGGAAAGCGCCCCCCATAGTCCGGGTAGTCGCCCACCCTGACGACGGGATCCCACGAGCCCACGCCGGCGAAGTCGAGGGCAATCAGGATCTCCCCGGCATCGACGGTCGGAACTGGCAACGCATGGATCGTCAATAGCTCGGATCCACCGAAACGGTCGATCGCCGCTGCGCGCATGATGCTCGGGAGATCGGCCATATCGTTTCTCCTGTCAGAAGAGGTCGGGGTCCATCGTCAATCGAGCTTGATTTCAGTGTAGGTCTTGGAGGTTATCTTCCAGCCGTTCTTGTCTTTGACCAGGTGTTGGTACTCGACGAAGTTATAGCCGTGCCAGTTTTCGATCACGGTGCGTGCCGAGGCAACATTGCCGACGATATCGAGATAATCCACGCGGCTGGTGGAGTTGATTTGGCCTTTACGCACCACGGCGTCGTACAGCGCCTGGATCGGCCGCCCATTGATAATGGCGTTGTCATGAAACGCCTCTTTGAGAAGCTCGACGTTTCCGTTGCTGCCCTCCAGATATTTGTGCAACACGTCGATGACGGCGTTGTATTCCTGTGTGCTCGCGATGCTCACGATGCGGCTCCTGAAATTTGCATGGCCGGGCTGGGCTCAGTCCTTGACCGTCAATATCTTGTCCAGCGGCTCGCGCTCGCTGACGAACGCGTTGATCCTGTAGTCATCCGCATAACCAAGCGCGATACCCATGGCGACCATCTCGGTTTCCGGGATATCCATCCATTTGCGGACGATTTGCGGATACTTCACGGTCTCATAGGCGGACATCGTCGAAACGCCTCTCGCGACCGCGCTGTACATCAATGTCTGCGAAAACGCGCCCAGATCAAACACCGACCAGAGCGAAGATTGGGTGGGGATAGTCAGATAGGCGATGGCCGCGGCGTGAAACAGGTCGCGCTGCGAGTCGCCATATTCATCGGCATGATCCGCGCCGAGATGGCCTCTGATCTGGGTGCTCCATTTGCCCATGTTCCGGCGCGTTTCAGGATCCCACGCTTCCCTGTGCATGGTGGAGAATTCCGCCTGTCCCCGCAGCCCTTGTGACGACGCGGCGTAATGGTCAGCCTTGATGCCATCAAGAGTTTTGCCGGTTGCGAGGTAAACGCGCCACGGCTGGGAATTGGCCCATGAAGGCGTGTGCTGCGCATCCCTGATGATACCGATCAATGTATCGCGCTCGATCGGCTGATCGTTGAAGCAGCGGACGGAGCGCCTGTTTTGAAGAACCTCGCGGAATTCCATTTTCAGTCTCCCTTGCCTTCATCTGACGTCATGCGGCGCGGTCACGTTTCATGCCCGCCTTCATGCCTTGTCAGAAGGCAGTGCGGTGAATATCGTAATGATCACTACGCTTCACAAGGCGCGATGCGCTAAAATATGTAGCGAACGATACAAAATGTCAAGATGACGCGTTCTCTGACAGATAAAAGGCAGGGCGTCATGCAAGGACCTACCGGGAACGGCACCGCGCGAAGGAAAGGCCGCCCTCGGACATTCGACCGCGATGTCGCACTGGCGCGGGCCATGAACGTCTTCTGGCTGCGAGGTTATGAGCCCGCATCCATCGCCGAACTCTGTGCGGCGATGGAGATAAATCCCCCAAGCCTCTATTCCGCGTTCGGCAACAAGGCGCAGCTCTTTCTCGAGGCCGCCCGGCATTACAAGAAACTCTACTGGAGCCCCGCCTGGGATCGGCTGGCGGCAAATCCGGATATTTTCGAGGGCATGGCCAGCTTTTTCCGGAAAGCCGCCGGCATCCTGACCTCGCAGGACGCACCATGCGGATGCCTGATCATCCTGGCCGCCACCAACGTGTCCGCCGAGGGGCAGACCGTCAACGACGCGCTCAGGCAACTGCGCGAAGAAGGACTTGATTGCTTTCTGACCCGCATCAAGCGGGCGATCGCCGACGGACAGTTGCCCCCCGACACGGATGCCCCTGCCATGGCTGGGGCGTTCAACACCATGCTGGACGGCATGTCGCTGCGCGCGCGAGACGGCGCATCCCGAAGCGAGCTTGAGCAGGTCGGCACTATTGCAATGAGCATGTTCCAGAGCGCCATTCCGTCATCATCCGATCCACCAGGAGATCGGCTATGACGTCACCGACGGCAATCCGCACCACCAACGGCCGAGGCCGGCTTTTCAACAGAGTCATCGACACGGCCGGCGATACGCCCGCGATCCGGATCAACAATCTGGGTGTCGCGGGCCGGACCCTTTATGTGAAGGCTGGATTCTTCAACCCGGCATCCTCCGTGAAGGACCGTATGGCCGAAAGCTTCTCGGTCGAGCGGCGCAAACTGATGCGATGCTGGGCGCCACCACGCCAAGCGGCAGGTTGTCCGACTTGTCTCAAGCGTCGAGGCGGGCATGGGGGGTTCGGCCCGGGCCGCGGCGGCAACGCGGTGACCGCCACCAATGGTTGGTTTGGGTTGGGATTATGGCGGACCCGAAAGGGTTCGAACCTCTGACCCCCAGATTCGTAGTCCGGGGCTCTATCCAGCTGAGCTACGGGTGCGTTTTGAGGGCGCGAACCTATTGGGGCCTCTCAATAAAGGCAAGAACTACCGCGCACGAATGATGCGTTCCCGGCACATTGGCCGCACCCCCCCGGAAATCGCCGCCAACCCCCGGTTAAAACGGTAGATTCTCTCAAAAGCGGCGCTGTGATCCCTTGTCCCCTCCCGCCCTGCTGGTTAAGACTTGGACCCAAGGGTCCACCCGCCTCCCAGTGGGGGGCGGTCGGGGTTGGGTTTTGGCGCCACGCATCGTCCGCAAGGGGGCGCCGGGCAGCGGAGAGCTTTATGAGGGGAATTCCAGCAAAGCAGGGGCTCAAAAAGGGCCTCATTCTGGCTTTTGCGGTTTCGGCGGGCCTGAGCCTGACGGCCTGTTCCGACATTGACGGCATGTTCGGCGATGACGGTCAAACCATGGCCGCCACCGATCTGCCGCCCGATGCCGGCGCGCCGCCCACCGGCGCCTATCAGCCGGTGGCCACCGGCATGGTCCCGGCCACCACCATCACCCCGGTCAATATTGACGGCGGCAGCGACACCGGCACCGCGGTCAACAAGACCATCCAGACCATCCGCAGCCAGGTAGCGGGCCTGCAGTCCAAGCTGTCGGCCAACGCCGCCCGCCTGGCCGATCTTCGCAACCAGGGCGCCGGGGCCGCCTCGGCCTATCAGGAAGCCAAGGCCCGCATCACCACCCGCCTGCAGGTGGGCACCACCCGCGGCAATCCCGAGCTGGTGGCCGAATGGAACACCGCCCAGGGCCAGCTTGACGCCCTGACCACCAACATCAACGCCCTCAACGCCCTGGGCACCGATGTGACCAACGATTCCTCCACCGCCCATTACGCGCAGGACCAGATCAGCGCCACCTATGCGGTGTCCGGCGCGGTGGACGAGGATCATCGCCAGTTGCGCCTGCTGGAAGACCAGACCGCGCAGACCATCGTGATGATCGACCGCCTGCTCAAGGAAGTGTCGGACAATGTCCAGCGCTCCACCGCCTATGCCGCGACCGAGCGCGCCAACCTCACCACCCTGGCCGCCTCGATCAAGAGCGGCGAACTCTATGGCGGCGGCATGGGCGCAGTCAGCACCCTGGGCGGCGTGCAGGCCGCCGGCGGCAGCCCGCTGGTCGTGATCAAGTTCGACCGCCCCGGCGTGGACTATCAGCAGACCCTGTATGCGGCCCTGAACCAGACGCTGCAGAACCGTCCCAGCGCCGGTTTCCAGGTGGTCGCGGTGTCGCCGACCCGCGGCAGCGCCGCCTCGGTGCAGATCGCCCAGTCCACCGCCCGCCGCCATGCCCAGGATGTGATGCGCTCCATGACCGACATGGGCGTGCCCGCGACACGGCTGGCCGTGGCCTCCACCACCGATCCGGGCGCCACCACCAGCGAAGTGCGCGTCTTCGTGCGCTGAGGCAAAAGACCTTCGGAAAAGCCCCGCCTCGGCGGGGCTTTTTTATTGCCCGCGCGGTCCCTACCATGGCGCCGCCCCGCTTGGCGGCGAAAGGATATGCATATGCGCCGCCTGATGGCTTTTTTCCTGCTGATCGTCGCCGCCGGGATTCCCGCCGTGGCGCGGGATCAAGCCGGACAGGTCACCGCCCGTCATCAGATGATCGCCGCCGCCAATCCGCTGGCGGCCGAAGCCGGGCTGGCCATGCTGCGCGCGGGCGGCAGCGCGGTGGATGCGGCCATCGCCACCCAGATGGTGCTGGGGCTGGTGGAGCCGGAATCCTCCGGCATCGGCGGCGGCGCCTTCCTGCTGCTGTTCGATCCCCGGACCGGCAAGACCACCAGCTTTGACGGCCGCGAGGTCGCGCCCGCCTCGGCCACGCCCGGCATGTTCCTGGGGTTGGACGGCCAGCCGCGCGGCAAGCAGGAGGTGATCCCCGGCGGCCTGTCGGTCGGGGTGCCCGGCGTGATCGGCATGTTGGAAATGGCGCACAAAAAGCATGGCAAGCTGCCCTGGGCCCGGCTGTTCCAGCCCGCCATCGCGCTGGCCGAGAATGGCTTTCCCGTCGGCCCCAAACTGGCGCGCACCATCCAGAACTTCGCCACGCGCGGCGCGGGCCTGCCCGATATCCGCCGCACCTTCTATCACCCCGACGGCACACCCTTCCGCCAGGGCGAGATCTTCCGCAATCCCGACTATGCCGCCACCCTGAAGGCCATCACGGCGGGCGGCGCGCGCGCTTTCTATACCGGCGAGATCGCCCAGGCGATTGTGGACACAGTCAAGAACACACCGATGAATCCCGGCGGCATGACGCTGGACGATCTGGCGAACTTTCGGGCCAAGGAACGCGCGCCGGTTTGCGGCGCCTATCGGGTATGGAAAATCTGTTCGATGGGACCGCCCTCTTCCGGCGGCATCGCCATCGTGCAGATCATGGGGATGCTGCAACGCTTCCCCTCGTCGGAGCTGCAGCCGGGCACACTGAGCGAGGCGCATCTGTTCACCCAGGCCAGCCGCCTGGCCTATGCCGACCGCGCCAAATTCCTGGCCGACAGCGATTTCGTGAAGGTGCCGGTGGCCGGCCTGATCGACCCCGGCTATATCGCCGGCCGCGCGGCGCAGATCGACCCGTCCCGCGACATGGGCACCGCCGGCGCCGGCAATCCGCCCGAGAAGCACGCCGCTTTCGCACCCCAGCGTTCGCCGGTGCTGCACGGCACCAGCCACATGACCATCGTGGACAAAAACGGTCAGGTGATCGCCATGACCACCTCGGTGGAATCGGTGTTCGGGTCCAAGACGATGGTGAAGGGCTTTCTGCTCAACAACACCCTGACCGACTTCTCCCTCCAGCCGGTGCTGGACGGGCTGCCGGTGGCCAACGCCCCGGCGGCGGGCAAGCGCCCCCTCAGCGCCATGTCGCCCACCATCGTGTTCGACCGGAACGGCAAATTCCTGCTGTCGGTCGGCTCGCCCGGCGGACCCAACATCATCTCCTATGTCTCCCAGACCCTGCTGGCCATGCTGGATGGCGGGCTGGACCCGCAGGCCGCCATCGCCCTGCCCCGCCAGCTCAATTCCAACGGCCCGACCCGGCTGGAAAAATCCCCCACCAACGACGCCCTGGCTCCCGGCCTGACCGCGATGGGCCACACCGTGACGGTGACGGCCGGCGAGGGCAGCGGCCTGCACGGCATTAAAAGGGTGTCAGGCGGCTATATCGGCGGCGCCGACCCCCGCCGGGACGGCGTGGTCCTAGGGGATTGAAATAATATTTCAATCCTGGGCAATCCCGGTCGTTGACAGGGCGGGGTCCACCGCCTAAAAACCCCGCTCTTTTGCAGCCAAATCCGCCTTTTCGGAGCCGTGAGTCATGAAGCGCACCTATCAGCCGAGCAAGATCGTGCGTAAGCGCCGTCATGGCTTCCGTTCGCGCATGGCCACCGCCGGTGGCCGCAAGGTTCTGAACCGCCGCCGCGCCAGCGGCCGCAAGAAACTCTCGGCCTGAGCCGGTTGACGGCGCCCCAGGGACGCCTCTCCACGTGGAACGCCTGAAGACGCGCGCCGATTTTCTGAGGGCCGCGCGGGGAATCCGCCGCGTCGAAGGCGCGGTGACCCTGGAAACCTGCCCCGTACCGGACAGCCGCGACGCCATTCGCGTCGGCTTCACCGCCAGCAAGAAGATCGGCAACGCCGTCACCCGCAACCGCGCCAAGCGCCGCCTGCGGGCCGCTGCGTCGCAATTGCTGCCCCTTTTGGGCCGCGCCGGGCATGACTATGTTCTGGTCGCGCGCGGCAGCACCGTGGCGCGCCCTTTCGCGGCCCTGCTGTCCGACATCACGACGGCCCTGAAAGCGGCACATCGCAAGCTGGACGCAAAGACGGGACCGGGTTGAAACATGCGCCAGATCGCCGTCGCCCTGCTGTCCGCACCGATCCATTTCTACCGCGCCGTCCTGTCGCCGCTGAAGCCGCCCAGCTGCCGCTTCACGCCCACCTGCTCGGCCTACGCGCTGGAGGCCCTCAAGACGCACGGCCCCGTGCGGGGCCTGTACCTGGCCTTGCGGCGGCTGTCGCACTGCCATCCCATCACCTGGCTCGGCGGCGCGTCGGGCTTTGATCCCGTTCCCCCTCACCATTCCCATTAAGACTGGTTCCCCATGAACAGCTCCGGCAACAAGAATGTCCTTCTCGCCATCGCCCTGTCGGCGGCGGTGCTGTTCGTCTGGCAGTATTTCGTGGCCGGCCCCTCCATGAAGGCCGAGCAGCAGCGTCAGACTGCGCTGGCCCAGCAGGAAAACGGCAAGCATACGGCCCAGGCCCCGGTCGCCGCGCCGGTCAGCGGCCCCGCCAACGCGCCGGGCGTTCCGGCGATGGCGGCGGGCGCCCAGCGCATGACGCGCGAGGCGGCGCTGAAGGTGGGCGGCGCGCGGGTGAAGATCGAAACGCCGATGGTGGACGGCTCGATCCTGCTCAAGGGCGCCAAGCTGGATGACCTGCGCCTGAAGAAATATCACGAGACGGTGGATCCCAAGAGCCCGGAGATCGTCCTTCTGGCGCCGCGCAGCACCGATTACCCCTATTACGCCGAGTTCGGCTGGGTCGGCGGCGCCGACATGCCGACCGACAACAGCCAGTGGGTCCAGACCGGCGGCGACGTGCTGGCGCCCGGCAAGCCCGTGACCCTGCAATGGGACAATGGCAAGGGCCTGGTCTTCACCCGCGTCATCACCATCGACGACAAGTACATGTTCAGCGTGAAGGACACCGTCACCAACAAGGGCGGCGCGGGCCAGACGCTATATCCCTACGGCTATGTCGCGCGCCAGAACCTGCCCAAGATGGTGGAGTTCTTCATCCTGCATGAAGGCTTTGTCGGCGTGGCGGGCAAGGAGCAGATCGACGCCACCTATGGCGACTTCAAGGAGCCGGGCACCCCGGCCAAGACCTTCGCCGCCACCCAGGGCTGGGTCGGCATCACCGACAAATACTGGATGGCCGCCGTCATTCCGCCCCAGGATGAGCATTTCGACGGCTCGTATCTGGGCAGCCGCACTCCCAGCGGGGCGCAAGCCTATCAGGCCAACTACCGGCTGAACGCGCGCGCCGTCGCACCGGGCCAGTCGGTCAGCGTCACCCATCGCCTGTTCGCGGGCGCCAAGGTGGTCAGCATCCTGCAGGATTATGAGAGCCGCCAGCAGATCGTGAATTTCGACCATGCGGTGGACTGGGGCTGGTTCTGGTTCCTCACCCGGCCCTTCTTCTGGCTGCTGGATCATCTCTACCGCATCCTGGGCAATTTCGGCCTCGCCATCCTGGCGCTGACCGTGGTGGTCAAGCTGGTGTTCTTCCCGCTGGCCAGCGCCTCCTACCGCGCCATGAGCAAGATGAAGAAGCTGCAGCCGGAGATGGAGCGGCTGAAAAAGGAGCACAAGGAAGACCCCCAGAAGCTCCAGCAGGAAATCATGGCGATGTACCGGCGCGAAAAGGCGAACCCGGTTTCGGGCTGCCTGCCGATCCTGCTGACCATTCCGGTCTTCTTCGCGCTCTACAAAGTGCTGTTCGTCACCATCGAAATGCGCCACGCGCCCTTCTATGGCTGGATCAAGGACCTGTCGGCCCAGGATCCGACCTCGTTCCTGAACCTGTTCGGCCTGCTGCCCTTCAACCCGCATACCTACCTGCCGGCGGCCATCGCCTTCCTGTCCATCGGCGTCTGGCCGATCATCTATGGCGTCACCCAATGGGTGCAGACCAAGATCAACCCGCCGCCGCCGGACCCGATTCAGGCCCGGATGTTCGCGCTGATGCCGATCATCTTCACCTTCATGTTCGGCACCTTCCCCGCCGGGCTGGTGATCTATTACGCCTGGAACAACGTCCTGTCGGTGGCGCAGCAGTGGTACATCATGCGCCGCGAAGGCGTGGAGGTAACCCTGTTCGACAACATCAAGGGCAAGAGCAAGGACAAGCCGGCACTGCCCAAGGCGGCCAATGACTGACGCGGCGGCCGAGGAAGCTGCCCGCAAGCTGTTCGCCGGGCCGTGCGATTTCGTCTGGGGCGCGACTTCGGCGGAAAACCTGCCGCCGGAACGGCTCAATGAGGTCGCCTTTGTCGGCCGCTCCAACGCCGGCAAGTCCAGCCTGGTCAATGCGCTGACCGGCCGCAAAAGCCTGGCCCGCGTATCCCAGACGCCGGGCGCCACCCGCCAGATCAATTTCTTCAACCTGGCCGACCGGCTGATGCTGGTGGACTTGCCGGGCTATGGCTTCGCCAAGCGGTCCCGGACCGAGGCTGACGCCTGGCAGGCGATGATCTTCGCCTATCTGCGCGGCCGCGCGCGGCTGCGCCGGGTGGCGCTGCTGATC
>Ga0066256_1004561_pt1 | contig 12256 bp, 14 predicted proteins | sample ThiBio_1000_biof_FD_87107 | JGI IMG/M metagenome (GOLD analysis project Ga0066256, IMG submission 87107) | Wastewater bioreactor microbial communities from Cape Town, South Africa - Thiocy_expt_1000_biof (version 2) | ecosystem: Engineered > Bioreactor > Thiocyanate-remediating >...
CATGACCTTCGGTCCCTATCCGCGCGATCCGCTGCCTTTCCCCTCCCTCGTCGTCGCCAGCCGAAACGATCCGTTCGGCACCTACGAGCACGCCGACGACATCGCCGCCGCCTGGGGATCGCTGCTGCTCGACGCGGGCGAATCCGGCCATATCAACGCCGAATCCGGCCACGGTCCCTGGCCGGAGGGCACCATGGTCTTCGCCCAGTTCCTCAGCCGGCTGAAGGCGCCGGCCTGAGCGGTGCGCGCATCGCCATTAAGAGGAATTTCATAGAAATCCCGCACGCTGCGTCAGTTGAGTTCACAGCAGGCGCTGCATTCATGGCCAAACCGCACGGTTCGACCTCCATTGCCATGCGAGAAACGGAACACGAGCCGTTCTGGCGCCGGCTCTTCGCGCGGTCCGGATTCGGTTACGCCGCGCTCGACGGCAAGGGGCGCATCGTCGATGCGAACACGGCCTTCCTTAGGCCGTTCGCGGTGACCGCGGCGAGCGAACTGCCGGACTTTACGGCCTGCGTCTCTCCCCGCGACCGTGCCGTCCTCACCCTTGCCATGCGCCCGTCCGTGGCGGAACAGGCCCCCTGGGAAATCCGCCTGCAACGGCCGGACGGCGAGGAATTCTGGGTGCTTGCCTCCTTCATCGAGCCGCCGTCGCTCTCCGAGGCAAGCCCCGGCCCCGCCCTCATCGTGCAGACGCTCGACATCGACGAGCGCAAGCGCAATGCGCTGGAACTGGCGGAGCGGGAAAGCCGCTGGAATCATGCCCTCGAATCCGCCGGCCAGGGGGTCTGGGATCACGACTTCGCCCGCGGCGATCTCTTCTATTCCCGCCAATGGCGCGCGATCCGCGGCCTGCAGCCGGACGACCCGGTCGAAGCCTCCCTCGACGCCTGGATCCGGTCGGTGCACCCCGACGACCAGGCGCACGTTCTCGCGCAGATCGCCCGGCAGGAGACCGGCGAGGCCGCCTTCTCCATCTTCAGCTATCGCGAGCGGCACAGGGATGGGCACTGGGTCTGGATCGAGAGCCGCGGCGCGGTCGTCGAATACGGCCCGGACGGCAGGCCGAGCCGCATCGCCGGCACGGATACCGACATAACCGAGCGCAAGGAGGCGGAAGAGCGCCTCGCCCAGATGTCCCGACGGCTGGAGCTGGCGCTCGACGTCTCGCGCATCGGCGTCTTCGAGGTCAACCTGCGCACGAACGAGGTGCGCTGGGACGACCGCATGATCGAGATGTACGGCCTGACGGAAGCGCCCGACAACGCCACATGGGAACGTACGCTGCATCCCGAGGATGCGCCGAGGGCCCTTGACAGGGTCAGCGATGGCATCCTCCATGGTCGCGATTTCGCGAACGAGTTCCGCATCGTCCGCGGCGACGGCGAGATCCGCCATATCCGCGGGCGCGCCGCACCCTATGTCGACATGACCGGCGTCCCGCGCCTCATCGGCGCCAACTGGGACGCGACCGACGACGTGCGGCTGCAGGAGGAACTGAAGCGCGCAAGGGATCTTGCCGAGGCCCGCAATGAGCAACTGGAGGCCGCAAGGGCCCGCATCGAATACACCGCGCTGCACGACCATCTGACGGGCCTGCCCAATCGCCGCTATCTCGACGCGGCGATCGAGGGGGCGGCGCAGGACGCGCGGCAGGCCGGAAGCCGGCTGGCCGTGCTGCATATCGACCTCGACCGCTTCAAGGAGATCAACGACACGCTCGGGCACGTTGCGGGCGACCGGATGCTCGTGCATGCGGCCAAGGTGTTGGGCGAGCTCAAGGGACCCGACGATTTCGTGGCCCGCATCGGCGGCGACGAGTTCGTCTTCGTTTCCGCCGGCTCGGCCGGCCGCAACCTTGCCATGCTCGCCGAGGCCATCGTGGAGGCCATGCGCAAGCCGGTCACCTTCAACGGCCATATCTGTCGCTTCGGCGCCAGCGTCGGCATCGCCAGCCAATCGGGCGCGGCCATCGACGCCCGGCAACTCCTTGTCAATGCCGACCTTGCCCTCTATCGCGCCAAGAACCGCGGCCGCAGCCGCCATGAATTCTTCACCAGCGACTTCCAGGCGCAGATCATCGTCAACAAGCAGACGGCGGACGACATCCTCTCCGGCATCGAGCAGCGCCGCTTCCTGCCGTGGTATCAGCCGCAGTTCTGCGCGCGCACGCTCGACATCTTCGGGGTCGAGACCCTGGCGCGCTGGGACCATCCGACCCGCGGCATCCTCACGCCCGACGCCTTCCTGAAGATCGCCGAAGACCTCGATTGCGTGGCGATGATCGACCGCACCGTGCTGGAAGCCTCGCTCGCCGACTTCGCCGAATGGGAAAGGCTCGGGCTCGGGATCGGCAAGATTTCGGCCAACGTCTCCTCCAAGCGCCTGCACGACCCGGAACTCGCCCATTCGCTGCGCACGCTGGACATCCGCCCGAAATCGCTGTCCTTCGAGCTGCTGGAATCGATCTTCCTCGACGACTGCGACCGCACGGTGCTGGAGAACCTCGCCGAAATGCGCAAACTCGGCATCGATATCGAGATCGACGATTTCGGCACCGGGCACGCCTCCATCGTCAGCCTGATGAAGCTGCGTCCCCGCCGGCTGAAGATCGACCGCCAGCTCGTCAAGCCCGTCGTCCGCTCGCCCGGCCAGCGCAAGCTCGTCGGCACCATCGTGGAGATCGGCCGCTCGCTGAACATCGAGGTCATCGCCGAAGGGGTCGAAACGCCCGCCCACATCGCCATCATGCGCGATCTCGGCTGCGACATCCTCCAGGGCTATGCGCTCGCGCGGCCCATGCCGGCAGCCGCCATACCCGGCTTCGTGGAGCGCCAGGAATGGCGCGTGCATGCCGGCAACGCGCACGACCTCCAGAACGAAATCCGCCGCGCCATCAGCCACTAGAAACGAAAAAGCCGCCCGGCATGACCGGGCGGCCTCTCGAATGGGCGATATGGCGCCGGTCAGCCGGCTTCGAGCTGCGAGATGGCGACCGCCAGAAGCTCGATCATCTGCACGCGGATTTCGTCTTCCGTGCGGGCAACGCCGCCGGCGTCGAAATCGGCCTTGACCTTGCGCACGACATCCTCGTGGCCGACTTCCTCGAAATCGGCTGCGATGACCTCCTTGGCATAGGCGTTCGCCGCCTCGCCGGTCTTGCCGAGCAGGCCGGCAGCCCAGAGGCCGAGGAGCTTGTTGCGGCGTGACTCGGCCCTGAAGCGCAGCTCTTCGTCCAGCGCGAACTTGGCCTCGAAGGCCTTTTCCCGATCCTGTATGCTGGTCATCCGTAACTCCCGTAGATTCTTTCGCCCGCAGGCTTCCCCGCTCATAAATCAAAACACCGGCAAAAGTGCAATGCGAACTTTCGTGATGCCCGGAAAACAGGGGATCGGGTCTCACGGCGATTGTTAAACTGCGGCATTTCGTTTATGGGAGCGCAAACGATTGACACCTGCGCGACCCAAGCGCGCCAACAAAGAGAAAAATTCATGAACCGTCGCCGCCGTATCTACGAGGGCAAGGCCAAGATTCTCTACGAGGGTCCCGAGCCGGGCACGCTAATCCAGTTCTTCAAGGACGATGCCACCGCCTTCAACAAGAAGAAGCACGATGTCATCGACGGGAAGGGTGTGCTCAACAACCGGATCTCCGAGTACATCTTCACGCAGCTCAACAAGATGGGCATCCCGACCCATTTCATCCGCCGCCTGAACATGCGCGAGCAGTTGATCAAGGAAGTCGAGATCATCCCGCTGGAGGTCGTCGTGCGCAACGTCGCCGCCGGCTCGCTCTCCAAGCGCCTCGGCATCGAGGAAGGCACCGTCCTGCCGCGCTCGATCATCGAATTCTACTTCAAGGCCGACGCGCTCGAAGACCCGATGGTCTCCGAGGAGCACATCACCGCCTTCGGCTGGGCAAGCCCCCAGGAACTCGACGACATCATGGCGCTCGCCATCCGCGTCAACGACTTCCTCTCCGGCCTCTTCCTCGGCGTCGGCATCCAACTCGTCGACTTCAAGATCGAGTGCGGCCGCCTCTACGAGGGCGACATGATGCGCATCATCATCGCCGACGAGATCTCGCCCGACAGCTGCCGCCTCTGGGACATCGCCACCCAGGAGAAGATGGACAAGGACCGCTTCCGCCGCGACATGGGCGGCCTCGTGGAAGCCTACCAGGAAGTGGCCCGCCGCCTCGGCATCATCAACGAGAACGAGCCCGTGCGCGGCACCGGCCCCGTTCTGGTGAAGTAACACGTCTTCCAAGGATGGAATGAGAGACATGATCAAGGCACGCGTAACGGTTACGCTCAAGAACGGCGTTCTCGACCCGCAGGGAAAGGCCATCGAGGGCGCGCTCGGCAGCCTCGGCTTCGACGGTGTCGGCCAGGTCCGCCAGGGCAAGGTCTTCGACCTGGAGCTCCAGACCGCCGACCGCGCCAAGGCCGAAGCCGACCTCAAGGCCATGTGCGACAAGCTTCTGGCCAACACGGTTATCGAGAACTATACTATCGCCCTCTCTTAATGGTTGAGGAGACGGGCGATGGCTACCGTCGATGCCGATCTTGTCTGTGAAATCCTGAAGCGTATCCAGATCGACATTGCCCTGCTGAAGGAAGGCCAGCGCGACCTTCGTCAGGATAATCTCTCCATACGCAACCAGATTCACAGCATGCAGGGTGACATCAACAGTCTCCGCGGGACCTTCGCCCAAATGGACCAGCGTCTCGACCGTATCGAAAACCGCCTCGAACTGCGTGAACTCGCCGAGGCCCAGGCAAGGTTTGAAGAACACCCATGAAGTCCGCCGTCGTCCAACTTCCCGGCCTCAACCGCGATCGCGACATGATCGCGGCGCTGACCAAGATTTCCGGCAAGGCGCCGGTGACCGTCTGGCAGACCGAAACGGACCTGCCGGATGTAGACCTGATCGTCATTCCGGGCGGCTTCTCCTATGGCGACTACCTGCGCTGCGGCGCGATTGCCGCCCGCATGCCCGTCATGCAGGCGATCAAGGCGAAGGCCGAGGCCGGCGTGAAGGTGCTGGGCGTGTGCAACGGCTTCCAGATCCTGCTCGAAGCGGGCCTCCTGCCGGGCGCGCTGATGCGCAATGCCTCGCTGAAATTCGTCTGCCGCGAAGTGAAGCTGGAAGTGGCGAATGCCGAGACGGACTTCACCCGCGCCTATGACAAGGGCCAGATCATCCGCTGCCCGGTCGCCCACCACGACGGCAACTATTTCGCCGACGCGGGGACGCTGGCGGCCATCGAAGGCAACGGCCAGGTCGTCTTCCGCTATGCCGAAGGCACCAACCCGAACGGCTCGATCAACGACATTGCCGGCGTGATGAACGAAAAGGGCAACGTCCTCGGCCTGATGCCGCATCCGGAAAACCTCATCGAAGCCGCCCATGGCGGTTCCGACGGCCGCGGTCTCTTCGCATCGGTCCTCGACGTCATCGCTGCCTGAGGCAACCGGACGAAGCCTGCCGGACGAGGGCGCCGAAAAGCATCGATCCCTCGGCTCCGCACGGTTTCGTCAGCCTCTCTTAACCGGCCTTTGCTATCAAGGGCGCATGTTCGCTCCCGAAAGGTCTTCCATGCGCCCTCTCCTCTCCGCCAAGCTCCTCCTGCCGCTCGTCGCCGCTGCGGCCCTGGTCGGGTGCCAGGCGAAGCCCCCGGCGCCGAAGGCCGACAATCGCGCGCTGCCGATGATGGAGCGCGTCGCGCTCGGCGCCAATGGCTGCTGGTTCAAGTCGGGCGATCCGGCCTTCAAGGCCTATCGCCTCGCGCCGGAGCTGAATTCCTTCTCCGGGCGCCCGCGCATCCTCGTCGTCCACCGCAATTCGCCGGAATCCCGTCCGCTGCTCGTCGTGCAGGCGGAAGGCAGCCCCGCCAGGCTCGACGCATTCGGCCCGCTGATGGGCGAAGCCGTCGGTCCGCGCATCGCGACCGACGTCAGGCGCTGGGCCGGCGGCGGCAAGGGCTGCTGACGGGATCAATCCCAGTAACAGGACTTTCCGGCCTCGCGCCGGGCTTCGCTGCGGGTCAGCCCGACATCGCGCAGTTGCTCGTCCGTCAGCTCCAGCAGCGCGTAGCGCGTATGCCGCTTGATATGCCATGTCCAGCAGGTGCGCCATGCGCGCCGAAGGATCGCCCGGAGCGAGCCTTGCGCCTTGCCCTTTGCATCGGCGTAAATTGTATCGATTGCCATTGCTGCACCTCCTGAACCGTCACCGGTGATGGTGACAATCGGTGGAGGCAGAGATGAATTGACTCTAAAAACGGTGCAATATAAGAATTGCAACCATGACAAATTGGCTGCCCGATCTCCAGGCCTCCGACGGCCCGCTCTATGTCCGCATCGCCGACCAGATCGAGCAGGCGATCAACAGCGGTGCGCTCGCATCCGGCAGCAAGCTGCCGCCCCAGCGCAACCTCGCCTATGACATCGGCGTGACGATCGGCACGGTCAGCCGCGCCTACAGCATGGTACGCGAACGCGGGCTGGTCAGCGGCGAGGTCGGCCGCGGGACCTACGTGCTCGGCACGGGGGCGGAGGACGAGCCGGCGCCGGTCGACATGGTCAGCGCCCGGCTTTCCGGCACCCGTGCCGCCAACGCCCCGCCGGGTAAATTGCGCTTCGACACCACGGCGGCGACGGATGTCGGCCAGGCGGCCGTCATCACCGACGTCCTCTCGGCGATATGCCGGGAAAAGCCGAGCGAAATCGCAAGCTATACCCGGAACTTCCCGCAGCACTGGCTGGAAGCGGGCCGCGTCTGGCTGAGGCGGGGCGACTGGCAGCCAGGCCTCGACAGCATCGTCCCGACGCTCGGCGCCCATGCGGCGGTCATCGCGGCCGTCTCCGTCATTACCGCGCCCGGCGACCGCATCGCCTTCGAGCACGTCACCTATTCGCAGATCAGCCGCGGCACCGCCCTGCTCGGCCGCCAGACCGCGCTCGTCGAATCGGACGCGGACGGCGTCATCCCCGAGGATTTCGAGCGGGTCTGCCTGCAGCAACATCCCAAGCTCGCCTTCCTGATGTCCTCGGCGCAGAACCCGACCCTCGCCACCATGCCGGAAGAGCGCCGCCGCGCCATTGCCGCCATCGCCAGGCGGCACAATGTCTTCCTGGTGGAGGACAATCTCTACGGCGGGGCGACGGACAACGGCATCCCGCTGCTTGCCGAAATCGCGCCCGAGCGCACCTTCCTGGTCGGCGGCCTGTCGAAGAGCGTGGCGGCCGGGGTGCCCGGCGGCTGGATCGCCTGCCCGCCGCACCTTGCCCAGCGCGTGCGCATCGCCCACAAGATGGTGAGCGGCGGCCTGCCCTACCTGCTTGCCGAACTGGCCGCGCGGCTGGTGCTGAGCGGCACGGCCGATGCCATCCGCACGCAGGTCGCCGAAGAGGTGAGCGCGCGCGAGGCCCATGCGAGGGACATCCTCGTCGGGCTCGATTTCAACTCGCACCCGCGCGTGCCCTTCCTCTGGCTGAAGCTGCCGGACCCCTGGCTTTCCGGCACGTTCCGCCAGGCGGCCTTCGCCGAGGACATCCTCATCGACGACGAGGACGAGTTCAAGGCCGGCCGCTCGGAAAAGACCTTCTACCGGGTGCGCATCGGCTTTTCCTCGCCGGAGAACCGGGAAGACGTCGTCACCGGCCTGACGCGCCTGCGCCGCCTGCTCGCGCACGGTCCGACCGGCTATGACAGCCCGGCCTGAGCGCCGCTTTCTCATGTGGTTGGCGGTCATTTTCCTGTCGCGCCGCAAAGCGGCATGGGGTAAAGAGACCGCAATCCTGCCCTCCACCGACAAGACGAGCGACGATGACCATTTCGAACACCCGCCCGATCACCCCGGAGCTGATTGCCGCCCACGGGCTGAAGCCGGATGAATACGACCGCATCCTCTCGCTGATCGGCCGCGAGCCGACCTTCACCGAACTCGGCATCTTCTCGGCCATGTGGAACGAGCACTGCTCGTACAAGTCCTCCAAGCGCTGGCTGCGCACGCTGCCGACCAAGGGTCCGCGCGTCATCCAGGGCCCGGGCGAAAATGCCGGCGTTGTCGACATCGACGACGGCGACTGCGTGGTCTTCAAGATGGAGAGCCACAACCACCCGTCCTATATCGAGCCCTACCAGGGCGCGGCGACGGGTGTCGGCGGCATCCTGCGCGACGTCTTCACCATGGGCGCACGCCCGGTCGCGGCGATGAACGCGCTGCGCTTCGGCGAACCGGACCATCCGAAGACCCGCCACCTCGTCTCGGGCGTCGTCGCCGGCGTCGGCGGCTACGGCAATTCCTTCGGCGTGCCGACCGTCGGCGGCGAAGTCGAGTTCGACCAGCGCTACAACGGCAACATCCTCGTGAACGCCTTTGCCGCCGGTCTCGCCAAGTCCAACGCGATCTTCCTGTCCGAAGCCAAGGGCGTCGGCCTTCCGGTCGTCTATCTCGGCGCCAAGACCGGCCGCGACGGCGTCGGCGGCGCGACCATGGCCTCGGCCGAGTTCGACGAATCCATCGAGGAGAAGCGCCCGACCGTCCAGGTCGGCGACCCCTTCACCGAAAAATGCCTGCTGGAAGCCTGCCTGGAACTCATGCAGACCGGCGCCGTCATCGCCATCCAGGACATGGGCGCGGCGGGCCTCACCTGCTCGGCCGTCGAGATGGGCGCCAAGGGCGCCCTCGGCATCGAGCTCAACCTCGATCTCGTGCCGGTGCGCGAGGAGCGCATGACCGCCTATGAGATGATGCTGTCGGAAAGCCAGGAGCGCATGCTCATGGTCCTCGAACCCGCCAAGGAAGAGGTCGCCAAGGCGATCTTCGTCAAGTGGGGCCTCGACTTCGCCATCGTCGGCAAGACGACGGACGACCTGCGCTTCCGCATCCTGCACCAGGGCGAGGAAGTCGCCAACCTGCCGATCAAGCAGCTCGGCGACGAAGCACCGGAATACGACCGCCCCTGGCGCTAGCCGGGCAAGCCCGCGCCGCTGCCGGCCAATCTCGTCGCCGAGCCGAACGACTACGGACAGGCCCTCCTCAAGCTCGTCGGCTCGCCGAACCAGTCGAGCCGCCGCTGGGTCTATGAGCAGTACGACACGCTGATCCAGGGCAATTCGCTGCAGATCCCCGGCGGCGACGCCGGCGTCGTGCGCGTCGAGGGCCATGCCACCAAGGCGCTCGCCTTCTCCTCCGACGTCACCCCGCGCTATGTCGAGGCCGACCCGTTCGAGGGCGGCAAGCAGGCCGTCGCCGAATGCTGGCGCAACATCACCGCGACCGGCGCCGAGCCGCTCGCCTCCACCGACAACCTGAACTTCGGCAACCCGGAAAAGCCCGAAATCATGGGCCAGTTCGTCAAGGCCATCGAGGGCATCGGCGAAGCCTGCCGCGCGCTCGACTTCCCCATCGTCTCCGGCAATGTCTCGCTCTACAACGAGACGAACGGCATCGCGATCCTGCCGACCCCGACCATCGCCGGCGTCGGCCTCCTGCCCGACTGGTCCGTCATGGCCAAGATCGGCGGCGCGAAGGACGGCGACCACCTCCTCCTCATCGGCGTCGACGGCAGCCATCTCGGCCAGTCCGTCTATCTGCGCGACGTGCTCGGCATCGTCGACGGCCCGGCTCCGGAAGTCGACCTCTACGCGGAGCGCCGCAACGGCGACTTCGTGCGCTCGGCCATCCGCAACGGCCAGGTCACGGCCTGCCACGACATCTCCTCGGGCGGCCTTGCCGTCGCGCTCGCGGAAATGGCGATGTCCTCCGGCAAGGGCGCCAGGATCGACCTTTCCGAGGCGAACGGCCCGGCCCATGCATTGCTCTTCGGCGAGGACCAGGCCCGCTACGTCATCGCCGTGCCGGCCGATCTCGCAGGCTTCATCTGCGCCAATGCGGAAGGCGCGGGCGTTCCGTTCCGCCGCCTCGGCACGGTAAGCGGCGATGCCTTGGCCGTGGATGGCTATCTGTCGCTGCCGATTGAGCAATTGCGCAGCACCCATGAATCGTGGTTCCCTGACTTCATGGATGGCAACGGCAATGCCGCTGCCGCCGCGGAATAAGACAAGGGAGCAGTACACATGGCTATGTCACCCGGCGATATCGAAGACCTGATCAAATCCGGCATCCCCGGCGCGAAGGTGGTCATCCGCGATCTTGCCGGCGACGGCGATCACTACGCCGCCGAGGTCGTCGCGGAGGCTTTCCGCGGCAAGACCCGCGTGCAGCAGCACCAGATGGTCTATGACGCCCTCAAGGGCAATATGGGCGGCGTGCTGCACGCCCTCGCCCTCCAGACCTCGATCCCGGACTGATCCGCCATGGCCGGCCTTCTCGATGAACTCGTCTCCGGCGTGGTCGATGCAGCCCTGAAAGAGGTGCTGAAGAAGACCGGCGTGCGCAAGGCGACAACCAAGCGCACGCGCCGCAAGACGACGACCAAGAAGGCGTCCGGCGGGCTCCTGGGCGATATTCTGGAGGCCGCGCTCAAGCCGGCGAAGAAGGCGCCCAAGCGCACCCGCAAACAGGTGAGCCGCCGCCGTACGGCGGCCGGCCGCAGCAGCCAGCGCAGCCGCTGACCGGCGACGCGAGCGTAGGGGCGTCATCCGGCCGTCGGCGCGGCGCCCTTCTTGTCGGGGGCGGTTACATCGCCGCCGTGCCCTGTCCGGTTTCATCGCGACCGTCTTCATCCCCGGTTGCTCGACTGGAGAGCGTTGTTCTTCTTCGCGTCGCAGGCGGCTTCGACGGGGGCCCGCGCAAGGCGCCGCACGCCCGTCAGGCGGGACGGATCGACCTCAGCGAAGCCCGACTTCACGAACAGCCGGCGCTTGCTGCCGCCAGCCGTTACGTCGAGAACGCCCGGACGGAGCGTCGCGATCACCGGCGCATGACCGGCGAGAACGGCAAACTCCCCATCGGAGCCCGGTACGACGACTTGATCGGCGTCGATCGAAAGCAGCACTCGCTCTGGCGAGACGAGTTCGAATTTGAATGTACCTGCCATGTCGTGTCCGTTGTTCCCGGAACCCTAATTCATTTCTCGAGACGCAGAGCGGCTTAAGCGCTCTTCGTCTCCTCGTCGTCGTCGCCTTCCGCTCCGGCCTTGGCGCGAACCTCTTCCGGCGTCTGCAGCTTGGTTCCGCAGAACGGGCAGAAGAAAAGCGGATGGTCGACGAGACCAGGCTCTTCTTCCTCGAGATCGACCAGCCCGACAGTCATGTAGATCACGCTGTCGGGACCAACCGTAATCAGGGGTTCGAAATCGCCGCCTTCGAGAGCCTCTTTAAGCTCCTCGCAGCAGCTTCCGAACGATGTCGCGGCATCCGCCATGTATTCAATCTCCTGGGCCCGCGACGATGCGGGCTGTTCGCCCGCAGCGCTTGCCGGTTTTAAGCGGCTTCTGCGAGCTTCTCGGCCTTCGCGATCGCCTCGTCGATAGTACCAACCATGTAGAAGGCCGGTTCCGGAAGGTGATCGAATTCACCGTCGCAAAGACCCTTGAACGCCTTGATCGTATCCGGCAGCGAAACCAGCTTGCCCGGCGAACCGGTGAAGACTTCGGCCACGTGGAACGGCTGCGACATGAAACGCTCGATCTTACGTGCGCGGGCGACCGTCAGCTTATCTTCTTCGCTGAGCTCGTCCATGCCAAGGATGGCGATGATGTCCTGCAGCGACTTGTACTTCTGGAGGATCGCCTGAACCTTACGAGCGACCTGATAGTGCTCTTCGCCAACGATGCGCGGGTCGAGCATGCGCGACGTGGAGTCGAGCGGATCGACGGCCGGATAGATGCCCTTTTCCGCGATCGAACGCGAAAGAACGGTCGTTGCGTCCAAGTGAGCGAACGAAGCGGCGGGAGCAGGGTCGGTCAAGTCGTCGGCGGGCACGTAAATGGCCTGCACCGAGGTGATCGAACCCTTCTGCGTCGTGGTGATGCGTTCCTGCAGCGCGCCCATGTCGGTCGCGAGCGTCGGCTGATAACCGACCGCCGAAGGAATACGACCGAGCAGCGCCGACACTTCCGAACCCGCCTGCGTGAAGCGGAAGATGTTGTCGACGAAGAACAGCACGTCCTGACCCTGGTCGCGGAAGTGCTCGGCAACCGTCAGACCCGAAAGCGCGACGCGAGCGCGGGCGCCCGGCGGCTCGTTCATCTGGCCGTACACGAGAGCGCACTTCGAGCCCTTCGCCGAACCGTTGTTCTTCTTCGGGTCGAGGTTCACCTTCGACTCGATCATTTCT
>Ga0066256_1000925_pt2 | contig 12250 bp, 13 predicted proteins | sample ThiBio_1000_biof_FD_87107 | JGI IMG/M metagenome (GOLD analysis project Ga0066256, IMG submission 87107) | Wastewater bioreactor microbial communities from Cape Town, South Africa - Thiocy_expt_1000_biof (version 2) | ecosystem: Engineered > Bioreactor > Thiocyanate-remediating >...
CCAGTGGAAATCGCGGCGGCGGGTCGGGCGCGGCCGGTCCGGCTCCAGCCCCAGCCATGTCTGCCTGTCGCCCTTGCTCCGCACCCCGTTGAAGATCTGGGTGCCGCCCTGGTTGTAGGTGCAGAAGTCGATGAGCCGCAGGCCGCCGTCGCGGAACTCATTGTCCCGCCGCCGGAAGTCGCGCTCGTCCGCGCCCACCCACAGCGCCGCCGGTCCCGAGGCGCCCTGCTCGAACAGGCCGGCGAACCAGCGCTCGCCGCGTGCCGCGAAGCTGTCGAGCGCGATCAGCCTCTGGCCTTGCGCGCGTTTGGCCCACTCGGCCTCGAAGGCCGCCCGCGGCAGCACCACGAGCTCGGTCGGGCTGCCGCGGTTGAAGGTGCCGCCGACCATCGTGGTCCCGTTCTCGTGATAGGCGAAGATGTCGGTCGCCCGGATGCCCTGCCGCGCCAGCTCGGCCTGCCTGCCCCTGAAGCCGGCCTCGTCGAGCAGCCAGAACGGCATGTCGGTCCTGCCGTCCTCGAACACGCCCAGGAAGGTGCGCTCCACCTGGTCCGAGAACGAGGGCTGGCCGGGACGCGCCTCGGCCGACGCGGTGCGGGAAAGCCGCAGGCCCTGCTTGCGCAGGGTGTCGATCTGGCTGGTGAAGCCATCCCAGCCGGCGACGTGGTACGCTTGGCCTCCGTTCCGCTTGTCGCGCACCAGCACCGCATAGCTGCTGCGGGAATCGTCCAGCCGCTTTCCCACCGGCAGGATCGTGACGCGGAAGTCGAAGTCGCCCTCGATGCCGCCGCCTTCCTCCGCCGTGAAGGTGCCGTAGGAGCTGGAAGAGACGCTGGTCACCCATGCGCCGGTGGCGCCGTTGGGGCAGTCCTGCTCGGGCGTCAGCGTCAGCGTCCGGTTGCGCAGCTCGGTGTCGCCGAATGTGTCCTGCTCCCAGCCGCTGATTTTGATCTTGAGCTTGCCGCCGTTGAGCGGGACGGAGGGGAAGATCCGGCCGACCGTATACTCCCCGCCGGTCTTGATGCCGTGGCGGTCCCACCACTGGACCTGTCCGTTCACTTCGAGGCGCATGTGCCATTCATGCGTGCCCATTTCCTTGGGTAGGCCCGTCACGACCCCTTCTTGTGTCCGGGTCACGCGGATGCGTTCGATCTTGACGTAGGCGATTTCGGATTTGGGCATGGTGGCGTCCTGCGCTCGATTGACCCGCCCCGGACCCCGATTTCCCCCGGCGGCACCTTCACCGATCCGCCGCTGGGGGTGAAGGTGCATGTGCGAAGTATGGTGAAACAATTCCCATCCCGCCGGCCGACGCTGCATTGCAGCAAAAAGCTTGCGTCGCGGCGCGCGGGCCTCTACGTCACGCCGGCAGGACAGCAGGTTGGGCTTTTCGCATGACCCTGAAATACCGCGTCATCCCCTGTCTGGACGTCAAGGACGGCCCGCGACGCCCGCAGCCGCGCAGCGGCGAGGACGCGCAACTGGGAAAAGAGGCCGTCCGATGACCCTGAAATACCGCGTCATCCCTTGTCTGGACGTCAAGGACGGCCGCGTCGTGAAGGGGGTCAACTTCGTCGACCTCGTCGACGCCGGCGATCCGGTCGAGGCGGCGCGGGCCTATGACGCGGCGGGCGCCGACGAGCTGTGCTTCCTCGACATCACCGCCTCGTCCGACAACCGTGAGACCATCTTCGACGTGGTCGCCCGCACCGCCGAGCAGTGCTTCATGCCGCTGACGGTGGGCGGCGGCGTGCGGCAGGTCGCCGACATAAGGAAGCTGCTGCTGGCCGGCGCCGACAAGGTCTCGATCAACACGGCGGCCGTGAAGAACCCGGATTTCGTCGCAGAAGCCGCGGCAAAATTCGGTGACCAGTGCATCGTCGTCGCCATCGACGCCAAGAAGGTGTCGGGGCCGGGCGAGGCCGACCGCTGGGAGATCTTCACCCATGGCGGGCGCGAGCGGACCGGCATCGACGCGGTCGGGTTCGCCCGCAAGGTGACGGCGCTCGGCGCAGGCGAGATCCTGCTCACCTCGATGGACCGCGACGGCACCAAGGCCGGCTACGACATCGCGCTGACGCGCGCGGTGGCCGATGCCGTGCGCGTGCCGGTGATCGCCTCGGGCGGCGTCGGCACTCTCGACCATCTGGTCGAGGGCATCCGCGACGGCCATGCCACCGCCGTGCTCGCCGCTTCGATCTTCCACTTCGGCACCTATTCGATTGCCGAGGCCAAGGCTCATATGGCAAAAGCCGGCCTTGCGATGCGGCTCGACGCCGCTGCCTGAATGAAGGCGCCTGGAACGGGGCCCGAGCAGGGGATGACCGGATGAGCGGTTTCACGCTTGCCCACCTCGAGCGGATCGTCGCGGAACGCGGCCGCTCCGGCGATCCGCAGTCCTGGACCGCGAAGCTGTTCGCCGGCGGGCAGGAGCGGGCTGCCAAGAAGCTCGGCGAGGAAGCGGTCGAGACCGTCATCGCCGCCATGCAGGGCGACAAGGCGCGTCTCGCCTCCGAAAGCGCCGACCTGCTCTACCATCTGCTTGTCGTGCTTGCCGTTGGCGGCGTGCCGCTGGAGGCCGTGATGGCCGAGCTGGAGGGCCGCACAGGCCGCACCGGCATCGCCGAGAAGGCGTCTCGCGGCTGATGGCGGCGGCGCTGGAGGATCAGATGGACCAGCTCGTCGCCAGCGAGCGCTATTCGCCCTACCGCATCTTCACCGCGGCGGAATGGGCAGGCTTTCGCGACGAGACGCCGCTGACGCTCACCGAGGACGAGGTGCAGCGGCTGTCGTCCATGTACGAGCCCATCGACATCGAGGAGGTGCGCCGCATCTACCTGTCGCTGTCGCGGCTGCTGTCGGCCCATGTCGAGACGAGCCAGACGCTGTTCGCGCGCCGCCAAGTCTTCTTCAACGCCTCCGACGCGGTCAAGACGCCCTTCATCATCGGCATGGCAGGCTCGGTCGCCGTCGGCAAGTCGACCACCGCCCGCATCCTGCAGGAACTCCTGAAGCGCTGGCCGTCGAGCCCCAAGGTCGACCTCGTCACCACCGACGGCTTCCTCTATCCCAACGAGGTGCTGCGCTCTGAGAACCTGATGGAGAAGAAGGGTTTTCCGGAGAGCTACGACGTCGGCGCGCTGCTGCGCTTCCTGTCGGCCATCAAGTCGGGCCAGCGCGACGTGCGCGCGCCGCTCTACTCGCACCTGACCTACGACGTCGTGCCGGGCGAGTTCGTCACCATCGACCGGCCCGACATCCTGATCTTCGAGGGGCTGAACGTGCTGCAGCCGCGCGAGCTGCCGAAGGACGGCCGCATCGTGCCCTTCGTGTCGGACTTCTTCGACTTCTCGATCTACATCGACGCCGATCCCGACCTGATCCACCACTGGTACATCACCCGCTTCATGCGGCTGCGCGAGACCGCCTTCCGCAACCCGGCCTCCTTCTTCCACCGCTACTCCCAGCTCTCCGAGGACGCCGCGCTCGCCATCGCCGAGGGGCTCTGGCACAACATCAACCTGAAGAACCTGATGGAGAACATCCTCCCCACCCGTCCCCGCGCCGACCTGATCCTGCGCAAGGGCCGGGACCACCTCGTCGAGGAAGTCGCGCTGCGGAAGCTGTGAGGGATGTTTCCCTCCCCTTGAGGGGACTGGCGCCCTACGCTCAGGCCGGGAAGGTAGGGGTCTCGCATGGGCGGGACCGCGCGGACACCCCGAATACGAACAGGGCCGCCTCGCGGCGGCCCCGTCGGAATATGCGAGCGCGGATCGCGCTCAGGCGAGCTCGGGGATGCGCAGCACCTGGCCCGGATAGATTTTGTCGGGATGCGTCAGCATCGGCTTGTTGGCCTCGAAGATCAGCGTGTGCTTGGGGCCCTTGCCCTTGCCGTACTGGGCCTCGGCGATCTTCCAGAGGTTGTCGCCCTTCTTGACCGTGTAGAAGACGGGCTCCTTGGCCGGCGCCGATGCCTTGACCAGCTCGGTCATGTCGGTGGCGTCGAGCTTCAGGCCTGATTCGGGCGCGACGATCTTCAGCTCGCCGGCCTCCACCTTGGAGACGCCGAGCGTGTTGCCCACCGCGATCACCGCCTTCTCGAAGATCGACTGGTCGGCCACGACGCCCTTCAGCACGGCCTTGTCGCCGACGACCTCGACCTGCACCTTGTCGGTGCCGAGCCCGTGCGAATCGAGCTCCTTCTTCAGCTTATCCGCCGCCGGCGGCTCGTCGTCGCCGATGCCGAGCTTCTTGCCCACCGCCTTGACGAAATCGAAAATTCCCATCGGTCCGCCTGCCTCCTGCAACTGGAACGCGTTGTCCGCCGAATGTTGCACCCGCGGCGGCAAATGGAAAGGCTCTAATCGCGCTCGACGCGGCCGCGCAGCTTCTTGACCGTCGATCGGCCGGCCTTGGCCTTCAGCCGCCGCTCGACGGCCCCCTTCGAGGGCTTCGTCTTCTTGCGCGGCGGGGGCGGCGGCTCGGCCGCCCGGGCGACCAGCGCCACGAGGCGGGCACGCGCGTCCTCGCGGTTGCGCTCCTGCGTGCGGAAGCGGCTCGCCTCGATGATGACGATGCCGTCCTTGGTGGCGCGCTGGCCGGCCAGCCGGTAGAGCCGCGGCTTGATGTGATCGGGAATGCCGGCCGCGTTATGCGCGTCGAAGCGGAGCTGGACGGCGGTCGCCACCTTGTTGACGTTCTGCCCGCCCGGCCCCGAGGCGCGGATGAAATTCTCTTCGAGATCGGCGTCGGCGATGATCACGCCGGGGGCGACCTCGATGTCGTCCGACGCGCTCATGGTCGTCTTGCGGGGTGGTGCGGCGAAGGCATGGTCCGCCGGTTGTCGCCGAAAGGCCGCGCAAAGACAATGGGCGCGGCTCAAGCCGCGCCCCTGGGGCCATCCGGGGCCTATTCGGCCGCGACGGCGACCCGCGGCGCGGCGCCCTTCACGGCGGCGTCGACATGCGCCTCGTATTTGGAGAAATTGTCGACGAACATGCCGACGAGCCGGCGGGCCTGCGCGTCGTAGCCGGCCTTGTCGCTCCAGGTCGAGCGCGGGTCGAGGATCGCCGCGTCGACGCCCGGTACGGCGACCGGCACCTCGAAGCCGAAATTGGCGTCGGTGCGGAAGCTCGCCTGCGACAGCGAGCCGTCGAGCGCGGCCGACAGCAGCGCCCGCGTCGCCTTGATCGGCATACGGTGGCCGGTGCCGTAGGCGCCGCCGGTCCAGCCGGTGTTGACCAGCCAGCAGGCGACGCCGTGGCGGGCGATCAACTCGCGCAGGAGATTGCCGCATTCGGACGGGTGGCGCGGCATGGACGGCCCGCCGAAGCAGGTCGGGCACGGCGCTTCCGGCTCGGGGCCGCCGCGCTCGGTGCCGGCGCCCTTGGCCGGGTCGCCCGCCAGGCAGGGGGACATCGGCTGCGGCGGGGTCCCCCGCGCGCTCGGCGGCAGCACGCCGAAGGCGTCGGCCGTCAGCATGATGACGTTCTTCGGGTGCCCGGCGCGGCCGGTGGCGCTGGCGTTGGAGATGAAGTCGAGCGGATAGGCCGCGCGGGTGTTTTCCGTCAGGCTGCCGTCGTCGAAGTCGGGCCGCCGCCGCTCGTCGAGCACGACGTTCTCAAGCACCGTGCCGAAGCGCCTTGTGGTGGCGTAGATCTCCGGCTCGGCCTGGGCCGAGAGCTTGATCGTCTTGGCGTAGCAGCCGCCCTCGAAGTTGAAGATGCCGTCGCCGCCCCAGCCGTGCTCGTCGTCGCCGATCAGCGTGCGCGACGGGTCGGCCGACAGCGTCGTCTTGCCGGTGCCCGACAGGCCGAAGAAGATCGCGGAGGCGCCGTCCGGCCCGACATTGGCCGAGCAGTGCATCGGCATGACGCCCCTGGCTGGCAGCAGGTAGTTGAGCGCGGTGAACACGCTCTTCTTCATCTCGCCGGCATAGGCCGAGCCGCCGATCAGCACCAGCATGCGCGAGAAGTCGATGGCGATCACCGTCTCGGTGCGGCAACCGTGCCGGCCGGGATCCGCCTTGAAGGACGGCAGGTCGATGATCGTCATCTTCGGCAGGAAGGTTTCGAGCGTCTCCCGCGCCGGCCGGATCAGCAGGTTGCGGATGAACAGCGAGTGCCAGGCGAACTCGGTGACGACGCGCACCGGCAGGCTGTTGGCCGCGTCGGCGCCGCCGACGAGGTCCTGCACGAACAGGTCGCGGCCGCGCGCATGCGCCAGGAAGTCCTCGCGCAGCGCCTCGAAATGGGCCGGCGACATCGCCTTGTTGTTGTCCCACCAGACCTCGCCCTCGGTGCCGGAATCGCGCACCACGAACTTGTCCTTGGGCGAGCGGCCGGTGTGCTGGCCAGTATAGGCGACCAGCGCGCCGTCGGCCGTTAGCTTCGCCTCGCCCCGCCGCAGCGCTTCCTCGTAGAGCTGCGCCGCCTCCAGGTTGTAGGCGACCGCGCCCGGCTCGGTCAGGCCGGCGGTGTCGATGCCGCAGGCGGGATTTCGGATTCCGGTTTCCTTCATGCGCTTGCGAGGCTCCTGGCTGGTTGCGTCACCCATCGGGCCGCCTCAAGGGAAGCGGGGTTCCGCTGCCAATCAGAAAAGCCGAACGATTTCAAACGAATAATCGATTTAAAGATTTCAACGGCAGTTTAAATCGTTTAATCCCGGGCGGTTTCCGGCATCGTCGGACGCGCCTGTGCCCGCTGCCCGCATTTTAACGGGTCGCAACCCTTGGATTGCCCCGCCACATTTTGTACCTAATTTGTCCATCAAACACCCCTTCCGGAAGCAGGAAGGGACGCCCGCTGATGAGGGAGCCGCTGGACATGGCAACAATCGCGCTCGTCGATGATGACCGAAACATCCTGACGTCGGTCTCGATCGCGCTGGAATCGGAAGGCTACCGTGTGGAGACCTACACGGACGGGGCATCCGCGCTGGAGGGGCTGGGCGCGAGGCCGCCCAACCTCGCAATCCTCGATATCAAGATGCCGCGCATGGACGGCATGGAGCTCTTGCGCCGGCTGCGCCAGAAGACCGACCTGCCGGTGATCTTCCTGACCTCCAAGGATGACGAGATCGACGAGCTCTTCGGCCTCAAGATGGGCGCCGACGACTTCATCAAGAAGCCGTTCTCGCAGCGCCTTCTGGTCGAGCGCGTCAAGGCCGTGCTGCGCCGCGCCAGCGCCCGCGAGGCGGCCGCCAAGCAGCCGGCGAGCCAGCAGAAGTCGCTGGAGCGCGGCCAGCTCGTGATGGACCAGGAGCGCCACACCTGCACCTGGAAGGGCGAGCCGGTGACGCTGACCGTCACCGAGTTCCTGATCCTGCATTCGCTCGCCCAGCGCCCCGGCGTCGTCAAGAGCCGAGACGCGCTGATGGATTCGGCCTATGATGAGCAGGTCTATGTGGACGATCGCACCATCGACAGCCACATCAAGCGGCTGCGCAAGAAGTTCAAGGCGGTCGACGACGACTTCGACATGATCGAGACCCTCTACGGCGTGGGCTACCGCTTCCGGGAGGTGTGAACCGGAGAGACCCACGACCGTTCATGGTGATGGCGACCGAAACCGGGAAGGATGCCAAGGGCGCGCGCACGGCCGGGCGGCCGATGCTGCTGTCGCGGGCGGCGACCTGGCTGCGCCGCGTCCTCGGCCATTACATCTTTTCCAGCCTCACCCAACGCATCATCGTGCTCAACCTCGCGGGGCTGGGCGTGCTGGTGGTCGGCATCCTCTACCTGAACCAGTTCCGCGAGGGGCTGATCGACGCCCGCGTCGAGAGCCTGATGACGCAGGGCGAGATCATCGCCGGCGCCATCGCCGCCTCGGCCACCGTCGAGACCGATTCGATCTCGATCGACCCGGAGAAGCTGCTCGAGCTGCAGGCCGGCGAGAGCCTGCCGCCCGGTTCCGACCGGCTCGACAGCCTCGATTTCCCGATCAATCCCGAGCGCGTCGCGCCGGTGCTGCGCCGGCTGATCTCGCCGACGCGCACGCGCGCCCGCATCTACGACCGCGACGCCAACCTGCTGCTCGATTCGCGCCATCTCTATTCGCGCGGCCAGATCCTGCGCTACGACCTGCCCTCGGTCGAGGAGGAGCAGCCGGGCCTGATCGACCGCATCGAGAAGCGGATCGGCAATTTCCTGCGCCGCACCGACCTGCCGGTCTACCGCGAGCAGCCGGGCGGCAACGGCGCCGCCTTCCCCGAGGTGATCGGCGCGCTGTCGGGCAGCCCGTCCACGGTGGTGAGGGTCAGCGAGCAGGGCGAGATGATCGTCTCGGTGGCGGTGCCGGTGCAGCGCTTCCGCGCCGTGCTCGGCGCGCTGATGCTGTCGACCCAGGGCGGCGACATCGACAAGATCGTGGCGGCCGAGCGCAGCGCCATCTTCCGCGTCTTCGGCGTCGCCGCGCTGGTCACCGGCATCCTGTCGCTGCTGCTCGCGTCCACCATCGCCAACCCGCTGCGCCGCCTGTCGGCGGCCGCCGTGCGGGTCCGCCGCGGGGTCAAGAACCGCGAGGAGATCCCAGACTTCTCCGACCGCCAGGACGAGATCGGCAATTTGTCGGTGGCGCTGCGCGACATGACCAACGCGCTCTACGCCCGCATCGAGGCGATCGAAAGCTTCGCCGCCGACGTCAGCCATGAATTGAAGAACCCGCTGACGTCGCTGCGCAGCGCGGTCGAGACGCTGCCGCTGGCCAAGAACGACGCCTCGCGGGCGCGGCTGATGGAGGTGATCCAGCACGACGTGCGGCGGCTCGACCGGCTGATCACCGACATTTCCGACGCCTCCCGCCTCGACGCCGAGCTCGCCCGCGTCGACGCCGGCCGGGTCGACTTGAAGAAATTCCTCGGCGACATCGTCGCGCTGTCGCGCGAGGTTGCGCGCGGCAAGCGGCAGGCCGAGGTCGAGTTCAAGGCGGCCAAGCTGCCGCAGGGCGTCAAGGGCTACTACGTGACCGGCCACGAATCGCGGCTCGGCCAGGTGATCTCCAACCTGATCGACAACGCCCGCTCCTTCGTGCCGGAGGAGAACGGCCGCATCGTCATCGGCCTGTCGCGCAGCGGCCGCCGCAACATCGTCACCGTCGAGGACAACGGCCCCGGCATCCGCCCCGACGCGCTGGAGCGCATCTTCGAGCGCTTCTACACCGACCGGCCGTCGAGCGAGGCCTTCGGCCAGAATTCCGGCCTCGGCCTGTCGATCAGCCGGCAGATCGTCGAGGCGCATGGCGGCACGCTGACGGCCGAGAACATCGCCGGCACCAAGCCGGGCGACATACGCGGCGCCCGCTTCGTGGTGGCGCTGCCCGCGGAAGACTGACTTGGCCTCGAACTTCCACGCCGGCGCGGTGCTGCTGGCCGACCGCGGCGTGCTGGTCGCCGGCCCGTCTGGCGCCGGCAAGACGGCGCTCTGCCTGACCCTGCTCGACCAGGCGCGGCTCCACGGATATGCCGCGCGGCTCGTCTGCGACGACCAGGTGCTGCTCTCGGCGGCGCCGAATGGCCGCCTGATCGCGGCGGCCCCGCCGCCGATCGCCGGCCTCGTCGAGCTGCGCGGCTTCGGCCCGGCGCCGATCGCCGCAGAGGCTCGCATGGTGGTCGACCTTCTGGTGCGGCTTGTCGATCCGGCCGCCGCGCCGCGCATCGCGCAGGAGGCATCCGCCATGCTGGAAGGCTGCCGGATCCCGGCGCTCGACCTGCCGGCGCGTTTCGCCGCCGGCGCGGCTCGGGCGGTCGCGGGCCTGCTCCGTCTGCCGCCTTTCGGCCCCTGACGCGGCCTGGAAGGCCGTTCGGGGCGTCGCCGGGCCGGTCTTCGCACCTGCGGCAAAATGGCCCTTGGTGCCTCAAATAGGGGCTTGTAAACGCGCAAGCCGCCGTCAAGATAGCGCCCCTGTCGCCGGCCGTGGGGGTACGGCAGCGACGGCAAGGAAAACAGGGCCCACGCGGGAGCCAGTTCAGGATGATCGGACTCGTGCTTGTGACGCACGGTCGGCTTGCCGATGAGTTCCGGCACGCTGTGGAGCATGTCGTGGGGCCTCAGGAAAGCTTCGAGACGGTCTCGATCGAGGCCGACGACGACATCGAGCAGCGCCGGGCCGACATCATCGCGGCGGTGGCGCGGGCTGACACCGGCCACGGCGTCATCATCCTGACCGACATGTTCGGCGGCACGCCGTCCAACCTCGCCATCTCGGTCATGCGGTCGGGCACGGTCGAGGCGGTCGCCGGCATGAACCTGCCGATGCTGATCAAGCTCACCAGCGTGCGCAGCGCCGACGACATGGGCCGGGCGCTGACCGAGGCGCAGGCCGCCGGCCGCAAGTACATCAACGTCGCCAGCCAGGTGCTCGCCGCCAAATGACGAGTACGGTCCCCGCCGCCGGCCGCCTGTCGCGCCGCCTCGAGATCGTCAACCAGCGCGGCCTGCACGCCCGCGCCTCGGCCAAGTTCGTGCAGGTGGCGAGCGCCTTCCAGGCCGACATCGAGGTCGAGAAGGACGGCACCGTCGTCGGCGGCACCTCGATCATGGGCCTGATGATGCTGGCGGCCAGCCCCGGCTGCTGCATCACCGTGCGCGCCAGCGGCGCCGACGCCCAATCCGCCCTCGACGCGCTGGCGCAGCTCGTCGCCGACAGGTTCGGCGAGGAGATCTGAGGCCGCTTCCGGGGCTATTCCCGGTCGCCTTCCGCCGGCGGCTCGTCGCCGGCTCCGTCCAGAAACGCCAGAAAGGCCTTCCGGTCCGCCGCCTTCGCGCGCGACCGGAAGAAGTCTTCGGTTTCGAGCGCCGACAGCTTTTCGGCGACCGCCACGTTGATGAACTGGTTGAGGCTGGTCCCCTCGCTCGCGGCGATCCGCTCCGCGGCCTGCTTCAGCGAGGGCTGGAGACGCAGCGCATAGTTGGACTTGCTCATGTGAGCCTCCTCATCGTCTCGGCCGGTGTGACCACTTCGATACCGAACTTCTGTGCCGGCCCGAAGTGCCGGACGTTGAACGTGACGATACGGTCGGCACGGCCGTTGATGGCAGTCTCCAGAACCATCTCGTCCGCGAGGTCGCCAAGCTGCGGACGCCAGAGATAATGCAGCTTCACGGGCGCGATGATCGTCGCCAGATAGCCCAAGAATCCCCTGACGTCGCGTTCGGTCAGCCGCGTCGCAAGCAGATGCTCCGGCCTGGTCAGTACCGCTTCATATTCCAGGAACAACGGCACGCTCACAAGCATCGTGAGCCGTCCATCGCCGACCGTGCGGAGCAGTGCATTCGAGGCGCCGGACCTGCTGCGTCGCGCGGCAATGATGACATTCGTATCGATCACCACTCTCAGCATATTCCTGAAGATATCATATCGCCAAGAATATGCAAGATGTTGCGGATTGCAGAGGAATGCACAGATAACGATTTCTTTATATCCATTGTCCAGCCGGGCTCGATCTGCTAGGCACCCGCACGATATGCGCCCGCCGACCGCGCCGGCGCGCACCATTCCGCAAATTCCGGAGCAAACGATGGCGAACAGGGACTATGTCGTGGCCGATATCGGGCTTGCCGATTGGGGCCGCAAGGAAATCGAGATCGCCGAGACCGAGATGCCCGGCCTGATGGCCAGCCGCGAGGAGTTCGGCGCGTCCAAGCCGCTCAAGGGCGCCCGCATCTCCGGCTCGCTGCACATGACCATCCAGACGGCCGTGCTGATCGAGACGCTGAAGGCGCTCGGCGCCGACGTGCGCTGGGCCTCCTGCAACATCTTCTCGACGCAGGACCATGCGGCGGCAGCGATCGCCGCCGGCGGCACCGCCGTCTTCGCCGTCAAGGGCGAGAGCCTCGAGGATTACTGGACCTATACCGACCGCATCTTCCAGTGGCCGGACGGCCAGCCGTCGAACATGATCCTCGACGACGGCGGCGACGCCACCATGTACATCCTGATCGGCGCCCGCGCCGAAGCCGGCGAGGACGTGCTGTCCAAGCCGGGCAGCGAGGAGGAGGAGATCCTCTTCGCCCAGATCGCCAGGCGCATGAAGGAGACGCCGGGCTTCTTCACCAAGACCCGCGCCGCCATCCGCGGCGTGTCGGAGGAGACGACCACCGGCGTCAACCGGCTCTACCAGCTCCAGAAGAAGGGCCTGCTGCCCTTCCCGGCGATCAACGTCAACGACAGCGTCACCAAGTCGAAGTTCGACAACAAGTACGGCTGCAAGGAATCGCTGGTCGACGGCATCCGCCGCGGCACCGACGTGATGAT
>Ga0066256_1004307_pt1 | contig 12250 bp, 17 predicted proteins | sample ThiBio_1000_biof_FD_87107 | JGI IMG/M metagenome (GOLD analysis project Ga0066256, IMG submission 87107) | Wastewater bioreactor microbial communities from Cape Town, South Africa - Thiocy_expt_1000_biof (version 2) | ecosystem: Engineered > Bioreactor > Thiocyanate-remediating >...
AGGAGAGCCGTTGTCGCGGCGGCGGTCGGGTCCGAAGTAGGACTTGGTGTTGATGTAGGGGCGGGGATTGGCGACCACGTTGAGAATCCGCAGGTAAAGCCCCTTGGCGGAAATCGGCTTGGCGAGAAATTCGGTGACGCCCGCATCCCGCGCCACCATCACGCGGCGCTTCTCTGAATGGCCGGTCAGCATGATGATCGGCGCGTAGGGATTGCCGAGGCCTTCCGGCTGGCGGATCATCTGCGCAAGCTCCAGTCCGTCGAAAATCGGCATCGCCCAGTCGGTGATGACGATGTCCGGGACATAGTGCGAGTACATATCAAGCGCGGTGGCACCGTCTTCGGCCTCATAGACTTCCCGCGCGCCGAACGAATGCAGCAGCGTCCGCAGGATGCGGCGCATATGAGCATTGTCGTCGCAGACGAGAAACCGCAGCTTGTTGAAATCGATAATATACATGCGCAGCCCGACGTGGCGTATCCGGCAAGGCGTACACCCGGCGTTAACTGTATGCGTCCGCCGTTAATGAAGGGTTATCCAAAACGGGCCGGGGCGGGGGTCAAAACCCGAACTGCTCGCTGATGATGCGCTCTTCCAGGCTGTGGCCGGGGTCGAACAGCATGCGGATCGGGAGGGGCCTGGCCGCCAGCAGCGCCCCGCGCCAGCGGCGGGGGCGGAACGGGCTGATCGGCGTCAGCGCGAGCAGGGCGGCGTTGATCGGCAGGATCGGCCCCTGCGCCGACAGGTTATAGGCGGTGGAGCCGGCCGGCGTTGCCACCATGATGCCGTCCGCAATCAGTTCGGCCATCCGTTCGTGTTCGTCCACCAGAATACGCAGCCGCGCGGCCTGATGAGTCTGCCGGAACAGCGAGACTTCATTGATGGCGTGGTGGATGTGCACTTTGCCGTGGATATCGGTGGCGCGCATCAGCAGCGGATTGATGACGGTCATCCGGGCGGCTTCGAGCCGTTCGATCAGCCCGTGCGCGCTGAACTCGTTCATCAGGAAGCCGACGGTGCCGCGGTGCATGCCATAGATCGGAATGCCGGTGCGCATGTGCTGGTGCAGCGTCTGCAGCATCAGCCCGTCGCCGCCGAGCGCCACGACCACGTCGGCGTCGTCCGAAGGGCGGTTGCCATACGCGGCCACGAGCTGGGTGAGCGCCTGCTGGGCTTCGGCGCTCGGCCCCGCCACGAAGGCGATCCGCTGGTATTTTCTCGGCGTCGGCGTCGTCATGGCAGCCCCGGATGCGCGGACCGGCCCGCGCGGGCATCGTCTATACGGGGTTTTCCGGTCTTGTCGAGGCGGGGCGGACTGCGTGGGGCAGGCTATGTTGTGCGAATTGGCCTGTGTGAGGAGCTTTGACCCGGCGATTAACCAAACCCGCGCGACATGAATCGATGCCGCGAATGCCAGCCGCGCTTTGGCGGCAGCGGCGGTCGCTCAGGTTTGCGGGCCTACAGGCACATGACCAACTTGTCATCCAGATGAACGGAAGCTGTTCCCGCGCTTCAGTTTGAGTTCAGTGCACCGGTCATAGGGTTGTTTCCGACGATGCCGAACCGGCCATCCGACCGGCCTCCCGGCAATCGTATGAGAAGTAGATATCCATGTTGAAGATCTTTTCCGCTGCGCTGATTGCCACCTCGATTCTGGCCGCGCCTGCGATGGCCACCACCGTTGTTCACACCCACCGCGCGCCCGTCGCCAAGCATGTCGTCATCAAGCCGTCGGTCGCGAAGGCGCATGCGCAGGTCGTGGTGGTCAAGAAACCGCATCACCGCCACGTCCACGCCAAGAAGGTGATCGTGATCAAGAAGCATCGCCATCACCGCTAAGCGGCGACGGCCAACGGCTTGATATTTGCTTCGATATTTCCTTGGCCGCTATTGCATAGCCCCCGCATCGAGGCGGTCATGGAAATGAGAACGGCCCGCGCTCATCGTCAGATGATCGCGGGCCGGGCTGTTTGGGAGATGTATTCAGATCTAGAAGCTCACTCCGGCTTTTACCAGGAACATCCGGCCGGGCAGGGGATAGATCGCGTAGGAGCCAGGCGTGGTGGTGCTGGCGATACCGTAGTCATAGTACTGCGCATCCAGCAAATTTATGACTGCAGCCGACCAGAAGAAACTGTCGTATTTGCCGCTCAGCTTGAGATCGATGGTCGCGTTCGCGCCGATAACCCCCTGAGTGTTGGCCTGATCGTTATCAAGACGACGACTGCTCCAGGAACGAGCCGTTGCGTCAAGAACGGCATACTGCTGCCAAATGTTCCACGTGAAGCCTGCGCTGCCCGATATCCGAGAAACCAGGGGCACGTCCTTGCCGGCATACTGCCCGTCTTCGAACACAGCGCGCGTATAGGCGAAGCCGCCTCTCAACCGGAATGTTTCATTGATCCGTAGCGAAGCCTGCGTCTCGGATCCATACCGATGGGTCGGATCGAGGTTGTAGTTGAAGAAAGCGGCCGGGTTGTAGTGAATCTCGTTCTTTAGATGCATGTCATAGAAGCTGCTCTGAATATCCAGCGGGCCGCCATGAATTCGAACGCCGCCCTCGACGTCGTAAGAGGTCTGAGTCTTCAATTCGAAGTTTTGCGGGATCGGGGTATAGGGCGGAACGCTCAGATACGCGGGCCCTGTAACCACGCGTTCGTCAACGTTTGGGGTACGAAACGCACGAGCGGCTCGTCCGAAGACGGCGAAATTCTCGTTGAACCGATGTTCGAGGCCGATATGCAGCGCGTGGTTGGTTTCATCCTTGTCGAGTGGCGTAGCCTGCGCTGCAAGTGATCCATATGGAGCGGTCGGATCATAATGATCTCGCGCCGAGAGCTTCATCTGCTGGATACGGGCGCCATAGGAGAAATCCGTGCTTGGCATGAGGCCAAGAGTCTGTTGCCAGTAGCCTGCCACTGTCTGCTGCGAGAGATTGTAGATGTGGTTCGGCGGATCGAAATACTGTTGGCTGCGGCTCGAGTCGTATTGTGAGTTGTAGTAGTCGATACCCGTGAGGATGTTAGACGACACACTGCCAAACATGTTTCTCATATTGAGGCGCGGTGTGATCGACCAGGTCTGCAGGTTGGAATTCACGTACGCATACTGCGGGCCGCCAATATTTGCAGGATCGCCGAAAAAGCCGGATTGCTGGAATTTATTGCGTACACCGCCATCGACAATCAGTTCGGCGCCTGCCCACAAAGATTTGGTAAATCCGGCTGTGATGCTGTTGCCCTGCTTTTGAGCGTAGTCGAACGGTGTTCGTGTCCCTCTGAGATTGCCGAGCGTGCTGAAGGTCGTAGCACCGTAATCGATCGAGTACATATTTCCGAGCGTTCCGGGAAGCCCGAGTTGCTGTCGATCTGCCGCCGCATTCAAGAACGCGGAGAATTCGGGAGTGGTATAGCGGATTTCGCCAACGCCACTCTGCTGATCCAGCTTGTTGTTATCCCGGTATCCGTCCGAATGCACGGCGTTGCCGAAGACTGTGGTCGACCATGGACCCTGACTGGCGCTGAACGAGGCGTTGCCTTCACGCTGTCCGTAAGAGCCGACACCACCTTCGATGCGGCCAGCATAAGGCTTGCCAGTGCCTGCACCTGTTTTCGTAACAATGTTGATCACGCCGCCAACGGCGTTGTCGCCGTAGAGGACTGCGCCGCTGTTGCCGCGTGTGATTTCAATGCGTTCGATGGATTGAATCGGGATCGAAGAGAGATCGACGCCCTGAAGATCTGCTTCGTTGAGGCGCCGGCCGTTAAGGAGAAACAGGGTGTTCGAGGAAGCGAAAGCACCAAACCCGCGAAGATCGACCACGCTTCCGGTGCCGTTTACCGCTCCGTACAGCGTTGTGAGCTGAACGCCCGGTGCACTTGCAATGATCTCTTGAATCGTCTGGTTTGGTGCGTGAGCGATATCTTCCTTGGTGATAACAGTGGTTGAGGCGCCCACAATGCCGATAGTGTTGGTGGAGAGCCCCGTACCGGTGCCGGTGCTGCCGCCAAGCCCGCCCAACCGCGTCGCATCGACGTTGACAGGAGGCAACTGGCTGGCCGTCTGCGCCATCGCGGGAGCGGCAAGCGCAGTCCCGGCAAGGCATGCCGCCACGAATGAAAGGCGCAGCTGCGCCGTTGAGGAATGTCCAAAAAAGAAAATCACGTTGTCGCCCCGCCGATGCATTGAATCGCGGAGGCGCGGTGAAACACGCGCAGGCATGACAGCGCGGCGCGTGAGCGCGGCGAACTGCCAGACTTGAGGACACGGGCCATCGGCCGAACCTCCGCAACAGTTACGTCATGTCACCGCTGCGGAAACGCCGCCCCTTCGCACACCCCGTGCGGCGGAAGGATGACCGGTACAGGCAGGTCTCCTGGCTCGCGGATCGTCACCGTTGTCCGCCTTCCCAAGCCCGGCTTGATCGCCTTCGCTCAGTGGCATCGTGGACAACGGCTCACCGCTGACAGTTGCGGGGGCAGCTTCGGAATGGCCGCGAGATGTGTGGACAGATCGCCACGCAGCCCTGCGGCGGCACCGAATTCCCTATTGGCCAGCTTGCGCTGGCACCTGTGCCGTGGTCCCAATCAAGCGGCGGTGATTTGCCTTGTCAATGCCACAATGCCTAAGAAACCCAGTGTGATACCCAAGGCCACGGACTTCATCCGGATGCGTTGCAAATTGGTGACATCTGCGCGGATTGCCGCACTTTTCCTGTCGATGCTGGTAGCCGGCTGCGCCGGCGGCGGGGACAACGAAGGTCTGTCCTACACCGCGGATCGCGGCGTGGAGAATCAGCCATATCCCGCGAACTATCGCGCGGAACTGCTGGCCTTCCTGCGCACTTATCTGAACGATCCGCGCGGGGTGCGCGAGGCGGTGATTGCGGAGCCGGCGCAGAAGAAAGTCGGCGGCCGCCTGCGTTATGTGGTTTGCATGCGCTTCAATGCGCGCGGAACGGATGGGGCCTATAACGGGGCGAAACAGCGCAGCGCGATGTATGTCGATGGCCGGTTCGACCGGATCATCGAGAATGCCGACGAACTCTGTCAGGGCGCGGCCTATGCCGCGTTTCCGGAGATCGAGAAGCTGACGCGCTGAGGCGTATATCGAAGAGGGCACGATGAAGTCACTGGGACGGCTGGTCCTTTGTCTCTTGCTATGTCTCGGCGTCGGCCTGCTTGAATCCGTCGTGACGCGGCCGGAAATCGCAACGTGGTATGCGGCACTCGCCAAGCCGCCGTGGACGCCGCCGCCGTTCGTGTTTCCGATCGCATGGACGATTCTTTACGTCCTCATGGCCGTGAGCCTGTGGCGGCTGTGGGATCGTGCCGCTCCATCTGCTGCACGCAGATCCGCGATTACATGGTTCCTGATTCAGCTCGCGCTGAACGCCGCGTGGTCGCCGGTGTTTTTCGGCTGGCATGCGACGCGCGCTGCGCTTGTTGTGATCGTCGCTCTGTTCTTCGCCATCGTCATGACCATGATCGCGACATCGCGCGCCGACAAGCCAGCGTCATGGCTGCTCGCGCCGTATCTGGCCTGGGTCGCCTACGCGACCACGCTCAATGCGGGCGTGGTCGCGATGAACTGAGCGCTTATTACGAGAAGTGCGCCGCGATGGCGTCGAAACCTCGCCGCCACAGATGCACCAGATCGAGGTCGATGGGCAGGGCCTCGGCAGCCATGCGCACCATCACAAGACCGGTCGGCGGATCGATATAGACATACTGGCCATGGATGCCGACGCACATCAGCGTCCGCCGTTTGCGATCGACCTGATAGAACTTGCTGCGATAGCTGCCGCCGGGAAACAGCGCGGCGAAATCTCCGCGGGCCCAGGCCTCGGGGTCGCCGTTGTCATTGATGTCGTCGATCCACCAGCCCGGCACCACCTGCCTGCCGTTGGCGACGCCGCGCTGCCGGATCATTTCGCCGAAGCGGGCGAGGTCACGCGGCGCGACGCAGATGCCGCCCGCCGCGCGCATCGCGCCTTCCGCGTCGAGGGTGACATAGGCATCGACCTCCGCGCCGAGCGGCTTCCAGAGATGGTCGCTCAGGAGATCGGCCAGCGCGCGGCCCGCGGCGCGCTCGTAAACCCAGCCGAGCAGGTCGGTGTTGGTCGAGACATAATGGAATGTGTGGCCGTGCTCCTTGCCGTCGGGTTTCTGGATGGCGAGGAATTCGCGGAGTTGCATCGCGCTCTGGCCGGGCTTGATGACATCCCAGCCGACCGCGCGGCGATACCGCGCCACGTCGCCATCGGGATCAAGGTAGTCCTCGACAAAGGAAATGCCGACCGACATGTCGAGCAGATGGCGAACGGTGCAGCCGCCATAGACCGAGGACGACACCTCAGGCACGTAATCGGTCACCGGACGGTCCGGATTCAGAAGGTCTTTATCCGCGAGAATGCCGCCGAGCGCGCCGCAGATCGATTTGCTCACCGAAAACACGATGTGGGGCGTGAGCCCGTCCATGCCGCTCGCATACCATTCGGACAGGATGCGCCCCTCGCGCATCACGATGAATCCGTGAGTATGAGTGGCGTGAAGCGCCTCGCGCAATGTAGTGGACGTGCTGCGCACGCCTTCAAAGGCGATATGGCCCAGTTCGATCGGTGAACTGTGCAGTGGCGAGGGCTGCCTTGATGCCGCGATGTTCGCTGTCGGCAACAGGCGGCGGACGTTCTGAAAGCTCCAGTCGTTCGATGGGCGCGTTCGCCAGTTCGCGAGCGTCACAAGCTTGTCGGGCGCAGGCGGAAATTCGGTCATGAGATGCTTGTCAGGACTGTTCTTAAGACTCTTGGCGGTCATTTTCGTTGTCATGGCGGTCTCTGCTTGAGGAATGCCAAGACATTGTGCCCGCAAATCGCCGCATGACTACATGCGGCGCACAATCCCGGAGAGAATCGGACTCGAAAAATACGAACTGGCAAGGGGACTCGCGAAAAACAATGCACGAGACTCTTCAGGGCGCGCGCGTTCAAATCTCGCCATGAGCAAAATGATTCTCAAATTGGCTCCCACCGAATACTCCGCCGTCGACACGCTGCTTGTCGTGACGCTGGCCGTTGGTGCGGTGGTGAACGCTTGGTGCCTCAGCGCCTACTTCTGACGCTGCAGCTTCATGCTGCGCGCGATTCGGAGCGTGCCGGCGCATGAAAAAAGCCGAATCGGTTCGAAAACCGATCCGGCCATTTGCTTCAGATCGCCGGAAAGACGATCAGACGCGTTCGCTTAGTTGTAATCCGAATATTTGAACGCAGGCATCGCCTTCAACTCGTCCTTGGTGCCGCTCATCACGGCATGGTCCGGATACCAGTTGTCCTTCGTCGCTGTCGCCGACTTTGTCGCGGTGCTGGTCGTCGCTGCGCCGGTGGTTGTGCCCGCCGAAGGCGACATGCCGGGTGCGGCCGGCGTGCGGTCAGCCGAGGCCGAACGAACCGGTTCGTTGACCCATTTCAGCTTGTCGAACGAGACGGCGATGTCGTGCTGGCCCATGCCGAGGAATCCGCCGACGCCAACAACGACTGCGTTGATCTTGCCGGTATTGTCGACAAGGATTTCGCTGATGTCGCCGAGCTTCTCGTTGGAGTCGTTATAGACCGCAAGTCCCACGAGCTTCGATGCGCGCCAGTTGCCCTACAGGTTCTGCTGCACCGTTGTGGTGGTGGTTGTCGTCGTCGCTGCGGGCGTGGGCGATGCGGGAGTAGTTGCCGTCTGCGCGAACGCCGCGCCGCCAGCCAGCGCAGTTCCCAGCAACGCAGTCGCCATATACTTCGCAATCATCGGATTCTCCTTTCAATCGGTTGTTGAAACTGGAGAACCGAAAGCGCCCGGTTATGTTCCGGGAACTAGACGCCAATCCGCCGCGTCAATTTAGCAGATGGGAAGGCACTTTTTCTGCAAGTTGCGGAACCCCGTTCAGCCGCATCGCCGCCTGCAGATGCTGCAGTTCGGCTTCGAGATATTCGTTCGCTGCGAGCAGCGCCTTCAGCGCGCCGCGGGTGTCGCCATCACACTGCGCGATGACGTCATCAAGCGCGTTTTCATAGCGGTCGTCATGTCGCTTGGAAAAACTCATGATCGTCCTCATCTGGATTTGCCTTGAATCGCTCTCTACCTGCGCGAGCAACGGTGACGAGAGGGTGACTGTTCCAAGGCAGGACAGCTTATCCTCGCAATTCACAGGCGCTTGCGGGATTTCCAGAGAGTGAGCAGGCGTTTTCCGGCGGGCGCGGCGAGGTCGCGCAACCGATCCGGAGCCGGGATATCCGCGCCGAAATGAGCGAAAATGGTGCCGGTTGAGAGGATTGAACTCCCGACCTTCGGTTTACAAAACCGCTGCTCTACCGCTGAGCTAAACCGGCGCGGGGCCACTGCTACCAGCGCCGCAGCGCCGGGACAAGACCACTGACTCCCTGAATCCGGCCTTGCCGTGAGATGCCGGCTTTCCAAAACCTTATCGAAACACCTCGCAATTGAACGGGAGCCGAAGCTTGCACGTTAGGCTTACCGAACGATTGGATCGAGGCTTTAACGCCTGCAAAGGGCTCCAGGCCTAAGATGGCAGCCTCATTTGGGATGGTTCTTCATGCGCGTGGCATTGGCACTGGCATTTTCGATGGCGGCCAGCGTGGCGGCGACAGCCGGCACCGGCCCCTTGATCGTTATCCCGGGAAAGCCCGGGGTTCCCGTCATCATCAACGGCCGCGATGCGTCCTACGCCGTGGTCGAGGGGGAGTGGGGCCTCGCCAAGCACTTCAAGAACGCGGATCGCGTCTATGGCGCGTACGATCGTGCTCCGCCTCCGGAGGTTGGCCACTACTATCCAAGCGCGGGGCGCACCCCCGGTTACGGCCGCGTGGAAATCGAGCCTCCGGCCAACCGGGCATTGCCGCAGCCGGCGGAGGGCTACAGCCGCTCGTGGTCCGCGCAATCGGCGCCGCCCATGCCGCAGCCGCAATATCAGGTGCCGGATTATCCGCCGCCGATCATCGAAGCACCGCGGCCGGGGCCGCGACCGAGCTACCGGCCCAATGGTTTCCGGCCGGATCTGAAGAAATAGGCACAATCAAAACAAAGACCTCAACAGGAGAGAGTGATGCGTAACAGGATTGCGGGACTGATTGCGGGAGTGGCGTTTGCCGCTACCATGGCAGTGACGTCAGCGCCGGCACAGGCCTGCGCATGGACCGATCCGTGCGGCGGCTATGGCGCCCGCTACAGCTATTATAACTACGAGGGATGCGGTTACGGTCACGGCGGCTGCGGTGTGCGTGAACGTCTGCCGGTACCGGATGCCTACCAGCGCTATGCCGGCCCACAATATTACTGGGTCAACCAGGGGCCGACCTACACTGGTCCCGGCAATTTCGCGCCGGTGCCGACTTATCAGGAGCGCGCCGTGCTTGGATCGCGCTATTACGGCCGGCCTTATCGCTACCGTTATGACGGCGGTCCTTACGGCAATGCCACCAGCCATTACTACGACGGCGCTATGGTGCAGGGACCGGCCGTGTACACGTACCGTTTCCGCCGCCACCACCACGCTCATCGGACCCATGTCCGCCCGCATCGCAGCGCGCCGAAGTACTATTACACCCAGCGCTCCTCCGGCTATGCGATGGCCCATGGGCCGCGCGCGCATCATGTGAAGCCGCGTTATACCAAGCACTGAGTTTCTGTTCGGCCTGAAAGCAAAGCGCCGTCCGCGTGAATGCGGGCGGCGTTTTCTTTCCAGGCTAACCGAACGATCTCAACTCATCAGGCCGAGACGGCTGCTGCCGATATAGAGCGCGAGCGCGGCGGCGTTCGAGACATTGAGGCTCTTGATCTCGCCAGGCATGTCCATGCGGGCGACGACGCTGCAGGTTTCGCGCGTGAGCTGCCGGAGGCCTTTGCCTTCCGCGCCCAGCACCAGGGCGAGCGGAGCCTGCAACGGCACCGCGCTGAGATTTTCGGTGCCCTCGCTGTCGAGGCCGACGGTCATGAAACCGATCTCGTTCATTTCCGTCAGCGCACGCGCCAGATTCTGCACGCTCACGATCGGCACCAGTTCGAGCGCGCCGGAAGCCGACTTGGCCAGTACGCCGGTCGCCTCGGGGCTGTGGCGTGCGGTGGTCACGATCGCCTTCACATCGAAGGCGGCTGCCGAACGCAGGATGGCTCCGACATTGTGCGGGTCGGTGATCTGGTCGAGCACCAGCACGATGCCGTTCTTGGGCAACGTATCGAGGTGCGGCGAGGGCAGGGCATCGGTCTCGGCCAGAAGGCCCTGATGCACGGCATCCGGGCCGAGGCGGCGGTCGATATCGCCCGGCCGGACGATCTCCGGCGAAATACGCGTGTCGATCTTTTCCTCGGCGAGCCTGCGGGCGGCATTTTCGGTCAGGAACAGCTTGCGGAAGCGGCGCTTGGGATTGGCCAGCGCCAAGGTGACCGTGTGCCAGCCATAAAGAATCACGGGGCCGTCGCCGGCTGTTTCGCCGCGATCGCGGCGGGCCGGCCGCCCGCCCTGAGGTTTGCCCTTGCGCTTTTCCCAGGATTTTTCCCCCCGGGGTTTGTTGCCCCAAGGCCTGTCACCTTGAGGTTTGTCTCCCCGTGGCCCGTCACGGCGGCTCTGATCCCGGTCATGACCGCGTCCGCCTGTTTTGGGGCCTCTGGAAGGGGGTGTTCGCTCTCGATCGCTCATGCGGCGCTTGTCCCATGCGGCTGGAATAATGGCAATTTCCCTCCGGGAACGATTGTGCGGGAATTGTCATATTTATCCCGGCCTTGGTTGACTTTACCCCAGTGCTTCGCCCATAAACGCGCCGACCAGACACCCGTTAGCGGGTTGTCTTTCTCCGTCATCCATGGCCGTCGAGCCGCCCTTTCGGGCGGTTTGGAGTGCCCGATGGCGCGGAAACGGGGGAGTGTCCCGAGTGGCAAAGGGAGCTGACTGTAAATCAGCCGCCGTATGGCTTCGAAGGTTCGAGTCCTTCTTCCCCCACCAGATTGAAAACGCTCGCGGAATTTGAATTTCCGCGGGCGTTTTTGTTTTTGTCGCCTGTCTTGACCACACAGTCGCTGTCGCTGTTTGCTGTCGCTGATTTCAGTTTGAATTTTCAGCGGAGATTGCAGTGGTCAGAACATTGATGTTCGCGTGGCTGGTCCTCACCGTATTCGCGGGACCCGTTTTCGCGCAGGGAAAAACAGCCATCCTGATGCCCGGCGCGGGCGGCGCCGTGCCGATTGACTTTCTGGTGCGGAACCAGAATCGCATCGGCGGGCCGGGCGTCTCGGTGATTGTCACGACGTCGGCCGGCGAGGCGGCGTCGCTCTCGAAATCCGAGGCGGCGAAAGGGCGCAAGGTGGTCCTGGTCGGCATGAGTCGCGGGACCATCGATGTGGCCAGTGCGATCGCCTCCGGCGCAAAAGCTGATGGCGTGGTGCTGGTCTCCGGCGCATATGACAACGTCCGGGCCACGCTGGGGGCGCCATCCGCTCTTCCGCGGACGTTGCTCGTGCATCACCGCAATGACGAATGCAATTCCACGCCGCCAGCGGCGGCCGCTTCGTTTATCGCGTGGTCCGGCGGCAAGGCCTATGTTTCATGGATCAGCAATCGCGGCTCACTGGTCCCCAATCCATGCGGGCCGCGTGGGGCGCATGGTTTCTTCATGAAAGATGGCGCTGCTGTTTCAGCCATCAACGGTTTCATCAGGTCCCGGTGAGGCGAGCTAGAAGTTATCCGTTAATGGCGCCATTTCGTGAAGGGCGAAGCCGATGAGATCGCTGGTTCTCGGGTTGCGGAGGCTATGTCTCGCGTTCTGGCATGGCCTGCATGACCCGGAGTTTCAGGCCATTGTCTTTCTGCTGGGCGTGGCCGTGCTGATCGGCTCGGTCTTCTATCATCTGGTGGAGGGCTGGTCGTGGCTGGATTCGGCCTATTTCAGCGTCGTGGCTTTGACGACGGTCGGGGATGCGAATCTGAGTCCAGGCGCTGGCGTGTCAAAAATCTTCACGATGGGATTTTCGCTCGCGGGCATCGGCCTGATGCTCGCGTTCCTGTCTCGGCTCGGGGCGCACCGGGACCGGCAGGATTGACGAAAAAGCGCCGTCCGATATTCGGCACGGCGCCTACTCAGAAGATCAGCGATTCGGATGCCGCGAGTCGCAGGCTCAGTGCCGGTGATGGCGGTGCCGCCGGATCTTGTGCGGACGAACAAACGGGCGGCCCCGGTCCGCGAACGCGTAAAACCGGT
>Ga0066256_1004564_pt1 | contig 12249 bp, 11 predicted proteins | sample ThiBio_1000_biof_FD_87107 | JGI IMG/M metagenome (GOLD analysis project Ga0066256, IMG submission 87107) | Wastewater bioreactor microbial communities from Cape Town, South Africa - Thiocy_expt_1000_biof (version 2) | ecosystem: Engineered > Bioreactor > Thiocyanate-remediating >...
CCGCGCTGCCGCGCCCGGCGGCGCGTCGCCCGCTTCCGAAAATCCTCTCTCATCAGGAGGTTGAGCGGCTCTTCATGCAAGCCGAGACCGAAGCGGAAGGCGGCCGGCCCGAAGCCGTCCGCCTGCTCGCGCTGCTCGAGCTGCTTTACGGCTCGGGCCTGCGGGCAAGCGAGCTCGTCACTCTTCCGCTCGCCGCGGTTCCGCGCGATGCGCCGTTCCTGACGGTGACGGGCAAAGGCGGGCAGGCGCGCATGGTGCCGGTGGGGAACCGGGCGCGGCATGTGCTGGCGCGATGGCTCGACCTTCGCCCGGACGATGGCCGGTTCCTGTTTCCTTCGCGCGGCAAGCATTTGACTCGCATACGTTTGTTCCAGCTACTCAAGGAACTGGCCATGCGGGCCGGGCTGCCGCCCGAAAAGCTCAGCCCGCACGTGCTGCGCCACGCCTTCGCCACTCATCTGCTGGAGGGAGGGGCGGATTTGCGCGTGCTGCAGACCCTGCTGGGCCATGCCGATATCGCGACCACGCAGATCTACACCCATGTCGATGCGGCGCGGCTGGTTGCGCTGGTCAATGAACGGCATCCCCTTGCCGTGAAGGCCGGAGGCGACTAGCGCATTGGCATGATTTCCTATCTCGAATTCGAAAAGCCGGTCGCGGCGCTCGAAGCGCGCATTGCCGAGTTGCGCGCGGCATCGGACAGCGACGAAGTGGATATTTCGGCCGAGCTCAAGCGGCTCGAGGCACGCAGCGCCGATCTGCTCGAAAGCACCTACAAGGCGTTGACGCCCTGGCAGAAGACCCAGGTCGCCCGACATCCGGCGCGCCCGCATTTCACCGATTACGTGGAGGCGCTGTTCGAGGATTTCGTGCCTCTGGGCGGCGACCGCCGCTTCGGGGAGGACGAGGCGATCATCGGCGGGCTGGCGAAGCTCGGCGGCCGCAAGCTGATGCTGATCGGGCATGAGAAAGGCCACGACACCGAAAGCCGCATTCGCCACAATTTCGGCATGGGCAAGCCCGAAGGCTATCGCAAGGCGATCCGCCTGATGGAGCTGGCCGGCCGTTTCGGCCTTCCGGTGGTGACACTGGTGGACACGTCGGGCGCGTTTCCCGGCGTCGAGGCGGAAGAGCGCGGGCAGGCGGAGGCGATCGCCCGCTCCACCGAAGCGTGCCTTTCCCTGCCGACGCCGATGGTCGCGGTCATCGTCGGAGAAGGCGGTTCGGGCGGAGCGGTCGCGCTGGCGAGCGCGGAACGGGTGCTGATGCTCGAACATGCGGTCTATTCGGTGATCTCGCCCGAAGGCTGCGCCTCGATCCTCTGGAGAACCGCCGAAAAGGCGCCGCTGGCGGCCGAGGCGATGAAAGTCACGGCGCAGGATCTGCTGGCGCTGGGCGTGGTCGACCGGATCGTGCCCGAGCCGGTGGGCGGCGCGCATCGCGATCCGGCGGCGGCGGCGGCGGCGCTCGGCGCCGCGATCGGCGAGGAACTGGACAAGCTTTCGCGAAAGAGCCCCAAGGCGTTGCGAACCATGCGTGAGGAGCGTTTCCTCAAGATCGGGGCCTGATCGCCGGGAACCGGGCGGTCCCGGAAGGGTTCGTCCGATGAGTGTGATGGGGGCATCAAGCGCCCTCGGACGATGTGTGGGACGAGAGGAGGCGCCGATGCCTGAATTCCTGAACATGCGTGTGAAGTCCGCCATACTGGCCGGAGCGGCATCCCTTGCGCTGACAAGCTGCATGGGCGAGGGGCCGATCGCATCGGCCGGCACGCCGATAACCCAGCAGGAATCGCAGCAGGGGGCGCAAGCCGATCCGCAGATTCGCGCGGAATTCGGCGGCGCGATGAGCGGGCCACAGGCGGACTACGTGATTTCCGTCGGCAAGAACATCGCGGTGCAATCGGGCCTCGGCAATGCGCGGGACGATTTCAAGGTCACGCTGCTCAATTCCTCGGTCAACAACGCCTTCGCGATCCCCGGCGGCTATGTCTACGTGACGCGCCAGCTGGTCGCCCTGATGAACAACGAAGCGGAACTCGCCGCCGTGCTGGGGCACGAAGTGGGCCATGTGGCGGCGCGCCACTCCGCCAGGCGCCAGCAGACCGCGCAGCAGAATGCGCTGCTCGGCGTGCTGGGGCAGGTGCTTTCGGGCGTGATCTTCGGGGACAGTACGCTGGGCCGGCTCGGCCAGCAGATTTCGAGCACGGCGCCGCAGCTCGCCACGCTCAAATATTCGCGCGGGCAGGAACTGGAGGCCGATCAGCTTGGCATCCGCTATCTGAACGGCGCGGGCTACGATCCGCGCGCGATGGCCAGCCTGCTGCAGAGCCTGGCGCTGCAGAACTCGCTCGACGCGCAGCTGCAGGGGCGCGATGCGCGCATGCCCGAATGGGCGTCCACCCACCCCGATCCTGCCTCACGCGTGCAGACCGCCTTGCAGCAGGCGGGGGCAGGGGCTTCGGGCGTGCTCAACCGTGACACCTTCCTCACCCGGATTGACGGGATCGTCTATGGCGACGATCCCAAGCAGGGCGTGATCGAGGGGCGGCAGTTCATCCACCCGGAATTCCGCCTGTCCTTCACTGCGCCCGACGGGTTCTACATGGTCAACGGCGCGGCCGCCGTCTCGATCAACGGGAACAGCGGGCAGGCGCAGCTTTCGACCGGAGCCTATAGCGGGAATCTGGAGAACTACATCCGGCAGGTGTTCAAGGCGATCGGCGGGGATCAGCAGACCCTCGCCCCGCAGACCCTGAATCGCACCACGATCAACGGGATTCCGGCTGCTTACGGAACTGCCCGCGTCACCAGCGGGCAGAGCCAGGTCGATGTGGTGGTCTATGCCTATGAATTCGCCAACAATCAGGCGTTCCATTTCGCGGCCGTCACCGCGGCGGGGCAATCGGGCGTGTTTACGCCGATGTTCAATTCGATGCGGCGGATCAGCGCGAGCGAAGCGTCGGCGGTGGTTCCGCGCAAGGTGCAGGTGGTGACTGTCAGGTCCGGCGACACCGTTCAGTCGCTCGCCAATCGCATGGCCTACACCGACGCGAAGGTGGAGCGGTTCCGAGTGCTCAACGGCTTGTCGTCGAACGACACGGTGAGCGGGGGGCAGAAGGTGAAGATCGTGGTCAGGGGCAGCTGACCGGCCGCGTATCCCACGGATACAAGCGCCAAAGAAAAAGGGCGGCGGGTTTCCCCGCCGCCCTTTCCTGATCGGCTTGCGCCGATTAGTCGCTCGGCTGAGCGTTGGTGAGCGAAGAGCTCACGGTGCTGAAGGTGCTGGAAAGGCTGCCGCCGAGGCTCTGCAGAGCCGCGATCAGAGCGACCACGATCAGGGCCGCGATCAGGCCGTATTCGATGGCGGTGGCGCCGGCTTCGTCACGAAGCAGCTTGTTGATGAACTTCATCGCTAGTCTCCTGGTTCAGTCTTCAAACCCGCGCCAACCCCACATGACTGGTTCGGGTAATGCTTCAGTTAGTCGCCATTGATTGACAAAATGCTAATCGTATCGGCCGTTATTCTGAGGTTTCCACGCTTGAGGACACGTGTTCCCACATCCCGATCGCACTATCGGCGAAGAGGTTCATGGCTCCGATCAGCGATATTACAATCAATGACGCAATCAGACCGTATTCGATCGCGGTGGCGCCCGATTTGCAGTCAAGGATATCCTTGAATACTTGCATGATGTTCATAAGCGCCACCCTGGCCGAAAGCGGTCTGACAGGGCGTCTTCGCAAAAAGTTCCTAACGAAAGGTTGCCGGTGAGCGCGGATTTGAAAAGGATTCCGACATGGATGCCGGTGGTCGCGGCGGCGATCGTGGATGCGGAGGACCGGTTGCTCCTGCAAAGGCGGCCGGAAGGAAAGCGGCATGCCGGCCTGTGGGAGTTCCCCGGTGGGAAGGTCGAACCCCAGGAAATCCCGGCATCGGCGCTGGTCAGGGAGATCGAGGAGGAACTGGGCATCCTGCTCGATCCCGCGGCTCTGGAGCCGGCATGCTTCGCCGAAAACGCCGCTGGCGGAGGCGAAGCCGCGATTGTCATTCTTCTTTACATCGCCCGTTCCTGGGAAGGCGATCCCCATGCACGGGAAGGGGGAGAATGGGGCTGGTTCCACTTCGAGGAAGCGGCGTCACTGCCGAAGCCGCCGCTGGATGTCGCCTTGCTGGAAAAGCTGCGTCCGTTTGCCCAATAGGGGGATTGCATTGCCGGGGGCATGCCCCTATGTGGCCGGTCTTCCGCGCGCCCGTAGCTCAGCTGGATAGAGCATCAGACTACGAATCTGAGGGTCGGACGTTCGAATCGTTCCGGGCGCGCCATTTCGGTTCAAAGGCACGAACGCCTAGCCCCGCCGCCTCTACGCCAGAGGCGGCGGTTAGGGTTCGGAGCAGTTCGCTCCGCAGGCCACGGATTCGGACCTCCTTACGGCTCACCACTTCGACCCGCTGCGCGACCGCGCGAACCTGATCGCGGGCGAACGTCCCGTCGCCGTTCCGCAACTTCTTGCGCAAGGCCGCCGCAAATGCGCGCAGGCTCCCCGGTGTGATCGTCGGGCCGATCTTCACGATATGCGCTAACGCGCGCTCCGAATCGCCCTTGGCCTGATCCCGCGTTGCGGTCAGCTCGGCGATGCGATCCTTGAGCGACGGGTCGCCCACGTCAATCACGCCGTTCTCGATCGCATCATAGAGGCGCTTGAGCTTCGCTTCCGCCTCGGTCGCACGCCGTTCGAGATCGGCCACATGCTCGCGGCGCTGGTTCACCCACTCGTCTCGCCGTTCGAGGATTTGATCCATCAGAGCTTCAAGCCGCGCCGGATCGAGCAGCCGGGCTTCGAGATGATCGACCACGGCTTCATTAAGCCGGTCCATCGGCACGGTGATGCCGGGACAGCCCGTCGCACCCTGCCGCGCCTTCGTCGAGCAGGTGTAATAGCGATACTCTCGGCCGACGCTGCTCGTGCCGGTGCGCAGGGTCATCGCACCCCCGCAGCACGCGCAGAAGCAAATCCCGGTGAGGAGTGTCGGGCCGCCCACGGCCATCGGCGCCATCATCTTGGGGCTGCGCGCCCGGAGCGAACGCTGGACCGCCGCGAATTCGGCTTCCGAGACGATCGCGGGCACTTCCATGACGGCGTGCTCGCTTTCCGGCTTCGGCGTCTTCGTCTTGTGATCGCGGGTGTTGAAGCGGTGCTGGCCGATATAGGTCGTGCGCGTGAGAACCTGATGCACCGCGCCGAGGCCCCACCGCCCGCCGTCACGAGTTCGGATGTTATTCTCATTGAGCCAGGTTGCGATCGACTTGAGGCCCATTGCCCCGCTGTTATCGACGCCGTTGAGCGCCATCCGATAGATGCGCCGCACCGTCTCGGCTTGGATCGGGTCGATTTCCAGCTTCTTCTTGATCTTCGCGCCGCGCTCCCCGGCGGCGACAACACGATAGCCAATCGGCGCCCGTGCCCCGTTCCAGAAGCCTTGCCGGGCGTTTTCCTTCATGGCGCGCAGCGTGTGCTTGCCGTTCTCCTTCGACTGATACTCGTCGAACAGCGTCATGATCTGGCGCATCATCACGCTCATGGGATCGTCGCCAAGGTCTTGCGTGATCGAGACGAGCTTCACCCCGTTCTTCGCCAGCTTGCGGACGTAGAACTCAAACTGGAACTGATCCCGGAAGAACCATGACGGTGAAGCCCGGCGGCTTTGTCATCGCCGCGTCGACCGTTGCTTGAAACGCAGGCCGGCGATCGTCCGTCGCGGTATTGCCCGGTTCGACGAACTCTGCCGCGACCTCCCAACCGCGCGAGAGGCAATAGCCTTCGATCTGACGACGCTGGTCAGGAATGGACAGATCGCTCTCGGCCTGGCGGCCGGTCGAGACGCGCAGATAGAGCGCGGCGCGGGCCGTCGCCACGATCGGCGTCCCATCCTCACGTCGTTGCACAGCGGCGCTGGTCATGACGCTTCACTCCTCAGTTCACGGCAGCGGTCCGAATAGTTTGTCCAGCTCTTGCCGCATGTGGCCTTCGATCGCCCGCAGCTCGGCGTCGCCGATTGGAACTTCGGTCGGCCAGTCGTCGGTGACGATGATCGGCCCGTCATCCTCGCGCGGCCGGCGCGAAGCCCGGCGCGGCGCGACCCGATTGGTGTAGTCGTGCAAGTCATCTGGGCATTCGGCCCATCGACGAGGCGTGCGGCGGCGGAGCTTGCGAGGAAGGGCCATCCCGCCATGCTGCGACGCGACCGCGCTGCGTGCAAAACCTCTGTCGCAGCGTAGCGCAGATAGGAGTGCGCGGCGTTGGATGTCAGGTTTCGCCCGTTCGTCACATTGCCTCCCAAACCTTGCGGAGGGTGCCTGTGGTCGGCACACCGACCTCGTACCAATCTTGGCGATAGATCGCGCGAAGCTCTTCGCGAAAGCTCCGGCCGGGTGTCAGCACTACATCGCCGCCAGGTTCATTGGTCGTGGCATTTACGACGACCGCATTCAGCGCCGGTAGATCGTTCATCAGGCAATAATACCCGACGATCCCAAGTTGGCGGGACAGCATGTGTCCAGCGCGCGTGTCAGCATAACCCATTCGCAGTGCCAGCTCGCCGTAGGTAATCGTGCGGGCATTTTGCGGCGGCATTTCTCTACGGCCGCTGACGTGACCGGCGAGGATCAGCCAAATGCGTTGAGCTTGAACCGGCAATCGGTCCCCCGGCCCGTATCGGCGAATGGTGGGAATACCCTCGGCGGGAGCGACCTTATCCATTGACAGTCAATGTGCAGAAATGCACAAGATGTGTCAATGGGGACACTGCGGCAGCAGCAGAATCCATCATAACGAAGGACGGCTGGATGGCTTGGGATACGGGTTTGGATAAGGGCAGCGTAGCCTATGGGATCGCTGCGGCGCCTGAACCGCGCGTGCGGGTGATTGCCGGGCCGGGCACTGGCAAATCGTTCGCTATGAAGCGGCGGGTCGCGAAGTTGCTTGAATCCGGTGTGGCCCCCCAGGAAGTCCTCGCTGTCACTTTTTCTAGGGTCGCCGCCGAAGACCTGCACCGCGAGCTTCCAAAACTGGGCACGCCGGGGTGCGCAGAATTGGAGGGGCAGGACCTGCACAGTCTTGCTATGCGCCTTCTTTCGCGAAAGCGCGTGCTCGAAGCAGTCGGCCGCGTTCCCCGACCGCTCAATACGTTCGAGACCAAAGCGATGATCTGCGATCTTGCCGGTGCCAATGGCGGCAAGCGCAAGGTCAAGAAGATGATCCAGGGCTATACTGCCGCGTGGGCGCAGAGTCAGGGTGACGAGCCCGGCTTCGCCAAAGATGATGCCGAGAAGAATTTTCAGGCCGACCTTCTTGATTGGCTCGACTTCCACGAAGGTATGCTCATCGGCGAACTCATCCCGTACTTGGTTCGCTACTTGAAGGACAATCCTGCGGCGGCCGAGCACAAGGAGTTCAAGCATCTCCTCGTTGACGAGTTTCAGGACCTGAACAAAGCGGAGCAGACGGCGATTGCCTACCTCGGTGCCGCTGCCGAAGTTTGCATCGTCGGCGACGACGACCAGTCGATCTATAGCTTCAAGAATGCTCATCCGGACGGCATCCGTGAATGGAAGGACATGCATCCGGGCTGCGCCGATTTGGAGATGGCTGACTGCCATCGCTGCCCGACGACCGTTGTCGAGATGGCAAATGCTCTGATCGCGGTGAACAAGAATCGAACGCCTCGCGCGCTGAACGCGCTGGCCCCCAAGGGGCCGGGCGAGGTCGCGATTGTACAGGTTCCCTACCTCCACAATGAGGCGGAGTGGATCAAGAATAAGATCGAGGGTTTGCTTGGCGCCGGCGTTCACCCGAGCGAGATAATCATCCTCGTCCAGCGCGCTGTCGCGGGAAAGCCTATCCTTCAGGCTCTCCGCGTAGCCGAGATACCGGCGAAATCGTACTACGAAGAAAGCCAACTCGACTCTGAGGCGGCGCAGATGCGGTTCGCGCTATACAAATTGTTCCTTGATAACGAGGACCGGGTTGCGCTCCGCTACCTGCTGGGGTCCGACGTCGATGATTTCCGCTGCAACGCATACGCCCGCGTTCGCAAGCACTGCGAGGGCTCGGGCGACAGTCCGTGGCAGGCTATGAACAAACTGGCCGACGACGCTCTCACCATCGCCCACACCAAGCCGCTGGTCGCCCGCTTCAAGTTGCTAACCGAGGCGCTGGCGGAACTGGACGCGGTCAAGGACGATGTCCAGATGTTCGTCGACAAGCTGCTGCCCGACGGGGACGCTGAGCTGGCAGAACTCCGGGCACTCGCGCTGGTCCAGATGGAGGGTGCCGAGACGCCCGCCGATTTACTCGCGGGTATGATGCAGGAGATCACACAGCCCGACATCCCGCCGACCGTCGAAGAGGTTCGGCTGATGAGCCTCCACAAGAGTAAGGGTCTCAGTTCACCCTACGTGTTCGTGGCTGGATGTGTTGAAGGCATACTGCCCCCAGCTTTCGATCCAGACTGGTCTAAGGATGAAAAGGATGCGGCGCTCGAAGAGGCACGGCGGTTATTCTACGTCGGTATCACGCGCGTGAAGGCAGACCCGGACAACGGGCGGCCGGGGAGCCTGTTCATCAGCTATCCGCAGCAGATGACCGTCAAGGACGCTTACGGCGCGAATGTCGCCTTCAATACACAGTCCGGTGCAATGGCGAATTTACTCCCGAGTCGCTTCTTGAACGAACTCGGCCCTGCGGCGCCCAAACCGGTAGCGGGATGAGGCCCGGTGGCGTCGCGCGACGAGCTTTACGCCAAATTCGGCATAACAGCCGAGGCTGCGCAGTTGTTCGAGACCGAGCTGGGAACGCTTTTGTTGTGTGCTCGTGGGCTGGGTAGCGGCTGGCATGTCACGCCCGATGGCGAGAAAGGGCGTGAACTGTTGCGGGAAATCGACCGCAGCACGTTGGGCGGCCTACTGACGAGGCTTAAGCGTTACGTCAGTCTCGATGACGATCTAGCTGCCAGATTTTCCGCTGCTTTGGCCGCTCGCAATAGGCTGAATCATGGCTTCTACGAGCGGCACAACTTCAAGATCCAAACTGATGAAGGTCGAGATGAGATGATGAGCGATCTCGAAGCCCTGCACGACGAGTTGTTCCAGGCTTGGCAGGTTGCGAGCACCATGACCTCGCTCGCGACTGAGGTAATACAGCGCGATCAAAGATCGCCTATTTGATAGTCTGACGCCTCCCTGCGGGACCGCCGCTCTATCTCCGCTGCGCTCCGACCGAGCCCCATTCCGGGTCTCGGCCCTGCCGGGTGACGATCAGCATGGCGTGGCGGCGCTGACCCGCCGATCGGTCAATCCGCCCTGCGGATTGTAGTCCATCCAGTCTACGGAGATCGGACCAGGGCTACGCCGGCTCGATCGCGTCTGATCGTTGCTCACTCCGTCGGTGTGGTGGGCGACGCTTCCCTCTAGGCCCGCCGCGCCGGGCCGCAACGCGCGCGGGCGCGCTTACCTCCTCTTCGTTCCGGTCCTGCGGATGCTGCCCGGCTCGGCCGGCGGGCCTGCCGGTCGCTTCTTCGCCGCCCACCCCATTCCGGGGTGAGTGTGGTTTGAAGGAGAAGTGTGATGAACGCTGTTACCCAAACCGTTGCCGCCGAGCCTGTGTCGGGCGTCGAGATTTTCGTGCCGCTCGCCAAGCTCAAGAAGTCCCCGCGCAATGCCCGCAAGGTGCCGCATGGGGAAGCCGCAATCGAGGCGCTTGCCGCAAGTATCCAGCATAAAGGACTGATCCAGAACCTTGTCGTGGAGCCTGAGACCAAGGAGGACGGGACGCCGACCGGCTATTATCTCGTCACCGCTGGCGAGGGCCGCAGGCTGGCGATGCTGCTGCGCGCCAAGCGCAAGCAGATCAAGAAATCGGAAGCCCTGCGCTGCTGGCTGGATACGGCGAACGATCCTGCCGAGATCAGCCTGGACGAAAACGTGACCCGGACCCCGATGCACCCTGCCGACCAGTTCGAGCGGTTCCGCGAGCTTGCGGACGGCAAGGGCTGGGGCGCGCAGGAGATCGGCGCGCGGTTCGGTGTATCGGCTGGCGTGGTGAAGCAGCGGCTTCGCTTGGGCGCGGTCAGCCCGAAGCTGTTGCAGGTCTATCGCGAGGATGGCCTTACGCTGGACCAGCTTATGGCTTTCGCCATCACCGAGGACCATGCCCGGCAGGAGCAGGTATTCGAGAACCTGCTTCACAACCGCGAGCCGTGGATCATCCGGCGCGACATGACCGCCAGCAACGTGCCTGCCGATGATCGCCGCGCGGTGTTCGTCGGGGCCGACGCTTATGTCGGGGCGGGCGGTAACATCATCCGGGACCTGTTCAGCGAAGACCGAGGCGGGGTCTTCGAGGGTGCGGGCTTGCTCGACATTCTTGCAGCCGAGAAGCTGCGCGAGGGTGCCGAGCCGGGGCAGGGCGGGGGGGGGGAATGGGCCCAGGGGCACATCGACCATCCCCACGCCCCCCGGGAGCGGCGCTTCTATCCGCCGTCGGGTCCGCCTCCCGACGAGGACGAGGCGCGGTTGGAGGCGCTGTCCGCCGAGCATGACGAGCTTGCCGAAGGCTATTCGTCCTATGACGAGATGCCCGAGGACGTGGCGACGAAGCTGGAGGCGGTGTCCGACGAGATCGACGCCATTTCCGAGAAGCGGTCCGCCTACGGCGCCAACGTGATCGCGCATGGCGGCGCGTTCGTGGTGCTTCACCATGACGGCAGTGTCAGGGTCGAGCGCGGTTTCGTCCGTCTCGAGGATGAGGCGCTGGCGGACCCGCAGCCCGAACCGGAGGCGGAAGGCGATGCGCCCGATCCGCAGACCGGAGAGGACGAGCAGCCGGAGGACGTGCAGGAAGTCGAGGAGGAAGAGGAACCCGGCAAGCTGATTTCCGACAGCCTCACCCGCGACCTGTCCGCCTATCGGACGCTGGCGCTGCGCGTGGCCTTGGCCGAGCGGCCCGACATGGCGTTGGTCGTGCTGACCCACACGCTCACCGCGCAACTGTTCTACAGCTATGCCGAGGCCAGTTGCCTTGAGGTCCGTCCGACCGTGACCCCGTTGGGGAGCCACGCGGACGGGATCGAGGACACCCCCTTGGCGGCGCGGGCGAGCGAGCAGCGCGAGGCGTGGGCCGAGCGGATGCCGCGCGACGTGGCGGACCTGTGGAGCTTCATCGTCGGGATGGACGACGAGAAGCGGCTGGCGTTGCTGGCGCATTGCGCGTCCCGCACAGTCAACGCGCTGCGGCTGCCGTGGGACCGCAAGCCCCGGACGCTGCAAACCGCCGACCGGCTGGCGAGCGCGCTCGCGCTGGAGGGGGCGACGGCCTGGACGCGGCCCGTGGACAGTTATCTGGCCCGGGCCACAAGGGCGCATATGGTCGAGGCAGTGGCGGGGGGCGGGTCGGAGGGCCCCGCTCGCGGTATCGCGGACATGAAGAAGCCGGACATGGCGCAAGCCGCGGGGCAGCTTCTGGCGGGGCCCGGCTGGCTTCCCGCCGTGCTGCGCACGCCGCAGCGGGAGGCGGAGCAGCCCGCTACCGTCGAGGCCGAGGACGACGAGGCGGTGGAGCAGCCGCCCGAAGCGGAGAATGGCGAAGCGTCCTACGCCGTCGCCGCCGAGTAGGGGCGCCGGGCCGGGGCCGCGCGAGCGGTTCCGGCCTTGCTCTCACCCCGAAAAATTCGGCCGCGCGCGGGCGCGCGGCCGACCTTGTTGCGTGTCGCCTTGCGTCGAACCATCCTCGCCGATAGCCAGCTTGGCAGGCGGAATGGGGATACGGGGCAACGGTGGCAAAGGCGACCAATCTGTCGAACGGCAGGGCATGGAAGACCCAAAGCGCCGCCTTGGCTCATTTCAAGGACATGCTCGCCCGCTATTCCGATGAGGAAGTGGTCGAAGACCGTGTCGACCATGACGACCTGATCGCCCTCCTCGAACGCTATGACGCCGTAATCATCGATGGCCCCTCGAAGATAGGCAACGGAGTGGATGCTTTCTTCCGGCGCCGAAACACCGGCGACGGCTACTCGACACCCGGCTTTTGGGTGCGGCGCGTTGACGGGAGCGAGACGGATTTCAGCTATCTGGCGGCCGTTCGTGGAGCGCCGAAATCAAACGCCCAGGAGTTCTATGACGCCTGCCGCGCGGCGGTTTCGGCCGACATGAAAGCCGCCAAAGCCCGGCACCTCCAGACTTATGGAGAT
>Ga0066256_1004567_pt1 | contig 12244 bp, 10 predicted proteins | sample ThiBio_1000_biof_FD_87107 | JGI IMG/M metagenome (GOLD analysis project Ga0066256, IMG submission 87107) | Wastewater bioreactor microbial communities from Cape Town, South Africa - Thiocy_expt_1000_biof (version 2) | ecosystem: Engineered > Bioreactor > Thiocyanate-remediating >...
GGCGGGATGGTCGAAGGGTTCGGGGGCCACGGCCCGGTCGGTGATGATCACATGGCCGCCGCGCTCGGTCATCTGGTAGAGCGCCTTGGCGAATTTGGCCGGCAGGCGCACGCAGCCATGCGAGGCCGGATAGTTCGGCACGCTGTTGGATTCGTGCAGCGCGATGCCCGACCAGGTGATGCGCTGCATATAGGGCATCGGCGCATTGGAATAGATGTTGGATTCGTGATATTTCTTCTTTTCGATGATCGAGAAGATGCCGGTCGGCGTCGAATGCCCGGCCTTGCCGGTCGAAACCCTGGACTTGGCGACGATCTGGCCGCCGTCATAGACGACCAGCGACTGATTGTCCTTTGACACGACGATCTGCAGGTCGCGCGCGCCATCGGCGAGAGCCGGCGAGACGAAAGCGGTCGTGGACAGGAGGCCGAGGCCGAAAACCAGGCGGCTCATCATGATGCTACCCCATACGCAAAACACATCGCGACACGTTACGCGGCGAAGTTTAATAAGTTTTGAAATGTCGTCCCTGCGGGACAAGCTTCAACCTCGATGCGCATCCCGCGCCAGGCACTGAAAATGAAGCATTTCCCGCTTTCCGCGTACAGGAAGAAAGGCCGCGCGCCGGGGGATCACGCGCTATTGATCGGATGTGTTCGGGCGAAACGTATAGCCGGTTTCGACGCTTTTCTTGCCGAACTTGTCGCGCAGCTTGTCGATTGCCGCTTCCGCCGCCGCCCGCCGCGTTGCCTGCGCGTCGACCAGATCGGGCGGATCGGCGCGGCCGGGATCGCACAGATCGGTGACGCCGATGCCGAGCAGGCGGAATTTCGTGCCGTCCGTTTCCTTTTCGAGCAGCGTCAGCCCGGTGCGAAAAATGCGGTCAGCCAGCATGGTCGGGTCGGCGAGGCGCCGGTTGCGGGTGCGAATCCTGAAATCCGCCGTCTTCAGCTTCAGCACGACGGTATGGCCGGCGACGGCGCTTTTCTTCATCCGCCGCGCCACTTTTTCCGAGAGATCGCGCAGGATTGGCACGAGATCGTCATGGCGGTGGATGTCGTCGAAGAAGGTGGTTTCAGCCGAGACGCTTTTGGCGGCATCGTTGGGATGGACGTCGCGGTCGTCGATACCGCGCGACAGGCGGTAGAGGCGTTGGCCCATGGTGCCGTAGCGGCGCATCAGGTCGCCTTCCTCCATCGTCTGGAGCTGGCTGATCATACGGATCCCGTCGCTCTCCAGCGTCGCCGCAAAGGCCTTGCCGACGCCCCAGATGGTAGTGACCGGCCGGGCGGCGAGGAAGGTGAGGGCCTCTTCGCGGCCGATCACCGAGAAGCCACGCGGCTTCTGCAGATCGGAGGCGACCTTGGCGAGGAACTTGCAATAGGAGAGACCGACTGAAACGCTGATTCCGATTTCCGCCTCGATGCGGCGGGCGAAGCGGGCGAGCGTCAGTGCCGGCGGCGCATGATGCAGCCGCTCGGTGCCGGAGAGATCGAGAAAGGCCTCGTCGATGGAGAGCGGCTGTACCAGCGGCGTCAATTCCTGCATCAGCGCCCGCACCTGGCGTCCCACGGTGACGTATTTCTCCATGTTCGGCGGAAGCACCACGGCCTGCGGGCAGGCCTCCAGCGCCTTGAACATCGGCATTGCCGAGCGGACGCCATGAATGCGGGCGATGTAGCAGGCGGTGGAGACGACGCCGCGTTTTCCACCACCAATGATCAGTGGCTTGTCGGCAAGCTCGGGATTGTCGCGCTTTTCCACCGCGGCATAAAAGGCGTCGCAATCGATATGGGCGATGGTGAGGTCCAGCAGTTCCGCATGGCGCACCAGCCGCGGGCTGCCGCAGGCGCGGCAACGCCGCTCCTCGGTGGGTGCATCCCGGAGGCAATCCCGGCAGAAGCCCGGCATCTTTGCTGGTTGCGGCGTCATGATCGGGAACAAAGGTTGAACATCTCTTCATAGCCCCTTTGCCGGCGCCCCTCAAGCGCCTCCGACGGTCATCCCCTATTCTCTGCGCTGCAGTGAGTCTGGATGCGCACCGCCAGATCACGCCAGCCTGCGACGGTCTCGACACCGGCGGCCGGTGGCGCCGCCAGCGAGCGGAAATCCGCATTGGCGATCATGCGGATCAGCAGGCAGGAGGGCACTTCCTCTGCCACCGATTGCAGGTTGCGGTCGATGTCGTCGACGAAGATCACCGGCAGGGCGCGATTGCGATGCAGCTCGCGCACCGCAAGGCCCCTCGGCCCTTCGGTAGCGATCATCGGGAAATGCAGGCCGAAACGGTCGAGTGCCGCGCGCCGCAGCGCCTTGTGATGCGGCTTCATCGCCGTCAGGAAAACGATATCGTGATCGGCGGAGAGCGCATGCAGCGTCTCGACGGCATCGCAAGCGGGCTTTTGCCAGCGGTTCTGGTCGCCGAAGAAGGCGTCGATGAGGTCGGTGACCCGCTGTGCCTCGATTTCGACGCCATCCGCTTCGCAGACGATGTTGCCATGCAGTCGGAAGGAGCGCGGCAGCAGGCGGCAGCCTTGCGCGGCGAGGAAAGCGGAAAAGGGCGAGATGAACTCGAACACGACCTCGTCGACGTCGCTGACGATCAGCGGACGCTCGCCGAGGGTTACGCCGGCGATTTCCGCCAGGCAATCGGTCTCAATACTCACCGGACGCCAGCCCCGGCCCGGAAAGCTTGTTCCAGGCCGCCGCCACCGCTTCCGGCGCGAAGCCCGAGACCTCGCAGAAGGTCATCAGGCTCGGCTCGTCCTGCATGACGAAATCGAGCAGCCCTGCCTGGAACCCGGGGTGAGCCATATGGGCGCGCAGGTCGATAGGGGCGACGCCCGACAGCGCCAGGAAGCGGCCGAGCATGTCCGGCTCGTTGGCGAGCCAGCCAAGTATGGCGATGGCAACCTCTTGCGGGTCGGCAGCGGCGATCTTCTGCATTTCCGGTCTCTTCTGCATTTTGCGTCTGGATTACCTTTTTCTCAACCAAATGACTTTACGCTCCCGGCAGCAGAATAGAATCAGCTGCCGCGCATACCTATATTAGAACGCGCGCGCCGCGCATTCTCGGTTCAAGGACAGGTCGGATGCCCAAGCAGGTCATGATCGTAGAAGATAACGAGCTGAACATGAAGCTGTTTCGCGACCTCATCGAAGCGTCCGGCTACACGACCATCCAGACCCGCAACGGCATGGAGGCGCTCGATCTGGCGCGCAAGCACCGGCCGGACCTGATCCTGATGGATATCCAGCTTCCCGAGGTCTCGGGGCTGGAAGTGACCAAGTGGCTGAAGGAAGACGACGATCTGCACGTCATTCCGGTCATCGCCGTCACCGCCTTCGCCATGAAGGGCGACGAGGAGCGCATCCGCCAGGGTGGCTGCGAAGCCTATGTCTCCAAGCCGATCTCGGTGCCGAAATTCATCGAGACGATCAAGACCTATCTCGGCGACGCCTGAAGGGACGCGTCATGACAGCTCGCATTCTGGTCGTCGACGACATTCCCGCCAACGTAAAGCTGCTCGAAGCCCGCCTGCTGGCCGAATATTTCGACGTGCTCACAGCCGCCGACGGTTTTGCCTGTCTCGATCTCTGCGCTCGCACCCAGGTCGACCTCATCCTTCTCGACATCATGATGCCGGGCATGGATGGCTTCGAGGTCTGTGAGCGGCTGAAATCCAATCCCAAGACCATGCATATCCCGGTCGTCATGGTGACTGCGCTCGACCAGCCGGCCGACCGTGTGCGCGGCCTGAAAGCTGGCGCCGACGATTTCCTCACCAAGCCGGTCAACGACCTGCAGCTCATCTCGCGCGTGAAAAGCCTCTTGCGCCTCAAGGCTTTGAGCGACGAACTGCGCCTGCGCGCCGAGACGGCGCACACCATCGGCATGGAAGAGCTGATGAAGGCCGAGATGCGCAACGACGAGAGCGGCAATGTCCTGCTCGTCGACGGGCGCGGCAGCTCGCAGGAGCGCATCGTCAAGGCGCTGAAGCCGATTGCACAGGTCACGGCCATGTCCGATCCGCAGGCGGCGCTGTTTGAGGCGGCGGAAACGCCGTTCGAACTGGTCGTCGTCAATTCGAATTTCGACGATTACGATCCGTTGCGTCTGTGTTCGCAGCTTCGCTCGCTGGAGCGCACCCGTTTCGTGCCGGTGCTGCTGGTGACGGAGCAGGGGGCGGATACGATGGTGGTGCGCGCCCTCGATCTCGGCGTCAACGACTATATCGTCCGCCCGATCGATCCCAACGAACTGATCGCCCGCTGCCTGACGCAGATTCGCCGCAAGCGCTTCAACGACCGCCTGCGCAACAGCGTGCAGCAGACGATCGAACTGGCGGTTACCGACGCGCTGACGGGGCTCAACAATCGCCGCTATCTCGACAATCACCTGGCCGTGCTGTTCCAGCGCGCCAAGGCGCGGGCACGCCCGATGTCGTTGTGCATCACCGATATCGACCGCTTCAAGTCGGTCAACGATACCTATGGTCACGATGCCGGCGACGAGGTGCTGAAGGAATTCGCCCGCCGCATTCGCTCGACGGTGCGCGGCGCCGATCTCGCCTGCCGCTACGGCGGGGGGGGAATCGTGCTGGGCATGCCCCCTACCGTGGCGGGGATGGCGGCCCCCGCCGCCCCGCGCCCGCGCGCGGGTATCGAGAACGAACCCCTCTGCCCGAAAGGCGCCGGCGCCGACCCGCATATCACCCCCTCCATCCGGCTGTCCTCGACGCCATTGGGCGCCCCCCCGCCGGAGGCGCGCCTCCAGGACGCCCACCCCGCCCTCTACGAGGCCAAGCGCAGCGGCCGCAATCGGGTCGTGGCGGCAGCTGCTTGAGACGAATCGCGTGCGGCTTCCAAGAGGGACAACTCGTATGCACGCAGAGGTGGATTTCGCTCTGAAAGCCGTGCTGCGTCGCGCGCGTATACCGATAGGTTGGCGGCCTGGTATTCTCTGGGGATAACCGTCATGGGTGTCGTAAAGACTACATGAATGCCGGATAGTTCTTTTCCTGAGATTGCGGGAGAAGATCGAGCTTTAGCGATATCCTGCAACGCAAGAGCGGACTATATGGCCCGCCGGAGTGGCTCTGCATCCGGGTTGCTGCTGGCTCGTCACGAGAATTTTTCTTGTCGCCGATGCAGATTTTTCAATGTTTCTTGCTGAAATTGAAGTTATACGCGTTTCAAGTTTTGAAATAGTGTCGTGACTTTCAATTTGAAAATACATCAGACGAAACAAGGCCCCCGACTTTAACCATATGGGGACAAAGCTTGGGCGGTGAATTAAGAATTTGTTGATTTTCTTCAGATTTTGGGCAAACTGAGATCAGAAAAGAAGACAACCTCGGTGACGAGGATACGGTTACCCCATGATGCTCAGGTCCGCCGCATCTCCTGGGTCGTGGGGTCGGCCGGCTGTTTGGCGAATATACGGTTCCTCGTGCCGTCCGCCGGCAGCCGGCCCCCATTTCAAGAACGCCGCTTTCCAGCCCGGAAATGCGGCGTTTTTCATGTCCGCTATTTGGCCCAAACCAAACGGAAGGCACAAAAAAAGCGCGGATCAAAAATCCGCGCCTTTTTAAAAGTCCGGAAAGCCGATCTTACTTGATCTTGGCTTCCTTGAACTCGACATGCTTCTTGGCAACCGGGTCGTACTTCGTCTTCGTCATCTTTTCCGTCATCGTACGGCTGTTCTTGGTCGTGACGTAGAAGAAGCCCGTGTCGGCGGTCGACAGCAGCTTGATCTTGATCGTTGTAGCTTTCGCCATGGTCATCCTGCCTTATTCTAAAAAATGATGCCGTGGACAGCCGGAAGGGCCCACGGCAAATTCTGGCGCGAAACTACTTCCCGCGCCCGAAAAGTCAAGTCCGTTTTGGCCCAAAAAGCGTGCGTCCGAGCGAGAGGACTGTGTAAAGGCCGAAGAATCCGGCGATCGCCCAGGCAAAGCCGTTATTTCCGCTGATATCGATGGCCGCGCCGATGGCCTGCGGGCCGGCCACCGTACCGACTGCATAGCAGAAGATGAAGGCGGCATTGGCGGCGGCGAGATCGGCGCCGGTGAGTCGCGAGCCGAGATGGCTGAGGCCGACCGTATAGAGCCCGGCGACGCAGCCACCGAAGAACAGCAGCACCGCCGCCATCAGTAGCCAGCTCGACGCCAGCCAGGGCAGGGCAAGCGAGCCGCAAAGGCCGATGATGGCCATCAGCGACAGCAGCTTGCGCCGGTCCTTCATGCGATCGGACAGCATGCCGAGCGGGATCTGGAAGACGACATTGCCGAGGCCCATGATCGTCAGCAGAAGGGCGGCCTGCGACTCGGTGAAGCCGGAGCGGGTGGCATAGATCGGGAAAAGCGACAGCCCGCCCGCCTCCACCGCGCCGAAAATGAAGACGGCCGCCGTGGCGCTCGGCACCAGGAAGACGTAGCGGAAGAAATGCAGCTCCGGCTTTTCGTCGAGCACCGGGCTTTCGTTGCGCGCGATGAAGATCGGAATGGCGGCGACGAGGATGGCGATGGCGCCGATCGCAAAGGGCAGGATGCCCTCGCTGCCGACGATGGAGAAGATCAGCGGGCCGGTGGCGAAGCCCAGCGACAGCACCGTCGAATAGATGCCGAGCACCAGCCCGCGCCGATGCGGCGGCGAGGCGGCATTGATCCAGAATTCCGAGAGCACGAACAGCGTCGTCGTGGCGCCGTGGAAGGCGACGCGCAGCGGAAACCACATCCAGAAGGCTTCGGCGTAATAGAAGCCCAGCGCGCTCAGCGCCGAGACCAGCACGGCCCAGATCATGGTCGTGGCGACACCGAAGCGATGCGCGAACCAGGTGGTGACGGGTGCCGCCGCCATGGCGGCGATACCGGCCATGGCCGAATTCAGCCCGATCAGCGTCGAGGAGATGCCGCGCTTTTCAAGGATGATGCTGAGCAGCGGCAGGCCGAGGCCGATGGCGATGCCGACGGCGGTGATGGCCGAGACGGCGGCGACCAGGGACGGCCAATGGATGACCTCAGGATGATCCGGGGGGCCGTTATGCGGCGAAGACATGCGAAATCCTGTCAGAGCATGTTGCGAAGAAGCGTGCGGCGGTTTTCCGATAACAACATGCGATAAAACAAAGCGCTATAACCTGCTGCGAAAGAACTGGCCGCGCCGGCTGTAATAGAAGGGCACGGTGCTGCCGAAGGGCAGAGCGGGGTCGTCGCTGAGCAGCTTCGCCAGGTCGCAGAGCACCGAGCGGGTGATCCACGGCACGTTCAGGCCGTCGAGTTCCTGCAGGTCGTGCCAGCCGAGATCGTGCAGCTCGTGGGTGTCGGCAATGCCCTCGAGCGTCATGCCGGCCTCGTCGGCGAAGGTGGAGAAGAAGCGGGTGTCGAAGCGGCGCACGCTGCCGGGCGGCGTGATGGCGCGGGCGACGTAGCGCAGCGTGCCGAGCTGGGCATGCAGGCGGCCGGCGATGCGCTCGCCGAGCACTAGCCCGGTTTCCTCCTCCAGCTCGCGCACGGCCGCAAGGGCGAGCGCACGCGCGCCGCGCTGCGAGGCGCTGCGGCTCTTTTCAGCCATCAGGCGCGAGAGGACGTCGGGATGCAGATCGCTGGCAAACGGCAGGACATGATCCAGCCGGTCGCGGCGACCGCCGGGAAAGACATAGGCATCGGGCATGAATACATGCTTGCTGCTGCGTTTTCCGAGCAGGACACGCGGGCGCCCGGCGGAGCGGTCGAGCAGAATCAGGGTTGCGGCATCGCGGGGCTTGACGGGTGGGTTGCGCAATGCGCCGGGATGGATGTTTTCAACGCGGTCCAGCCGCTCCGGTATGCTCATTCGCGATATCCTCCGGCGTCGGGATCGTCCAGCTCGTCCTCGTGTCCACCGAAACCGTGCATACGCAAGGCCCATTGCAATCCTATGACGCCACCCTTGATCGGCTGGATCGTCAGAAGCGCCGTCAACAGGGTGATCGGTCCCCAGATGACCATATGCACCCAGGTGGGCAAATGCCAGATCATGTCAGTCATCATGTAGCCGCCGACGGTGACATGCCCGATGATGAAGATCACCAGATAAGGCGGCAGGTCGTCGGAGCGCTGGTGCGACAAATCCTCGCCGCAGGCCGCGCAACGGTCGACCGGCTTAAGGAAGGCGCGAAACAGCCGGCCGCTGCCGCAGGCCGGGCACGTGTTGAGCAGCCCACGCATGATCGAGCGGCCGACCGGCCGTTCGGCCTCGCTCGGGGCGCCGAAACGCATGGCTTCCTGGCTGTGATCGCTCGACATTCGTCTCTCCTTCCGGTTTTCCCGAGATTAACGCCGGCCGCGTGGCGGGCGCGTTCCCGGCTGGCGGGGCCTTGCCGTCCCGCGCCGCGACGTCTTGTGGAACGAGCGCGTGGCGGTCGGCATCTTCCGTCCCTCGCTCAGCATTTCGAAGCGCAGCGCGCCGGCCAGCGGCACGGCTTCCACCAGCCGCACCTGCACGCGGTCGCCAAGCTGGTAGCCGAGCCCGGTGCGCTCGCCGGTCAGTGCCTGATGCGCCTCGTCATAGATGAAGTAATCCTGCCCCAGCGTCGAGACCGGAACGAAGCCGTCCGCCCCGAATTCCGGCAGCGAAACGAACAGCCCGGCCTTGGTGACGCCGCGCACCTGGCCGCTGAACTCCTGGCCGATCCGGCCGGAAAGGTGATGGGCGATCAGCCGGTCGACCGTCTCGCGCTCGGCCGCCATGGCGCGCCGCTCGAAGGTTGAGATTTCGGCGGCGATGTCGTCCAGCGTGCCTTCCTCGTCCGGCGTGATGCCGCCTTCGCCGAGCCCCAGCGAGCCCACCAGCGCCCGATGCACGATCAGGTCGGCATAACGGCGGATCGGCGAGGTGAAATGGGCGTATTTCATCAGGTTGAGGCCGAAATGGCCGATATTCTCGGGGCTGTAGATCGCCTGGCTTTGCGAGCGCAGCACCATTTCGTTGACCATGGTCTGTTGCGGCGTGCCTTCGGCTTTCGCAAGAATGCCGTTGAAGGAATTGGCCCGCACATTGCCGCCCTTGGCGAGCGGAATGCTGAGCGTCGCCAGGAACTCGCGAAGCCCCTCCTGCTTGGCGAGCGATGGCGCGTCGTGGATGCGGTAGATCAGCGGCTGGCGCTTCTTCTCCAGCGTCTCGGCGGCGCAGACATTGGCCTGGATCATCATCTCCTCGATCAGCTTGTGGGCGTCGAGGCGCGGCGGCACGAAGACCCGGTCGACGGTACCATCAGGCTTCAGCAGGATCTTGCGCTCGGGCATGTCGAGTTCGAGCGGCTGGCGGCGGTCGCGGCCGCGCTTCATCGTCTCGTAGGCCCGCCACAGCGGCTTGAGGATCGGCTCCAGCAGCGGTCCGGCCTTGTCGTCGGGATTGCCGTCGATGGCGGCCTGCGCCTGTTGGTAGGAGAGCTTGGCGGCGCTCTTCATCATGATGCGATGGAAGGTGTGGCCGAGCTTGCGGCCGTCCCGCGAAAAGACCATGCGCACGGCAAGCGCCGGCCGGTCCTCGCCCTCGCGCAGTGAGCAGAGGTCGTTGGAGATGCGTTCGGGCAGCATCGGCACGACACGGTCGGGGAAGTAGACCGAATTTCCGCGCTTCAGCGCCTCGCGGTCGAGCGGCGCGTTGGGGCGCACATACCAGGAGACGTCGGCGATAGCCACGGTGACGATGGTTCCGCCTTCATTGTCGGGCGAGGGGTCGTCCTCGGCATAGACGGCGTCGTCATGGTCCTTGGCATCGGCCGGATCGATGGTGATCAGCGGCAGGGCGCGCCAGTCGTCGCGCTTGCCCATCGGCGCCGGCTGGGCGGCCTCCGCATCGGCGATCACGGCGGGCGGGAAGATATAGGGAATGCCATGGGCATGGATGGCGATCATCGAGATCGCCTTTTCCGAGGCGACCGAGCCGATGACCGACAGAACCTTGCCGCGCGCCAGCCCGTAGCGGCCGAGGCGTGCGACTTCGACCTCGATCAGGTCGCCGTCCTTGGCCTCGCCGGTGAAATCCGGGTCGATGACCATTTCCTCGCCGCGCTTGTCGATCGGCATCAGCCGGCCGCCGCCGCCCGGCGTTTCGCGGAAGACGCCGAGCAGGGCGTTGCGGCGCCGGTCGAGCAGCTTGATGATGCGGGCGGTATAGGCCGGGCCGCCGCGATCGCCGGCCGGGAAGATCTTCGCCAGCACCCGGTCGCCGAGGCCGCCGATGGGGGCCTTGCCCTTGGCGCGCGCCTGCGACGACTGGCGGATCAGCACGGCCGGCGCGACGCCGGCCTCTTCCGGCCATTCGGCCGGGCGGCCGATCAACTCGCCATCCTTGTCGCGGGTGGTGATGTCGAGCACGGTGACCGGCGGCAGCGCGCCGGGGCGGATCAGCGACTTGCGGTTCTTCTGCACCAGCCCGTCGTCTTCCAGCGTGCGCAGCAACTCCTTCAGTTCGACACGCTGCTCGCCCTTGAGGCCGAAGGCCTTGGCGAGTTCGCGCTTCGAGGCCTTTTCAGGATGCTCGGCGATGAAGCGCAGCACGACCTCGCGCGGCGGAAGGACGCCGTGGATGAGGTCGTTGGCGGTTTCGGAAGCGTCCGCGCGGCGCGCCTTGCCTGTCGGTTTTCCGGCAGATGCCCTGCCGCGCGGTGGTTTTGTCGCCATCAGCTCTTCTTTGTCTTCGTTTTCGCGGCCGGCTTGGCCGTGGATTTCGCAGCCTTCGGTTTGGCGGCCCCCGATTTGGCGGCCTTGGTCGTGTCGCCGTCCTCGGCCTTCGCCGCCTTGGCCTTGGCTTTCGGCGCGGCCTTGGCCTTGGCCGCCTTGGCCGGAGGCTTGTCGGCAATCAGCGCCAAAGCGTCCTCCAGCGTCACGTCCTCGGGTGCCCTGCCTTTGGGCAATGTAGCATTGACCTTGCCCCAGTTCACGTAGGGACCGTAACGGCCGTCGCGAACGGTGATCGGCCCGCCATCGGGATGGTCGCCAAGCGTTTTCAGCGCGGCGGGTGCTGCGCGTCCACGCCCGCCCGCACCCTTGGTCTGCTTGTCTGCCAGCACCGAAACGGCGCGGTTGAGGCCGATGGTGAAGACCTCGTCGACGCCTTCCAGATTGGCATAGGTGCCGTCATGCAGCACGAAGGGACCGTAACGGCCGAGGCCGGTCGAGATCATCTTGCCGCTTTCGGGATGCTGGCCGACATCGCGCGGCAGCGAAAGCAGCGCCAACGCCTTTTCATGGTCGATGCTATCAGGCGTCCAGCCCTTGGGCAGCGAGGAACGCTTGGCCTCCTTGCCATCGCCGCGCTGGATATAGGGACCGAAACGGCCGCTGCGAAGGGTAATCTCCTCGCCGGTCATCGGATCCTTGCCGAGCGCCTTCGGCTCGTTGAGGCCGGCGGCATCGGCTTCCGCGCCGCCTTCGGAAGAGAGCTGGCGGGTATAGTTGCATTCCGGATAGTTCGAGCAGCCGACGAAAGCGCCGTATTTTCCGAGCTTCAGCGACAGCTGGCCGGTGCCGCAGACCTGGCAGACGCGCGGGTTGGAGCCGTCCTCGCGCTTGGGGGAGACCAGCGGCGCCAGCATGTCGTTCAGCGCATCGAGCACATTGGGGACGCGCAGTTCCTTGGTGTCCTCGATCTGGGCGAAGAAATCGCGCCCGAAATCCCGCAGCACGTCCTTCCAGTTCAACTCACCGGCGGAGATGCGGTCGAGCTTCTCTTCGAGATCGGCGGTGAAGTCGTATTCGACGTAACGGTTGAAGAAGCTTTCGAGGAAGGCCGTCACCAGCCGGCCCTTGGCCTGCGGCAGCAGCTTGCGCTTTTCGATGGTCACGTAGTCGCGGTCGCGCAGCGTCGCCAGCGTCGCGGCATAGGTGGAGGGGCGGCCGATGCCGAGCTCCTCCATCTTCTTGATCAGCGTGGCTTCGGAATAGCGCGGCGGCGGCTCGGTGAAATGCTGGGTGGCGTTGACCTTGTTCTTCGCCAGCTTTTCCTGGGCGTTGATTTCCGGCAGGCGGCCGCCGTCCTCGCTGTCGTCGGCCTGCTCGCCGTCTTCCTTCTGATCGGTATAGGCGGCGATGAAGCCGTCGAAACGGATGACCGAGCCGACGGCGCGCAGGCCGGCCTTGTCGCCGCCGTTGTCGGCGAGGATCTCGACGGTGGTGCGCTCGATTTCGGCCGATGCCATCTGGCTGGCGATGCCGCGCTTCCAGACGAGATCGTAGAGGCGCAGCTGATCCGGATC